>Ga0182030_10013640_pt1 | contig 16145 bp, 14 predicted proteins | sample 812S3MmetaG_FD_121299 | JGI IMG/M metagenome (GOLD analysis project Ga0182030, IMG submission 121299) | Permafrost microbial communities from Stordalen Mire, Sweden - 812S3M metaG (Illumina Assembly) | ecosystem: Environmental > Terrestrial > Soil > Wetlands > Permafrost | place: Sweden...
AATAATACTAAAAACGCTTTCCCGCCGAGAGTCCTCCAAAAATTATTTTTCCTGTCGCAAGGCCGAAAGACATGTTTTGGCAACTAGTCATAGGCACAGGCAGTTTTGAAAATCAGGAACCCACGTTCTGTGTCCCAGGTCTGCGAAAAAAGTTTCATTTTACCCCAATTCCTTTTTACCCCATAACTTTGCATAACAGGCTTATCACCTATAACTAACATTTACGACCATGAATACAGATACCAAACTTCGCCAATTACTCGACGACCATATCCTCATCATAGACGGTGCCATGGGCACTATGATACAACGCTATAAACTACAGGAACAGGATTATCGCGGTGATCGGTTTAAAGACTGGCATACCGATGTGAAGGGGAATAACGACTTGCTGTGCCTTACACAGCCGCACATCATAAAGGAAATACACACCCAATACCTGAATGCTGGAGCCAACATATTGGAGAGCAATACCTTCAACTCCCAACGCATCTCCCTGGCCGATTACGACATGCAATCACTGGCTTACGAGCTGAATGTGGCCGCGGCGAAAATAGCCCGCGAGGCCATTAATGAATATGCAGCCGAGCACAACATAGCGGTTACAGACCGTTTTGTTGCAGGAGCTATAGGGCCAATGAATAAAACCTTATCACTATCGCCGGATGTCAATAATCCTGGCTATCGCGCGGTAACCTTCGATGAGGTGGCCGACGCCTACTATGAGCAAATAAAAGGGTTAGTCGATGGTGGTGCGGATATTTTGCTCGTAGAAACCATATTTGACACCCTCAATGCCAAGGCAGCCATCTACGCCATCAATAAATATTTCAGAGATACTAAACATGCAAAGCTGCCGGTAATGATCTCAGGCACTATTACAGATGCCAGCGGTCGCACGCTGAGCGGGCAAACGCTGGAAGCTTTTTATATATCGGTAATGCATGCAAACCCTATAAGCATAGGATTGAATTGTGCCCTGGGAGCTGAGCAAATGCGCCCGCACATTGAAGAGCTGGCACAGATATCCGCATGCTACGTAAGCGCCTACCCTAATGCGGGCCTGCCCAATGCTATGGGCGAATATGACGAAAGCCCGGAACATACGGCTGCCATTATATCAGAATGGGCGAAGGAAGGCTGGGTAAACATGGTGGGAGGTTGCTGCGGTACTACACCGGAGCATATCGCAGCCATAACGAAGTCCATGAAAAAGTATGAGCCAAGAGAACTACCGGAACTTGTTACCCCCGGCCCCTAACCCCCCAGCCCCCTGAAGGGGGAGCGCTTTGAGACTAAGATATTTAGCTTTTGAATAAATATTAAACATTATAAAAAACCTCTAAAAATGAACAACGACCCAATAGGCTTGACCATCGTACTCCCCTTTAGGGGCCGGGGGTGTAAGCACCGGGGGTAATATAAGTTTCTACATCCTTATTGGTAATTGTTTTATCAGAGAGGATGATCAGCCGCTCTACTACATTTCGCAGCTCCCGGATGTTGCCGGTCCAGTTGAATGCTTTTAGTGCAGCTATAGCATCAGGGTCTATTTCTTTTACAGGCTGCTTGTATTCCTCACTAATCTCTTTCATAAAGTGGGTAATAAGCACGGGAATATCATCACGGCGGTTATTCAGGGAAGGCACCGGAATCAAAATGACACTGATGCGGTGGTAAAGATCGAGCCGAAATTTTTTGGCTTCCACTTCTTCCATCAGGTTTTTATTAGTAGCAGCAATTACACGTACGTCTACCTTTATTTCCTTGTCGCCACCCACACGGGTTATCTTTCCTTCCTGCAGGGCGCGAAGCATTTTGGCCTGTGCATCGTGGCTCATATCCCCTATCTCGTCAAGGAACAGCGTGCCGCCGCTCGCCTGTTCAAATTTCCCGATGCGCTGCTTTATCGCGGAGGTAAACGAACCCTTTTCATGCCCAAAGAGCTCACTCTCTATCAGTTCTGATGGTATGGCCGCGCAGTTTACTTCTACAAGGGGGCCACTAGCACGCACACTTAGTTCATGAATACGATGGGCTACCAGCTCCTTGCCCACCCCGTTCTCGCCGGTAATAAGTACGCGTGCATCAGTAGGGGCAACCTTGGCAATAGTTTCATGTATGCGCAGCATAGCCTCACTGTTTCCTATCATCTCGTATCCACGGGATATACGCTTGCGCAGCTGCTTTGTTTCCGTTACCAGTGATTTTTTGTCCATTGCATTACGGATCGTAATGAGCAGGCGGTTTAAGTCTGGTGGTTTGGAGATATAGTCGTAAGCACCTTTTTTTACGGCATCAACAGCAGTTTCTATATTACCATGCCCTGAAATAACGATGAAAGGAATGTCGGGCTTTTCCTCCCGTGCTACCTGTAATACTTCAAGGCCATCCATTTTCGGCATTTTTATGTCGCACAGGATGCAATCATAACTGTTCTCTTTGATTTTTTTAGCGCCCTCTATGCCGTCAGCAGCTTCGTCAACTGTAAAGCCTTCAAAAGTCAGTATTTCGCCAAGCGTTTTGCGTATCGCCTTTTCGTCGTCAATAACCAGGATATTCTGAGACATGTTCAAATTAATTGGCTAATTAGTTAATCTGCTACTTAGCTAATAAAAACGGCAATTTAGCGTATTTTCTGCAACTTTGTCAGGCAATACAAATGGGCATATCGTTTGTATAGGTGTATGTACACGTAATTTTTAAAAAACTACATTTATGGCAAAAACAATATTTCACGCAGCAGATAAAAGAGGGCATGCAAAGCATGGCTGGCTGGATGCGCATCATTCCTTTAGTTTCGCTAACTGGTATGACCCTACTAAAGTTCATTTTGGTGTTTTAAGAGTACTTAATGATGATATCATAGATGGCGGACAGGGTTTTGGCCGTCACCCCCACGACAACATGGAGATCATCACTATAGTGCTGGACGGCAAACTGGAACACAAAGACAATATGGGACATACCGAGCAAATAGTGCCGAATGAAGTACAGGTAATGAGCGCTGGTACCGGGGTAACACATAGTGAATACAACCCGGATCAGGCAAAAAAAGCAAACCTGCTGCAGACCTGGATATTTCCGAATAAGGAAAATGTGCAACCACGGTATGATCAAAAAATGTTCCCGGCTGAAGAACGTATAAATACACTGCAGCCACTTGTATCACCGATAGATAATAGCGACCCTGGGCTGAAAATACACCAGGATGCCTGGATATTCCGCACTACGCTGGAAGCCGGTAAAAGCATAACCCATAACCTGCACAGCAAAAATCATGGCGCTTATGTATTTGTGATAGAAGGTAGAATAAATGCTGAAGGACAGCCACTGAACAAACGTGACGCGCTTGGCATAAGTGAAACAGGTGCTTTTGAAATAAAGGCTGATGAAACAAGCGATGTGATTATCTTCGAAGTGCCGATGAATTAAACTGGCAACAAGCAATTGTAATATTATTGAAGGATTATAAAAACATAGTAGAGCGGTTAAGGGAGCGGCTGACACAGCCGCTCCCTGGCCGTGCCGCACAGGAACGAATGATGGGCAGGGTGGTAAGTATGCCCCTAAAAATTCCAGAGAACGCGCGGCCCAGCGCAGTCCTTTGCCTGCTGTTTCCTGTAAATGGAGAACTGAATGTGCTGCTGATGAAAAGACGGGAAGATAAAACTGCACACAGCGGGCAGGTGAGCTTTCCCGGTGGCAGTTACGAGCAATCTGATGCAGATCTGAAGGCTACTGCATTGCGGGAAGCGCAGGAGGAAGTCGGCATTGTTTCATCTGAAGTAGATATACTTGGAGCGCTCACTCCGCTGTATATACCAGTAAGTAATTTTAATGTTTACCCCTATGTAGGCTATGCCCTGCAGCGGCCAGTCTATAATCTGAGCCATAATGAGGTATCCTATACCATTGAAGTACCGCTTGATCTCTTGCTACATGCCGACAGAAAAACAGTAACAGACGTAATCTCCCCTGCAGTGCCAGACGTAATCAGGCAGGTAAGGGCCTACAAGCTGGAAGATGGCACCATTATATGGGGGGCGACTGCAATGATTATCTCTGAACTGGAAGGTGTTTTGTAGACTCTATAGCAAAATGCGGAAATTTTAATCCATTTCAATATTACTTTTGTACCCAAACAGGAGATATGCAATTTGACCGTGACGGCCTTTCTAACGAACAACTGATACTCTTTTATACGGAGCTATTGCGGCCCCGGATGATAGAGGAAAAGATGCTGGTGCTGCTGCGCCAGGGAAGGGTGAGCAAATGGTTTAGCGGCATAGGGCAGGAAGCCATAGCAGTAGGCGCCACATTGGCGCTTGATGAGGATGAATACATAATGCCATTACACCGTAACCTGGGCGTATTTACTGCCCGGAAGATGCCCTTCTCTAAACTGTTCATGCAGTGGCAGGGCAGCAAAGAAGGCTTTAGCAAAGGTCGGGAGCGCTCTTTTCACTTTGGGGCAAATGAATATCATATTTGCGGCATGATATCCCACCTTGGGCCCCAGCTTGCCATAGCTGATGGCGTCGCTTTGGCTCACAAACTGAGAAATGAAAGAAATGTAGCGATGGCTTTCAGCGGCGATGGCGGCACCAGTGAAGGTGATTTTCATGAAGCGCTCAATGTGGCTGCGGTTTGGGGATTACCTGTCATATTCCTGATAGAGAATAACGGATATGGCCTGAGTACACCCAGCAGCGAACAGTTTGTTTGCGAGCATCTGGCAGACCGGGCCGTAGGATATGGCATGAAGGGCATTACCATTAACGGCAATAACATCCTGGAAGTATATAAGGAGATCACTAAGGCAAGGCTATACTGCATTACTGAACAGAAGCCGATCTTAGTAGAGTGCGTGACCTTTAGGATGAGGGGGCATGAAGAGGCCAGCGGCGTAAAATATGTGCCTAAAGAGCTGCTGGACGAATGGGCTAAGCAGGATCCCCTGGTAAATTTTGAACAATACCTGAGGAATGAAAATATACTGGGCGACAATACAATTGCTGTCATAAGAGAAAATATAGAAAAAGAGATAGAAGAAGGGATAGCAAACGGATTTGCAGCGCCACACATTAAGCCCGACACTAATGAAGAACTGGCGGATGTTTATGCCCCTGTCAATATAGTTGCAACTCAGCCGAAGGCCGTCGTTACTGAAAAGAAATTCATACAAGCTATCAGCGATGGACTTCGTCAAAGTATGGAGAGACATAATAACCTCGTCTTGATGGGACAAGATATTGCGGAATATGGAGGCGCATTCAAGGTGACTGAAGGCTTTGTGCAGCTTTTTGGTAAGGAACGGGTAAGGAATACTCCTCTGTGCGAAAGCGCCATAGTAGGCACCGCATTAGGGCTATCTATCAAAGGGTATAAATCAATGATGGAAATGCAGTTTGCCGATTTCGTGACAGTCGGTTTTAATCAGATCATCAACAACCTCGCAAAAATACATTACCGCTGGGGCCAAAACGCAGATGTAGTGATACGAATGCCTACGGGCGGCGGAGTAGGCGCAGGGCCATTTCATTCACAGAGCAATGAAGCATGGTTCGTACACACGCCTGGCCTTAAAGTAGTTTACCCGTCTACACCAGAGGATGCCAAAGGGCTATTAATAGCCGCTATCGAAGATCCAAACCCGGTGATGTTTTTTGAGCATAAGATGCTGTACCGAAGTATTAGCGGCCTGGTTCCTGACGACTACTATACTATAGAGATAGGCAAAGCAAGGCAGGTACAAGAAGGAAGCGATATTAGTATCATTACTTACGGTATGGGTGTACACTGGGCTGTTGCTTATGCAAAACAGCATCAGGAGATATCTTTCGATATACTGGACCTGCGCACGCTGCTGCCACTAGACTATCCCGCAGTTCAGTCATCTGTTAAGCGCACAGGCAAAGTATTATTGTTGCACGAAGATACAATGACCGGTGGTATAGGTGGTGAGCTTGGCACCTGGATAGCAGAAAACTGCTTTGAATTACTGGATGGGCCAATAGTCCGTTGCGCCGGCCTGGATACACCAATACCCTTTTCTATAGAACTGGAGCAAAACTTTATGGCCAATAGGAGGTTAGACAGCTGCGTGCAAAAATTATTGTCGTATTAGTTACCTGTGCTTTTTATTACATCTGTTGACATTTGGCTTTTTGTACGCTACTTTCGTTACAGAAATACATATTATATGAGTTCAAGGTTTTTACTTGCGGCATTGTTTGCAGGGTCCATGATGGCCTCCTGTGATAATATGCCATCTCAAAATCACAAGCCTATTGTGCTTGGTGACTCATCTAACATTGTTACCGAAAAAGACCCGAAAAAACTCCAGGACCTTGTAACCGACCTGCGACCGGTGATAACACCTGCTGAAAATAAAGACACTGTAAAAACAGAACAAACTACAGTTGCCCAAAAGGCACCTGATACCGTAAAAAAAACCACCGTAGGAGAGCCTCCAAGGGCACAGCCCATAATTTCTGGCAACAGCCTTACTGTTGACTTTAACATAGTATCGATGGTGATCACTAACGTAGTGGCAAAACAGGCCGGCAATCCGAACATGGCCAAGGCTAATGGCGCAGTATATACCTGGACCAGTGGCGCCATAAACGGCAGCCTGCTAAAAGTAACGGCCAATGTGACAAAGGTATCCCAACGTTACCAGTCCATCGTGCTGGTAAAAAATGAACTGGGAACTTTACCTCTCGAAACTTTAGCCACCACCACTTTATGGGAGCCGCTTAAAGGGTCTAATAATGTATACCAGGTAACAGGACTGGATGAGAAATCGCTGGATGCGGCGGATGCCGACAAAAATGCAATCCGGAAGGCAGTGCAAAAAGCAGCCCGCAGGCATCATATGAGCAGGAGAAAAACGGAAGAGTGGGAAGAAAGTGTTCGCAATGTTCATGCTGCCAATCAAAAACCACTATACATAACACTCCGTTCGGTCATGTGGAAAATAGATGGCAAAGATGCAAACGGAAAGATATTTTCAAAACAAATAAGAATAGATATCCCTTTATAGCCCCGTGTATTTAATACCGAAATAGAAAATCAAATCAATACACATGGTGCGTATAGTGATGATGGTAACGATGATAATAGTGATGGTGGGGTGTTACTATACAGGAACTGACAAACATGATGAGCAAAAATCCGGTGGTGAATGCAGCTTTTTTCATAATGGTTTATTTGTATGATTTATACGTTCAAAAACAATTCACAAGTTATCAATAAAAACGTAAGTATATAAATATTCCGGCAAGAATTATAATAATCTACCCTTTTCAAAAGCTTCAAATTGTCAGCTTCACGTCATTATTGATTTAACCTTTCTGTCTATTGTAATTAATAATCAGGTTAAAACGGGTATTTCAGTATTTTTGTACAAAATTCATTGAGATGCTGAAGACTGGAAACACTATTGTGAGTATATATACGGAAATGACCCCGAACCCGGAAACGATGAAGTTTGTTGCTAACAAGCTGCTCTATCCGGGGAAAAGCATTGATTTCCCTGATGAATCAAGTGCTGGCCCATCCCCCCTTGCAAAAGAATTATTTGCTTTCCCTTTTATCAGGAGCGTATTTATTGCCAGCAACTTTGTAACACTGTCAAAGACCAGCGGTACTAACTGGGATGATGTAATCCCAACCATCAGGGAATTTCTGAAAGAATACCTGGAAGAAGGCAAGCCGGTGATCAATGAAGACCAGATCGTTGCAAAGAAAGACACCAATACCGTGAGCGCTGATGACGGAGATGTAGTGGTGCGCATAAAGGAACTGCTGGAAAACTATGTGAAGCCGGCAGTAGAAATGGATGGAGGCGCCATAAGTTTTAAAGGATTTGAAAATGGCACGGTGTCATTAATGCTCCAGGGGTCCTGCTCCGGCTGCCCTTCTTCTATGATCACGTTAAAATCAGGCATAGAAGGTATGATGAAGCGGATGATCCCTGAGGTAAAGGAAGTCATTGCAGAGGCCGATTAAAATATTAAAAAGATCATTATAATATCATCAATGAGCCACTAAGTGTGGCTCATTGATATTAAAACCAGTCTTATTTTTAATGTTGTCGTAGCAGCTTTAGCTGCATTTTATACTATGTTGGCGAATTATCCTATTTTTATCCATTGATATGGATACCGGCATAATTCAAACAGAAAGATGACTATTGTCTTGTAGCCCTTTACCTTTTTTACATTTTAACTTTTTGACTTTTTCTACCTCGCATGAGCATCCAGAATAATTATGTAGCCATCATGGCTGGCGGCATAGGCAGCAGGTTTTGGCCTGAAAGCCGAACACATTACCCTAAACAGTTCCTTGATCTTCTGGGCACGGGCCGTTCACTTATCCAGTGGACTTATAACCGATTTAAGCACATCTGCCCAAAGGAGAATATTTATTTCATTACCAATGAGCAATATATTTCCACCTTAAAGCAGCAGATACCAGAGATAAGCGATGGCAACATCATCAGTGAGCCTTCCAGAAAAAACACTGCGCCTTGCGCTGCTTACTTCGCCCACAAGATAATGGCGCTTAATCCCCTTGCCAATATCATCATGTCGCCTGCCGACCACCTGATCATGGACGAACATGCATTTGAGCGTACAGCACATGAAGCACTCGATTTTGTAGCACATCACCGGTCGCTCCTCACATTAGGCATAAAACCCACACGCCCTGATACCGGCTATGGCTATATACAGTATGATGTGGACCGGGAAATTGACCATACCTATCGTGTGAAAACATTTACTGAAAAGCCTTCTTTAGAGCTTGCGCGTACCTTTTTGAAGAGCGGCGATTTTCTCTGGAATTCAGGAATTTTTGTATGGAATGTGCAAACCATTATGGAGGCCCTCGAACATTTTTTGCCGGAAATGAATGATGTTTTCCTCCAGGCAACCAAGGTTTATAATACGCACGAAGAACACGACGCAATTACCAAACTTTACCCGCACTGTACTAACATATCCATAGACTATGGTATTATGGAGAAAGCAAGGAACGTATATGTGATCCCATCATATTTTGGATGGTGCGATTTAGGTACCTGGGAGTCGGCCTACGATAACTGTACAAAGGATTACCTGGGTAATGCGGTTTTGGGCTCAAATGTTATGGTCATAGATGCCACAGAATGCATGATAAAGGCGCCTAATGAAAAACTCGTAGTACTGCAGGGCCTGGAGAAGTTTATTGTTGTAGACACCCCGGATATATTGCTCATCTGTGAGCGCAGCAGGGAGCAACAAATAAAAGAATATGTAGCCGAGGTGAAGCGCAATAAGGGAGACAAATATTTGTAAACCGAGAACGCTAACGGGGAACCATTTGTATGACCGTATCAAAAATACAAAGCTGTTGTAAATTATTGAAACAATAGTACACAATGTCAATTGCCTTTAAAAATTCAGATGGTGACGTAAAGCCGCTTCATGGATTGGGGTTTTTCCCACAAAAACATTCCGCAGCCGGTACCACTATATTTACCGTTATGAGCGCGCTCGCGGCGCAGCACCATGCCATTAATCTCTCACAGGGGTTTCCTGATTTTCACATTGATGAGCAACTGTCAGGGCTACTGGGCCAAGCCGCCCGCGAAGGGCATAACCAGTATGCGCCTATGCCGGGGCTGCCTTTGTTAAGGCAGGAAATCGCCAAAAGCTTCAAGGCCCGCTACCATGTGGATATTGACGCGGACGCAGAAATTACTATAACTCCCGGCGCAACATACGCCATATATACCGCCTTTACTTCCATCCTGCTCCCAGAAGATGAGGTAATCGTCCTGGAGCCAGCTTACGACAGTTACGTCCCGAATATAGAAATGAACGGAGCAAAGGCTGTACCCGTATCTCTTGAAGCACCTGATTTTCATGTGGACTGGAGCAAAGTAAAAGATGCTATCACCTTCCGCACAAAAGCGATCATTATCAATACCCCGCACAACCCGACAGGAGCTATATGGGATAAAAAAGACTGGGACGAGTTAGCCGCTTTGGTTAGGGATACAGATATAGTCATATTATCTGACGAGGTCTATGAGCAACTGGTATTTGATGGCGAAAAGCACTACAGTGTACTTGAACACCCCGAGCTGCGGCAGCGGAGCTTTGCACTTTATTCTTTTGGCAAGGTATATAATATTACCGGCTGGAAAATAGGGTACTGCATAGCTCCTCCAGCATTTACCCACGCATTCCGCCGCATACACCAGTTCCTGAGCTTCACAGTAAATACCCCAGCACAATACGCCCTGGCGCACCACCTGGCGAACGATAGTTCTATTCCTGTAGGAATAGTGATGCAGCAAAAAAGAGATTATTTTTTATCACTGATGAGCAAAACGCCATTTACTATTTTTAAACCAGCAAAAGGCAGTTATTTTCAGATAGCCGGTTATGAGCGCATCAGCGATATGCCTGATATGGAGTTTGCACAATGGCTGACCAAAGAATACGGCGTAGCCACTATCCCTGTGAGCGCTTTCTATAGCAATAAGAAAGACGATAAACTCGTTCGGTTCTGTTTTGCAAAAAAAGAAGAAACATTAAATGAAGCTGTAGAGCGCCTAAAAAAATTACCCTGAGATTTATAAGAAATAAGAGAACAAAAAAAGTAATTTCACAAAAAAAATTATGGAACAGCAAAGCTATACAAATCACAAGCGGTATGTTACGGGGTTTCATATCATTTTATTACTCCTCCTTTTTGTTATTTTTATACTCGCTATAATAAACTTAATAAGGTTATTATGCGATGGATGCGGCGATTGGCTGTATTTTGGGTTAATGCCATTGCTAATATCCATTAGTTTGCTGCTCATGTTTTGGTATATACGCTTGTTTCCTGTAACTGTACAAGACAGGCTTATTCTTACCGAGGAAAACCTAAGACATTTCATGCTCACCGGCAAACAATTGGATACCCGCCTTACTAAAAGCCAGATCATTGCACTACGCTTTGCGCCCGATGAAGAATTCCTGCCGCTTGTAAAGCAGGCTGCAGAGGAAAATATGAAGCCTGATGACATTAAAAAGGCCATCAAAAAATGGAAAGCCGATCATCACAGGGCCTAATCGGTAATCATAATAGATTTGCTAAATCATTCGGGAAAAGTTTTACCTTTCTTTTCAGGTTAGGAAGCATTATGCTCTGAACTGTCATATGACCATGAAAAAACTGCTTATACTTCTATTCCTTTACCTACAGGCAATAGCTATACATCTGTATGCGCAACCTTGTGATCCTTCCCTATTCAGTTGCCTGAAATGGCGGATGATAGGCCCCTACCGTGGTGGCCGAACTGTAGGCGCTTGCGGCGATGCCAGGCACCCAAATGTCTTTTATATAGGCGTCAACAACGGCGGCGTTTGGAAAACTACAGATTACGGAAGAACATGGCAACCCATTTTTGATGATCAGCCTACCGGCTCCATAGGTGATGTTGCGGTAGCACCATCTAACCCCAATACTATTTATGTGGCGAGCGGCGAAGGTCTGCAAAGGCCAGACTTATCGGTAGGTGACGGCATGTATAAATCAACGGACGCAGGCAAAACATGGACGCATTTAGGATTAAGAGAAGGGCTGCAAATTGGCGGATTGGCCGTTGATCCCACAAATGAGAATCGTCTGTTCGCTGCTGTGCTGGGCCACCCTTATGGCCCAAACAAAGAAAGGGGTGTTTACAAAAGTGCGGACGGGGGTAAAAGCTGGAACAAGGTTTTATATATTGATGAAAACACCGGGGCTATACAAGTTGCCATTGATCCGGCAGACCCAAATATTGTATATGCCGACCTCTTCGCTTCCAGGCTGGCTCCGTGGGAAAATGGCGAATGGCAGGGCGCGGAAAGCGGTTTGTATAAATCAAGGGACGGCGGGAATACTTGGGTGCAATTGAAAAGTGGACTGCCTGCATATACTGATGGATTGGGAAGAATTGGTTTTTGTATCGCCCCCTCTGACCATAACCGCCTGTATGCGGTAGTGAGTGCCAATGATAAAAACGGCGGCTTATATCGCAGTGATAATGCAGGGGAATCATGGAGAAAAATGGACGGTGACAAACGGCTCTGGGACCGGGGCGATGATTTTGCTGAAGTAAAAGCAGATCCTAAAAACCCGGACATCGTTTATGACGCCAATGTAGTCACCTGGAAATCTGTTGATGGTGGTAAGACATGGAACGGTTTTAAAGGAGCGCCGGGTGGCGATGATTACCACCGTTTATGGATCAACCCCAATAATCCTGACATCATCTTATTAGCAGGCGACCAAGGTGCAGGGATCTCTGTTAATAGCGGCCAGACATGGAGCTCGTGGTACAACCAGCCAACCGCACAGTTGTATCATGTAAGTGCAGACAATGCTTTTCCTTACAATGTATATAGCGGCCAGCAGGAAAGTGGGTCGGTATGTATTTCTTCCCGTGGCAATGATGGAGCTATTACTTTTCGTGACTGGCATCCGGTGGGTGCAGAAGAATATGGTTACGTGGTTGCAGACCCACTTGATCCCAATATAGTTTATGGCGGGAAAATATCCCGGTATGATAAGCGTGCCGGCCAGGCACAGGATATCTCGCCAGCCATAGGCCACCCGGGCTATCGTTTCCTGCGAACGGCACCCATAGTATTTTCTCCAGTAGATAATAAAACACTTTTTTTTGCCGGCAACATACTGTTCAAAACACGAAATGGTGGAACTACCTGGCAGGCGATAAGCCCAGACCTTACCCGTGCCACTTATGATGTGCCTGAATGTATAGGCGTTTACAAAAAGGATGATATGAAAAATATGCCTCGGCGCGGCGTTATTTATACCATAGCCATATCTCCCCTGGACAGCAACATTATATGGGCCGGAACTGACGATGGACTCATACACATAACGCATGATGGAGGAAAACACTGGGAGAATGTAACCCCTCCGGCATTAACATCATGGAGCAAAGTATCCCTGATGGATGCCAGCCATACCGATAAACACACTGCTTATGCCGCGGTAAACAGGATACGCCTCGATGATCTTCGCCCTCACATCTACAGGACAAGAGATGATGGCAAAACATGGACGGAGATAGTAACGGGCCTGCCGGATGCCCCCATCAATGTGGTAAAAGAAGACCCGGCAAGGAAAGGGTTATTGTTTGCAGGATCGGAAACCGCCGCGTATGTCTCTTTTGATGACGGGGATCACTGGCAGTCATTGCGCATGAATATGCCGGCCACATCTATACGCGACCTCGTAATAAAAGACAATGATCTTATAGTGGCCACCCATGGCCGTTCTTTCTGGATCATGGACGATATTACGGCGCTCCGGCAAATTGCGGCAGGAAAGAACAAACAAAAAGCGACCCTATATACCCCACAAACAGCCATGCGCGTAAGGTGGAACTTAAACACAGATACGCCTTTACCGCAGGACGAGCCAACTGGTGAAAACCCGCCTGATGGCGCTATCATTGATTATTATCTGAAAGAAAAAATAAACTCAGAAATTACCCTCGATATAACTAATGCTCAGGGAGCTGTAATACGCCATTACAGCTCAAAGGATACCCTGTATAAAATACCTGATATAAATATCCCCTTGTATTGGGTGCGCGCGCAGCAGCTATTATCCGGCGAGGCAGGGGCGCACAGGTTTTTGTGGGACATGCATTACCAGCCTCTGAATGAGCCAGCATCATATGCCATGAATGCGATTTATGAAGATACCCCTCCTGCCCCTACCTCGCCCTGGGTAATGCCGGGAAAGTACATTGCCCGGTTAACCGTAAAGGGGAAGGTATATGAACAACCTTTTGAAGTTGTCATGGACCCACGTGTTAAAACCAGCTTTCACGACCTGCAAGTGCAACACGATCTTTCTTACCAATGCTATAATGACATCGGAAAGTCAAAGGTTGTTATAAGTGAACTGTATGCTGTTTTGCAACAGCTGGCAAAGCTGCAGGGAATAAAAGATAACAGGCTTTCACTTAACATAGCAAGATTGAACGCGCAAGCAGATGAATTAGTACAGCCATCAGAAAAAAAAGGCACGGAAAACTTTCCTTTAGTAGAGTCCAGGTTGAAGGAAGCTTTTAGCCATTTGCAGGGTTCGGATTGGCCGCCTGTTCCGCAATATGCTACTGATGCAACTACCGCTCACAGTGCGTTTGATAAATTGGAACAGAAATGGTATGAACTGCACGAGAATGTGGAAGAACTGAATAAGCAATTGAAAAAGGAAGGATTAATGCCTGTTCACTGAGAATAATGAATTGTTGCCTGGAGCTACACGATCATCACTACAAACGCCACCATTATTAATATCCGCAGCAGCCGGGAGCAGGCAATATGCAGCGCATCTTCTTCCGCCTGTTCATCGTGCATATCTATTTGTTGTTCATCAGCAATCGCAGGGCTTGAGTCCGGGAAGTGTTGTACCGGGTTTGTTTTTTGTTCATTACTTGTAGTTGTATTATCTATATTATTAGCCGGTGTTGCTTTTTCCCCGGCGGCGTTTACGGAAGGGGCGTTGATAAATATAATATCCAATGGATGTTGCAGCAGCAGCAAAATCCTTCCTGTTGTATTGTTTACGCTGATCGCAGGCAGTGCAATAGCACTGTTACTGTTATCTGTATTGTATATACACCGTGGCAGCAACAGGCATGCAATAACTAATAAACCTGCCCGGCAAGACGCAGTACAACTAAAAATATTCCTGGTCCTTTTAGCAGTCCGGAGAGAAAAAATGCTTTTCATAAAGGTTGTTTTTTGTGTTAGAAATAGTTTGATTTTCTGACACAAAATTGCAACGGCATCATGCGCTCCGACCCCGTACTATAGCGGTTTTCAGGGCGGTATTAACCTCCTGCATGTGGCGTTGTTTACTACGCTGTTAAGCATGTAGGTTTATCACTTTCTGCATTGCGTATGGATACGGAGAAATCAAGGGTTATTTACCGGCTGGTGAAGTGGGAAAATACCCTTGGGTAAGTTTACATAATATCGGGAAGCGTCTTCTGCGGTTTGGGATTTTTAGAAAATACGGGGAAAATACGGTACCTAACTCCCTGCTCCGGTTCTACTTTTACATCTCAATAACAATAAAGTTATTATTTATAACAAAAAACAATTATTTTCAAACTTAAAACACACAATTATGAAAAAGGGGTGATTTATTTATAATTTTTGCCATTTTATCTTGCGGGAATCAAAATAAAAATGGAGAAAGACTTAACGGAAGCAATTCAAATAAACCAAGACTTTCAAATATTGACTCAATTAAGTTTGTTATTAATGAAATAAAAGATTTTGATTCCGTTTTGATACGTGAAAAACTACAATTGCTGGAATTGGAAGCAAAGGATACAATAACAGTTGGTGACCCAAGACTGCTAGTAAAGGATGCAGCAAACTGGTTAGCTTACTATCATTCCATGAATGCAGGACCATTTTCCTTTTTAATAAATACAACATCACTAATTAATTATTTGACCGGTAATATGAATGTGATTAATTTGAATTTCTATTTATCATATAATTCAATTGGAAATGTCGATTTCGTTGTAATCGGCACCGATAATCAGTTAAAACATGTATATACGGACCTCGCTAATCCAGTTCTTTACAGCAACTTTTATGAGTCTCCTTTTTGTGGTGTAAAGTACGATGCGTTAGATCCGCAATTCCCTAAGGTTAACCGATTTAAGTTTACATCACCCAATGATAATAGTGCGATAGATGCAAATACTGCATTAAATAATATTACGGATTATGAAATTCCGAATCTCCAAAATCCGAAAGTAAATACTTTTTCATTTCTAATAGATGCTACATATCTTCGCTCCTTTTTAACTACCCCTAATTTGCAATCTCCTTCTCAAGGTGGGAACGTTCCATATTTACAAATATATTTTGCATATAAAAATAACAATATTAACTCATTAACACTTATTCTGGTTGGCGTAGATAATGCTGGGAATGCTGAATTCAAGCGGCAAATGCAACACTATGTAAATTTAATAATTTAACTGGTGATACGAATTTGTTCTTTTTTCTGGGTCTATTGTTAAGCCTTTTTTGCACGTTGCTAATTGTGTTTTC
>Ga0182030_10013642_pt1 | contig 16142 bp, 13 predicted proteins | sample 812S3MmetaG_FD_121299 | JGI IMG/M metagenome (GOLD analysis project Ga0182030, IMG submission 121299) | Permafrost microbial communities from Stordalen Mire, Sweden - 812S3M metaG (Illumina Assembly) | ecosystem: Environmental > Terrestrial > Soil > Wetlands > Permafrost | place: Sweden...
GGCGTACGCCCTGCCGGCTACGGTCCGATGCAGGAGGGCGGGGAGTCGGGTTCAGCATCCGCGCAAATGCTTAGTGACGACATCTCGGCGGGCTACGTGCCGCTGGGCGCGGTAGCCGATATCCAGCAGATCAACACGCCAACCGAGGTGGACCACAATCAGATTCGACGCGTAATCGATATCTATGTGGCCACCAAGGGCGAGGCACTGCAGGGAGTGGGCGCGCAAATCGACCACCTGCTGGTCGACACGAAGCACGACAAAAACACGGTGATCGATGTGAGGGGGGCCGTGATGAGCATGAACCAGGCATTCCACGACTTCGGAGTCGGACTGATCATTGCCATCCTCCTTGTCTACCTGATCCTGATGGCCCAGTTTGCCTCGTATATCGACCCGCTCATCATTCTGATGGCTATTCCTCCAGGGTTGGCGGGCGTTGCGCTGATTCTGCTCGTGACAGGCAGCTCGTTGAACATCATGTCGCTGATGGGAGTGATTATGATGTCCGGCATCGTGGTGTCGAACAGCATTCTCATCGTCGAGTTCGCGGGTATTCTTCACCAACAGGGCATGGGCCTGAGGGCAGCGGTGGTCGAGTCGTGCAAGGTTCGCCTGCGCCCGATTCTGATGACCTCGCTGGCTACGCTGCTTGGCATGATACCGATGGCGCTGGGTCTGGAGGCGGGCAGCGAGCAGTATGCACCGCTGGCGCGGGCCATCATCGGTGGTTTGGCGCTGTCCGTTGTTGTGACCATGTTCCTCGTTCCAGCCGTTTACCTGGTGATCCATGGGCGAGACGAAGCCAAGACCGCGGTCGCGGAGGAATAGAGATGACTGAATTCAGAAAGATAAGACCGATTCCTACCGCATGCGCGCTTTCGCTGTTGGCCTTGTTCGCAGGCACATTGCGCTCGCAACCAGCACCGGTCCCGCAAGCCCCGATTCCGTCCCTGCAACTCCCCGCTGCACAAGCGCCAGCTGGGCCCGTTGCGCCCTTGGGACCGAGACTGACACTGGCGGATGCAGAGCGAATGGCGATCGCCCACAACCCAATTATCAGTGTGGCACGGCTCATTGCATTGGCGCAGGCGCAAGTGACCCGCGAAGTGCGGAGCGGCGAGTTGCCGACCGCGACTGGCAGCGTGACCGCAGTAGGCGCACACGAAAACAGCCGTATCACCGCCGGCTTTCTCAACAATCCTTCGATCTACGATCGTGCCGCGGGCGGCTTGACGGTGAGCCAACTGATCACCGACTTCGGGCGTACGCACAACCTGGTGAAGAGCGCGCAATCGAACGCAAGGGCTCAATTGGAAAACGAGCGGGCCACGGAACTCGATATCACTCTTACAGTGGATCAAGCGTTCTATCAGGCGCTGACGAGCGAGGCGGTACTGAAAGTGGCGGAGGAAACGGTAATCCAACGCCAGGCGACTGTGGACCAGGTCGGCGCTCTTACCAAGGCAAAGCTGAGGTCGAATCTCGATCTGAGCTTTGCGAATATGCAGGTCTCCCAAGCCAAACTCCTTTTGCTCGATGCCCAGAATAATGCCGCCGACGCCATGGCGAGCCTGAACACTGTGTTGGGCTCCGAACGGGATGAGCAATACACGCTCGTGGATGAGACTACGGCTAGTCCTGATCCGGCACCCCAGGACGCCGAGGCGTTGCTGCAGACGGCGTTTACCGCGCGTCCCGATCTCGCAGCGCTCAACGACAACTACACCGCGGCCCGCCAGTTCAGCACCGCCGAGCGCGAACTGTGGATGCCGACCGTGTCAGCGCTGACCGCGCTGGGAGGCACTCCGGTGCGTGCGGATCAGATTCAATCTTCCTGGTATGGCGCTGCAGGTGCGAATATCACCATTCCGATATTCAACGGATTTCTGTTCAGTGCCCGCGCACAGGAGGCAAAGCTACGCGCCAACGCGGCCGGGGAACAGGTGCGGAACCTCCGCGACGTAATTGCGCGCGATTTGCGCACTGCGATTCTGAATGCGCAGAATGCGTTCCAGCGCATCGGCGTGACGCAGGAAATGCTGAATGAATCGAACATGGCTCTCGATCTTTCACAGGCACGGTACAAGATCGGCTTGAGCGGGATCGTGGAGCTGACCCAGGCGCAACTGGCGCAAACACAGGCAGAGATTGCCTACGCCAATGCCCGCTACGCCTATCAAACAGCACTCGCAGTGGTACGTTTCCAAACAGGCCAGTAGCTTTAGGGGATTTGCCGAGTCATCTTCGGCGTGGTTGGTTTCTCCCCACTATCGGACCGCATCAATACTTCCGTGAGAGGCAATCGTACTAATCATCCTGTTGCTGAGCTTTGTTTCGAGGAGGTAGCCGCCATGTCCGTGATTGGGGACAAGCCCGAATTAAACCTGAAGACGATCGTTTATGCAACCGATTTTACTCTTTGCTCGAAGAACGCCGGCCTCTACGCCGCGCGCATGGCCACCTATTTCTCCGCGAAGCTGCTGGTGACTCATGCGTTCACGCTAGCACAGGCCGCCATGGAGGTTGAGATTGGCGATAGACGATTAAGCCAGCAGAGAAATGAATTGACACACCTTCTGTCGAATGAGGCCGCTCTCCTGGGAGCAAACTCGATCGAAACCATTACCGAACTTCTGGAAGGAGATCCCGAAGTTGTGATTTCCGATCTGGCGGATAGACATGAGCCCTCTATGATCGTCCTGGGAACCCACGGTGGAGGCAGGCTCGAACGGGGAATCATTGGCTCGGTCGCGGAGAGAATCCTACGGTCTACACGCTGGCCAACGCTCACCGTTGGCCCCCAGGTTCAGCCCTTGTCTTCAAAGACGTTCCCGTTCGAGAGGATTCTTTTTGCTACCGACTTTACTGTGGCTGCTGCCAATGCAGCAATCTTTGCCGTCACATTCGCGGAGGTTTTCGGAGCGAAGATTGATGTACTCAATGTGATTCAGGACGATGTCATTGAACATCCGGACCGGCTAACCGACCTTCAAACCCGCTTCTTTAGCGCTCTTGACTCCCTCGCGCCGCAATGTGCCAGAGAATTCTGCGATCCGACAACCTATGTGGCCGTTGGCGGGGCGCACGATAAGATTCTTGAGCACATCAGAGAGCATTCTATTGATCTCTTGGTGCTCGGTATCCGGAGAACTTCACATCTCAGTATGGAGATGAGGACCTCTGGGGCCTTCCGAATCATAGTAGATGCTCCATGTCCAGTCCTGACGATTAGAAGCTGAGAACTATATCGCATTGTTGGCGACTTGGATGGGGAAACGGAAGAGGCGGTCATCCCGGCTGCAGCGCTGTCTCGCCCACGGAAACCTCGATCTTGATCGCCGGCGGATTCAGGAGCGTGTTATGAACCAGGCAATGGTGCACGGAGCGCATGACCCCCTGCTCCTGCTCCTTAGTTAGCGCGACTGGACAAGATACATGAATACGGAAATTGCCGATGCGGGCAGGCTGCTTGAGCTTCTCGGCAGTCACAGAAACTTCTACGCCTCGCTCATCGAGGTTGCGGGTCCTGAGATACTGCACCGCATAGAAAGCTGCGCAGGAGCCCAGTGACGCGAGCAGAAACTCCGGAGGCGTCATTCCACCATCTGTTCCTCCGTTCTCTGCCGGCTGATCACAAAGGATAGTATGCGATCGCGAATGAATTGCGAATTTAACCTGGTCGAGATGCGTAACTTTCACTTCCATTGTGCTTCTCCCATTCATTAGAAGAAAGACGCGGCGGATGCGACTTGTTACAAAATTGCGGTAATTTATTTTGAAGCAGGAAGAATCAGCATGCGTAGGTATTCGTGTGTGAGGATGACGCGCAGCCGGGGGGCGAGCGCGGAGTCGCAAGGGATCTCCAGCGAGTGGCAGCGGTCGATGGCGGCACGAAGGTCACGGAGAAACGCTACGCAGGCGGGACATGCCTCAATATGGCTCCGCATCTGGTCGCAGGTGACGGGTTCCACGCGCCCGTCGAGGTATTCAGAGAGGTTGGCAAACAAATCGCGGCACTCATCGGGGCGCTTGCTTGCGGAACGAGTGCTCTTGGGCTTCTTCCCGCGAGAATGAGCCTGGCCGAAGTCGTCAGAAGCACCACTCAGAAGTTTGCTCATCTCCTTGCGCACGGTCAATCGTGCTCGATGAAGACGAATGCGCACGGTCCCCAGCTGAAGATCGAGAATCTGCGCCACCTGCTCGGTGGTCAGCTCCTCCATATCGTGAAGCACTAGAACAATCCGCAGTGGCGCTGGAATGCGCAAGGTCGCCTGATGGAGAAGGTGGTGTTGTTCGGCGTGGAGCAGGTTGCCTTCCGGTCCTTTTCCAGCATCCTTGAGCAACAGCCCCAACTCATCTTCGGTCGGCATCAACTCGTCGAGCGAAAGCAAATGTGCAGGGGCATGAGCGGGCTTGCGGCGCATGCGCCAGCAGCGGTTTCGCGTGACGGTGTAGAGCCATACGGCCAGAGCCTGCGGGTCGCTGATCTTGGCGAGGTGTCCGAGGGAACGGAAGAGCACTTCCTGCATGGTGTCTTCGGCATCTTCTGGATGCCCGCAAACCTTCATGCTGAAGGAGTAAACGGTGTTCTGGAGCATCCCGATGGCCTCTTCGACAGCTTCCGGTGTATTGAGGCGCAATAAATCAGTGGCTCTGATCAGTTCGGGGCGCATGGGGTAACCGGCTTCAATATGAGTATAACCTTGTGCGGGTAAGAGGGCCGATGTTCCGGACCCTCCGCCGACGCGGCATTCAAGTCCCCCAAAGCTGAATCAATGCATGGAGTGGCTTGCCGGCAGAGCGGACTTCATTGAGGCCTCAATCATTTCGAGACAGATTGGAGAGACCTTCTGCAACCATCTCCGTCCTCCATTGCCTGCAGGATTCGAGTCTGCATCAATCCACGCGCGCAGTAGTGCCACGGCAAGGCCCATTGCGGCGCCTGGACGGCTTTCCTCAAGGAGAAACATCTGGCGATAAACCTCGTCCTTGATGCGTTCGCCCCGAACGTATCGCGAACCAGAGTGCCGACCAATAGTGTTTCGCGTCGTCATTGCAGATCCTCGGCGAGCCATAGTTCCTGATTGTCGGCCCTACTTGCTCCCGCTGCAACCAGCATCCTTCATGCCCACGGCACGGAAGATAGACATTGCAGGGCACCAGTTTGTAAATGCCGATTGCAACAGATTGAGTCCGACAAAGACGGTCAGCCAGAGCCAGTAGATTGAAACGTAATGACCAAGAGCGAGCGATATCAAGGTCACAACACCTGCCATCAGTCGTAAAGCTCGTTCAACTGTCATAGTGAATCTCCTTCTTCGATTTCCGGTTTAGGTGCAATCTCGGCTTGATGCCGCGAATGGATCATGTAGTAGAGCACCGGAATGGTGGGCCAGGAAAGGAAAGTGGAAGCCACGGCACCGGCAATCAGAGATAAGGCAAGGCCCTGGAAGATGGGGTCGGTAAGAATCACGCTCGCGCCGACAACGACGGCAGCCGCAGTCAGAAGCATGGGACGGAAACGAGTAGCTCCTGCATCGATCACCGCATCGGCCAGCGGAATTCCCTGGCGGATCCGGAGCTCGATGAAGTCGACGAGAATAATTGAGTTACGGACAATGATTCCGGCGCCGGCGATGAAACCGATCATGGAGGTCGCTGTGAAGAAGGCGCCCATCATAGCGTGAGCCGGCATGATGCCGACCAACGTGAGAGGAATTGGAGCCATGATGATCAGCGGCACGACGAAGGAGCGGAACCAGCCCACCACGAGCACATAGATGAGCACCAATACCGCGGCGAACGCCAAGCCCATGTCACGGAATACTTCGATCGTGATATGCCACTCCCCGTCCCACTTCATCGAGTAGTGGTCTGTAGACTCAGGCATCGATGCGTTGTAGCGAGTGAGCGTGTACCCGGCCGGTAGCTTGAGATTGTCGAGATCCTTGTTCATCTTGAGAATGGCGTAGACGGGGCTTTCAATCGCACCGGCAACGTCGCCGGTGACATAGACAACGCGGCGCAGGTTCTTGTGGTAGATGCTGCGTTCGATGGTTTTGTGTTCGACGATGACCAGCTCCCGCAACGACACCATGGAGCCATCCGCGCCAGGTAGGCGAATATTGTTCAAGCCCTGCTCGGAAGAGCGATCGGCGCGGTCAAGCTCGACAATCGCCGGCACGGGCTCCCGCGCGGTCTGATCGTGCATGAGGCCGACCTGGGTTCCAGAAACAGCCAGCGCCAGGGCATGGGCCACGTCAGAGACCGCGATGCCATGCTGCGCCGCTTTCACTTCATCCACGCGGATCTGCAAGCGCGGTTGCGGGTCTTCAACATACCAGTCCGTGTCCACTACTCCCGCGGTGTGCTTGAAGATGGACTTGATCTGTTGCGCAACTTCGGTCTGGCCGGCGAGGTCTGGACCGTAGACCTCTGCAACAAGAGTCTGAATTACCGGCGGCCCTGGCGGCACTTCGCTCACCTGAATGCGGGCGCCGTACTGGTTCCCAATGGCGTCGAGCAGCGGTCGGAGCCGCTTTGCAATGCCATGGCTCTGCACGCTGCGTTCCTTGGCAGGCAGAAGGTTCACCTGAATATCTGCCTGGTTCGACTGGCCGCGCATGTAATAGTGGCGCACCAACCCGTTGAAGTTATACGGCCCTGAAGTTCCTGTGTAGGTCTGATAGTTCAGCACGTCGGGCTGCCGGGCAAGCTCATCGCCAAGCGCCTGGGCCACGCGCGCCGTCTGTTCCATCGGCGTCCCATCGGGCATGTTGATCACAACCTGCAGTTCGCTCTTGTTGTCGAACGGCAGCATCTTCACCCTTACCAGCCCCATGGGTACAAGCGCCATCGAGATTACAAGCAAGACTGCTACCCCGATAAAGAACAGAGTCCGATTGAACGGAGATTGGATCAGCGGCGTCATGATGTGCCGATAGATCCGCGTCCGCCAGTTCTCGGTTTCGGGTTCCAGGATTTTGGCCCCTTCAAGATGCTTGCCTAACAGCCGCAATGCCGCCCACGGCGAAACTACAAACGCAACCAACAGCGAAAAGAGCATTGCCGCCGATGCGCCCACCGGGATGGGCCGCATGTAGGGGCCCATGAGTCCGCGCACAAAAGCCATAGGCAGTACCGCGGCAATCACGGCAAAGGTGGCAAGGATGGTTGGGTTGCCCACCTCTGCGACGGCCTCCACCGCAACAGTGCTCATGGAGCGGCCATGATTTTCGGGCAGCCTGAAGTGCCGTACCATGTTTTCCACCACAACGATGGCATCGTCCACAAGAATTCCGATGGAGAAGATCAGCGCGAAGAGCGTGACCCGGTTGATGGTGTAGCCCAGGAAGTAAAACACTGACATGGTGAGCGCCAAAGTGACTGGGATTGCCAGTAGGACTACGCCCGACTCGCGCCACCCCAGGAAGAGGGCTACCAGAAGAGTTACCGACAATGTGGCCAAGAGCAGATGCTCAAGCAGTTCGTCCGACTTGGCCTTTGCCGTCTCCCCGTAGTTTCGCGTGATGGTCACGTTCACATCATTCGGTATGGCCACGCCCTGCATCTCATGCACACGCTTGAGGACGGCGTTTGAAATGTCGGTTGCGTTGGTTCCTTTGCGCTTGGCCACTGTGATCGTCACTGCTGGATGCTGGCCCACACTCTGATGCGCGGTAGTGCTCACATTTGTGGTTCCATAGACCACATAGTCAGCCGACTCCGCTGGTCCATCGACAATCTTGTCTGCGACGTCGCGGAGATAAACGGGACGGCCGCGAACTACGCCCACAACTACGGCCTCCAGATCTTCGCGCTGGGTGAACATGTTGCCGGCGTCGACCCGCACTTCCTTGTTGTTTTCCGAGAAGCTGCCGGCCTGCATGCTTGAATTTGCTGCCTGTAGATGTCCGACGATTGCCATCGGCGACAGACCGTATGCGTTCAGCTTCTCCGTGCCCAGTGTTACCCTCATGGTGCGGGGGAGCCCACCTATAATCGACGTTTCCGATACGTCGCCAACTTGCTCGATATTGTGCTGCATCTCGTCGGCGATGGCACGTAGTTGATAGCCGTTGTAATGCTCGCCCCAAAGGGTCATCGCCAGAATCGGCACATCGTCAATAGAGCGGGCCTTGATGAGAGGCTGCGAAACTCCGGGCGGCATGCGATCGAAGTTGGAGTAGAGCTTGCTGTAAACCTTGATCAGCGCATCTTCCTGCGGGGTGCCGACAAGGAAGCGAACAATGACCAGGCTCTGACCCGGCGCCGAAGTCGAGTACACATATTCGACGCCCGAGATCTGGTGGACCAGGTTCTCTATCGGCAGCGTCACGCGTTCTTCCACTTCGGCCGGCGAGGCGCCCGGCATGGCGGTGGTGATGTCCAGCATGGGAACAATAATCTGCGGTTCTTCTTCGCGGGGGATGATGGCGACCGCGAAGATTCCGAGGACCAGCGACGCGGCAATAAAGAGCGGCGTCAGCTTGGAGTTGAGGAATGATTTTGCCAGGCGTCCGGCGATTCCAAGATCTTGCGTCATGGCCGGCCCCCTGCACTCGTCTCAATGCGCTTGCCGGCGATGTCACGGTCGGAAGGTGCATCAACAAGCTTTTCGCCCGTAGAGACACCGGAGAGAACTTCCACGATATCGCCTTGCGTTGCGCCCAACGTAAGGTAGCGAAGCTGCGCGATCCCTTGGCTATCGAGAACATAAGCGCAGGAGAGCGAGCCGCGCGCGACGACTGCGGAGCGCGGAATGAGTATCGCCTGCTTGGTGCCATTGGAGAACATCGCCGTTCCATACATGCCCGCACGCAGCTGGGTAGAGGAAGGCAGATCGATCTTGACGAGGAAGCTGTGACTGGATGGGTCGGCGGCAGGAACGATCTCGGTTACGATGCCTGTGAGACTCGCGGATGATGCGCTATCGATGGACACCGGCACCTTCATCCCTCTATGAATCGCGGAGATTGCCGACTCATCCACCGAGGCGTCAAGTTGCAACGTTCCTGCCTGATCGATCTTGAGTAACGGCACGCCGGGTGTGGCCATCGTTCCGGGATCGGCCATCCGCGCCGTGACCGTGCCAGCGAATGGAGCAACCAGTCGCGCGTAGCTTTGCATGGTGCGCGCCCCGGTCTCTTGGGCCCGCGCCGCGTCGGTCTGTGCGCGCACGGCCTCAAGGTTGGCGGCCGCGGCCTCGGAGCGCCGCGAGACTTCGTCCAGCTCCTGCGGACTTACGCTCTTCTGCGCGTCGAGTTGCTTGTAGCGGGCCAGCGTACTTGCCGCCAGTGCTGCGTTTGCTTGCGCGGCAGCTTGAGCACTTTGCGCCGCCTTCACGCCTGCCTGCGCCTGTTCGACCGAGGCGCGGATGGCCGCGTCATCGAGAATCACAAGGGTTTGTCCAGCGCGAACGCTGTCTCCCTCGCGCACCAACACCTGCTGAATGTGGCCCATTACCTGTGCGGAGACCACTGCGGATTCTCTTGCTTGAACGGTGCCGGTGGAACCCAGGTTTAGTGGCACCAGTTGCTGTCGGCTTTCGACGATGCGTGCTTCGACGGTTTGAGGCGTTGATGGAATCGTGGGAGATTCACCGATATGACAACCAGCAATCAGCGCCGCGGAAGCGGCAAGCAAACTAGACCATAAGACATTCTTCATTGCAATTCCTCCGCAGCATCGGGAGTCAGTGTCCCGGTTGCGTATAAAAGCTCGCTATAGGCCATGGCATTGCCATAAACGGCATGCCAGTAATTCGATTGGCTCTCCCGCTCGGCGTCCTCAGCCCGCAGAAGGTCGGTGATGTTGGCAAGGCCGGCGCTGTAGCGATTCTTCAGAATGCGAAGACTCTCCGCCGAGTCGCTCATTGCAGCCCGCGCCGTCTCCAGGGAGAGCACAGCCGTCTTGCGATGAATATGCGCCTGGCTAACCTGAAGTCGCAGATGCTGCCGCGTTGCTGCCACTTGCGCATCGATTTTCTGTTTCGCCGCGCTCTCCCTGGCCAGTTGAGCGCGTTTGCCAAAGGGAAGAATGTCCATGTTGATCTGCATACCGGCCACCCAATTGTTTCCGCCGGAACCGGCAAAGGATGTGCGGTCTTCTTCCCAATTCCCGTATGCGCTCACGCGTGGGCCGAATTCGGACTTCGCCGCGCTTACGGCCGATTCCTGTGCCGATTGCGCCTGCCCAAGTGCCATCAGATCAGGGCGCGTCTTGACCGCTGTTGCGATCTCCTCATCCAGAGCGCCTTGTGGAAACGTATGCGGTTCGATTGGCTTGAGCTCAGCTTCCTTCAGGTCTGGCGCGCCCATTGCTTCGCGCAACGATGCCCATGCAAGTTCCAGATCGCCCTGGGCCGCAATCAACTCCTGCTTGCGCTCTGCTATATTCACTTGCGCCGACATTCGATCTGATTCCACGGCCAGGCCGGCCTTCACGTGATCGTCCACAGAGTTCAGCAATGCCGCTGCAGTCTCGAGCTCGTGCTGGGCGACATCGACCGCTCGTTGCGCGTAGAGCACTTGCTGATACGCACCGACAACCTGGATCACGATCTGCTGATCCACCGCCATGGCGGATGAGGAGGCGCTTTGCTTGAAGAGATCGGCTCGGTGGATCTGTTTCTGTGTCTTGAACGAGTCGAATGCCATCCACGAGCCTGAGAAGCGCGTTGAGAAATTGCCAATCGGCTGTGGCCGGTTCAGGGCATTCACATCAAAGTCGGCTTGCGTGAACTGATGCTGTCTCAGCTTGGAACCGAACACATAAACAGGATCGTCTCCGCGGGAAATGTCCTCCGTAAAGCCGAGTTGGGGCAGGAGCGCGGTGCGTGCCATGGCTGCACCCGCTTTGGCATCCTGATTACCGGCACGCGCAATTGCTGCTTCGGGGCTCTGGCCCAGGGCCTGATTGATGGCTTGCCGAAGTGTCAACTGTTCTTGCGCCACTGCTGCCAGTGCCTCCATGCAAAGCAGGAGGAACAAGCCAAGAGATTTATAAATACGAGAATTCATCGGTTGAGATGTCCTTGGGCGGTGCTTACATTTGAATAAAGTCACGGAATGGCGAATCTGTTACAAAAAGCGTGGGATCAGTTTTGGCGGCGGGTGCGGCGCTAGTCTTGATAACGCTTTCCAAATCGGGAATTTGAAGAGGCTAAAGACACGGCAGGCCGGCTAATCGCTTTGCGATGTGCAGTCGGTGGTCTCATGATGAATTGGAGCGAACGGGGAGGACGCGTTGCCCCGATGGCATGTGCTCACTGTTTGGCCGGCCGTGTGAACATATCTTGCCGGAATGGTTCCACCGGAAATCCAAGCCTCTTCCACTCGCCATCGCCGCCGTGCAAATCCGACGTGGAGTCGGACAGAATCCTCGGACCAGGGAGAATGGGCGCTGATCGCAGGATCACTATCGCAAGACATCGAGCCAGTTTGAGCCAGCGGCTAACTGTTGCATTCTTGGAATGGCCGTTACTCTGCGCGAATTCTGTCGAAGCGGGCCAAATCGCCGCTTGGGTACTTGGGCCCAGTGAAAAACTAACCCTTTCGGCTTAAAATCCGCGGACTGCTATTCCCCAACGCCCAGGCCATCGACAGGGTTGACCGTCAGGCAACCGTTCTGGCGTCTCGGTACAACTTCGGTACAAGTGAGAGAAATAAAGAGCAGTCTTTTCGTCCCTGAGCGACACCAAGCGAAGCACTTAGAGTTTTGGTTCTTAGAGTTCGGGACCGGGAGGTCGGGCGTTCAAATCCAGTATTCTCGAGTTCCACCGAGATTGGCAGTCAACGTGACAAAAGGCAGCTGAACTTTCCCAAGGAGGAATGGCTCAAACCTTAAGGACTAAGGTGTTTCCCTGATGGTGTTGCCCCTTTCATGCGTGCATCCTGATACAAGTGCGAACCAGGTGGACGGTTTACACTTTCCGCGGCCAACGTGGTGGAGCACGCTCAGTAATGCTAGCCTGCGTTGCTAAGAGCGACAATGCGCGCGCGGCCATCAGGCAAACTCACTAAAGGAATTGCATCACTAAATGTAATGAACAAATTCATAACGTAGTTCAGTTTCCGGCATGCTTACCCAAACTTGTTAAAGCCCAGGTTATCGCGGAAGCGACTGGTTGATCACCGAAGCATGTATACCGTCTGGCCCAACAAGGCCGGATTCCACACTACTGCATTGAATGCTCAATCCGATTCGATCCTCGCGAGATCGCAATCTGGATTGAATCATTCAAGATAGCGGCCTAACGTGACCCGGCGCTGCAGCGCCGGGTCATTCTCGTTTAGGTCCATTTCATCCTGTTGATCAGAGCCTGAGTTTGCACGTTCTCTGCAGGTCTCAGGTAAGCCACCGTTTTCTCTGGTCGACCAGAGAGCAGTGGAACTCTTGAACTTGGCCGAGCATCCGAAAGTCCGGCAGGTTACTCAACTCGCTGACGGCAAACTTGCTGTGAATACGGCGATTGGGCGTGAATTGAAATCCATTGCTGGCGACATCGAAGTTTCACGTTACGAATAAACCACTCGATTGCGCTGCGGACATCCTCTGCGGCTGTCTTGATCTAATAGGCTGCTGACGTTGCACTGAAAGCGCGCCACCGACCATTACGCAAGTCGAGTTCATGATTGTTAAAACCAATCTACTAGATCAGTAGAGCAGACCACTCGGCTTCTGAAACAAGAGCAACTAGAGAATTGCCCTGGCCACCGATTGTAAGGGTAGGATCTTGTCTACGCCGCCCAGCTTAATGGCCTCCTTGGGCATTCCAAAGACCACGCATGTGGCTTCGTCCTGGGCGATGGTCATGGCTCCGGCCTGCTTCATCTCCAGCATTCCGCGCGCGCCGTCGTCGCCCATTCCGGTCATGAGGACGCCCACTGCGTTTCTTCCTGCATAGCGAGCCGCGGAACGGAAGAGCACGTCGACCGAGGGCCGATGGCGGCAGACCAGCGGTCCATCCTTGATCTCCACGTAATAGCGTGCCCCGCTGCGCTTGAGTAACAGGTGATGGTTTCCCGGAGCAATCAGCGCACGTCCTCGAATCACAGTGTCATTGGTCTCGGCCTCCTTGACGGTGATGGCGCATAGGCCGTCGAGCCGCTGCGCGAAGGCGCGCGTAAACAGCTCCGGCATGTGCTGCACAATCACAATTCCAGGAGTATCGGCAGGCAACGCTTCGAGCACCGCCCTCAGCGCCTCGGTGCCGCCGGTCGATGCGCCGATCGCCACCACCTTTTCTGTTGTCTCGGCCATGGCGTGTGTGGCTTGCGAGAGGATGCAATCGGCGTTGAGTTTGGGTTCGACCGTTTGGCTGGGCTTGAGGTTACGCAGCCTTGCGCCAGCCGCTGCCTTAACCGCATTGCAAATCTCGGTGCACGAGTCTTCAAGAAACTGCTTTGTGCCCATCTTCGGCTTGGTGATAATCTCCACCGCGCCGTACTCGAGCGCCCTGAAAGTGCTCTGCGCGCCCTCCTCGGCTAAACTCGAACAGATTACAACCGGAATCGGATGCTGGCTCATCAGCTTCTTGAGAAAGGTAAGTCCGTCCATGCGCGGCATTTCGATGTCCAACGTGATCACATCCGGCACCTGCTCTGCAATTCGATCGGCGGCCACAAAGGGATCGCCGGCTGTGGCAATCACCTCGATCTCCTGATCGGACTCGAGCACCTCACGCAGCGTCTGGCGAACCACAGCGGAGTCGTCTACCACCAAAACGCGTATTTTCCGTGTACTCATATGCCGGACCTCGCTGCTGACTTTTGTCTTCATTCAGTGGCATTCGCTCGCGGTTTGTCTTTCTGCGTTTCCTGTTTCACGAGTGGCGCTGCAAGATCACTTCTCCGGTCTGTGTATTAAAGCGAATGTTGACTCCACGCTTACCTCCCAAGGAGGAAGCTAATACGGCAAAGCCTTCCTCATCGAGCACCCTCATCGCCATCTCAATGTTCAGCCTGCCCACTGTGGGCCGCAGCGGGTCATTGGCCATCAAGAGCACATCGCCGCCGCCAAATATCTTCACCTCGACCTCGTCGCGGCTTGCCCCGAGCGCATCGAACTGGCCGGCCAGGTCGCGAATCGCGAAGTCCACGTAACGCCGGCCGGCTGCACGGCTCAAGCTGTTAGCCTGCTTGATTGGAAAATGCGGCAGCATCGGATGACAGAGAGCGCCCGCACCCAGCCTCGGAGCCCGGAACGCAATGCCCACACAGGAACCGAGCAAGGTCCGCAGAATCGTCGGCTCCCTCACCAAGCGTGACTCTCCCGGCTGCAAGTAGAGTTCGGGCAATCCCCCATCATCTTCCGCCATCGACCCTCCTGTAGAGAGCAGGGGCCACAGGCTTCAGCGGTAGGTTCATATCGTGCAGGGTTTCGGCGTGGCCGACAAACAGGTACCCGCCTGGCGCCAGGCAGTTGGAAAGCTTCTGCAGAATGCGCTCTTGCGTTGGCCGGTCGAAGTAGATGATAACGTTGCGGCAAAAGATCGCGTCAGCTTTCTCGGCAACTCCGTAGTCGGAGTCCATAAAGTTGAGACGGCGAAACTCGACCAGCCGCCGCAGCTCCGGCACCACCCGTTGCTTCTCGGAGCCGGGCTCGCGGCTGCGCATGAAGTACTTGCGCCGCAGCAGCGGCGCCACCGGAGCCACAATGTCGTTTGTATAAACGCCTAATTCGGCCTTCGCCAAGACCAGGTTGGAGATATCGGTGGCCAGAATGCGGAAGCGAAAACCGGGATGCGTCAGCGCGTACTCGCTGAGCACGATGGCCATCGTGTAGGGCTCTTCTCCGGTCGAACAGCCCGCGCTCCAGATTGTGAAGTGCCGCCCTGCAAGACATTCGGCAAGATCAGGGAGCACCCTTTCAACCAGAAAATCAAAGTGCCCTGACTCGCGAAAGAAGTCGGTCTTGTTGGTCGTCACCACATCGATCAGGTGAACAATCTCATCTTTCAGCCCCTCATGCCCGAACAGGTAGGCGCAGTACTCGCTGTAGGAGTGAAGGTTGAGTACCTTCAGGCGCCGCTTGATGCGCACCTCGAGCATTGTCTTTCTCTCCGTGCCCAGGTGAATGCCCGACTCGGAGTAAATCAACTCACAGAGCCGCGTATAATCTCTCGCGGTGATCGATTCATCGTGAGTACCCATATTGTGAACAGGGCGGAATGACCCGCCCCGTCCCCCCTTTATGCAGCCACTTCTTCCAGTTGTTTATCTGCAACTTGCTTTTCCGCAGTCTGCTTAAAGGCTTCCTGCGGGGCACCTTCCTGTCCGCGGACTACTGAGAGCTCCTCGGCCGAGAAGACGCGATCGATGTCCAGAATCATGATGAACTGGGTATCGCGCTTTCCCATTCCCTTGATGAAATCCGTCCTTATCTGGGTTCCGATCCTCGGCGCCGGCTGGATCTGGTCCGGTTCGAGGTCAATTACCTCTTCGACGGAATCGGTAAGGGCGCCGATGACGGTCGATTCGCTGTCCAGCAGCACTTCAACAACAACGATGCAAGTGTTGCGCGTGCTTTCCGTCTTCGACATCTCGAAGCAGAGCCTGAGGTCGACGACCGGGACCACGCTGCCGCGAAGATTGATGACTCCGGCCATGAAGTCCGGTGTCCGGGGTATTTTTGTGATAGTCGTCAGGTCGAGTACCTCTCTCACCTTCGCCACATCGGTGGCGAAAATCTCGTTGCCGAGCTTGAAGGTAAGATACTGCCGAGTCTCCGTGATTTCGCTAACACTCATACTGCAACTCCTCTCTCATGCTGAAGGCCGGAGCGGTTCTCCCTACAGGGAAAACCGCTCTGAGTCATTCGCCCACGGGCGAGCACCCGGTCAGTAACGTTCGAATTCCCCGTCAAGCTCGTCGTGTTTGTCTTTGAGCCGCAGATTGACGCCTGCTCCGCCCGATGCTCTTGCGCCGGACGAGGCGTGCCCCGCCGGCTTCGCCGAATGCGCCGCGCCAGACTGCGCGGGCCTGGGGGTCCTTGAACCACCGCCCTTGCGCCCCGCGCCACCCTCTTCACCGGTGTGAAAGAAGCCCAGCGCGCTGACCAGTTGATCGGACTGCCCGGTCAACTCCTCGGTCGTCGAAGCCATCTCCTCCGATGCGGAGGCATTCTGCTGGATCACC
>Ga0182030_10013643_pt1 | contig 16142 bp, 11 predicted proteins | sample 812S3MmetaG_FD_121299 | JGI IMG/M metagenome (GOLD analysis project Ga0182030, IMG submission 121299) | Permafrost microbial communities from Stordalen Mire, Sweden - 812S3M metaG (Illumina Assembly) | ecosystem: Environmental > Terrestrial > Soil > Wetlands > Permafrost | place: Sweden...
AACCTGTTGTGCATCGGGGAAAAGGAGGTGTTCGTGGTGGCCTCGGTGGCCGACGCGTTTGTGGCCAGCATGCGGCGCGCCGGGGCCTTCCAACTGGACGCGCGGGCGATCGAGGCGCTGACCAACGCCGCCTTCACGTTCACCGACGATGGCAAGGGGGCGCGGCAGCCGCACGTCAAGCGCGACCTCATCGGCAAAGATGCGGCGGTTCTGGCCGAGGCGGCGGGGGTGCGGGTGCCGGCGGGCACGGACCTGCTCTTTGGCGAAACCGCGGAGGACCATGCCTTCGTCCAGGTGGAACAGATGATGCCGTTCCTGCCGGTGGTGCGTGTGCGCGACGTGGACGCCGCCATCCGGGCCTCGGTGCGGGCCGAACACGGGCACCGGCACACCGCCATGATTCACACGCGCAACCTGGACAACGCCACCAAAATGGCGCGCGCCATGAATGCCACGCTGTTCGTGCAGAACGCGCCCTGTTTCGCCTCGCTCAACCTGCCCAGTTATCTCAGCCACAGCATCGCCACGCCCACTGGCGAGGGCGTGACCACGCCCATGACCTTCACGCGGCAGCGCCGCATCGTAATCGGCAACGGCGCCTTACGGATTCTATAGCGCAGGATCAAGGAAATGAAGTCCATCGACCTTAGCAAAGAAAAAGTCATCACCCTGGGGGACCTGGCCGCGGCGGCGCAGGCCGACACCACCGAAGTGCTGCTCAGCGAGAGCGCCCTGGTGACCCCGTCGGCGCTGGAGTTCATGGAACAACGGCGCATCGCGCCGCGGCGCGGCGTTCAAACGCCGGCGGCGAACCAGATGGTGTCTGGCACTGGCGCCGGCACTGGCGCCGGCACTGGTGCTGGGAGCGGTGCTATGCAGGACCTGTTCACCTCGCCCGAAGCCGAAGCGGTGAAGGAAGAGATCTGCGCGGTGGGCCGGAAGCTCTGGCAACGGGCCTACGTGGATGGCAACGGCGGCAATATTTCTTACCGTATCGGCCCCAATGCCGTGATCTGTACGCCCACGCTGATGAGCAAGTGCGACCTGGAGCCGCGGGACCTCTGCTTAGTGGATCTCGAAGGCAAGCAGCTCGCCGGCGGGCGTCCGCGCACCAGCGAAATCCTCATGCACCTGGAGATTTATAAGGAAGTTGCGGAGGCCAAGGCGGTGGTGCACTGCCATCCGCCGCACGCCACGGCGTACGCCATCACCGGACGGGTACCGCCCAACTGCGTGATTCCCGAATACGAGGTCTTCATCGGCAAGGTAGCGCTCTCTCCCTACGAGACTCCGGGGACGCCGGAATTCGCCCGCACGGTGATTCCGTTCGTCAAGGATCACAACACGGTCCTGCTGGCGAATCACGGGATTGTCTGTTGGGGAGACACGGTGACGCACGCGGAATGGTATGCGGAGGTGGTGGATACCTACTGTTGGACGCTGATGCTGGCGGCGCAATTGGGCACGCCGCTTTCGCACATCACGAGCGATAAAGCGGCCGACCTGGTGGCTATCAAGAAGCGCCTCGGCCTGCCCGACGCCAGGCACGAGTTCAAAGAATGCGCGCTCTGCGATCTGCCGGAGATCCCCGGTTCCATCGCCATGGCGCCGAGACCCTGCGGCACGTCTGCCTCGCTCACGAGCGCGGAGGTCGAGGCGATCGTGCAGGTGGTCACGGACCAGGTGCTGGCGGCTTTGCAGGCAAAGAAGTAGTTGGCAGGCGGACCCAGAGGGTACCCCGCCTGCCCCACCTTGGCTACGTCGGGTGCGGTTCGCCCAGAATGCAGCGCACCGTATCGCGGGCGATCAGCAGTTCTTCATCGGTGGGAATCACCCACGCCTGCAACTTGGAATCGGCCGTGCTGATGCACGCTTCCTTCCCCATGGTCTGGGCGTTTTTGTCGGCGTCGATCGTCAGGCCCGCCCACCCCAGGCTCTCGCAAATGCGCGCGCGAATCTCCGGAGAGTTCTCGCCGATTCCTCCCGTGAAGATCACCGAGTCGGCTCCGCCCATACCCGCCAGCAGCGCTCCAATATATTTCCGCGCCCGGTAACAGAAGATCTCGATAGCCAGGCGGATGCGCCGGTCGTCGTGCTGCTTGAGTTCCTGCAACAGCACGCGCATGTCGTTGGTCACGCCGGAGATCCCCAGCAGCCCGCACTGGGTGTTGAGCAGCGACTCCACCTCGGTGGGGGACAGCCCTTCCTTGGTGGCAATGAGGCTGAGGATGGCCGGGTCCAGATCGCCCGACCGCGTGCCCATCACCAGGCCCTCCAGCGGCGTCATGCCCATCGACGTGTCCACCGACTGGCCGTTGCGGACGGCCGTAGCGGAACACCCGTTGCCCAGGTGCAGCGTGATCACGTTGGTCTGTTCCTTGGTCAGTTGCCGGATGGTGCGATAGCGGTACGCCACGTACCGGTTGGACGTGCCGTGAAACCCGTAACGCCGTATGCGGTGCCGCGCATATAAATGATACGGCACGGCGTACAGATACGCGTGAGCGGGAAGCGAAGTGTGAAACGCGGTATCGAAAACGGCCACCTGCGGCATGCCCGGGCCGAACGCCTGGCGCACCGCCAGGATGCCCTTCACGTTGTTGGGATTGTGCAAGGGCGCCAGGTCGATACAGTCTTCGATCCCCTTCAGGACGTCATCGGTGATCACCGCCGACTCGCGAAAGACTTCGCCGCCATGTACCACGCGGTGCCCCACCGCGTGCACATCGCTCAGGCTGCGGATTTCCGGCACCCCCGATTGTTCCGAAGCCAGCCAGCGCAGCACATAATCGAGCGCCGCCGATATGTTGCGAACCGGCGCCGTCACTTTTTGCCGCGGGCCGTTGCGCGTCTGAATGGTGACGATGGCCTCGCCGCCGATCCGCTCCACATAGCCGCGGCACAAGCGCTCATCGGCGTCCTGCCGGATGCGATCGAGGTCTGTGGCAATCACCTGAAATTTCAAACTGGAACTGCCCGCATTAAGCACGAGAATATTCATAGGTCTCTTCCATTCTTACAAATCCCGAGGAACAGCGCCTTATATACTGAATCTTTACGCGGACACCCCGATGAAACGCTTCCACCTGCCCGTCACCGCCGCGCTCGTCCTCGCCTTTGGACTGGTTCTTTCCGCCCAGGACGCCGGCCTGGTCCTGCGCACCTCGGTGACCTACAACACGCAGAAAGCCACCCTTCCGCTCACCGCCGACCAGCGCCGCCAGGCCGACGAACTCTCCCGCGAAGCCCAGCAAGCCAACCAGGCCGGCAGGTACGGCGACGCGCTTCGGTCCTTATATAAGGGGCTGGCGGTGATGCGGAACGTGCCGTGGACGCCGGCGTTCGAGTTCGCCTCCTCGCTCCAGGGCAAGCTCGATCACGCCATGGTCGAGCCGGGCGCCGGGGTCGCCGTCACGCTGACGCCGATCTACGCCATCGCGCGCAACGTGGACGCCAAACTGAGTGCCTCGCTCGTTCTCATCCCGGCCGCCAAGGATGGTTCTGCGGAGAAACCCCTCGGCGCCCCGGTGACGATCGCCGCGACGGGCGATCCTTTCACCACGCGCGCCGTTCTGCCCGAGACGGCGGCCGGCGATTACACCATCGAGGTCCGCTTGGCCGCCGATGGCGATGCCCCGGCCGCCGCCGCGCGCGCTTCCTTCGTCAAGACCCTGCCCCTCCACATCGACGCCCTCGCGGAGCCGGTCCAGCGCTTGCGCGGCCGCCTCGCCAAGGCTCCCAAGAACGACGGCCTCGCCTCCGCCGAATACGCCCTGGTCCTCTTCGAGCGCGCCGACTCTGGCGACCTGAATCCGGCGCGCGTGAATTTCCGCCAGGAGTTTGCCGCCGCCAATGCCGTTGTGGACGCCCTGGAAGCCGGCAAGGACCCATTCGCCGGCAAGCACGGCGATTCCCGCCGGGCGTACCGTTCCGCGGTGGACAACACGCTCCAGCCCTACCGGCTGTTCATTCCCGAAACGTACGATGCATCCAAGCCCACGCCGCTGGTGGTCGCCCTGCACGGCATGGGCGGCGACGAGAACAGCCTCTTCGACACATACGCCAACGGCCTGCTGAAGCGCGAGGCCGGGCGCTTGGGCTTCCTCGTGGTCTGTCCCAAAGGCCGCGAGTCGGCTTCCATGTACCGGGGCGCCGCGGAGCAGGACGTTCTCGACGCCATGGCGGATGTGGAGCACACTTACCGCGTCGATGGCGCGCGGATCTATCTCATGGGCCACTCCATGGGCGCCTATGGCACCTGGAGCATCGCCATGAACCATCCCGAAATCTTTGCGGCTCTCGGCCCCATCTCCGGCGGCGGAACCCCCGCCGGCATGGTGAAGATCAGCCACATCCCGGAGTATGTGGTCCACGGCGACGACGACCGTACGGTGCCGGTCACGCAATCGCGCAACATGGTGGAAGCGGGCAAGAAGGCAGGCGCCGAAATCGTCTATGTGGAAGTGCCCGGCGGAAGCCACGTCGGCGTGGCGGCTCCCGCCTTCGCGGGGATGCTCGATTTCTTCGCGCGGCAGAAGCGCGTGGAGCGGCAGTAGCTCCGGCGAAGAATCAACGAGCTACGGGGAGGTCTCCGGAGACGCTTCGTGCAAGCTTCACAGATCACATCATGAGCGGCATCGCTCCACCAGCGCCTAGTCTGAGATGAGATACAGGTACAATGGTCTTCGTGGCTGACGAAAAGAGCACCATATACTCGATCAATACGGCCTTTGTCGGTGTCTCCCGACGCGCTGAGTCCGTCGATCGCAAGACCCTCGTCCAAACGTTCGTCGACTTAGGACCTCTGATTCCTGTATTGTCTTCCCGGGACCACCAAATCGTTTATGGCCGGCGAGGAACGGGGAAGACGCATGCTTTGCTTTACGTTACGGAACAGCTCAAGGCCGACGGGGTAGTGCCGGTTTACGTCGATCTCCGCAACATGGGATCTTCCGGGGGGATTTACGCTGACTCGCAAATTCCGCTGACGCAGCGGGCGACTCGTTTGCTGCTCGACGTCCTGGGGGATGTGCACGAAGATTTAGTAGAGCACGCGGTCACTGCGGATCTGGATCTGGCAACCCTTGGTCCATTGTTGGATAAGTTCGCCGAGTCCATAACGGAGTTGGAGGTGGTGGGCGAGGTCAATCGCGAAACGAAGCAGGGAACGCGCTCGGAGCACGAGGAGTCTTCTGCGCTCAAACTCGGGTTACAGGAGAAGCCGGGCGTGGATGTCACCTCAACCAGTACGGACAAGTCGTCTTCGCAGGCCGAGAGCCGCTTGGAAGAGTCTGGCCTGTTGAGGTACCGGGTTCACTTTGGAAGCGTTGGGAAAGCGTTGGGCGAATTGGCGAAAGCCCTGAGCCCTGCACGTGTCTTGCTCGTGTTAGACGAGTGGAGCACGATTCCGCTGGAGCTGCAACCGTATCTGGCGGATCTGATCAGGCGTGCAGTGTTCCCCATTACGGGCATAACTGTCAAAATCGCTGCTATCGAACAACGATCAAACTTCAAGATCGGATCACATGGAGACTATACCGGCATCGAGATCGGGGCCGACGCGTCCGCCGATGTTGATCTCGACGACTACATGGTGTTTGACAACAATGCGGACCGGGCCCTTGAGTTCTTCCAGGAACTCTTGTTCAAACACTATGCCTCGGAGACGGGGACAAGACCCGTGTTCCAGGATTCCGAAGGGCTAATACGGGCAGCATTTACGCAGCGCAACGCGTTTGAGGATTTCGTACGCGCCGCCGAAGGTGTACCTCGCGATGCGTTCAACGTTTTGTCGATTGCCGCACAGCGGAGCCTCAACGACCAGATTTCCATCCCCACAATTCGTGTTGCCGCTCGCACTTGGTTCCAGCGGGACAAGGAGGGTGCTGTCCGCTCGAATGCGGAGGCTGAGGAACTCCTGCACTGGATTATTGACGAAGTAATTGCGCACCGGCGAGCAAGAGCGTTTCTTCTTCGGTCGAACACACGCAACCCTCTTATCGACGCGCTGTTCGACGCCAGATTGCTGCACGTAATCAAGAGAAGCATTTCGGGCCACGACGAGCCTGGTGCCCGATATGATGTCTACAAGCTGGATTACGGGTGCTATGTGGACTTGTTGGCTACTACCAAAGCTCCGGACAAACTGCTGGATGTCGACGATCGGGGAGCATTCGTCAGTGTGCCATCCGACGATTACAGGGCGATACGCAGAGCTATTCTGGATCTTGACAGATTCCAACGGCGCTCCCGATCCCTACCCCTCAGTTCAATGGATCGGCGGTTCGATTAGGGTCTTGACCAGGAGAAGGACCCATCATCCGCCAAGATCGGGCACATGGACGAACTGTCGTCTCATAGAAGGGCCTCAGGTCTGACACCGCTCTGATACGCCCTTGGGGGGAGATCGCGGTCCGCCAGACCTTCACTTAACACCAATGCCTCGCCCGCGGCGGTCCGCAATGGGGACCACAGGTAGGAGCAATTGCCTGGGTGAAGCATACACCCAGGTTGGGGTCGCGGAAGGCGCTCTACCTACGTCACGAAGGTCACGATGGCGCGGCCCAGGTGGATTTCATCGCCCGGCTCCAGACGCGTACCGCGCGTATCGCGATGCACTTCGAGGCTTACGCCATCACGTACGATGCGCGTGCCGCAATCGGTGCCGCGTGCGTACCAGCGGTCGTTGAAGAGCCGGTACTCGCCGGTGGCGGCGTCGTAGTCGATGTGCGCATGCTCGCGCGAGACGGAGCGGTTGACGTCGTTATCCTCTACAAATGCCAGGTCGTTGCGCCGGGCGATGCCGCCGTTTCGGTACACGTCCACTTCGCGCCCGAGGTGCACCCGCGCCTTCCCGATGGGCAATTCCGGCGCGTTGGCGCTGCCCTGCCGGACGACCAGGCGGGCCGGTTTTCCGGAACCGGGCGGCTGTTCCTGCGATCGGGCGGCGACCGTCAGCCACGCCTCGTTGGGCAGCGGCAAGCCGGTGGAGACCTCTACCTCCACGCGCAGCCGCTCGGGGAAGCGGACGGAATCGGCGCGCAGCTTTGCCTGAATCTCGTGCTCCAGGTAGCTGCGGAAGAAGCCGCTGGAGAAGGCCGCGGCGCGGCTCTCTTCCACGCCGCGCATGGTAACGCGCACGAGGTCGTATGGGAACACCATGCGGCCACCGGCGCGATAAGACTTGCCGCGCACCTCTTCCAGCACGGCGAAGCGGATCTCCGCCAATTCGCGCGGACTCTCCAATGGCGTAGCGCGGGCCAACGGATTCTCGAAGAGCGTACGGCCCCATTTTTCCAGGTATTCAGTGACGTTCATAGCAATCCCAAGCCTTTGGCCGCCTCCATCAACTGGCGCGCGATGGGCGCCGCGATGCGGCCACCGTAACCGCCGTTTTCCACGATCACCGCAAAGGCGAGGCGCCGCCCGGGCGTTCCATCGAAGGGAGCAAAGCCGATGAACCAGGCGTGCGGCAGACCGCGGTCGAGCTGCGCGGTGCCGGTTTTGCCGGCGATGTCGACCGCCGTGCCGGCCATCACGTGACGCGCCGTGCCTTCGGTCACCACGCGCCGCATGGCGCCGGCCAGGAAATTCGCCTGCGCTTCCGGCAGCACCTCGAGCGGCGCGTCCTGCCGCGGATTGCCGTCGCCCGCGATCCAGCGACCTTCGGGCATCCTTCCGCCCGCCGCGATGGTCGCGGCCACGCGCGCCATCTTGAACGGCGTGACCAGCACCGGACCCTGCCCGTAGGCGGCGAACGGCAGCGCCTGGCGCAGTGCGGCGGCATCGCCGGTGGAGAGCCCGAGCCGGTCCGCCATTTCCGCCAGCGCCTGCGAGCCCACGTCGTGCACTCCAAGCTGGGCGAAATAGGCGTTGCAGGAGACCGCGATGGCGCGCTCCATATCGAGCGTGCCGTGGGCGCGATCGCCGATATCGTCTTTGATGGCGCGATTCCATCCCGCGATGGTGTTACCGCAGCGCCCGTCACCGAGCGGGCGGCACTGGTAGGTGCGGTGGGTGAGCGAGGCATCGCCGCGCAGTGCCGCCATGGCGGTGACCAGCTTGAAGGTTGAGCCCGGCGGATATTGCCCGTAGCGCGCGCGATCGAGCAACTCGTCCGGCGTAGGCGCGGCCGCGCGCGTAGCGGGCGGACTGGCGGACGGCGTGCTGACCATGGCGAGGACGTCGCCTGTGCCGGCCTCCATCACGACCAGCGCTCCGTTAGCCACTCCCGCCTGTCTCAGGTTGTGTTCCAGGATCTCCTTCGCCTGAAGTTGCAGCCGGATATCCACGGTCAATCGCAGGGAACGGTCGCGTGCCAGCAGGCTGGCCACGCCGGCGTTATGCGGATGATGCCGGTAGCGGATGAGAGGCGCCAGCTCGTCGTACTCGTATCCCTGCAAGCGTTGATTGGCGTCGTGCTCCACCAGGGACGCGTTGGGGGCGTGAAAATTCTCGCCGGTGCGCAAATCGCCGATCAGGTGGACTGTGGCCGCGCCGAAGGGGTAGTGACGGGTATCGAAGCGGCTGTCCGCGGCGTCGAGCGACACGCCGAGTGCGCTATAGGCATCGCGATGGCGCTCCAGTTCCGCCCAATTACTGGTGGCGAGAGGCACGCCATTGCGGTCGTAGATGGTGCCGCGGGGGATCTCGCGCGCCAGGGAGTTGATGCGCGGGTTATGCTGCGGGCGCTTGACGTGGTCTTCTTCGAAGGAGTGGGCATCGCGCGCCAGGTAGACGGTGTCGCGCAGCACCTGGTAGCGGAGGGCGAAGGCCAGCAGGACGATTCCGGCCGCCGCCAGCACGAATTTCAAACGGCCCACAGGCGCGCGCAATCCCTCCGGCTGGGTTGCCTGTTGGGTGTTGCTGATGGCCGCCAGCAGCGCGAACACCAGGAAGTTCGCCACCATGGCGGTGTTCCCGGAGCTGAGAAACGGCGATACCACGCCGGAAAGCGGCAGCGCGCCCAAGACGCCGGCGGTGATGAGCAGCATCTCGCAGGCGATGAGCGTGGACAGGCCCGTGGCCAGGAAGAGGCCATAGGTAGTGTCCGCGCGCTGCGCCGCCCGCAGACCGCGCCAGATCAGCAGGCCGAACAGGGCGAACACCGCGGCCACGCCGGCAAAGCCCCACTCTTCGCCGATGGCGGGCAGGACCAGGTCCGTGTTGCCCGCGGGGATCACGCCGGGATCGCCCCATCCCGGGCCGCTGCCGGTGGCGCCGCCGGTGGCAAACGCCCACAGCGCGTGCGCCAGTTGGTCGCCGCCGTGGACGTCGTTATCCCAGGGGGAAAGCCACATGTCGATGCGCTGCACCACGGTGTGCGGCGTCCCCGCGCGATACCCGATGGCGACGGCCACGACCATCAGAACGATGGCGGCGATGGCCAGGGCGGGCTTGCCGCGCGCCACGCTGAACATGGCCAGGAATACGAAGAGCGTGACCAGCGCGGGGCCGAGATCCTTCAGCACGAAGAAGAGCACGAGAGCGACGCCGGTGGCGACGAGCACCGGAAACACGTGCTCGGCACGTGCCACGCGTCCGCCGGGCACGCGCTCTTCGCGCAGGTCGCGGAGGCGCTCCCACTGGCGCGTGAAGTAGCCCGCCAGAAACATCACCAGCAGGATTTTGATCAGCTCCACCGGCTGAAACATGCCGAGATTCACTTTGGCGTCGTTGCCCGCCGGTCCGCGGCCGAACGCCATCAGCAGGCCGAACAGCCCGAGCGCGGCGAACAGCGGCGTGTAGCACCAACTGGCGAGGCGGCGGTAGTCGAAAATGCGGAAGGCGGGCAGGGCCAGCAACAGAGAGCCGAGGAAGACGCCGACGGCGAATTTATGGAACTCCAGCGTGTCGCGCAAGGGATCGCGCATGCTGACCATGAGCAGAAAACCGAACCCGGTGAGCAACTGCAAGGCGGGCAGGAACGCGGTATCGCCGCGGTACCCGGTGAGACGCCAGCAGAGCGCCACGAGATAGAATCCGGCGAAGTAGAGGAGGGCCGAACGCACGAGTTGGGCGCGGAATTCCGCCGGTGTGCGCACGGCGACGAGCGGCTTAACACGCGGGAACTGGCGGCGCGGAACGACCGCGGTCAAGGCGCCGGTGTGGCCGAGCGGACGGGCGCGCCCGAGGTAGTCGAAAATGCGCGGCGCGAGGTCGGCGCGATTGGGGAAGAACTCCAGAACCGGCAATAACTCATCGGGCGAGGTTACCGCGTTCAGATTGAGCACCGGCGCGCCGGACATGCGCTGTAGCTTCGCCTGGTAGACGAACCACAGACCGGTGGCGACCAGGAGCGATGAGGCGACCAGCCAGGCGAGCCTCACCGAAGTCCGGTGACGCGGGACGCTGACCATTACGGGCGCCGTGCCCGGTGCCGTCCAACTGCGTGTCACCGCCATCGGGATGACCTCCGCGCATGCGGCTGGCGCGGCGCCGGGGCGTGGATCTTATCCAGTTCGCGCAGATGCAGGCCGGCTTCACCGAAGCCGGGAATGCGCTGGTAGAAGGCGCGCGCCAGATCGGCATCGCGTTTTGCCTGCCGCCAATCGCGCGCCAGTTCCTGACGCGCCCGAATGCGATAGACGTCGCCCTGCTGCTCCACCTCGCGGGGTCCCAGCACCGCGCCGCTCCGCTCGGCCGCGGCGAACTCCGCCATGGCCTTCTCGGGATCGGGCAGCGAGTAGACGTAGACGCGCGCCAGCGCCAGGTGCGGCGCGGGGTCGGCGGGCGCCTTGGCCGACGCCAGCACAAACTCGTCGCGCGCCTTGAGGCGCAGACCTGCGGCGGCGTTTTCGGAATACTGCGCGCCATATAGGCGCTCCAGCGTGGCGTAGCCGCGAGCCAGGGCCAGCTTGGCTACGGTGCGGTCCTCGCCCGCGCCAAGCTGCACGGCGCGATCCAGGCAGATTTCGGCTTTGGGCCAATCGAACTCGTAGAGCCATGGATCGGCGCTGGTGCGGTAGGAATCGAGGATCCGGTCGGCCGATGCCACGTACCACTGCGCCAGGTTCTGCTCGGGCGGCGGTTTCACCACGGGCGGCAGGTTCGTCACGGGCCGGGCCGCGGCGTTGGCGCGCGATTGCCACACCTGCCAGGCGAGCGTGCCGCCGATCCAAAGGAACATGCCGGTGGCAAAGTATGCCGCCGCGCCCAATACCTGCACCGTGCGCGCGTGCTTGCGGCGCGCCGTCCGCGTGACGCGGCGCAGGCAGGCGCGGGCCGCCTCGATGGTGGCGTTGGGATTCCACCTGGGCCGGCGCTCAGTCTCCGCCAGGGTCGGCTTGCGCTCCAGGAAGAGCTGCAGGTCGGCGCGGAACCCGGCCGCTCCAGGGTAGCGCTGGCGCGCGTCCGGCGCGAGCGATTTCATGACGACGGCGCGCAGCCCCGGCGGGCACGATGCCGGCAGCGCGCGCGGCGGCCGGCGCGAGCGGATCAGGCCTTCCAGTTTGCGGGTATCTTCGGCCTGGTACGGCGGCACGCCGGCCAGCATTTCGTAGAGCGTGGTGCCCAGCGCCCACAAATCGGACTGAGGATCCACCTCGGCGCGCGCCAGCCGCTCCGGCGAGCAGTAGCCCGGGCTGCCGAACTGGTGACCGGTGGCATTGCAGTCGGCGCGCAGCGTTTTGGCGATGCCGAAATCCAGCAGGCGCACCGTGTCGTTGGGGCTGAGGTGGATGTTTGAGGGCTTGATGTCGCCATGCACCACCGCCGATTCCCAGGAGTGAAATTTGGCGAGTTGCTCGCAGATTTCGAGCGCGATCACGGCGGCGCGGCAGGGATCGAGGGCGCGGTCGGCGGCCAGCAGGTCGGCCACGGTGCGCCCCTCGACGAACTGCATGGCGACGAAGAAGTAGCCATCGAGATCGCCGTATTCGTAGATCTCCACCATGCGCGGGTCGCTGGTGTGCAGCTCCTGCTGGATGGCCGCGCCGCGGCGCTCCGCCTCCATGATGAGGCGCGTGGCGCCATCGCCGCCGTGCGGGATCAGTTTGAGCGCGACCTTGCGGTTTTCCACCGTGTCCATGGCCAGGTAGACGTCCGTCATGCTCTTGCCGAGGCGGCGAACGATTTCGTAACGTCCGATGCAGGTGGGAGGGTTCATCGGTTCATCCTCGGATGCGTAGCGCCGCCCAAAGCAGCATGCCGAGCAGCAGTCCGTAACTCAGGAACGCAACCCGCCCGCTCCATACACGGCGGCGCGGGCGAATGCGCGTGATGCCCGGGCGCGGGCGCGTGGCGGCGCCTCTGCCGCCGAACGCCGGTGCGGCGACGAACACCGCGGTGATATTGTCCCTGCCGCCCGCCTGGTTGGCGGCATCCACCAAGTGGCGCGCGGTTTGCGCCGCGTCGCCGGCATAGCGTTCGGCGATTTCGCGGATGCGGCGCGAGGTGAGGTGGTCGCTGAGGCCATCGCTGCACAACAGCAGCCCACCGTCGTCCGCGAGTTCACAGTGGAGGACCTCGATGAAGTCTTCCTCGTCCGCCGAGCGCGGGCAGCTTCCCACGTCGCGGAAGACCTCGTGGCGCCGTGGATGGGCCATGGCCTCCTCCTCGCCGATCTCTCCCGCATCCTCGATCTCGCCGACCGGCGAATGGTCGCAGGTCACCTTGCGAATCGTTCCGGGTCCGATGAGGTAGAGGCGCGAATCGCCCACGTGTCCGACGGTGACCTGCGCTCCCTCGACCAGCGCCAGGGTCAGCACACAGGCCATCCCGGCGAGTTGTGGATCCTGACGGGCTTCGGCGTAGATGCGATTGTTGGCCGCGGCGATGGCTTGGCGCACGCGCGCTGTGGGACAGACCATCGCCGCGCGTGGTCGGTCAACTTCGATTGCCTGGCGAATGGCGGCCACGGCGATTTCCGCCGCGCGCTCGCCGGCGGCTTGGCCGCCGACGCCATCGACCACCAGGAATGCGCCGCGCGACGGGTCCATCCAGTAGCGATCCTCGTTCCGCTCGCGCACCAGGCCGGTATCGGTGGCGGCTCCGCAATCGAGCGATCGGTCAGTCATGGCGCACTTCGAAGGAGAGGTTCAGCTTTTCCGCGAGGGAGATTTCGGCGCGTTCCGGCAGCGGGGTCTCGACGTTGCCGGCGATGCGGCGGCCGTTCAGCCAGGTTCCATTGCGGCTCAGGTCCGTGATCTGGAATTCACCTTTTGCCGGATCGCGCCGCAGCCGGAGATGCTCGCGCGAAACCTCGTCGGTGGTGTAGAGCGCCAGGTCCACCCACAGGTCGTCGCCGCCGCGTCCGATGGAGACTTCGTTCTGCGTTACCAGGAAGGTCTGCGGGCCGGAATCGTCCTGGTAGCGAATCTCGGCGAATACGGGGGCCTGGCGGAGGCGCGTGTTTTCGCGATCGCTGGCGACGCGCGCCGAGGTGACCGAAGGCGTGCGATCGATCAGCGTGGTCTTGGTGCCGCGATATCCCGGCTGCGCGATATCGTTCAGCTCCGAATGGATCTCCACATCGCCCGGCGGGACGGCCGATTCGCTGTCGGCGAAAAGAGCGATCCACCAGCCATTGGTGGCGATCCGGCAGGTTTTCCGCGGGGCGTTGCGGCGCAGCAATCCGGCCTTGGCGTTCCATTCGGCCATGCGCGCGGTGAGGGCGCGCTGGGCATCCTCCTTGATGAGGCCGGCCACGCTGGCCACGCGGGCGTAGTCGTCGGGATGCAGGTAAACGCTGAAAATGCAGGGCACCAGGATGCTGTATCCCAGCTCCAGGCGGCCCAATTCCATATTCCGGATGAGTTGGTCGATGATGATCTGTCCGCTGATACGCGGCAGTGGTTGCACAGTTCCGCTCTGCGCCATGCCCATGATTCCCCTTCGGCAAGATTCGACTCACCAGGGCGGCATCCGCCCTTGCCAGGCGGCTACCGCGGACGCGGAACCTTACTTAAGACGATATACCCGATCCCCGGCCACGGCAAGACCCTTGTCGCCCTGGCGCACGCCCGCGCCGATTAAAATGCCGCAATCTTGGGCGTGTAGGGGATGGGGACGTTGTGGATTGGGCGGGGGGGATTCGCTTGACAAGGCGGTCGATCCGAGTGTTTAATTCAGTACACCCGGTATTGTAAACGTCCGCATCGAGACTTGCAGGGAGTTGCAACTGCTACCTGCTGAGCATGGACATCACGCGGGACGCCCAGATCGTGCGCGCGGTGGACGACATGGCCGCGCTTTCCTTGCACCTCTGGGCGCTGGAGCAGGGCTACCAGAGGATTCAGACGAATCTGCTGGGCATGTAGCGTTGGGTGGTTGAGGATGTAAAATGGAGGAATCGTGGGTGCCCAAGTCATACCGAGGCCTATTACCGTTGAGGAATATGAGAGGGTCCCCGATCCGCCGGGCGGCCGGTATGAACTCCACCACGGGGAGTTGGTCTTCGTGACGTATCCCGTTCGCCGGCACAAAGATTTGCAACGCCGTTTGCGAAAGATCCTGGAGAGCATGGCGGAGCCTCTTGGCTTCCTGGTGGATACGGAATACCCGTACCGCCCGATCCCGGAGAACGAAGTCTGGGGCGCCGATGTGGCTTGCGTCAAACTCGATCGTCATCTGGCGCAAAGCAAATGGCTCATCGGGTCTCCGGAGCTGGTGATCGAGGTCAAGTCTCCCTCCAATACCAAAGCTGAGTTGCGCGATAAGGCGATGACTACCTTGGCAGGGGCGGGGTCCGCCGAGTTCTGGATCGTCGATCCGAAAACACGAACCGTCTCCGTGTATACCAAGGGTGGCATGCATGTGTACGGTGCCGACCTGGCCGTCCCGGTGCCCTTGTTTGAGGGCCGTATTCTCGTGGGAGCGATTTTCGGCGACTGCGAGTAATTTGGCTCCAGCACATAGAGCAATAAACAGAAGAACAACGCTCCAGACTTGTATAATGGGGGCGAATACTGCGGGAGACCCAATGGATGACTCACGCCCCGACGAGATCGAACGTGCTCTCGATCAATTCCGTGTAGCACTCATCAGAGAATTTGTTGACATCCACGTTAGACTAGCGGCTATTGAACAGGCACTTGCATGTGGACAGCAGATCGACGCATCTCGATTAAAGGCACTTCAGGAAGAAGTTCGTGAAGTGTCTTACAAATTCCGGGACCGACTCGCTGAGAGAATACCAAGCGGCTACGATGTTCGCTAGTGTAGATTGCTGATCTGCGAAAATGGGCATCGACGAAGACTACACCATCGAAGCTATTAGAGCAGCAACCACCGACAAGCTCTATGAGATTTTGGCGAGTTGTGGCCAGCCGGGATATTATCAGATGGCTGTTGAAGAATTGCAGCGCCGATACTTGGAGGACATCTCATCGCAGACTCGCAGCCTCACTGCGTCAAGCCAGCGCCTTGAAACGGTTACCATGAGTATGCAAAGCTCCGTAACCGACGTGGGTCTTTCAGTTCGCCGACTGGCGGATTCTTCGGACACACTGGAACGGCTAACAAAGTGGCTTATGTGGCTCACTGTGGCTCTGCTCGTTCTCACGCTGTTCCAGGTTGGACTGATAGTCAAAGACCAGTTCTCCCCAAAACGTGCTTCTTCAGTGCAACCTGCAGTCGAGCATGGCAACCGTAAATAGGAACGGCGACGCCGAAACAATTTCAAAACGGCTCTTTCTGCCTACAAAGATCGGCAGCGTGACGAAATGCGGCAAGAACACGTCGAGCGAGTGATTCATCGCCAAAGGTTAACTGGAAGTAGTTCGCAGGTCCAGCCGCCGCAACGGGAACCGAATTGTGAAAGTACTGACTCACAATTTCGTACTTGTCACTCCAGAACTTAATCACGTACTCCGACCTGTCTCCACCAAGTAGAATTGCGTCGTCCCACAGGATAGTATTCCTTTCTTCCAACGTACCGTTCTTGACTGCGCCTAGCGGCACAGTATAGCGAAATGTTTCTATAGATGGTGGTTGGCCATGATATTCCTTGACCGTTCCGTTGATTTCCAAACCAAACGTGGCGGTGCAGGAATCAAAGTTCCAGACTTTGGATTGATAAGTCGGGCTCCTCTCCCAAAAGTGTGATTGAAGGTGAAGTGTCGTTCATGCAGCGACTTGCGTGGGAAGTGGTTTCCGTGAATCCCCGATTCATCTAATTCTTTGAGGGTGTAGTGTACGCCCTA
>Ga0182030_10013644_pt1 | contig 16142 bp, 13 predicted proteins | sample 812S3MmetaG_FD_121299 | JGI IMG/M metagenome (GOLD analysis project Ga0182030, IMG submission 121299) | Permafrost microbial communities from Stordalen Mire, Sweden - 812S3M metaG (Illumina Assembly) | ecosystem: Environmental > Terrestrial > Soil > Wetlands > Permafrost | place: Sweden...
CGCCGATGTGACCTCTCCACCATCATGGCCGTTCAAGAGACGGGCGGAGAGTCGAATTGAAGATACCCCGAGGCTTCAGCTACGCCGGCATCCATTCCGGCATCAAGGCAGCGCGCAGCGATCTCGCGCTGATCTTCAGCGAATTGGGATGCGCGGCCGCCGGATGCTTCACCGTCAACGCCGCCCGCGCAGCGCCTGTCCGCGATGCGGCTAGCAGGCTTCCAGCGAGGGGCATCCGAGCCATCGTCGCCAATAGCGGCAACGCGAATGCACTCGTAGGTCCGACAGGGGAGAGCGACGCACGCGAGGTGTGCGCTGCGGTGGCGCGAGCTCTCGACGTGGCCCCTGACACAGTCCTGGCCGCTTCTACGGGCGTCATCGGAGTGCGATTGCCGGTTCAGAAACTGGTCGCCGCCGCGCCTCAGCTGGCCTCAGCCCGAGGTTCAGCCATCGAGCTCGCCGCTGCGGCCATCATGACGACCGATACTCGCCCCAAACTCGCCAGCGGCGCCATTAAAGTGGGGTCCGCCGACGTGTCTGTTGCCGCCTTCGCCAAAGGCAGCGGAATGGTCGCGCCAGAGCTTGCTACGGTGCTCGCCTTTTTGACGACGGACGCCTCCATTTCGCCCCAAGCCCTCGACAGCGCGCTGCACCGGGCGGTGCATCAGAGCTTCGACATGCTCAATATCGACGGGGACATGAGCACCAACGACACGGTCATCGCTCTTGCAAACGGAGCGGCTGGCAACGCCCCCATCGAAGAGGGAACTCCCGAATTCGAAGCCATCGTTTCCGCGTTCGAGAGCATCTGCAAAGACCTGGGGCGCCAAATCGCGGAAGACGGCGATGGCGCAACCAAGCTCGTCGAAGTGCACGTGGAGGGGGCTCCCGACGTCGATATGGCGCGAGACCTCGCGCGCGCAGTTGCCGGATCCAATCTTGTGAAGGCCGCTATGTTCGGAGCGGATCCGAACTGGGGACGCGTTCTTGCCGCTATTGGCGCACGCGTGGGCACGCGAAAATGGCCGATTGATCCCACGCGCGCGACCGTGAGCGTCCAGGGAGTGTGCGTCTACACGAACGGCGGCCCCGCGGTCATCGACGCCGCTGCAGTGCGTGCGAAGATGAGAGAGCCTCACGTGCTGGTCAGTGTCACCCTCGTCGAAGGACATGAACGCGCGACCGCCTACGGCTGCGACTTGTCCTACGACTATGTGAAGGTCAACGCCGACTACACGAGTCAGACGCAAGCCTCGCCCGACGGCACAATCGCTCGCGACGGCCGCCTCACCAACTACAGCCCCGGATTCAAGCACGCTCTTCTCGTCGAGGCCCTCAGCTACATCTCTCGATTTACGAACAAGCGGGCCGTCATCAAGTACGGTGGAGCCGCGATGGTCAAGGACTCGCTCAAGGCGAGTTTTGCCAATGACATTAATTTGCTTCGCAGCGCGGGCCTGCTTCCGGTCATCGTCCACGGAGGCGGACCGGAGATCACCCAAACGATGGAGATACTCGGACGCGGCAAGAGCGAATTCATCGACGGCGTACGCGTGACCGCTCGCGAAGACGTCAAGGTCGTCGAAATGGTGCTCACGGGCAAGGTGAACACCGAGATCGTGTCACTGCTCAACCAATCGAGCGCGCACGCCGTGGGCGTCTCCGGTAAGGATGCCGGGCTGCTTCGTGCGCGCAAGCTCGTCTCCGATCGAGACCTCGGAATGGTCGGCGAGGTGACCCATGTCAATCATGAGCTCCTCGAAGTTCTTCTCGACAAGCGGTATGTGCCCGTCGTCTCGCCCGTGGGGCTGGGAGAGGACGGAGAAGGGTACAATATTAACGCAGACGCAGCCGCTGCGGAGATCGCTATAGCGCTTCGGGCGTATAAGCTCATCTATCTGACCGACGTCCCGGGCATTCTCGTCAACGGAGAATTGGTCAGCGAGATTGGCGCGTCAGACCTCGTTCGAAAGATCGAAGACGGCACGATCCGCGGCGGCATGGTCGCGAAAGCGAAAAGTATTCTCCGGGCGATCGAAGGCGGAGTCGAGAGCGTGCATATCATCGACGGAAGAACCGCCCATTCCGTGATTGCCGAGCTGTTTACCGATCGCGGGGTCGGAACTCTGGTTCGCCGGGATTGATTGCGGAATCTACGTCAGAATTCTAGTCTTGATGCTCGTGTCGAGCGCCGCCACCGCGTTCTTAACGGCGTATGACACGTTCTGGTCGAGGTCCATGACCAAATAGCCAGTATCCGCATTGGTGGACAGCACCTGAGCGGCGATATTTGCCCCGAGATCCGACACGATGTGGTTGATATCGCGCAGGACGCCCGGAACGTTCCGGTGTGCGTTGAGTACACGGTGCTTTCCAGGCATAGGCGGGAGATCGACCTCCGGAAAGTTCACGGCTCCAGCCGTTACGCCGGTGTTCACGAACTTGTTCAGCGACACCGTCACTTCCCGCCCTATCGCCTCTTGCGCCTCAGCCGTCGACCCGCCGATGTGCGGCGACAAGAGAACATTCGGAAGACCTTGAAGCGGTGACCGAAAGCCATCGCCGTTGCTTTCTGGCTCCTCGGGGAAGACGTCTATGGCCGCTCCGCCGACGTGGCCACTCGCAATTCCTGCTGCAAGCGCATCGACGTCCACGATCGTTCCACGACTGGCATTGATGATATGTCCGCCCTTTTTCAGGGCAGCAAGTTCTCGCACGCCGATCATTCGCTCGGTCTGCGGAGTCTCCGGAACATGAAGAGTGACGAAGTCACTCTGCTCGAGCAGCTCCTCGAGCGTCCTGGTGGGATGATTGTTTCCCATCGGAAGCTTCGACGCGATGTCATAAAATATCACGCGCAATCCGAGCGCTTCCGCCATCACGCCGATCTGTCGGCCGATATGCCCATATCCGATGATTCCGAGTGTCTTGCCGCGCACCTCATAGCTTCCCGTCGCGATCTTGCGCCACGTCCCGCCATGCATCTCCCTAAACCGATCGCCGAGTCGCCGGGCGAGCAGCACGATGTCAGCCAACACCATCTCGGCAACCGAACGCGTGTTCGAAAATGGCGCGTTGAAGACCGGTATCCCCCGCCGATTGGCGGCGACGAGGTCCACCTGATTCGTCCCGATACAGAAACAACCAACCGTCAGCAGCCTGCGGGCCTGCGAGAGCACTCGCTCGGTCACTCTCGTCTTGCTTCGAATCCCGAGCACGTGAATGCTCGGTATCTGCGCCACAAGGTCATCTTCGCCCAGGGCGCCCGACATGACCTCGAGCTGAAAGTTCTCCGCTCGCACGAGTTCATGCGCGCTCGAATGAATGTTCTCGAGCAGAAGAACTCGGATCTGCTCCTTCGGAAAGGACGTGGTGGCGACTTCGGGGCTCACGACACCGCATCTACCCCGCCGGCTTGCTCCTTACCAGCCTGCTCTCTTCTGCCCCTGAGGCCTTGCGGCGCGACAGCAGCCAAGCGATTGCCGAAACTGGAAGCCCGCCTAGTGACGACCTCCGCTATCAAGCCCTGCGACGAAGGTGCAAATTTGTGTCGTGGCCACCACGATCACGCCTTGCGTCGCGCACGCCCCCCAAGAAAACGATCGGACTGCGGGAATAGAAGCCTCGTCGCGCGGTTTCTTGCCCGGGCGCTCGTAGTTGACACGGCGCCACCCATCGCTAGGATGCGCCGCGCTTCAATCGGGGTGGTAGCTGGTTTTCCAGCCACCCCGTTTCGGTAGGCGGCGAATGGAGACACCTCCTAGCCGCGGGGCGTATTCGGTTGACGATCCTTTGAAGCCACTGGCGGAGCACTCGGAATGTCCAACGACGTGATGATCTACGCGAACGACCTGTCGAAGTTCTTCGGGTCGTTCCGGGCGCTCGACAAAATCAACTTCGAGGTCAAGAGGGGCGAAATCGTCGGATTCCTGGGTCCAAACGGAGCCGGTAAGTCGACGACGATGCGCATCCTCACCTGCTTCATTTCCCCGACGAGTGGTGTCGCTAAGATAAACGGCCACGACGTCTTCGACGAACCTCTCAAGGTTCGCGAGAGTCTCGGCTACCTCCCTCAGCGTGCACCTCTTTATTTGGAGATGACGGTTCTTGAGTACCTCCGCTTTGCCGCTGACCTACGCCGCATCGACGGAGGCACGTTCCGCCAACGAGCTAGGAGCGTCGTCGAAGTGTGTGGACTCGCTCAGGTTCTCGGCAGCGAGATCCGCCAACTGTCGCACGGCTACCGCCAGCGCGTGGGTCTTGCCCAGGCGCTGATCCATAACCCGCCCATACTGATTCTTGACGAGCCGACGAGCGACCTCGACCCCAATGAGAAAGCCGAGTTTCTCGACTACCTCAAACAGATCGGTCGCGAACGCACAGTCCTTCTCTCGACCCACAACCTCGCTGAAGTCGAAGCCTCCTGTGCCCGAGCGATCATCGTGTCCAGCGGACGCATCGTGGCCGATGGGCCTCTCGACGAGATCCGAGCGAAGACAGGTCGCGTTCGGTATGTCGTATCCGTTCAGGATCCCTCGGAGGGCACCGTGTACCGCGGTCGCGGATCAGCCCCCAAGAAGTATGACGTCGAGGACGCGCTCTCCAACCTCCCCAGCGTAAAGAAGGTCGGATCCTTGCCCACCGACGAGCGCGCCCACCTCTTCGAGGTGGTCACCGATGGCGGCGTCGACCTCCGCCCCGAAGTCTTCAAGCTCATCGTCGACAAAGGCTGGGTATTGCTCGAGCTCCATCGCGACGCTCAAACGCTCGAGGATGTCTTCCGAACGTTGACGATTGGCGATGCGCGCCGCAACCGCCGCCTCGGTTCATCCGCTGACTCCACTGAGTCTGACGCAGACGACGAGTCGGCGAATCGACCCGCATCCTCTGCCAACGCCGCCCATAGCCATACCGCCTAGAGCCCACCCGAGCTGACCCATGCGAAATATCCTCATCATCGCTCGACGCGACCTTCGCGCACAATTCAACTCCCCGGTGGCCTACGTCGTCATTGGCGGCACGCTGTTGCTGCTCGGCGTTGCCTTTTTCCTCATTCCGCGCGTCAGTGCCGCCTTCCTCGTCGGTAGCTTTTGGGAAGTCGACCGCGTTTCCATGGACCTTCTGTTTATGTATCTCCCGCCTCTGATGAGCCTCTTTGTCATCCCGGCGGTGACGATGCGGTCTCTCGCTGCAGAGAAGGGCTCGGGGACCCTCGAGCTTCTCATTACGATGCCTGTTCGAGACACCGAGGTCATTCTCGGTAAGTATCTCGCGTGCCTCGCTACCGTGCTTATCCTGCTCGCCGCGACACTCCTCTATCCCATTATGATCTTCAAGGCTCCTTGGAACCTCGGAGCTCTCGACTGGGGCCCCGTCTGGGCGGGATACCTCGGCTGCCTGCTCTTCTCCGCGGCTGGAACTGCCCTCGGCCTGATGTTCTCCAGCCTCACCGAGAGCGACGTCATCGCGTTTTTTGCCACTGCGGTATCGCTCGTCGGCCTGTACGCGGTGGGTTGGGCCGTATCGGTGGTTCCCGGAGGTCTCGCCGACGCAATCGGCTTTATATCCTTCCAGACTCGCTACCAATCTTTTGCACGCGGGCTCGTAGACACTCGCGCGGTCGTTTACTTCATCTCTGTCGCCATTCTTTGTTTGCTCGTCGGTTTCCGATCGCTCGAAAGCCGCAAGTGGTCCTAGAAGCTCGGTCTATTTCGACCGAAAGACACCGAACTTCTAGTCCGGGTTCGGCTACCCACCATCGGACGGCAGTTCGACCTTCGATAGCAACCTTTCATTCAAACCTAGACCGTGTACGACCCGGCCAGAGCTGCCGGCCGGACGCTGAGAGATAACTGAAATGGAGAAGCGTCAAAAGTCCGCCCTCGAAAGCGGGGTGCTCATCCTCATCGCTGCCGGGATCCTCATCGCTATCAATGCGTTGTCCGGCCTAGGTCTGTACGTGCGCGCAGACGTGACCAAAACCGAGCGCTTCACGTTGTCCAAAGGCAGTGGGAACCTGCTTCGCTCGATGAAGCAGCAGGTTTTCGTCGACGCCTATGTGACCCGAGGCCTGCCGAAGCTTGACGCGTTCGTTCGAGATCTTCGTGACCTTCTTCAAGAATATAAGGATGCGGGGCACGGCAAATTCGCATACTCGATCATCGAGCCAAAGGACGACGACACCCGCAAGAGAGCCAAGGACGCCGGACTCATCGAGCAACCCTTTGGCGAGACGAGTGCTACCGACGAGCGAGCAGCCGTCACACAAGGATTCATGGGCCTGGTGCTTCGCTACGGAGAGCAGCAGGACGTCATCAAGTTCTTGTCGCCGGACCGTACTGAAGGACTGGAATTCTGGATTACGAACAAGATCCGTGAAGTTCGCGACAAGGGCGACGACATCCACCACAAGGTCGGCGTCCTCACGGGCCACGACGAGATCAAGACCACCGAAGCGAACCTAGCGCCCGCCAACATGGGCAAGTTCGCCATGCAGGGAATTATCACTCAGAACTTCCCCTTCTATTCCTTTCAAGACGTCGATCTTAAGGGAGGCGACACCGAAATTCCCGATGACCTCGACGGCCTCCTCATCACGCAACCAGCCAAGATCCTCACCGACAAAGAACTTCGCCGCATTGACCAGTTTGTCATGAAGGGCAAGTCCCTCGTCGTGTTCGCTGGCGCGGCAAACCTCAAGGCCAACGATGCCACGATGACCGCGCAACTGGACTCACACGGGGTCGAAAAACTCCTTGCGGGTTATGGCATCGAGATGAACAAGGACGTCGTCCTCGATTTGTGGCGACGAGTTCACGTTATAGTTCCGACGGCCGCCGGCATCACGCCTCTTGATTTTCCCCAGGTGCTTCAGGTTCAGGACGACCCACGTTTCTCGGGTGATCATCAGCTCGTCGACACGAGCTTCGCTGCCCTCTTCCGCATCGAAGACGTAGTCGTACCTTTTCCCTCGAGTCTCACGCTCAAATCCTCTGCTCAACCTCCCGGCGTCACGATGCGCGCCGTCCTGCGGTCCTCGCCGCTTGCAGTCCATCTCACGAACGACACGCTCGATCTGCGACCATTCCAGAAATGGGCGCCAAAGCTGAAGGGCTTGAAGCAGGAGCAATTCACCGTGGGAGCCGATGTGGAAGGCACCCTCAAGAGCGCCTTCGCCGGAACCCCGGGTGGCGACCTCGGAATTGCGGTGCCAGAAGAGAGCGTTAAGCCCGCTCGTGTCTTCGTGGTCGCATCTCCCCAATTCCTCGCCAACCCGTTTGCACGCTCGGGTGCTGGGCCCGACATGGGACAGTACGGCGCGATGATGCCCAACGCCGGTGGCGATGAGCAGCTTCTGATGGCGGCCGGTCCCTACGCTCAGCAATTCATTACCGGCACGATCCTCGTCTTCAAGAATACACTCGACTGGATAAGCGGTGATACGGACCTTCTCGCCGTAAGCGCCAAGCTCACCGCGGAACCCAATCTCAATTACGGAGATCTGTCGAAGGTAAAGATTAGCCCCGACGAGACAGAGGAACAGCTGCGCAAGCAGGAAGAAGAAGTCAAAGCTGGACGGAAGACCCAACAACACACCATTGAATCCTTTTTGATCCTCGGCCTTCCAGCCCTATTTGCCATCTTCGGCCTTCTGCGCTGGCGTTGGCGCACGAACGCTCGCACCAACGTCGCTCTTGCCTAATTAGGCTGCGGCGCGCTTACCTCGGATGCGGAGAACACCATGACGCGTGATAAAGTTATCGGAATCGGCGCCTTGTTGCTCGCTGGCCTCGGTTTTCTGGTTTATCGACAAGCCAGGAAGGACGCGGAGCTGGGCGCCCCGCCTTCGACGTCTATAGACTTGCCAGCGATTGGCGCACCCTCCGACATCAATAAGATCAGCATCACCAACGGTGAGAAGGGTGAAGTGGTACTCGAGAAGGTCGCGAGCCCCGGTGGCGCCGATACTTCAGCGGATGCAGGCCCGTCCGAGGTCTGGATGGTGACCAAGCCAGTTCGTGCTCTCGCAAATCAGGTATCCACTAAAGATCTTGTCAGTAACCTGCAAGATCTCAAAGTCGATTCGGAAGTCCATCTCACCCTGGATGACACCGTTCGCAAGGACAAGCAGCTCGATCCAGCGCATGCCGTACATGTCGTCGCCTGGAAAGGTTCCGATAAGAAAGTTGACGAAAACTTCGGCAAGAGCGGTCCCGCCGGGCAGCTCGTTGTGCTCGGTTCCAAGCCCAACCAGGTTTGGGCGGCCAAGGGCTATTCAAGCTATCTCTATACGAAGGACGTAAAGGATTTTCGTGACAAGGAGATCCTAAAGTTCGAGGACAATTCCGTAGCTCGCGTCACGATTGTGAACGCCCACGGAACCTTCTCCTTCACCAAGGGTGATAAGTGGGCGGCCACCCTCTCGAAGAAGCCGTTCCCGCAGTTCGATGAAGAGAAGCTCAAGGACATGCTTCGTTCCTGGAAGTCTCTCTCAGCAGACGACTTCGGCGACGGCAAGTCGGCGGCAGATGTTGGGTTAGATAAGCCGAGCGCGACCGTCGCTATTGACCTCAATGATGGTGCGGGCTCTTTCACCATTCTCGTCGGCGGTACTGCTACTGGAACTAACCGTTGGGCCAAGCGCGCATCGGACGACAACGTGTTCCAAATTACGAGCTATGTCGCGGATTGGGCACTCACCGACGGCAGTAAGTTCACGGCGCCCGTTGATGCTGGCGCAGGTGATGCCGGAGCCAAAGGCAAGCCGGCGGACGCAAAGAAGAAGAAGTAGCGTTCGTCAGACTCGCTGCGCACTACTCGCGTCCCTCGCATCCAAGCATGCTGATTGAACGTCCCTCCACGGATCGTCCGCGGGGATCCGGGGATGTTCATCGGGGCCAAAGAGAAGAACAATCCTCGTGGGTATCCGCGAGACCGCGTTTGAGAGGGTCACCCACCGAGCACTTTGACGATGATGCGCTTGTCCCTCTGACCATCGAACTCCGCATAAAAGATCCGCTGCCACGGCCCTAAATCCATACGACCGTTCGTCACCGGAACGATGACCTCGTGGTGCACGAGTAGAGACTTCAGGTGCGCGTCCCCGTTGTCCTCGCCGGTATGATGATGCCCGTAGTCCGGCCTAGCGGGCGCCAGGTCCTCCAGCCATTTCCAAATGTCACCGTGTAGACCCGCCTCGTCATCGTTCACGAATACGCCGGCGGTGATATGCATCGCGCTGACGAGCATCAATCCATCAGATATGCCGCTGCGATTCAAGATTCCTTCGAGCTCCGGAGTCAGATGCACGAGCTCGCGCCGCTTTGCGGTATGCACCTTCACATATTCAGTGTGAGCCTTCATCTCCCATACCTTTCCTCGATCGAGTAGCGCCACAATACCGGATCGAGAACCGCTACCAACCAGAAGCCGGCCAAGGCGCGACGTCGATTCGGGCTATAGCCCAATGAGACCCAGCAAAGCTGGGCTGGCGTCGGAAATAGGCCGCGGGGTAGGCGGGAGGTCTCGCCAGGGACCTCCCGGCTTCATACCCCCGTCGCCTCGGAACCCCATATGAGCTTGTGAAGTTGCACCTGCACTCGAACAAACACGCCGTCGCGAATCACCCACTCTGCAAGCTCCTTCAGCGTGAGTTTTCCGAACACTACGCTCGCAAGAATATGGGGTGTTCTGCCCGTCAATTCCCGCGAACGGATGGTGTCGACCATCCACTCGTAGTCAGTCGAATTGGATAGTACGAACTTGAGCTCGTCACTCGGCCCGATGTGGTCCAGATTCTCCCACCGATTTCGATGAGCTTGCCCACTGCCAGGGCACTTCACATCCATGATCTTCCGAACACGTCGGTCGACAGGAGATACATCAGCCTCCCCGCTCGTCTCGAGAAGCACCGTGCGCCCGGAGTCGCAGAGCTCCGAAAGCAAAGGAATCACTCCGGGCTGCAGCAGCGGCTCGCCACCCGTGACCTCCACCAGTCGCGTTCGGAAGGCGAGAGCACGATCTCGAACGACACCTCGGGACATTCGATTGCCATGATGAAATGCATACTGCGTGTCGCACCATACACACCGCAAATTGCAGCCAGTCGTTCGAATGAAAGCACAGGGCAGTCCCGCGAATGTCGACTCGCCTTGAATGCTTTCGTAAATCTCCGAGATGACGAGCTTGTCTTCTATAGCCATGGCCGTACTGCACTTCGTTGGTTGATGGTCCCACACCAGCGTCGGTCATAGCGTCGGCCGTGCAACTGCGCGACCGCCTTGCCAATGGTTGAGGTCATCCCGCGGAGGGCGCAGTGCCTCACATCGCAGGCGATGTCCGCGAGATCCCTCGTCACCGATCTCCTTCGAGAAGATCCGGGGCAGCGATCTCTGCAGCATCTTCATGGCTATCGGGCGCAGGCACAGAAACACGCAGTGGCGGCATCACGTACGTCCAATGTCGGATCGCTGCCCACGCTGCTACAAGCGACACAACGACGCCCAGCAAGACAATTCGGGACAGAGTCCACCGCAATTCCGATAACGACCAATACCTCAGTCGAACCGAATGAACAGCGCGGGCTCGCTTCGAAAACGTCACATCCTACCTGAAGAGTTCGGCCAGGCCTCAACCCACGGCGATACCACCTACACGCGCACGGTGTCCACATCGCACCACGTGGCGGCCAGAAAGACGGTCGACTAGGGCAACCGTCGGTTGCGCGTAGCAGAACATCGAAAAGCCACACGAGCCGAATGCGCCCGGCGAGGCTCGAAAGAGCCGTCGCCGGTCGAGCGGGTCTTTCGAGTTTCGCTACATTCAAACGGCGGCTGCTCTATTGCAGCGAATGCGAGATAGCGTCAACGGTTTGGACGCTGCACCAGTCGCTCGCGAACCGAGCGTGAGTTCTGGGGCAAAACCCCATCAGGATAAAACCTAGTGCACCGACGGGCCGCGAAGCGACGACCATCGCATGCGATGGCTTATGTCATATCGACGTCGGTGCACTAGGCCCATCCTTGCCTAGAGTCTCTCCCATCAATCCGACGGTCGCCTCGCATACGGACTATCTTCGCCCGTCGACTTGCGATTCTTACTGAATGAGATCTTTGAGCGCCTTGAGCGCGGTCGCACGAACTTTCTTTTGTGCTGGCTTTCCCTTGATCACTATCGGCTGCTTCGTGAACGGGTTGACCCCGGGACGATCCTTCGTTGCCGGCTTCTTGATGGCGCGCAGCTTGAGCAGGCCAGGGATAACAAATTCCCCATTCGGCTTACGAAGTTCCTTCTTAATCACCTCGGTCAAGGCATCGAACACCCGCACGATGCTCTTCTTGTCTAACTCCGATTGCTCTGCGATCTCTGCAATGACTTGCGCCTTCGTCAAACGCTTAGCTGACATTACGACTTCCTCCTGTCGACCCAATCAAACTCTACTAACGCCATATGTTCCATATCGTCCACCCACGCAGTGGTATGGCGTCCTTTCAACGGACAGCAACATGATGCGCCGCCGTCGACATCATCGAGCAAAAAAACGAGTAGCATCCTGATTTCGCGTTCCGCAAGGGAAAACCAGCCGGTTTAGTGATTTTTCGTCCGTGAAGTGTGCCATACGCGGCCGGATTTGGAGGAGATTGTCTCCTGCCAGCGCCCGCAAACATGCCCTGAGCGAGGCACGGGACTAGCGATTCCCTTTCGGGCTGTAGTCATTTCTATGACAGCACTAGACCCCTTTGCGATCGCTCACGATCTCGTTGCAAAGTCGCTCGGTCTCCTTATACATCCGCCGCGCTTTGGCCGGCGTATCGTGGTCCCAACCCACCAAGTGAAGGAGTCCGTGGGCGAGAAGTCGGGCCAATTCATCTGTAAGCTCGAGCTCGCGCTCCGCCGCCTGGCGACGCGCAGTGGGAACGCTAATGACGATGTCGCCCAGCAGTGCACTCGGATGCTCCGGTAACTCGCTTTCTTGCTGCGAAAATGACAGCACGTCCGTCGGACAATCCATGTTGCGATAGATCCGGTTAAGGTCCTGTATTGCCCGATCGTCAGTGAGAAGGATGGAAAGCTCCGACTCGTCTAAATGGAGCGCGCCGAGCATCAATCGGCCCCACCGTGCTACTCGGACGCTAGACACTCCTCGACATGCCCCGCCTTCAACAAGTACCCGCACCGTCGCACCGATGCGCGAACCGCTCGCTCTTCGCTTTCCTCGAACCGTGCTCATGTCGAACGGGAGCGTACTCCCGGACGACGCCCATCGACATCGAAGTGCATCCGTCCTCGACCAAGCGCGCCCTTCGACGGTGGGTCTATGTACGCAGCCTGGAGGTGCGCCGGGATACCACCGAAGCGGGCCCCCACGCATGAAAGCCTGTGCGTTGATTCCTGCTCTCGACGCGGAAGACACTATCGGAAGCGTGCTCGAGGACGTGAAGCTCAAGGTGGGACTGCCCGTCATAGTTGTCGACGATGGGTCCAAAGACGACACGTCGAATATCGCACTCGAGAGAGGCGCGATCGTGCTGCGCCACAACGTCAATCGAGGGAAGGGAGCCGCGATCGTTACAGGTCTCACGGAGGCTTCGCGCCGTGCGTTCGAATGTGCCGTAACACTGGACGCAGACTCGCAGCACCCTGCCACATCAGTTCACGCGGTTCTTACGAGCCCCGCAGAAGCATGCGCTCTGGTATTGGGCGTTCGCAACCTCCTCCGCGATGGCGCGCCACGAAGCAACCGTTTCGGTAATTTCGTTTCCAACTGGTTCATTTCGGCATTCTCAGGGAAATCGCTTCACGACACTCAATGCGGCCTACGACGGTATCCGGTCCGCGAGACACTGGCCCTCGAGGCTCGGTCCCTGGGGTTCGCATTTGAAGCCGAGGTTCTCCTGCGAGCGATCGCCGCCGGGATGCCGATCGCCGAGGTGCCCGTCACAGCCGAATATTCAGAACGTACGATGATGCGCACACACTTTCGCAACTGGAGAGACCCAGCGGCAATCGTATGCACTGTCGTCCACACGATGATCGAAACGCGATGGCTCACGCGGTAGTTTCCATTGACTGCATGACAGATGGCGACGTATCGGAGGTCAGCCGAATCGCCGCACCGCTGCACATGGACGAACATCAACTGCGGGACGAACTTTCCCGTCCGTGGGCGACCATCGATGTCGCACGTGAACACGGCGTTGGGATCGTCGGATTCATCAATACGTGGCTAGTCGTCGACGAGCTCCAGATACTTCAACTCGCAACCCGACACGACCGAAGAAGATGTGGAATCGCCCGCCGCCTGCTCGAGGACGCCATCGCTCGTGCTCGGAAGCGAGGAGCCTGCTGCGCATGTCTCGAAACACGTCGTGCGAACATAGCCGCGCTCCGTCTCTATGAAGCCAGCGGATTCGCAACTGCCCGAATTCGCAAAGGGTACTACCCAGATGGAGAGGATGCCGTCGAAATGTCACTGCAGTTCGAACCCGATACGAGTCCAGATTCCCTTGCGGAGGCGTTTCTCGTGCACCGGTAGTCCGGTGCGGGCGACCGCCGATTCACACTCTGTCGGCATCGGAACGTGCGGTCGAATGAGCGCCGTTCAATACATTGACAACTCCGTCCCGAAGGCTCGATGCCGGCCGTCCCGTGCGTCAGTCCGCTCCCACGCGCATGACGCCAATCCCAGTCGTATCGGGGTGAGCGGAATCGACTCCCGTTTCAAACACGACGCGTCCAAGAGCCTCATGTCCAGTGAACTTCTCCCGCCACGTCGCGACGTACGCAACGCCCCGGTTCCGGGCCGCTGCAGTGATCAATTTCCACGTAGGCGGGCTATCGACCCAATGCCTGTCAAAACGCCTGCGATCGATCCCGCTCAAAATCTCTAACGTAGCATCGTCGCAAAAGATCACCGAATCTGACGGTAGAGATCGCAGATACGCTCCGAGCCGCTGCCGCTCCGGCCAGCCGCCCATGATCGATGACCGCCACACTGCCATCCACGGGACCAACACCGCTATGAGCGCCGTCAGCGTGCCAGCCGCAATGACGCTCGCGATCACTCGCCCACCCATGACGGGAGTGACCCGAGACCAAAACCGAGCGACCCTCGCCTGAATGTGCTCGGCGGCGACCACGATACCTTGCGAAGCTACCGCCGCGTACAAAGGCACGACTTCTACGAAGTGCCGATCGAGTCCCAGTGAAGATCGCTGCACCCAGCTCAGACTGATGGACCCCAAGCAAGCACCAAGGACGACCAGAAAACGAACTCCCTGCTGCCGCGCCGAACGGATGATACCGAACGGCACGAACACGACCATCGGTCCCATCACCTTCCACGCTACGACCACAGGATAGTAGGCCAAATCGATGAAAAGACCCTTTATGCCGTGGTCCAGCGCACTCCGCTCGTGAAGCGCTCCGGCTGCGAATTCATGAGCTTGACCGACAAAGGCAAACCACCGATCGTCCACCGTTCGCCTCGCTGCTGCCCAACAAAGAATCAGCATCCCAGGAATGATGAATGACAGCCAAGGACGAAGACCGCGTTCGGTGCCACGCAAATGGTCCCACGCAAGCACTGCACCGACGACAGCCAGCGCCGGCCACGCCTCATATCTAAGCAACACCGCGAGCGACAGCCACGCCGCCGTCGCCCACGATCGACGCCGCGCGAACGAAATAGCAGCCGCCAACATCAGTACGGCGAACAGCGGCTCTGGCTGCGCCGTCGTTCCCATCTGCATCACAATGGGGCTCATCGCCGCAGCGCACGATGCAAAGAGAGCAATGGCCACGCCCGGTATCTCGGCGACACCGCCTTTCGCTGTCGATCGAACATATGAGAACAGCATGATGGGCGGCAAACACGAGAGAACCACGTTGACCCAGCGCACGCTCTGCATGGTGCAGCCCAGAGCGACGAGAGGAACCTGAGCGTAATGAAATAGCGGCAGCCACACCCAATGCACCGCGAGATCGCTCGGATCTGCCAGAATCGCTCGCGCAATCATATGGTGCGCGTATGCGTCTGTGTCTTGATCCGGACCGGAGACCACACAGATCGTCTTCCATGCCGCTAGGCCCACCAGAACGACGGCGAGAACGAAAGCTGGCCATCGGCTCGAACGCATGCGAGCCGCTCATACCATCAACCTGCGCGTCACGGGAGCTCCCGATCGCGCCACAGGCGAGATATCCTTTGTCGACCATGAGCGCCCCGCCGATTGGCTCGAACGCGCCGCACGCGATAAACGCGTCACCACTGCCGTGATGCACCCGCGAAAAGAAAGTGCCAGCGACCGAATCACCGGACCGCACGATACGGCGCGGCCCTCACCTTGCGAGGGTCAACCACTCCCATCTCGGGCCATCGATCATCTCGCGACCAACTCGCGACAAGCCACGATCGTCTACTGGCTTGCCGTCGCGCTCATTGTCGCGGGTATGTTCGTCACCAAGCTGCTGCCGTGTGTCGACTATCCCCAACACCTCGCGCTGAGCGACATCGCCCGGCGGCTCGCGATACCGAACGCCCCAGAACGAAACTCCTACGAACTCAATTACCTCACCTACAATGGTCTCTTTCACATTGTGGTAGCCCGACTCGCGACCTGGATGCCTATCGAGCTGGCTGGACGCCTCATCGTATCGGTATCAATCGCGGGTCTCGCTTCAGCCGTGCTCGCCTTGGTACGGGTACTCCGGCGCCCCCCAATTCACGCGCTACTCTTTCTGCCCATTCTATTTTCATTTTCTCTCGGATGGGGGTTCGTCAACTACACGCTTGGGACCGCGATCGCGGCATGGGCCCTCGTATTCGTCGCGAGGGCAGCTGCAAAACCACACTGGCTGACTGCGATGGCCGTCGCGATCACGGGGATTGCTTGCGCCACCGCGCATGTCCTCGCGATGATGATACTCTGTATCTCGGCCGCAGCGCTTGCATTGGAGGTCGCCTGGCGGGCGTTGCCCGTTCCTTCGGGTTGGCATAGGCATCTGGCACGGTCTGTCCTGCGGGCTGGGATTGCCGTCGGCCCGCTGCTGATCGCGTGCGCGTACTGCATTTTCGTCTTCCGAAGGCAATACGTCTGGGATCCAGCCATGTACCGCGATCCGACGATGGAGGGGAGCGTTCC
>Ga0182030_10013645_pt1 | contig 16141 bp, 20 predicted proteins | sample 812S3MmetaG_FD_121299 | JGI IMG/M metagenome (GOLD analysis project Ga0182030, IMG submission 121299) | Permafrost microbial communities from Stordalen Mire, Sweden - 812S3M metaG (Illumina Assembly) | ecosystem: Environmental > Terrestrial > Soil > Wetlands > Permafrost | place: Sweden...
TCCCGCCGACGCTTAATGGGCTTGCGGGACGGGCTGATGCCGCAACCCCAGGAGAACGCGATGGGATTGCTCGATCACAAGACCGCCGTCATCACCGGAGGCAACTCCGGCATCGGGTTAGCGACTGCCCAGCGCTTCATCGCCGAAGGCGCCGCCCGGGTGTTTATCACCGGCCGCCGGCAACCCGAACTCGACGCCGCCGTGAAAGAACTGGGCCCCCGTGCCGTCGCGGTGCGCGGTGATGTTGGGGTGGCCGGTGATCTCGATCGGCTCTACGCGGAAGTCGGCGCCGCTGGAACTGGTCTGGATATCGTCGTGGCCAACGCCGGTTTCACGCGGGTCGCGCGGCTGAGTGACATCACCGACGACGACCTCGACGCGCTGCTGACCACGAATGTCAAAGGTGTGGTGTACACGGTGCAAAAGGCGCTGCCGCTGCTCAACGAAGGCGCCTCGGTCATCCTGATCGGATCCACTACTGCAGACCGCGGCCGAGCCGGGCTGAGCATCTACGCCGCAAGCAAGGCCGCCGTACGGTCGCTGGCTCGCGGCTGGGCCAACGAACTCGCCGACCGCAACATCCGGGTCAATGTGGTCGTCGCCGGATCCACCGCCACACCGGGCAGCGACGCCTTGGCCACCCAAACCAACCCCGACGTCCCCATTGACGAGTTCCGCGCGGGTCGTGTCGCAGATATCCCCTTAGGGCGCTTCGCCGATCCCGTCGAGATTGCCAACGCCGCAGTGTTTTTGGCCAGCACCCTGTCCAGCTTCATCACCGGATCCACTGTCACCGCCGACGGCGGATTCAACCAAGTCTGATCCCGATGCCAGTCCGCTCTACCTCTGGTGGTCGACGTGGGACAAAATCGCCCTGGTACCGCGAACACAGGAGGCAGCAGTGGGTGACCACGAAGCAAAGATGATCATCTTGTCGACCGACGATCTGGACGAATCGATCCGCTTCTACAGCGAGACCTTGGGGATGTCGCTGAAGTTTCGCGACGGAGCCCACTTCGCGGCCCTCGACGGCGGGCCGATCACTGTCGCATTGGCTACCGAAGCGGACCATCCCATCCCCGGGCAGGTCGTCGTCGGAATCAAGACCGCCGACGTCGACGCCGCGGCCAAGGCTGTTGAGGCCAGTGGTGGCGGCATCTTGAAAGGCCCGTACGACGACGCGCATGAACGCCGCGCCGTGGTGTACGACAGCAAGGGCAACGGCATTGTCTTCTACAAGCCGTTAGCCCGATGAAAGATAGCGAGCTACAACGACTTTCCTGGTGCGAGCTATGCGACGTACCCGCGGGGCAATACCGAGAAGTCAACGCACGCCGCGGCCAATACGTCCCCCAACTCGGCAGCGACTGGCGCGCGGAGTTGCAGGAGCGCACCCGACGATGGTGTTTTCTGGGTGTTGACGTTGTAGTCGAATAGCAATTGCATGGCCTCGGAGTCGATATCGCGCCAGCCGGTGTGCACCGTTATCAAGGTGAGGACACCGAGTTCGTCACCGGCGGGGGACAGTATCCGATGATGCCAGGCGCGATCGGCCTTGAATCCGGTGTGCGGTTGTACGGTTGCCAGGACGGTGCCGCCGCCGGTTTCGAGCCGTGCCGCACCGTCGGCCGGCACGATTTTTCCGATCGGTGTGTTCTGCCGTGTGACTGTTGTGGTTCCCGCCACGGCGATCTGGAGCTCATCACCCGCGGCGCTGGACAGGGTGTAGTCACTCCTGCCGCCGTTCTTGAACCCGAACAGTACGGCCGCACCGCCCTTTTGCTGGGCGCGCCCCAATTCAGTGCCGTCGGGAGTGGCGAGTTGGATCCGCAATGCGTTGGACGCCGCCTTCGTCAATCGCGCTGTGACCGTCGTTGCGTCTCCAAGAAGCGGCATGGCGAAAGCGTAGGTCACGAACATCGACCTGCTTGCCAACATGAATCGCGGCGTGTTCTGTTGAGGCCGTGACGGGATTGCCGGACTTCACCCGAGAAAGTCCATTCCGGGCCGATCTCCTGCAAGGGAAGGTGGCGTTGGTTACCGGCGGCGCTACCGGCCTTGGCCGGGAGGTCGCTCGAGTCCTGGGCAGTCACGGCGCTTGCATCGCGATCTGCAGCCGCAAGGAACCCAATCTTCAAGCGGCGGTCGAGAGGTTGCGGGGAGAGGGGATTGAGGCCAGCTATGGCGTCTGCGATGTCCGCCGGCACGACGAGGTCACGGCAGTTATCGAGCAGGTGTTGCACACCTTCGGTCGGCTCGACGTTGTTATCAACAATGCCGCCGGAAACTTCCCCGTCCCGATCAGCGACCTCAGCCCTAACGGATTCAAAGCGGTGGTCGACATCGACCTCCTCGGAACATTCAACGTATCCAAAGCGGCGTACGATCTTTGGCTGCGTGATCACGGCGGCAGCGTGGTGAACATCAGCGCGGCGATCCAGTACCGCGGCATGGCCCTGCAAGCGCACGTCGTTTCGGCCAAAGCAGGCGTCGATGCGTTCAGCCGTGCCTGCGCAATCGAATGGGGACCCGACGGGGTCAGGGTCAATGTCGTTGCGCCCGGTGCGATGTCGGGCACTGAAGGAGTCAGGAGAATCGCTGGCGACGTCCAACACCGCGCCATCCAGAATCCGCTGCGGCGCTCGGGCTCGACCACCGAGGTCGCCGAAGCGGTGCTCTACCTGGCCAGCGACGCGGCGTCCTACGTCACCGGAGCGGTGCTGGTTGTCGACGGCGGCGGTTGGTTGACCGCCAGCGGAGTACCGGATTTGCCTGGCTACCACTGACAACCAGCTACATCCAGACGCCGCGCGAGTCCCGTCCCTACTGGCGGCGCTCGTGCAGCTTTTTGAGCGCGCGCACCAATCCGGCTTCGATCAACTTGTCGTTGCCCTCGGAGATGAAGTCGTGGACTCGCTTCTCGAACAGGGCACGCATCAACGGATTGAAAACCTCGTAGGTCTCGCGGAAGTAGACCCGGGTCTTGCCGCCTCCGAGGCCCTCCAGCCGGGTCCAGCCAAGCGCGGTCCACAAGATCGGTGCCGTGTCCGTACCCATGAACAACCGGCTGTCGCCAGCGAATTTGCCCAGAGGTCGATAATCATGTGTCCTCCCGAGTCGAAAGCAGCGGACCATCGCGGATGGTACCGCCGGGCGTCGCGCGCGGAAATGACCAAGCCGGGCATTACAAAGCAATGCCCCCGCGTAACCTCAGCCTCATGCCGATAGCGATCACTGCTGAACACGAGGACCTGGCCGACTCGGTTCGGTCATTGGTGGCGCGCATGGTGCCTTCCGAGGTGCTGCACCAAGCGATGGAAACGCCGACGGCCACGCCGCCACCGTATTGGCGGGCCGCCGCGGATCAGGGGCTCCAGGGTGTCCACCTGACAGAATCCGTTGGCGGGCAAGGGTTCGGGATCCTTGAGCTGGCGGTGGTTTTGGCCGAGTTCGGCCGCGGCGCCGTGCCGGGTCCGTTCGTTCCGTCGGCGATCGCCAGCGCGCTGATCTCGGCTCACGATCCGGACTCGAAGCTGCTCGGTGATCTGGCGTCGGGCGCGGTGATCGCCGCTTATGCGTTGGAGTCTTCGCTGACGGCCATCCGGCAGGGCGATGTGCTCGTGGTCCGGGGTGAAGCGCGTTCGGTGCCCGCGGCCGCGCAGGCGACGTTGCTGGTGTTGCCGGTATCCACCGACATCGGCACCGTATGGGTGGGGCTTGACGCCGGCCAGCTCGATATCAAGCAGGTCGCGAGCGTCGACCCGCTGCGGCCGGTCGCCCATGTCCGCGCAAGCGAGGTCGCGGTCGGCGAGGACCGCGTGCTGAGCAACCTGAGCATCAACGCCGCGCAGGCCATCGTGTCCACGCTGCTGTCGGCCGAGGCCATCGGCGTTGCGCGCTGGGCCACCGAGACTGCGTCGGCCTACGCCAAGATTCGTGAGCAGTTCGGCCGGCCGATCGGTCAGTTCCAGGCGATCAAGCACAAGTGTGCCGAGATGATGGCCCGCACCGAGCGGGCGACAGCGGCAGTATGGGACGCCGCCCGCGCCGTCGGTGAAGGGATCGAAAAGCCGGAATCCGCAGCACAATTCGCTGCGGCAGTGGCGGCGACGCTAGCTCCGGCCGCCGCCCAGAGCTGCACCCAGGATTGCATACAGGTACACGGCGGCATCGGCTTCACCTGGGAACACGACACGGGCGTCTACTACCGCCGGGCACTCGGGCTCGCCGCCGCGTTCGGCCGCGCCGCCGACTATCACCTGCGGGTCGTCGACACCGCCACCACCACCGGCGTGCGCAAGCTCGACCTCGATCTGGACCCCGAGACCGAGAAGCTGCGCGACGAGATCCGCGCCGAAGTCGCTGCCCTGAAGGAGATTCCGGCCGATCAGCGGACGGACGCGATCGTTGAGGGCGGCTGGGTGATGCCGTATCTGCCCAAACCGTGGGGCCGCTCGGCCACCCCGGTCGAGCAGATCATCACCGCACAGGAATTCAGCGCCGGCCGGGTCCGGCGCCCGATGCTTGGCATCGCCAGCTTTCTTGTCCCGTCCATTGTCGCGTTCGGCAATGAAGACCAGAAGCAACGCTTCCTGCCGCCGACACTGCGCGGTGAAATGATTTGGTGCCAGCTGTTTTCCGAGCCCGGCGCCGGTTCGGACCTGGCCAGTTTGTCCACCAAGGCAGTCAAGGTCGACGGCGGCTGGCGAATCACCGGCCAGAAGATCTGGACCACTCTCGCGCAGTACGCGCAGTGGGGTGCGCTGCTGGCCCGAACGGAGCCAAGCGCTCCAAAACACAACGGCATCACCTACTTCCTGCTGGACATGGCCAGCGAAGGCGTCGCGGTGCGGCCATTGCGCGAGCTCACCGGTAACGAATTCTTCAACGAAGTGTTCATCGACGACGTGTTTGTGCCGGACGGCCTGGTGCTCGGTGAGGTCAACCGAGGTTGGGAGGTCAGTCGCAACACCCTGACCGCCGAGCGAGTGACCATCGGCAGTGCCGAGAACCCGAACCTCGCCAGCCTGGACCGTCTGGTCGAGCTCATGCGCGATGGTCAGTTCGACCAGATCGCGCAAAGCCGTGCCGGCCAGCTGATGGCCGAGGGCCATGCGGCCAAGGTCCTAAACATGCGCTCGACGCTGCTGACGCTGGCCGGTGGCGATGCACTGCCGTCGGCCGCGATATCCAAGCTGCTCTCGATGCGCACCGCCCAGGACTACGCCGAGTTCGGATTGGCTTCGTTCGGCGTGGACGGCGGCATCGGCGACACCGCTGAGCTGCAAGGCGAGTGGGCTAATTACCTACTGTCCAGCCGCGCCACCACCATTTACGGAGGCACCTCGGAGGTGCAGCTGAACATCATTGCCGAGCGGTTGTTGGGGCTGCCGCGAGACCCGTGAGCCGCGGCGGTGAGCGGCGTACCCGATTTTCGGGGCTACCCCCGACAACCAGCGCACCCGGCCGAGATTGCGCTGGATCACGGCCGCCAGCCCCGACAGCCCCGACCGATTAGGCATTTTGCACTGATTGGCATTATTCTTGCCCGCGGCTCATCGTCGACTCAGGAAACACGGATGCTTATTCAGCCCACTCTGCGACGGGCGAAATCGCCACGCAGCGGCCGTACCCCAGATTTCGCTCATCGCGTGACCTTCCCAAAGGTCGGTCAGTGCTTCGACATCGAAATCACCCGTGACACCGATGGGTGGCTTATTCGGATTCCTGAGATCGATGCGACTGCCCGCGCCAGCCGCCGGGCGGCGGTCGACTCGATGGCGCGCGAATGCATCGCCACCCGCACGGGCATCCCGATGGGTTACATCATCGTCTTTGTCGCAAAAGAGACCCGCTAGCGCCGCCGACCCCGGCGGCGGCAACTCCGGGCGCTGACGCCGAACAGCTCAGATCTTCACCGTTAGCGGCCAGACCTTCCAGATGTCTTCGCAGTACTCGGCGATGGCACGGTCCGACGAGAACTTGCCGCTGCGCGCGGTGTTGAGGATGGACATCTTGGTCCACGACTCGCCGTCTTGCCACGCCGCGCTCACTCGCGCCTGACATTCCACGTAGGACGCGTAGTCGGTGCACACAAGGAACGGGTCGTCGTAGCGCAGGTTGTCCACCAGCGGCCGGAACACCTCGGTGTCGCCGTGCGAGAACGTCCCGCCGCCGATCAGATCCAGCACCGCACGCAGCTCGTCGTTGCTGTCGATGTAATCCGCCGGGCGGTAACTGCTGGCCTTAAGGGCCTCGACCTCATCTACGGTCAGGCCGAACAGGAAGAAGTTCTCCGGTCCCGCCTCTTCGCGAATCTCGACGTTGGCCCCGTTGAGGGTGCCGACCGTCAGGGCGCCATTGATCATGAACTTCATGTTGCCGGTGCCCGACGCTTCCTTGCCGGCGGTGGAGATCTGCTCGGATACGTTCGCCGCCGGATAGATCAGGTGCGCGTTCTGCACGTTGAAATTCGGGATGAACGCAACCTTGAGGAACTTGTTGACTTCGGGGTCGTTGTTGATGGTCTCCCCGACCGCGTTGATCAGCTTGATGATCCGCTTGGCCAGAAAATAGCCGGGAGCCGCCTTACCGCCAAAGATAAAGGCCCGCGGCGGAATTGAGAGTTCGGGGTTTTGCTTGAGCCGGTAGTACAGCGCGATGATGTGCAGCACGTTGAGATGCTGGCGTTTGTACTCGTGAATCCGCTTGACCTGAATGTCGAAGATCCACGCCGGGTTTAGTTCGACACCGGTCGCCTCGCGGTGTAGTAATCGCCGGTGTTGAAGGCGTCCAACGCAAACGACTTGACCGCCCGCGCGCTCCACAACGATGTCGCAGATCTCGGCGCGGCGCGGGACCGCCAGCGACGCCGCGGATCCATTGGCTGGCCGAGCGAGTGCTGGACTGGTCACCGGTCAGGGCAGCGCATTTGCGTTCAGGCGAAAGTGATGACTGCCGGACTATTTGGTGACCGTCATCTGCTCGTCGCTGGTGTTCCAGGATTTAACGAAGGTGTCGATCGGCACCTGCTCGTCTTGGCCGTCTTCGCTGCCGGGGTCATTGAGATGCACGACGCCTGCCTTGGTGTCGACGCCGGTCACCGCCACGGCGTGGTTGGACTCGGGGTCACCGTTGGAATCCTTATCCTCGACCGGCTGGCCCCAGACGAGTTCGGCGTTGACCCCGACAATCACCTTGTGGCCCTTGGCCAGGTCATGTTCGAGGGCTTTCATGCCAGTGGGTTCGCCGGTCGTTGCGGTGCTGTCTTTGTCGGTGCTCACGGAATCGATGCCGTAGTGCTTCAGTAACACCGGTTCGTCGTCAAATGAGGTGCCCTCACCGTGATGGCGTTTTCCGGGCTTGGTGTAGATCGGTCCAGAATGAACAGCGCTGGGAGTCGATTGGGCCAATTTGACGATGGCGTGCTCGGACGGTTGGTCACCGGTGATTTCTCCGACCACGTCGGCGACCGACATTTCCACGCAGTCGTCGTCGTATGACTGGTAGCGCCAGTAGGGCGCGGCTGTTGCCGGGTCGCCGTAGAGAGTGCCTTCGCTGCTGGGGGGGTCGGGCGTGCCCGGGGCGGCCTGGGCCGTTCCTATCCCCAAGCTGAGCGCAGCCGCACCGGCGAGCAGTGCAACGCCGGTGGTTCGGGCCAGGGCCGCGATACGGGCGCCGATCATCGGGTGTCCTTTTCAAAAGCCTGCGAGTGACTATCTGAGACAAGACTCTCTCTGTTGCCTCTGCGAATTCTTGGAAGATTCTCTCCGGCTCTTTGACGTCGCGCAGTGGAATTGAGAGCGTCAAATGCATTCCTTCCGATCTTGGTGTGGCGTACCGTCGTGCGGAGTTTGCTGCGGCCACGCGGAGGTAGCGATGTCAGACAGACCGTGGATTCGGTTGGGCGCCGGCGCCGGAATCGGATATGTGCTCATTGCGATCATCGCTGCGGCGCTGCCCGGTGCCCCACCGCAGGCAGACGGCAAAGCCGAGACCTATCGGAACTACTTCGTTGCGCACCACGACGTGCTCGTCACACAGGCGTGGATGTACGCACTGGCCGCGCCGCTGATGCTGGTATTCGCCGTGTCGGTGCGCAGGATCTTGCGCAACTCGGATGACGGCGGCTTCCTCAGTGAACTTTTCTTAGCCGGCACGGCGGCAGTCGCCGCGCTGTTGCTGGTCGCAATGGCGATGCAAATCGCCTTCGCAGAGCGAGCGGACGGCATGCCGGCCGAGGTGGTCTTCACCGTGGGCGTGCACTTCGTGGGCGTTCTCATCGGCTTATGGGGCTTCTTGATCGGGGCCACCGCCCTCGGCTACGCGTATTGCGTGTTTGCCCACGGCGTGCTTCCGAAATGGACAGGATATTTGGCGCTGCTAGCGCTGGCAGTAAACGTGATCGCGACTGCGGGCGTGTTCTTCCGCACCGGGCCGTTCTGCCTGGAGGGTGGCTTTTCTGCCTGGGCTCCGGCCCTCTCGACGGTGCTTTGGTATTTGGGGACTTCGATTGCGATGCTACGAACGCCGGATCAAGCTCGGTGACATCATCCACGCAATTGGGATCGCCGCTGCGCTTTGACGTGAGCGACGTGGTCGGGGAGCACGCATCGTTGGCCGCGACCTATTATCCGGCCCGCACCAAGACGGCGGCCGGCGCCGTCTTCGTTTGCCTCCCGGGCGGCACCTACAGCCGCGAATACTGGGACCTGCGCATTGTCGGCCACGGCGGGTACAGCTTCGCTGACTTCGCCACCGAAAACGGCTATGCCGTACTGACGATCGATCCGTTGGGCACCGGCGAAAGCTCCAAGCCTGCAGGCGATTTCGATTTCACCGACATCGCCGCCGCGCTGGCGCACGCCGTGGCTGCGCTGCCGGATTCGATCGGAGACCACGCACCGCCGGTGGCCGTCGCGCATTCGCTGGGTGGTTACCTGGCGATCACCCAGCAGGCCCTGTTTTCCAGCTATGCGGGGCTTGCCGTCTTTGGATGTACCAACCAACACGTCGCACCGTTGAACCTGGATGCTGCGTTCATCGCCCGCGCCGCAACGCCGCAGGGGCGCACCGCCCTTGCACGGGAGATCCTGTCGGTCCTTCGCGAACCGTATTTCGACGGACCGCGCGAACACATGCAGAGCTGGTTTCATCTCGACGACGTGCCTGCGGATGTGGCGAACGCCGACGCCGCGGTCTCAGTGGTCCCGCGAGTGTTCGGTACCGCCATGATCCCCGGGGTGGTCGCCGAGCAGGCGGCCCGGATCGATGTTCCGGTGCTGATCGGCTATGGCTCCGTTGACGTCTCGCCAGATCCTCGCGCCGAGGCCGGCCTGTATGGCAGTTGCCCCGACATCACCACGGTCCTCCTCGCCGGCAGCGCACACTGCCACAACATGTCCTCGAGTCGACATCGCCTATGGCGGCGACTGCTCGCCTGGGCCGCGACCGTCACAGGCGGGCATACCCTCGAGAGTTAGTGCGCGCCGGACAGATTCAATGTGACCACCCCGGCGATGATCAGCCCGACCCCGACGACCTTCGCCACCGACACCGGGGAGCCGAGAAAAAGTACGGCGATGAGCACGATGGCGGCAGTGCCGATCGCCGACCATAGGGCGTACGCAACGTCGGTCTGCATACCGCGGGAGATCGACCAGGCCAGGAGCGCGAACGAGACGCCGTAGCCGATCAGGCAGACGACCGTCGGCCACAGGCGGGTGAACCCCTCGGTGCTCTTGAGCAGGCTGGTGGCGATCACCTCCGCGAAGATCGCGCCGAACAGCAGCAAGTAGGTCAAGACGCCTCCTCGGGTACGGCTGTACAGTCGTAACGTTGTGATGTGACGCAGAACCTCAATCATCGCCTGACCCGCCACCAGCCGGCTGTGCTGAGCCTGTTCCGGTTGGTCTACGGCTTCCTCTTCGCCGGATGGGGCTCGATGATCTTGTTCGGATGGCCGGTCCATCCCGCGTGGCACGTCGAGCTCGGCGCTTGGCCAGCCTGGTATGCCGGCCTGATCGAATTCGTTGCGGGGCTGCTGATCGCCATCGGATTGTTCACTCGCCCAGCCGCATTCATCGCCTCCGGCGAAATGGCGGTGGCGTATTTCTGGAAACACCAGCCACGATCACTGTGGCCGATCGGCGATCCACCGAACGGGAATGGCGGAAGTTTGGCGATTCTGTTCTGCTTCGCCTTCTTCTTGTTGATTTTCGCGGGTGGGGGTCGCTACTCGATCGACGCCCTACGGCGAGGCGACGGGCGCTGAACGGATCAGTCTCCCCATCGGCCGTGCGACGCCATGGCTTCCAACAGGGTGGGGCCACCGGTTTGTCGTTCGCGCAACAGCTCGCCCGGCATCGAGTAGGGCGGTGCCGCGTCGGGGCTGCGCTGGGCGTGCGTGACGATGGCCTCCACCAATGTGCTCGCCATCGACAGGCGCGGGTAGCGGGAGTGAATCGCGGTCGCAACCTGCTCGTCGATGAAGTCGGCGTTGCGGCCGAAATCGGCACCCACACCGCTGCGAACGAGATGGCAGAGCGCTCCGCGTCGCTCGGCAATGCCGCCGGACGTGTGCAGGGCGATGGCCTCCCACACCCCGTCCACCACGTCGCGGCCACAGCCGTGTTCGGTCAGCAGCGCCGCCGCGAGATCGGCACCTTCGACCTCAAACCGCGACTTACCGGACGCCGCGGTGCCGACGCCCAGGTCGTGCAGGACGCATGCGAGTAACAACGCCTCGCTGTCGTAGTCGGAGCCTGAGCGGATGCGGTCGCGCGCGGCGAGCAGCTCGGCGAACAAATAGCTGCGCACGCTGTGATTGAAGACCGACGGCGACTCGGTGGATTGCGCTAGTCCGATCGCAGCCTGCGCGACGGCGGTCTCGATGAGATCTGGAACGGGCTTCATGGCACTCACATTAAGGTCGTCGATGCCATGTCTGGGAGTGGCCAGAATGCCGCAATTCCCACACTTCAGGACAGCTTTGTCTACCCGAGCGTGAAGTTCGTTTCACGCTCGGTCGCGACTGTGAAACTAACTTCACGCTCGGCGAAAGGGGCCTGTCGGGCGGCGGCGCGGGGGTGGTGGCTGAGACCTGAGACCAATCGACGATAATGGCATTCTCTAGTTTGGAGAAGGCGTCTCCGCGTTGCGGCGGTTCGGAGGAGGTCGTTGATGAGCGCTGACCAACGGTGTGACGGAATGGTGGCTCTGATCACCGGGAGCAGCCGGGGACTGGGCAAGGCGATCGCCGAGCGCCTTGCGGCGCGCGGCGCCACGGTGGCGCTGACCGCGCGCACGATGGACCCCGATCCCAAATATCAGGGCTCGCTCAAACAGACCCGCGACGAGATCGTCGCCGCGGGCGGGCAAGCGGTGGCGGTTCAAGCGGATCTGTCTCAAGCCGAGGAACGCGAAAGGCTGTTCGCGGAGGTCGTCGAGGCGGTCGGGGCTCCCGACATCTTGGTGAACAACGCCGCGGTCACCTTCCTGCGGCCCCTGGACGGGTTCCCGGATCGGCGGGCCCGGCTGATGCTGGAGATGCACGTCCTCGGGCCCCTTCATCTGAGTCAGCTGGTGATTCCAACGATGCGTGAGCGTGGGCGAGGCTGGATTTTGAACCTGACCTCGGTGGGCGGCGACTTGCCACCCGGGCCGCCGTTCTCCGAATTCGACCGCACCGCGGGCTTTGGCATCTACGGGACGGCCAAGGCCGCGCTAAATAGGCTGACGAAAAGCCTTGCCGCCGAACTGTATGACGACGGGATCGCCGTCAACGCCGCCGCTCCTTCCAATCCGGTGGCCACCCCGGGAGCGGGCACCCTCGACCTCGCGAAGACCGACACCGAGGACATCGAACTGATTACCGAAACCGCGTTCCGGCTGTGTACCGCAGACCCGAAGACCCTCACCGGGCGCATCGCGCATACTCAGCCGTTCCTCGCCGAAGTCGGCTGGTCGAAACCGGTCGGCTGAATGGCCGAGCTGGACATCGACGAACTGCGCCGGCGGCTCGCCCGCGCCGACATTGTCGACGTCACCGCGGTCAGCGGAGGTGCATCGAGCCTCACCTTCCGTGGTGCGCGCGACGGTCGGGAAGTTGTGATCAAGGTGGCCCCGCCCGGCGTCGAGCCGGTCGCGCACCGCGATGTTCTGCGCCAGGCCCGCATCATCAAATCACTTGGCGAAACTCGTGTTCCGGTGCCGACGGTGGTATGGGAGGATCGGGGCGAACCACCGCACATCCCGCCGCTGTTCGCGATGTCGCACATCGAAGGTGACTGTCTAGAGCCGCTTTTCGACGGCTGCGCACCGGCCGAGGGCCTGGCCGACCGTTACCGCAATGCGTGTCGCACTATGGCTGCCCTGCACAGTCTGTCGCCGAACGACCTCGGATTGGGCGACGAGCCGATCGTCGATCCAATTGCCGAAGTCCACCGCTGGTGCGACACCTTGCAGACCGTCGACCCCGCGTTGGTGCCGGACTGGCCCGAGGTGCGTGACGCGTTACTGGGTTGCGCGCCAACGGCCATTGGCCCCGGTGTGGTGCACGGCGACTTCCGCTTGGGCAACCTGCTAGCCGTCGGGGCCCGCATCAACGCCGTAATCGATTGGGAGATATGGACAATCGGCGATCCACGGATCGATGTGGGCTGGTTTCTGATCAATTCCGACCCGGACACCTATCAGCGCGTCCCGGACTCGGCTGGTATGGCACCGCCGACTGCTGAACTTGCCGAGATTTACCAGCAGGAGCTGGGTTACCAGGTTGCCGATATCGCCTGGTTTTCCGCGTTGGCGTGCTTCAAGTCGGCAGCGACCTGGTCCCTGATCGTCAAGCACAACCGCCGAAGACGTTCGCCGCGAGCCGAATTGGAGGCCATGGCAGCAACTATTCCCAGGTTGCTGGTGCTCGCTCAGTCCACGCTGAATTGAGGGCGTGCCTGATCAGCTGCAGTTAGCGCGGAGATTTTCGCAATACATCCCGACGCCACCCCAGTCGTCTGACGGGCCGCTCTCATCGAGCGGATTCGTCATTGTGGTCGGGAACTGTATCTGCCATTCGTCGATCGTAGGGATGTCGGGCTGCTGGCCAGGGTCTGGAGACGCGAGCGCTGTGCCGGTGCCGCCCGTCAATGCTGCGGTGATCACCGCACCTGCGAGCAGTAGACGAGAGTATCTGCGAAATAGCATTGCCGCCCTCCGTAGTCTGCCCGAGCCGCCGGTTAACCAGTCCATCCTATCTTGCGTGTCCAGGTCGCGTAGTCGTCACGAATACACAACGACTTTGATCGGTCGCCCAGCAAATTTCGTGACTCAAAACGACGAGTGCGTACGGTGGCGCCTGTGAGGCCGATCCGTCGCGCCCTGGGGGTCGCCGTTTTCCTGGTCATTTCAGTGATCACGGCGCCTTCAACCGGTGCTGATCCGAATGCCGGCCCGGCCGCTTTTGACACGCCACCACCGGCTGGAGGAGCGGTGCCCTCGACTCCTCCTACGATCCTCAACACCCCGGACGGCTGGACTCTGGGGCTAGGTGCGAAGGACGAGATGCAAATTCCTGTGCCACCATTGACCACCTCCATCGCGTCGCGCGAATACGTGTCCAGTGGCATCTTCGTCGGCTCGCTACGAGGACCGGAAGAGCCCCACGGTGTGCTGGAAGTGGGTTACCAAATCGGCTGCGGTATCGATATGAGCACGTCCAATGGCGTCATCATGGAGGGCGGTGTCGGCGTCATCCCAGGCGTCAGCCCGACGTTCGACACCACCGGTACGTTGCCGCCCCTGCTGCCGTTTGTTTCCACGCCGGTGAACGGCGTGATGAGCGTGGGACTCAAACCCGGCCTGGTGATTGTGGTGCCGGTGATCAAGAAACAGTTCAAGGGCGCCAATCCATGGGTGATGATCGGCAACTTCCACGTCAAAATCGACGGCTGCGTGGGCCAGTCGTACATCCGCTCCTACGCCGTCCTGACGCGAGTGACCGACCAAGCCGACGTGGTGCTGTCCTACGTCGGCGTCACCAAGGCCGTCTGATCGTAATCGCCACTACGCATGTGATCTGAGATGATTCGCTATGGCAGGGCAGCAATCTAACGTGACGGTGGTCATCGACTTCAAGGGGGCATCGTGAGTGAGGACGACTTCAACCGGCGCAACATCGAGGAATTCCGCGCCAATCACGGCCGGGTCGGCGGGCAATTCGAGGGCGCGCCGGTTCTCTTGCTGCATAGCAAGGGAGCGCGCAGTGGCCAGGAGCGAGTCAACCCGATGATGTACCTGGCCGACGGCGACCGGTATTTGGTGTTCGCGTCGGCAGCGGGCGCCGACCACAACCCGGCTTGGTACCACAATCTCGTGGCTCATCCCGACGCCCGCATCGAAGTCGGGGATGACGACATCGAGGTCCGTGCGGTGGAACTGCACGGGGCCGAACGTGACGTCAAGTACGCCACCCAGGCGCAGCGGTATCCGGGTTTTGCCGAGTATGAGCGCAAAACCACTCGTAGGATTCCCGTTCTCGCGCTGATCCCTGCACCGGCGTCGTCGTGAGCGACGTCGTTGCAGGCTTGCGTGCGGAGTTGAACGACGTCGTACATGAGCCCGGTGACGACGAATATGCCGGTGCGACAAGCCCGGACAATTCGAGCTATCCCCAGCGGCCATCCGTGGTCGTGCGACCGCGCACGGCTGAGCAGGCCGCGCACGTGGTCAAGATCGCGTGGCAGTTCGGCGCACCTGTCGTCGTCCAAGCCACCGGGCACGGCGCGGGCAGGCCGGTCACCGACGACCAGGTGCTGCTGGACACCTCGGCGCTCACCGACGTTTCCGTCAACGTGACCCGGCGCACCGCGCAGGTCGGTGCGGGTGCAATGTGGCCGGCCGTCCAGGAGGCGGCGCACATCCACGGCCTGCTCGGCTTGAGTGGGACGTCGCCGACGGTCGGCGTCGCCGGATACACCTTCGGCGGCGGCGTGGGCTGGTTCGTCCGCAAGTACGGGCTGGCGTCGGGAACACTGCGCGCGGTGGATTACGTCGACGGCGCCGGCCAGCTGCGCCGGGCCTCCGACGATGCCACCGATCCGCTCGATCGTGAGGCGCTTTTGGCATTCCGCGGCGGTGCGCCCGTCGGTATCGCCACGTCGATCGAGATCGAGCTGTTCCGCGTCCCCGAGTTGTGGACCGGCTACCTGCTGTGGCCGCAAAGCGCGCAGGCTGCGGTCATCGCGGGGTGGGCGTCGGCTCTGGAAGTGGTGAGTGAATCGGTGACCAGTTCGCTCTCGCTGTTGCAGCTGCCCGCCCAAGGACCGTTTCCCGCCGAACTGCTCGGCACCCCCGTCGTCCACCTTTCCTACGCGTCGCCGGACGGGGCGGCACACCTCGACGTCATGCGAAACGCGGTGCGCGACGCGGCAATACCGGTCGTCGACACCACCGGGCCGGGGGATCTGCAGTCGCTGTCGGCGATCCATCTCGATCCGCCCGCAGCCGTACCCGCGCGGGGCACTGGTCGCTGGCTGGGAGGCGAGGCGACCGACGTCGTGGGGGCGATGTTCGACGCCGCACGGGTTGGCCAGCCCGGCGGCTTGAGCATGATTGAGTTGCGCCACACCGATTGTGCGGATTACGGTCCCGCCGGCGCGCTGACCACGGTGCCCGCGCCGTTCCTGCTGCACGCGGTCGGTGCGGCCCCGGACGACGACGCGAGACGCCGGATCGACACCGTCCTGGGGGACGTCGAAAACGCGGGACGAGTGGCCGACATCGGCCGCGCGGCAACATCGTTCCGCGAAGGGCAACCCGACGCCGCCGACGCGTGGGAATCGTCCGAACAGGCGCGACTACGTGCGGTCAGGGCCGCGCTGGATCCGGAGCGCGTCTTCAAATTTCAGCGTCACCCGGTGTTTTAGCCGCGCGGAATGCCCGCCAGCTTGTCGGCGAACTTCGCCTCCGCGGCCGCGCGCAACCGCAGCAGGTGTTCGGAGGGAAAAAGATCGGGCGACGGGGCGCGGTCCTTGAGCAACAGCCGAGCCAGCGTCACCTTGTGTACCTCGGTCGGACCGTCGGCGAGGCCGAGCACGAACGACTCCACCAGGTATTGCACGAACGGCATCTCATGCGTGGTGCCCAA
>Ga0182030_10013646_pt1 | contig 16141 bp, 13 predicted proteins | sample 812S3MmetaG_FD_121299 | JGI IMG/M metagenome (GOLD analysis project Ga0182030, IMG submission 121299) | Permafrost microbial communities from Stordalen Mire, Sweden - 812S3M metaG (Illumina Assembly) | ecosystem: Environmental > Terrestrial > Soil > Wetlands > Permafrost | place: Sweden...
GCATCCAGATCTTCCCGACGCATCACTTCAAGATCGAACCGTGGATCATCAATGGTTGGCAGTCTTACGCTTCGGCTAACTCTCGCAAAGGTCTCGGCGGGCAGATCAAGTACACTCCTTTCCCGTGGCTAAACATTATTTCGAATAACTATGGGCTGGGTCATGACGACCTTTACGCACCGGGCCGCGGCCGTCTCCACACCGACAACAGCCTCGAAGTCAAATACTACGACAAGCCGGGTAAGTTCCTCGATAAGATGGCATTCACCTTCACGGGCGACCTTGGCTGCGAGTTTGGCGACGGCGTAAGCTGCCACAACTCGAAGGACGGACATCCCAAACAGAGCTTTATCGGTTACATGATCTACAACCGCATGTGGTTCCACAAGGACATGTTTGCGCTGACCATTGGCGGCGGACAGATCAACAACCCCGGCCGCTACCTCGTGCTGATTCCGCCAATCAACGGCGAAACAGCCGGTTCTGCGGCGATCAACTCGCCTTACTTCACGTTCAATCCGGGCGATCCCTTCAAGGCATACGACGTCTCGGAGACGTTCGACGTCATGCCAAAGCAGTGGGTCACTCTCCGGTTTGAGGGCGATTTCCGGCACACCAACGTCCCCTACTGGAGCGGTGCGGGCGGCACGACTCCGCCGGCCTTCCTCGGTTCGTCGACGGGTACCAACAACGGCTTTCCGGGTCAGTATGTCTGCATGGATGGCTCAGCGGCCGGAACATCGCTTACCTCGGGCAGTTGTTCCGCGAATGGCGGCGTATGGTATCCGGATCTGAAGAAGAAAGAGTGGTTGCTGGATATCGATCTGATGGTCAAATTCTAAGTTGCTGATTTGTCAGCAGTCGACGTACGGGGCAGGCTCTAAGTCTGCCCCGTACGACTTTCCAGGAGGACATAAACGTGCTTTCAATACAGAAGATTACTTTGTCACTGGTGGCAGGTGCGGTGCTTTTCGCCGGTGCTGCTGCGATCGCGCAGAAACAGGGTGTGCCCGAGAAGCAGGACAAGGTCGCACTGGGTACGGAGGAAATAAAGGAATTGCTCGCACTCATGGACACCGACAAGAGCGGCAAGATCTCCAAGAAGGAGTTCATGGACTATATGTCAGCTGAGTTCGACAGGCTGGACAAGGATAAGAGCGGCGAGCTCGACGCAAAGGAGCTGATTAACTCCACCTTGCGTCCCGCGGCCAGGCCCGCTGTCGGCAAGTAAGCGGTTCGTCCACTTAAGTTTTCTATCGAGTCCATCCAAAGATTCAGGTGACGCGCGGCGTTGGCTGGGAGGCGGTAAATATCCGGAACTGTTGCTTGACATAGACCTGAGCATGAAGTTTTAATTACTGTTACGCACACGCCTTCCTGATGATCAGGCGGGTGCTGTGCTTATCTTCGAACGCCGCGCAGCCTTCGGAGTCCAAGGAGAAAACAACGTGCTCAGAATCTATAAAATCGGATTGACGACTACCGTTCTGACGATGGGGCTTGCCGGCATGGGTTTGATCACTGCGTTCGCGCAGAAAGACAGTGTGCCTGTGAATCAGGACAGAGTCGCGCTCGGTGCGAGCGACGTAAAACAACTCGTCGAGCTGATGGACACGGACAAGAGCGGCAAGGTTTCAAAGGCAGAGTACATGGCATTCTTTTCGGCTGAGTTTGACCGGCTGGATAAGGACAAGAGCGGCGAACTGGATGTGAAAGAACTGGAGAAGTCAATGATGCGGCCTGCCGCCAAAGTCAGAGTCAGCAGCAAGTAAGGTTACGTTTCGCCCTTGCGCTGCCGCGGCGCCACGGGCCATTCCGCGGGATCGACAAACCGATAGCCAATGTGGTTTTCTGTCAGCAGGTACTTCGGACTGGCTGCATCGTCACCCAGCTTCTTGCGCAGTTGACGCACAAACGACCTGAGATACTCCACCTGGCCCACGTACTGTGGCCCCCAAACGGTGTGCAGCAGCCGCTCATGCGTGATCGGCAGGCCCCGGTTTGACATCAGGTAGTGGAGAAGGTCGAATTCCTTGGGCGTCAGATGAATGGCGGACCCGGCTTTGAGCACCAGCCGGCGGGCTGCATTGACACTAAGATCGCCGATCTCGATGACGTCCTCGATTTCGACGGCCGGGTTGGCGCGGGTACGGCGCAACGAGGCGCGGATGCGTGCGGTAAGTTCCCGCATGTGAAAAGGCTTGGTGACGTAGTCATCCGCGCCCGCTTCGAGGGCCTGAATTCTTCGCTCGTAGTCGTCGATGACACTTACAATCAGAATCGCCAGCCGGGGCCGCATCCGGCGCAAATCGGCACATGTCTCGATTCCGCTCTTGCCCGGCATATTGACATCCAGCAAAACGGCGTCGTACCTGACGATCCGGCACAGCTCGATGGCTTCCTCGCCGCTCGAAGCCTCGCCGATGTCGAAGCCGAGGCTGTAGAGGGTGGAGTGGAGCGTCCGTCGTACGGAGGGTTCGTCATCCACGATCAGAAGCTTGCCTTCTGTGACCGGGCCCGGCTGGGCCGCGGAACCATGCGACGTAGTGTCGGGCAGTACGGTGCGGTCCATGGCGATTATGCGCTCAGCTGTGCCAGATGTTCAGCCTCCGGAGTCATTCATTAACGGCCTCAGAGTCACGAACTGCTCTTAACTCTAAGGCAGGCTGAATGAGAAAGGCATGAAAAAAGACTCAGCGGAAAGTATTTATCGCCCCGCTGCGAGAACGCCCTCTAAGCTGCGCAGGTCCGGCTGTTCGCCCATCACGATCAGCACGTCGCCACCCGAAACGTCCAGGTCCTCCGGAGGATTAAAGATCATCCTGCCGTTCGGCTTGCGTATGGCCAGCACGATCAGGCCGGACTCGCGAGCCGCCAGACTGCGCAGCCGCCTCACCGCAATCGCCGGCTCCGTCGGGACGCGAAGTTGCTCCATCGTTACGTCGAGTCCTGCCGCCTGCCCCGCGAAATCGAGCAGCTGCACCACGTGCGGACGTATCAGCGCCTGCGCCAGTCTGTGGCCCGCCATACTGTAGGGGGAAAACACCGTGTCCGCGCCGGCGCGACGGAGCTTCTCTTCGGCGTTCTCCTCGGAAGCGCGGGTCACTACCGTGACACGCGGATTCAGCGTCTTCACGGAAAGGATGACGAACAGATTGTCGGCATCCGTAGCCAGCGCGGCGATGAAACCACGCGCGCGCTCCACACCGGCCTCGCGCAAACTTTCGTCCTGGGTGGCATCGGCGCGGATCGCATGCATGCCGGCCGCGATGGCGCGCTCCACGCGCTGCTCATTTCGATCGAGCACCACAAAGGGCACGCCGGCTCGCTGCAGTTCAAATGCGGCATTGCGCCCGACACGGCCGAATCCGCAAACGACAAAATGATCCTTCATGTGCATGATGGCGCGTCTCCTTCTGCGCTCCCCGTAACGGTCCTGCAACTGTAGCTCGATGATGGTCTGCGTCATGGCGCCGACCGCGACGAACATAGCGGTGACGCCGAACAGAATCAGGAATGAGTTGAAAATGCGCCCCGCATGGCTCAACGGATGGATCTCCTGATAACCCACCGTCGTGATGGTGATCAGGGTCATGTAGAAAGCATCGAAGATCGGATAGCCTTCGATGACGCGGAATCCCACGGTGCCGATCGTCATCGTGAAAGCGATCAGCGACGCAATCAGCAGGATGCGGCGAACGATGCGGCGATCCGGCATGGGGAAGCTATACGCTATCAGGCGGCGGCTGCAGGCCTGCCCCGGGTCAGCGGCCGGCTATTTTCCGCACGCGCCGGTCTCGATATACCGAGCGTCGAGCGGTTTCAGTTTCGCCGTCTCGGCGCGGCCCTGCTCGTTCGGCACGAGCACCGGCGCGGCCCCGGTTGGAAGGCTGGCGTTCACGGGGAAATCGATGCGGATGAAATACTCCTTGCCTGCCTCGACGTCGACGAAAAAGCCGAGCGGATGGTCCGTAGTGCCGAGCGCATGCCGCCCCGCGGACATGTTCATGGTGTATACACGGCCGTTTTCGATCCGGGCCACCGGGAAGTTATCACAGGATACGGTCGGCCGGGTCTGCATGCCGATTTCCAGCCTTTGCCGGTAAATGTGGACGGTACCCGCAGGCTGCGGCTCCTTCGCGGTCTGCCCGGGCAACAACGAAAACAGCCCGCAAAACGGGACAAGGAATGCGGATCTCACTATTGTGTTCCTTTCAACGCTGTCGGCCGCGACGGTGTTTCCGGTCAGACGGGGCCCGCAATACAATATAAGTCAGGCTGTATTGATGAAGACAGTGGTTCTCATTGTGGCTCTTGCAGGTGCAGGCTGGGCCCGGACGGCGGACAACGGTCCGGCAAAAAAACCCGGCCACAGCACAGCCGGAAATATGGGCGCCGGCGCGGCAGATATCGGCAAAGGCGCGGCCAAAGGAGCAGGCCATCTGGCCAAAGGGACCGCGAAAGGCGTCGTGGATGCAGCGACGCTCCACCCCATTGATGGCGCCGCTGCGATCGCCGGCGGAGCGGCTTCGGCGGGTAAGGATGTGGCCGTTGGTACGGTGAAGGGCACCGGAAAGGTCGCCCGCGGCGTTGGCCACCTTTTTAAGAAGATTCTTTGACCGGTTCTTGCTCCACCACTGCGATATCATTTCTGACAGGTCCCGTCCGCATTGCGGACGACGGAGGCTTCTTATGTACACGCTTCGCACAACGCTGATTGGTTTTGCTATGGGGATGACGGCGATGGCCGCTTCCACCTCCACGGTGACGTTCAATAAGGACGTTCTGCCCATTCTGCAGAAGAACTGTCAGCAGTGCCACCGGCCGGGCGAGATTGCCCCGATGTCGTTCCTGACGTACAGTGACACGCGTCCGTGGGCGAAATCGATGAAGGAAGCGGTGCTTTCAAAGAAGATGCCGCCCTGGTTCGCCGAGAAAGGCCACTTCGCCAACGATCGCACGCTGAGCCCGGAAACGATCAACACCCTTGTGGCCTGGGCGGACAACGGTGCGCCGGAGGGCGACGCCAAGGACAAGCCCGCTCCCGTCAAGTTCGAAGACGGGTGGAATATCAAGCCCGACCTGATCATCGAGATGCCGGCTGACTTCCACGTTCCGGCCACCGGTACGATCAACTACCAGAACATCAAAGTCAAAGGAAACTTCCCTGAAGACGTTTGGGTAGTGGCGGCGGAAATGCGTCCCGGTAACGCGAAAGTGGTCCATCACGGCCGTGTTTCGGTGCTGCCTCCGACGAGCAGCTATATGGCGAAGGCTGCTTATGGCGAAGCGTACGAGGAAGGTTCCGAAGGCATGGGCGGCGCGAAATCAGGCACCGATCTGCTGGGTAAGTACAACCCCGGTCTGGGCGCCCAGAGCTTCGACATCGACGGCTCGGCGAAATTCATCCCGAAGGGCTCGGACCTGATTTTCAATCTGCACTACACATCGGTCGGCACGCCGCAGACCGATCGTTCGAAGGTGGGTCTGGTATTCGCGAAGCATCCGCCGGTCACCCGGTACTGGATGTCGCCGGGCACGCCTGCCGCATTCAACCTCGTGATTCCCGCCGGTGACCGCAGTGCAGAAGTCGTCTCCGAAGTGACCGTTGGTGTTGACAGTGCGAAACTCGTTTACGTCCAGCCGCACATGCATCTTCGCGGCAAGGACTACGAACTGCGCGCGGTCTATCCGACCGGCGAATCCGAAGTGGTTTTCAAGGGCCAGTGGAATTTCGACTGGCAGATCGGATATCAGCTGGTCAAACCGCTGCCGCTGCCGAAAGGCACGCGGCTCATTGCCATCGCACATTACGACAATTCGCCGAACAATAAATTCAATCCCGATCCGACGAAGACGATCTTCTGGGGCGATCAGAACTGGGATGAAATGCAGTCCGGTTTCCTCGGCCTGGTGGTGGATGTGAAGACCGACGTGGACAAGGTATTCATCCCGTCCGGCCCGAGCCTTCTGCCGCGCGGCACCACCGCTGGCCCCACGCTCGCGGCGGTGAAGCAGTAACGGCAGCGACTACGCGTACCAGGCGGGCACGAAGTTCTGTTCGTCGCGAGGCGGGCGAACGTACTTCCGCCTGTCGAGCGGCGGCAGCTTGAGCGTCTTCGACGGAACGTCCCGGTAAGGAACAGTCGACAGAAGGTGGCGGATGACATTCAGCCGTGAAGCGGCTTTGTTATCTCCGTCAATGACATGCCAGGGTGCGTGCCGGATATCCGTGTGCGCGAACATCTCGTCCTTCGCCACCGAATACTCCACCCAGCGGCTGCGGGATTCCAGATCCATCGGACTCAGCTTCCAGCGTTTGGCAGGGTCTTTCAGGCGGTCCTGAAAGCGCCGCTCCTGTTCCTCTTCGCTCACGGAAAACCAGTATTTGATGAGGATGAGCCCCGAGCGGACGAGCATGCGTTCAAAGTCGGGACAGCTGCCGAGAAACTCCCTGTATTCCTGCTCGGTGCAGAAACCCATCACCCGCTCGACGCCCGCGCGATTGTACCAGCTGCGGTCGAAGAGGGTGATTTCACCGGCCGCCGGCAGATGCGCTGCATACCGCTGGAAGTACCACTGTGTTTTTTCCCGCTCGGTCGGGGCGCCGAGCGCAACCACCCGGCAGACCCTGGGATTGAGGCATTCCGTAATACGCTTAATGGCGCCGCCCTTGCCTGCGCCGTCCCGGCCTTCGAAAATCACCGCCAGACGCAGGCCCTCGGTCCGCACCCACTCCTGCAGTTTCACCAGTTCGAGTTGAAGCCGGCGCAGTTCCTTGCCATAGTCGCAGTCGGCGCCGACCCGCTGCACCGGTACCGGCGGGAGAGGCGGGGATGGCGTGACCGGCGAACTGCCGACTACCGTGAACCGGTCTGTGCGTACTTTCCCCATCATTATTAATATCGGCACAAATTGCCAAAGCTTTAGCTGCCGAAAACAGTACTGCCATGGTGTAAAGCAGTTGTAGGGGCGCACTGCCGTTCTGTGATATCCTCTTCTGATCGACAGCAGCACGACGGAGGAGCCGGTCTGTGTTTAGACGTTTTGATCTATGTCTGCTGCTGCCCTTGACTGCGTCACTTGCCTGGAGTCAGGAAACCCTGACGCTGGACCAGGCCGTTGCCACCGCGTTGAAGAATAACCGGCTGGTCAAGGTAGCGGAGCTTGACGTCCGGAAGGCGGAAGAAGATGTGGACGTGGCGCGTACGTTCCGCCTGCCGCAATTCAACTTCAGACTATACGAACTGCAGCTGCTGGCGCGCACGAATTTCCTGTTCCCTGGCGGGGTGTTCGGCGTGTTTCCGCAAATTGGACCGATCCCGCCGGTAAACACGCCTGTCGACATCGCCCGCCGGCCCGCATCCATCCCTTACTTTCAGGCCGCGCAGCCGATCACGCAGCTGCGCCGGGTCGGGCTGGGAATCCAGCTGCAGAATCTGAACCGGCTGATTGCCCGGCAGAAGCTCCGCATGCAGGAACAGGACATCACCAATCAGGTGAAATCCACTTACTACAACCTCCTGCAGGTGCAGGGCGGGATCGATGCAACCCAGGAGGCGCTGAAGCTGTTTCAAGAGCTCGACCGGGTCTCGAATGAGGCTCTGCAGCAACAAGTGCTGCTGCGCGGAGACGTTCTCGAAGCGCAGGCAGGCCGGGCCAAGACAGAGCAGGACCTGCTGGTGCTGCACAACACGGCCTCCACGCTGAAGGAGAAGCTGAATCAGCTGATGGGCCGCGACCTCGGCATCGAATTCTCGGTGCAGGGCACGATCACTCCGGCCGACTACGCGGTGGATATCGCCGGCGCCCAGGAGCGGGCTCTGAAGCAGCGGCCGGAACTGGAAGAGGCCCGTCTCAAGAAACAGCAGGCCGAGGCGGATTACAAGAGTAAGAAAAGCGAATACATTCCCGACCTGAGCCTCGTCTTCATCTATCTTTCCCCTTTCAACGTTCAAGTGGTCCCGAAGAACATCACAGCCGCCGGGTTCTCCCTGACCTGGGACGTCTTCGATTTCGGTAAAAAGAAGCACGAGCTGAAGGGCAAAAACGACACGATTGACCAGGCCTCGGCGGGCATCGACGAAACGGTCTCGCTCATCCGACTGGATGTCCGGAATCGTTATAGAAAGATGGATGAGGCGCGCCAGCAGCTGAAAGTCACCAATCTGTCCCGGGAGCTGGCGCAGGAGCGGGTTCGGGTGGGCCTGAACAAATATGAGGAACACGCCGTTCAGATGAAGGACGTGCTGCAGCTGCAGACAAATCTGGCGGAAGCCAGCTACAAATATCTGGAATCGCTCCTCGCCTACGGTACGGCGAAGGCGGATCTGGAGAAGGCCATGGGCGAGTAGCGTATGCCGAAAAGCACTCTGTTGATGTTCCTGTTCCCTTTGCCGGCTCTGCTGCTTCTGGGCGGATGCCACGAGGACGTGAAGTACGCAAAAGAGCTGACCACGGTGCGTTTGCAGCCTGTCGAGCTGTACAGCGGGACGCAGGGGGAAACGTATTCCGGAAACATTGAGCCCCTGGAGCGCGTCGACGTGCTGTTCCGGGTGGGCGGTTATGTGGAGGAGATTCATAAAGTCCAGTCGCGGCTGGTGCAGGAAGGCGATTCGGTCACCGAGGGTACCGTGCTGGCGAAGCTGCGGCAGACCGACTACACGGTCAAAGTGGATGAGGCCAAAAGCCAGATCGCGGAAGCGCAGGCGGCCATCGCTCAGGGCCAGGAAGCAGTGAAAGGCGCGACAGCCCTGCGCGACAAAGCGAAGCTCGACTGGGATCGGGCCAACAATCTGTACCAGAAGCAGAGCCTGACGAAACCGGACCTCGACGCAGCGCGCGCGCAGCTCGACGGATATCAGGCGCAGGTGGACGCCGACACGGCGCAGGTGAACGTGGGCAGAGCCAAACTGGCCGGCGCGGAGGCGCTGTCGCGCGAAGCCGAGCTGGCGGTAGGGGATTCGTCCATCAAGGCGCCGATCAATGCGATGGTGCTGAAGCGGCTGATCGAAGTGGGAGCGCTGGTGGCGCCCGGAACCCCGGCTTTCGTGCTGGGCGACGTGAGCCAGGTCAAGGCCGTCTTTGGCGTGTCGGACACCGTGCTGCCGAAGATCCGGATGGGCATGACGCTGCCTGTGACGACCGAGTCGCTGCCCGGGATCAGTTTCGCGGGCCGCGTAACGCGCATCGCCCCCACAGCCGATCCTCGGACGCGCGTGTTCGACGTGGAGATTACGGTGCCTAACGGAAACGGGCGTCTGAAGGCGGGCATGATCGCTTCCATCAGGATGTCGGAGGGTGCGCGGAAGGAACCGGTCCCGGTAATTCCGCTGGCCGCCATCGTGCAGCCACCCCCGGGAAAATCCGGCTACATGGTTTTCCTGGCGGAGGCGCAGGACGGAAGGGCGGTGGCGAAGGCGCAGATGGTGAAGCTGGGCGACGCGCTCGGAGACAAGATTTCGATACTGGATGGCGTGCAGGCGGGCCAGCACGTGGTGGTGACAGGGGCATCGCTGGTGCACGATGGCGAGACGGTGGAGGTCGCACCCTGATGCCTGAAGAAGAAGCTGAATTCCATGAGCCTGAGGGCGAGTCGATAGACATCGCCAAAGAGAAAAACACCGCCCGGTTTTTTGTGGAGAACCGGCAGATCGCCTGGGTGCTGCTTCTGACCACAGTGTTGTGGGGCATCTACAGCTACATCACGATGCCCAAGCGCAAGGATCCCGAGTTCCCGACTCTGGTGACCGCCATCGTGACGCCCTGGAAAGGCATTCCGGCCGACAAAATCGAGGATCAGGTCACACGCAAAATCGAGCAGACGGTTTCGGAGAACCTGCGGGTCAAGCGCACCGATTCCATCTCGCAGGCGAATCTTTCGATCGTCTATGTGACGCTGCAGGACGATGAGAAAAATCCGGCCAAACAGTGGGACGACATCGACCTCAAGCTCAAGGCGATCACCGACCTCCCGGACGGCGCCGGGCCCATCGTATACCTGAAGGATTTCGGCGACACGGCGGCGCTGATGCTGACGGTGGCCAGTCCGAAAGCGTCGGCGTCGGAGATCGCATGGCGCGCGAGTGAAGCACGGCGCGTCATCGATGAGGCGCGGAAAAGCCAGCCTGCCGCGGCACGCACTGCCGCACTGCTGTTTTTTCCCGTCTCCATCAGCCCGGAGATTCCGGCGCGCGGGCGGGACCGTCTGATCGCCTACGCCAAAGAGCGCGGCGTCGGTCGCAATATCGTCCCTGTGAGCGGTTCCGGTTTCGTCGGAATCGACGGTGATTTCGGGGCCGATCCAAAGGTACTGCGGACTTTCCTGGACGATTTTTTCCGCAACGGCATCAGTCCGACCGAGGTGCATCTGGATGTCTGGCAGCCCGTTTTCATTCGCGATACGAAGGATGCGGAAGCGCAGGTCGCGGCCAACGCGGGTGAACGATACAGTCTGCGCCAGCTGGATGAGTATACCGATCTGATTCAGCGCACGCTGCGCGGCGTCCCGCTGGTGAACAAGGTGATGCGCGCGGGCGTGGTTCCGGAGCGGATTTTCCTCGAATACTCGCAGCAGCGCCTGGCCGGATTCGGCATCCAGCCGGCGTCCCTGCAAAAGATTCTGGAAGCGCGCAACACGTCCCTGCCCGGGGGTTTGCTGGAAGAAGGCGGCAAGAATACACTCATCGATCCTTCAGGGTCGTTCAAGACGCCGCAGGAAATCGGCAACGTGGCGGTAGCCGCGACGGACCGCGGGCTCCCCGTGTATCTGCGTGATGCCGTGGATATCTATAAGGGATATGAGACGCCGCCGGGGTATCTGAACTACTTCAATGGCCCCGACGCCAGCGGCCACTGGAATCGCACGCGCGCCATCACCCTCGCCATCCAGATGCGCAGCGGCGAGCAGATCGCCGATTTCGGAGTTCAGGTCGACAAGGCTCTCAACGATCTGAAAAAGCGCCTGCCGGAAGATTTGATTCTGGCCCGTACCTCGGATCAGCCGCAGCAGGTGAGTGAAAACGTCGGGCTCTTCATGCAGAGCCTGTATGAGGCCGTCATCCTGGTGGTTGTGGTGTCGTTCATCGGCTTCTGGGAGTGGCGTTCGGCGATGCTGATCGCTTTGTCTATCCCGGTGACGCTGGCGATGACGTTCGGGTTCATGCGGCTGCTGAACATCGACATTCAGCAGGTTTCGATTGCGTCGCTGATTATCGCTCTGGGTCTTCTGGTGGACGACCCGGTCGTCGCCGGAGACGCCATCAAACGTGAGCTCGGCGCCGGACAGCCGCGCCTGGTCGCGGCGTGGCTGGGACCCACGCGCCTTGCGAAGGCGATTCTGTTCGCGACGGTCACCAATATCGTGGCCTACCTGCCGCTTCTGCTGATCAGCAGTAACACCGGAGCGTTCATGCGCAGCCTGCCCATCGTGGTGACCTGCTCGCTGGTGGCCTCGCGCATCGCATCCATGACCTTTGTGCCGATGCTTGGCTACTATCTGCTGCGCGCGCCGAAGAAGGCTGAAGAGCCGATGGAAATCCGGCGCACGCACGGCTTTGCCGGCTTTTACAACAAGCTGGGAGGCTTTCTGATTGAGAATCGCAAGAAGGTCTTCGTATCGTCGCTGCTGGTGCTTGGGCTGGGAGTCTATTTCGTAGCCCATCTGCGTCTGATCTTCTTCCCCAAAGACCGGTCACACCTTTCGTTCGCCGATGTCTGGCTTCCCGAGGACGCGAACATCGCTATGACCGATGAAGCCGCCCGGAACGCCGAGCGGGTGATTCGCGAAACGGCGGAACAGTTCGGCAAGGAGCACCCTGACAAAGACGGCAAGCCGCGTGAAATCCTCGACTCGATCACGAGCTTTGTGGGTGGGGGCGGCCCGCGTTTCTGGTTCTCGGTGGCGCCGGAGCTTTTGCAGCCCAATTATGCGCAGATTCTGGTCCAGACCAAAGACCGCGAGGACACGGAACGTCTGATCGTTCCGCTGCAGCTGGCGCTGTCCCACGTGCCTGGGGCGCGGATCGACATGCGGCAGCTGGAGACCGGCCAGCCCATCGGCGTGCCGGTGCAGGTACGGCTCAGCGGCGAAGACGACAAGGTGCTGCGTCAGGAAGCCGAGCGCGTCAAGGCGATTCTGCGCGGCGATCCGGACGCGGTACGTATCCGCGACGACTGGGGCGCAGCTGCTTTTTCAGTGAAGCTGCAGATCGATTCCGACCGCGCTAACCTGGCCGGTGTCACCAATCAGGATGTGGCTGCCTCTTCGGCGGGCGGCGTGAGCGGCTTTCCGCTGACAACCTTCCGCAAAGGCGATGAGGAAATCCCCGTGGTGAGTCGACTGCGGCTGGGTGATCGCTCTACCCTGTCGAGTATCGAAGACCTTTATGTATATTCGCTGAACGGTACGCAGCGCGAGCCGCTGCGGCAGATTTCGACCATCGGCTATCAGCTCAGCGCGGAGAAGGTGCGCAGGCGCAATCAGTTCCGTACGATCACGGTGGGCGCCTATCCCGGGCCCGGCGTGCTGCCTTCCAAAATCATGCATGACATTCAGCCCGACCTGACGAAGTTCGGGCAATCGCTGCCGCCGGGCTATACGATGCAGGTCGGCGGTGAGCAGGAGGAGCGCCTCAAGGGGTTTGGCGAGGTGAACACTGTGCTCGCGGTTTCGATCTCACTGATCTTTCTTTCGCTGGTGATCCAGTTCCGCGATGCGTTCAAACCGCTGCTGGTATTTGCGGCGACGCCCTACGGGATGGTGGGAGCGCTGGCCGGATTGTCGATCATGCGGGCGCCCTTCGGTTTCCTCGCGTATCTGGGAATGGTGAGCCTGGTCGGCGTGATCGTGAGCCACGTCATCGTGCTGTTCGACTTCATCGAGGAGAAGCGTCAGGAGGGTTTGCCGCTCAAGACAGCGCTGCTCGATGCCGGCGTTCTGCGCCTTCGCCCGGTGATGATTACGGTCGGCGCCACGGTGATCGCGCTGTTCCCGCTGGCGCTGCACGGTGGACCGCTTTGGGAGCCGCTTTGTTATTCGCAGATCGGCGGCCTGACGCTGGCGACCTTTGTCACGCTGCTCTTGGTGCCCGTGCTGTATTCGATCTTTGTGCTGGATCTGAAGATCGTCAAGTGGGATCAGCCGGTTGCTGAACAGGAGAAAGTCCCGGTCGCGGGATGAGGGCCGGTCGCAGCCCAGAGTGCGCGCGGCTGCAATAATCGCACTTTACCGGTAAGAAAACCCGTACGCCTTGCGGATCTGCAGTGCTGCGCTCAGAACAGGCATCGTCATATCCTGAATGCGAAATCGGCGCCAGGTTTCGATCAGGCCGGCGGCAAACTCATGGGGAATCGCGTCGGCGCGACTGGCCCGTGTCGCCTGAACGTAGAACTCCTGCAGAACCTGCACGGACAACGCACCCGAATCTTCGTCGAGCAGAGCGACGGCATGCTCCCGCTTGAACGATTCGTCCGGATTGCGGCTGATGGAATACAGCAGAACGTTCGTATCGAGGAAGTGGAGCACTATTTCGATTTCGAGCGGGTGTACAAGTCTTCGCGGGAGAGCCGGTCAGACGCACTGAAGGCCATGATCCGGGTCCTGACCTCGCGCTCCTGACGTTTCAGGCGCTCGGTTTCCGTTTCGTGCGAGGAGGCGCGGGTCCGGGGAAGCGACAGCGCAGAGGGCTCCAACTTTGGACCCGCCCACATCGCAGCGACGCGCGTTTCACGTCAACGTGCCGCGGACGTCAGCTCACCAGCCGAGATCAGGCAGCGGGCTCGAGCCTGCGCTCAATGCAGATGAAGGTTACACTGGCTCAGTGGAGGGCGCTCAACGGCAAGGCAAATCAGCCCCCCCTGTCGCGGAGCCCGTCGAACGTCAACGGGGAAACTTAGGCAGCATCTTTCAGCAGTGGACAAGCTTTGAAAACCCTCCTCAACTTTTTAGCTGAGTACGTCAGATGTAATGGCGGGCCGCTTCATTGATACAACGATATGCAAACTCTGCGACACTTGGGGAAAGGAAAACAAGAAAGAGGACTGGTGTCCTGGTACTGGCCGGCGCAGGGCGTTGGGGTGCTCGCCTGGTGGCTTGCGCTCTGGCAGATTCCGGCGCTTCGCGACTCTTTCACGCCATCGGCGGCGCCTTTCGCTGTCCTGGGCGCGTTTGCACCAGGTGACCTGCTGTTGATCGCGGCAGGATCGTGTGCGGTAGGACTGAGCCGTGGAGCTCCCTGGCGCGTCCCCCTCGCATGGATGGTTGCGGGAGGGGTTCTCTATGCTGCCTTCTACACTGTCGCCGCAGCACTTTGGGCGAGCATGCCAGTGCTCGGAGCTCTCATGATGCTCCCCGCCGCCACTGGCAGTATCTGGGCTGCTGTCGCGCTGCACGCGCCGTCGGCGGAGCTGCAGGGCGAGGCGCGGCAGCGACAGGGGCTATCAAAATTGCGGGTTCCCTGAGGTTCGCTGCAAATGCGATGGATATTTTTTCGCCCCGCTAAGGACCAGCGAACCCGTACGCTACTGGCGCGAACAGCAGTGCAAGCCGTGGTGTTCTGGGGCCTCGCCCTCTTCGTTGTCCCGCCTCTGCTGGTGCGGGCACACCGTGCCTTGGGAATTGTCACGATCCCCGCGCCCGGCCAGACTGTTGGAGCGCCGCTGCTCTTCACGCTCTGCAGTGTGTTGGGTCTGAGCAGCGCAGTTGTCATGACCGTGCAAGGCCGGGGTACCCCATTGCCGATGGAGTCTCCCCGTCTCCTGGTGACAGCAGGCCCGTATCGGGTGGTCCGCAACCCGATGGCGGTTGCGGGAATCGGGCAGGGGATCGCTGTAGCGTGGTGGTGGGGCTCGTGGCCAGTCCTCCTGTATGCCTTCGTGGGAGGTGTGCTCTGGCACATCCTGATACGCCCTCTCGAGGAGAGGGACCTCACCGCGCGTTTCGGCGCGGCGTATGAAGCCTATCGAGACAGGGTTCCACTGTGGTTTCCCCGTCCTCGCGCTCTTCCGCCAGCGTAGGGACAGTTCACGGCGGCACTCAGGGTTCTACTTGCCCAACACTTTGACAGTATGTCGGCTTATCGCGGATTGACCACGAGCACTAACCCATCAACGCGCCGTCGCTGCTGGTGGTGTACTCGATCTTCGTGCTGAATATGAAAGGAATTTCCTTTCAGGCCGAAGCCGCAGACACCATCGCCCGCCGATGCCCTCGCCACGTCTTCGAAACACCGCCGTCCAAAATCAGCACGCTTCCTGTGAACATCTTGACCGGCTCGCTCAGCAGGTAAGCAATGAAGTGCGAGACATCTCTCGCTTCGCACATCCGTTCGTACGGTGTGGCTTTCTCGAACTCCTTCTGCAGCCGCGCGCTTTCGGGCCATTTGTCGAGAAGGTCGCCGTAGACCGGTCCGGGCGAGACGCAGTTGACCTGGACGTTATATTTGGCGAACTCGACCGCCATCGAACTGGTGAGATTCTCGACCGCGGCCTTCACCGCGCCCATGCATCCGAAGTGATCGACGTAGTCGTGCGCTGCCGGCGAAGACATCGTAATGATCTTGCCTCCGCCGCGCTTCTTCATCAGTTCGAGCGCGCGCAGCGAGCACTGGTGGAGACCGATCACATTGGTGCGGAATGCCTTCTCCCAGTGCTCCACGCCGATTTCTTCCAGCGGCGCCAGCAGGCCGTTCGACGCATTGCAGATCAGGAAATCGAGACCGCCGTAAGTCTTATCGACAACTTCAAAGATGTTCTTCACATGTTCCGGATTCGCCACCGAACCCCACGCATGCACCGCTTCGCCGTTCGCGGCCTTGATTTCCGCCACGGTCTCTTCGCCCTGGGGACGCGAATGGAACGAATTCACCACCACGCTCGCGCCCAGTTCCGCCAGATAGACGGCGATATCCTTGCCCATCGCGCGACCGGAGCCGGTGACGAGCGCGACCTTGCCGGCAAACGGCTTCTTCTGCGGAATCAGCGCGGCGAAAGAATTGTCGATGACACTCGAAACATGCGCCGGGGATGTTCCGTTGACATAAGCGTTCGCGCCGTTTCCGTTCACAAGGGGCTTTAAGTCGGCGGCGACGGCCACGGGTCTCAGTTCGGGAGGCGCGGCTGCATTGAGGTGTGCCCGCAGAGC
>Ga0182030_10013649_pt1 | contig 16138 bp, 13 predicted proteins | sample 812S3MmetaG_FD_121299 | JGI IMG/M metagenome (GOLD analysis project Ga0182030, IMG submission 121299) | Permafrost microbial communities from Stordalen Mire, Sweden - 812S3M metaG (Illumina Assembly) | ecosystem: Environmental > Terrestrial > Soil > Wetlands > Permafrost | place: Sweden...
TCAGGATCGACAAGGACAAACCAGCGGTGGTTTGGAAAAGGGATGAACTGACCGTCTGGAACGGGATGGAAGAAATTCAAAAGAAGCTCAAACAAGGCGGGGGTATTAGGGACATATTTCTTAAAATGACGGATTAAGTGTTCTCATCTGTTATTTCAAAACATGAATCCTTCAAAAACTATCTCCTCAACTTTGCTACACAATGGTCAACTGTAGATATCATGGATCTTCATTAAAGCGCTTGAGCAACGCGGACAGGCCTGGGTTAAATGCGTCCGGTTATGGTCGTGTTTGTTTCTTAATACTTTCGAAAAGACCATGGCGGTTAAGTTTCGAAACCCAAACGTCCGTACACATTTCCAACAAAAAATCCTCCCGCAGTTAGCCCGGCTGCACTGATACCAGTAGCTCTCTAAGACCCATTTGGCCCTACCACATTCGTGACAAGCTATTTGAGCCATCGCCAACCTCCTTCTCAATCGACTTTATCAGCTTTCTCCTTTTGAATTTGAGCAAGATTCAACTCAAGTTGGGTTTGGTTAACGACACCGCATCTGAGTTCCGGAACGCGTTCCTCCACCAAATAATTTTCGACCAGTTGGGATTTCTGGCTTCCAGAACAACCGTACCGAGCGATGCTGAAAAGCAAGATCTTCGCGTCGTCCTTGAGTCCCCACCGCCTCAGACGCGGAACCCACTCAAGGCCCAAGATGAAGCCTTTCTTGGTAAAGAAATTGAGTTTTCTGAGTTTGAATTCCGAATGGGCGGATGAATTCAACAAAGTCAAATGGGAATAGATTTCCTGGGGTTCCTCCTCTATCAGTTCTTCGGCCATTCTGGACGCGAAGTATTCATCCCCATCAAGCCGGAAAAGAAAGATCCCCATGCCTTTCAACAAAGGGGTTTTTGTCCAGACCAACCTCTCAGTTATAAAGTTGAATGCACCGTTGAAATTCCGGGCCGTTAAGTATCTGTCGAAAGTCTCCTCGATGTTTTTCGTGTTCATCGTTCGCCTCGGCTTTCTCTTGGATTTTGTTTTTTCCTCGTTCCCCTTGTTTCCGAGGCGGGGTGTTCGGCACCCCGCCCTTGAACCGCACCTTCTCTGTTCGACCCCTGCTGCGACCCCGTTATGACGCCAGTGATTGTTTGTCGTTACGGTCGCGGTTGCGCGTGTCGTCGAAGCGCCCAATTGAATCCCTCAGATTTCCGTGACACTCGGGGCAGGTGGGAAACCCATTTTTCGGTGAATCTTCGACCTGGGGAAGCCAGACTGTCTCATCGAAAAGGATTCGCTCCCGGTCGGCGTTTGCGAAAACCTTGTCGAAGACGCCCAAATGCAGGTGCTCAGATATGTCCGGGTCCAGGCGAAATTGGACCAAATTCCGGTTCCCAATGACCCGGAGCAGATTTCCCCACCGGGGGTGATCGCTGCCGTGGTGGAGCAAAGCGAGCATAACGAAACCCTTGATGGCGTTAAGTCTGGTCGTGCTGAATATGGGCGTTCCGTTTGAAGTGACATCATTTTTCAAGCCTTTTTCGTAAAAGTGCTTATAGCGGGAACTTAAAACACAACAATGGCAAGCAGGTGTTGTGTCGGGATGGGTGAATGTCACTTCCCCACCCCGGCCTTCCGCATAGACCTGGGCCATCAGGGAAGGCAGACCAAAATTGAGTGCGAGACGATTGACCCGAGCCTGGGCAAAGAACGAATCGGTAAACCCAGCGAGCACCGTTTGCTTGGGTTTGCTCCCATCAAACGGTTCAAAAGCTAACTTCTGGATATCCGCATCAGTCAGGTCGTCGAGCATCTTTTGGATCTTGACCACCTTCACGTTGGGGTTGATATCCAGCAGCCTTTGGGCGATGACCTCCACCTTGGGACGGCCGATATCCTTGAAATAGCATTGCTGGGTCGAAATATTGGTAGCGTTGACCACGTCGGGGTCAATCAACACGACCTGGCCGATACCCGCCCGGACGGTCTGTTCCAGGAATTCGGCGGCTCCGCCCGCGCCGACCGCGATGATCCTGGAAGCCTTCATGAGGTGCAGGTCATAAGCCTTTGCCACGCGGGCAAAGATCGAATTCTCATCAGGAAGTGGAGCCCCGAAAGTGCCCTTTACGATTTTCTCTGCTTTGGCCCGATAGTTGGTAAGAATGCGCCCCCTAGAGTATGTGCCACCCGTGTTGCCGCCGTTGCTGCTGGTGCTACCGGCACCGCTGTTGCTGCTGCTTCCGGTTCGGATTGAGTGACTGGTTCCTTGAATGCCAGCCGGTTGGCCCACAATGATCTGGTCCAAAAGCAAGCCTGGTTGGAGGGATCGAACGATATCTACACCCAGGACATTTAAAGCGGCGTCAATCGGCATATCGACCACTTCAACCATTCCCCGCACAAGGCGAACCCCATTTCCAGCTCGATAGGCCACCCAGGGGGTTAATTGGAAGCGATCCGTATCCTGGATTGTCGTAATTATGGGTAACCAAAGGCAATCCAGATCGGGGATAGCCGCTAGTATGCGGCTGGCATAAACCTCATCCCCATAGGAGGGAGTGGTGGAAAAAGCCGGGTGGGAATGAACGAAACCCCGTAATCGGATGTTCCGGGGGTTCCAATCTTCTTTAAAAAGCTTGTTCAGATGCTCCACATCAGGGGAATAAGTCACGGCGGTTTTTCTGCTATGTGTATCGAAAACATAATCCGTGATGACGGTCCCATCACCGCCAAAAGGACCGCCCGTCTCGGCGTAATTGACCCCAATCGTCTTGATGATCTGGGCCACCACATCGTAGGTAAGGCGTAAAACAGGTTTTTGAAGCGGCGTTTCTCTTTTCAAAGGGGTGATCGCTGGTTGGGGAACTACGACCGGCGAGGGAGCCCCCACGAACCACATGGGCCAAATATCGATCTTCCACAACTCCCGAGAATTCTTCGTAAAACGAACAGCATTGTTTTTTACGGTCATGGGAGCGCTCAACAAGGCCCACATTCCCGAAAGGAACTGTAACAACCAAATCTTCTTTTCCATGGCACTGCCTCCTAATTTTTTTCTCGGACTTGGGTTTGATCCCTCATCCGAGTCGTCATTAGGTAAAGGCATTTAAGGTGCCAGTTTTACTGCATGAAAAGTTTTAGTTCCCTTGTTTTTTAGAACCGTTAAGTATTTAAGTTCTATTGGATGACTAGTGTTACGTGATGTTGCGTCAGGTGATTTTCTGGGGGGGTATTAAAAGCTCGAATGGTTAATGCTAAGATTAGTTTTTTTGGAGGGTGGTAAATTCGAGTCACTTCTTTTTGGGGAATTAACTTTTATGAATGTTTTGAACTTTCATAATTTGATAGTGGCCTCCCCCAGCACTTACCATTTTCAAACCAGATTGAGAGCTATGAGAATTAAACTTTTCTTTTACCCTATGAAACACCACAGATACATTCTTATCAATATTTTTTGGTTTCTTATTATGCGTTTGTGCACACTCAATTATTTCTTTGCGGGATGCCGAATCTCCAGTTTCGAACTTTGCGAACAGTAGTTCTACTACAGCGTAGTCGAAATCACCCGACTGGAAACGTTTACGTTCCGTAGATAGATAATCCGCTTTACTCCAATTACGTTTAATTATGGTTTCCGCTTGGCTTTTTTTACCCTGATCTTCATTAGCCGATATCGAACTTCCAGGCAGAGGAGGATTCATAACACCGCTGATATTTGCCGGACCCAAGATCAACTCAACGATTTCTTGAGTCACTTTTCCGTTGTTAGGAATACCTATATTTGGTCCCATATTGACATAGGAGGAAGCCGCATCAATTAATTTTTTTAATCCTCTTCTTTGGCCACGTAATTCTTTAAATCTTGAGCAAACACATTCAACAGCGGGTTCTTCCCACTCAGGCGCTGTTCGACTTCCTAAAACCTCCCGAACCTCTGGCTCAGTAAGATCAGCCATAAAAATGGTATTACCAATACCAAAACGTTCAAATAGATCTAATTTCATCGGAATGTTTGAATTTAATATATGTTCTTCTGTAATTTGATTCTTAGCCAATTTAATCCAATTAGTGTTGCTAGTTGCAGCTACTATTTTCAGATTAGGTACCCGAACAAGGCCCGAATAACCCAACACCTTAAATATTTTTCTGTCAACTAATTGAAGTAATTGTCCTTGGTCTCTTTGCTCCAAATACCCAATTTCGTCCAAGAACAGCACACCTTCATTTGAGATAGTGAAATCATTACATTTCCGGGTTGCTGTTTTTTCTTTATTTTCATCACTCATTCCTGTCGAACTTAATCCCAACAGGCCAGATAAACCTTTGCGGAAAGAAAACTGAGCCGTTTCGTTTTTATTCGGCAGGTCTAACGAACCAGATATACCCAATGCCGAAAAAACACTTCCAAGCCTATGCCCAACAGCACCTGTATAAGCACCATCCACATGACCAAACAATTCGGTTTTCAAGAAATTTTCTTTAAGACCCGCACAATTAGTTTCTTCTAAAGGTTGTCTTGGCGTCTTGTTTTTTCCGTTTTGTAAACGCAATTCGTTTAAAAGGTCGGCGAACATCCCTTTACCAGTTCCAGTCTTACCTAATATTAAAAGCGGCTCCTTGCTCAAAGCGGAATGATAAACCTTAGAAACATCGTTAGCATTGATACGCAATTCATTCTTAAATGCCCAATAAGCGCCTGCAACCATCGTCTTAAAATGCTGTTTCCATTCCTCGTTAGTATTCTCCCAAATTCGAAGTCTACCTTGGCTTTTCAGCTGTTCCAATATATTTTGGGGTTTAACCGTATTCGCTACCGCAGCGAGATTGCTCGTTTCAACATAAATATGTTTGCAATGTTTTTTTTCTATTAACTTTTCCGCAACATATAACCCACCTAAATATCTAGATTTATTTGCCTCATCCTTCCAGACATATTTGTTTATCTCTTCGGCCTCAAAATTAAATTCCAATCCTAAATCCAAAACAATTAGATCGAACTCGTAGTCTGAGTCTTTCGCTTCTTTAGGTAACAGATCCCAATCATCTTTTATTTCCACATTTTCATTACCGCATTCTTCTTTTATGATATCCGCCTCCGTTTTGCGCATCGAAGGTCCGTCCTCTACAATCAAAACTTTGAATTTTCGCATTCCATTCCCCCCAAATTATTCAAACGTCTGCTGGGATATTTACAAAAGTTACTTTGTATGAATCACTTGCGATTTCGTCTATTTGCCATTCGGCTTTTTGACCTAATTCTTTGGAAAGTCGTTGAACCATTTCTAGTCCGCCGGAATGACCCCCCTGCCCATTAAGAGCATTCTTTAATCGCCCCGTGTGAAATCCCGAATGAATTTTTGAGGTTATTTTGATATTTAACCGATCTTTTACTTCCGTTGGATTAACTGTAATTTCCATTTCCGGTTTATTGCAGTAAGCACAAGCATTTCTCACAATTTCCATAAACATTACCCGATACCGATAATCAACATTTTCCATAGTGACTTTGTTCGTAATATTATGAACGCCTTTTTTCTTTTGGATATAAGCGCCTAAATCCTTGAGTAATTCCATTAAACTTACCTGGTTTTCGTTTTCTTTTTTACCAATTTTATCAATCAAAAGTTTTCCGTATTTTCCTTGAAATCTTAAATATCCCAAATCAGTCGCATCATGTTCATTTTTTTCATTTAGGGTTTCATTGATTTCATTTAATACGTTGCCCAACTCGTGTTTAATTACACCGCGTATTTGTTGACCCAGCAGCGCTTGCATTTCTACTTTTTTTATAGCGTTCATGTATGGAAAACACAGATCATGAAAAATCGATGTAATACTTTCAATGTCAGGTTTTTCACCACACCAAAATAAACCTATTGAACCTAAGCCCTGCCGGGACAAATCGTCACTTATAGAAACCGTCGTTAAGTTGACATGGGTTGGTTTTTGCATGAATTTTTGACGAAGTTTCTCAATCAACTCAATCTTTTCTTTAGCAACTCCGATCCCTATTAATCGTTTCGTCCCGTATCGATCAAATTCTTCGTCCGTAGACACACCCAGAGACCAGTAGTAAGTATATAACAAATAAAGTTCTAATTTCTCTTCGTTCAAAAGCAAACTATCCGTCTCACTCCGCTTTCGACGTTGGTTAACAAAATCTTTTAGTTTCACCTTAGCAGTTTCTAACGTTTTCATATTCCAACCATCAGGGAGAAGAAAATCATTCTCGTTAGTCCGACTTTCTTCAGACGCTGTTGGCCACTTAAAATTTAAAGTTTCGTGTTTTTCTTGAACTAGATCGTGTAATTGGAATTTTGATTCTAACGGAACTTTTAAGAATAATTCATCGATCACAAACGTGAGATACTCCGCTAATTCAATCGCATTTTCAGAAAGCGGATAACACTTTAACTGCATAATTCTTCTTGGGTTCAATATTTCCGATTCATAGCTCAAAATCGCACACGTATTTTGACCGTATTGCTCAAATTCTAAATCTTCCATTAGCAACTTCAGGTGACGATTAACCAAAACGCCTAAATCATTCTGGATAATCGTTGCATAATCTCTTTTTTCGCCTTTTATTATTTCTCGTATTAGCTGAATGTTTTCATAGAATATTTTATCTCGTAGTATTTGTTCTTCGCTGACCTTTACTAGAGCTTTATATAAAGGCGTAGCATCGAGTAATTTTTTTCTTTCACTTTTTAAAACCTCGCCATTCAGAATGTTATTATTCACCTTAACGAGGTCCTTTCTTGATAATCCAAATTTGTTTTAAAACGATCCTCTAATAAAAGAATAGCGCCTATAGCAATCACCGAGCAGGTTAATCCAACGATAGTTGCTGCCGTCACAAATGGGATGTGCTGTTTAAGGTTGAATAAGACAAATGAAATGGGAAAAAGAAGGAAACGCACCAAGTTCGGTACCGTAATGGCTACCGTGGCACGTACATCAGTTCCAAATTGCTCGGCGGCATTAGCCACTAGATTCGCCCAATAACCCGCCCCAAAACCGCCAATAGCGCACCTTATATAAAAATCCTGATCAGATGTCGGAGGCACAAAATAGATACTCGCTATGGCGAAAGCGGTGATCAATTGAAAGATGAAAAGAGATTTTAGTCGCGATTGGAGTATTTGGCTCGTTAAGCCGCAGATGATGTCACCCAACGCTACACTTAAATAAGTCCAAATAAGCGCGACCGAAGGGGATGGTATTACTGCTAACCCGAAACTTTTCCCAAATTCGGGTGCCCCTGAAACAAGTATCCCGATCACAAAGTAAGTCGGCGTACCCACTAAAACACACAAAATGTATTTTTTTAGCCTGCCCAGATCCAAGAAGAGCGTTCTCAATGCGTCGATGGTTTTCCGGCTTTCGGGTTTCCCTTTTACGAATATTTGGGATTCTTGGACAGAAACACGTAGCGCAAGGATGACGAAACCAAGAATCCCACCGATAACGAAATTGGTTCTCCATGGCAACGACGAACTCGACAACAATGATGCGGCAACGACGCCCATCATCCCGAAAAAACCGATGATCATCGTTCCAATACTCCTGTTTTGTTGGCTTAATTTCTCCATGACTAAAGTAACACCGGCGCCCAATTGACCACCTAAACCTAAACCCGCGACAAACCTTATAAAACTGTATTGGGAAACATTCATAACCAAAGATGCGGTGATGCTTGCGAGGCTATAAAGAAGGATGGAGCCAAGAAGGATCTTTTTGCGGCCAAATCTATCAGCCAAAAGTCCACATATGAATGCCCCTATAAGCATTCCGAATAACTGCCAATTGAAAACAACCGTCCCAATCTGTAATGAATCAGCGGCTGATACACCCAAATCTTGCAGAACTCTTACTCGCATTGCAGGAACCAAGAATATGTCAAAAGCATCCGCGAAATAACCTAAGGAGGCCACGAAAATTGCGCCCCACGCCCAAATTGATTTTGAGTTATCCATAATTGCAACCCTCCCAATCCGACTGAACTTCTGATGTGGTTCAACTCTTTTAAGAGAAAACTGTAAGTCCCGTTTCCCAGTTCGTTTTGCCGTTGCCTGGTAAATCACTTTCTTCAGTAAAACTCCGTACTTTCTTAACAAGTAGGAGCGTCCGATGCGGTTGCTTTTTGTTCCCTTCTTTGACTAAATGGACAATCCTAAAATTCGGTTTTTTGAAAAAGCCAGAAAGAGTACGTGGTCCTATTCTCCAAACATCGATGGGATATTCGTGTTTTGGATAATCAAAAGAGGGGCATGTAATGAAAATATATCCACCTTTACGGCATATACGGATCATTTCATTGATTACACGCCAAAAATGCGCCGTATGTTCTAACACTTCTAAAGCGATAACCAAATCCTGGCTTTCACTCCGGATTAAATCTTTAAGATTTTCAGCATCGGCAATGACGTTTTGTTCTGATGGGTAATTCTCAACGTCGATTTTTTTGTAAGAAACACGTTTCTCTTTTAAATACTGATAAAAATCCTTCCGAACTTCTTTATCCAAGTGGCCCAGCACTTCTCCTTTTCCAGCGCCAAGGTTTATTATTTTCCACCCGTTGGACACCAATGGGCGAACTTTTTCATCAAAGAATTCTCGAACTGTTGGTATTTGCGTAAAACCGAGTTCCGGAGAATCTTTCAAGTGCTTAATCCAATGGTATTTGCTGCCAATGCGATATTTCCGTAAATCCAAATCGAAAATCGCTTCATTTTCGTGTTTCCGTTTCTCAGAAAAACCCAATTCAACTAATAATTCACGTACACGTATATTGGTAGATGTCAAAGACACACAAACTTCTAATCGATCAATTCCCATCAACTTCAGTTTTTGAATGACTACCAACATGGTTTTTTGCTCAAAACCCCTTCCGATGATCCCGCAAGAGAAGGTTCCATCAGAGATGACGGCCCTATTCTTCTTGATATCAGCAACTAGGGCGCCGGTCAAACCGAGTGAACACCCGCTCTCCCGTGTCGAAACCGCGAAGAGTTTTCCGCCACCATTCAAATGCCGATGCAGGTATTCCAAGGCTTTGTCATAATGGGAAAATTTCCCCGGATTGAAGTTGATCCTATGCGTTTCTACAAGCAAATGAGCAAATCGGTCCAAATAATCAACGTCAATTTCCCCCACGCTAACCTGTCTATCGAATTTTTTAAATAACCTGATATTTTCTTTAGGGGTTCTTTGAGACGACCCAACTTTAAAAGATGTTCGGTAACGATTGATCCTAGTTGCTACCTCATAAGCCGATTGATTTTTCATGGCCTCGATCACCGGTTGTTTTTTAAGCACTTGCCATTTCGTGCTATCCAAAAGGTGCAGTTCGGGTAGCTTCACGCCGACCTCAATACGTTCCATTGGATTATCGTCGATAAAAACGATCGTTTCTGGCCGCAATTCGGTACGTAGTATGATCTTCTCTATATTGAGATATTTTGGGTCCCAGTTTGCGACAACAATGGTGAAAAGACCCCGATCAATTCCCAACTTTCGGAACGCTTTTCGAACATCCGCTTGATCGTTTTTAGAAACAGCGATGATTTGTATCCCTTTTCGTTGAAGAATTTTCAAAAACTCAAAGTATTGCGAGTTAAGGCTAAGTTTTTGTTTTTCTGCCACCCCCCCCCGCCACAGGGTTCCATCCAAATCGGTGATAACCGCCTTTATCTTGGGCGCTTTGGAGAGTTTATTTTCTTCCATTCCGCTGGTCGTTTTCATTTCATCCTTAGGATTAAGCGATTCTTATACAGTCTTTTTAAGCGAAAATCGTGCCAAAATTTATTGAAATAAACGATGTTTCTCAAAGGTTTTGAGATTTAACTCTTACGCTCATTCTAAGTCGTTACGTAATGTTAGGTGAGATTACTCGAATATATCTTTGGCTCAATTCACGCGCCCACCAATCAAGACACGCCACAACACCCGCCCGTTGAAAATAATCCAAATCATCCGGTTCACCCCAATATCCAATCACTGGTTCGGACAAAAAGTTAAGCCGAATTGGAATGCCTGTGATCCTCAATGTTGTGAAATATAACCGCGTCCAATGCTCCCATCGGGTTTTAGTACAGCATCACAAATGGCACAGTCTTTGCTTTTTTAAAATCGATGTTGTAGTTAAAAAGGTTTTAAAGGAGGCTTTATGTCTCAGCATGATTACGAAATGGGCCGACGAGCGGGTAAGGACGGCGGGGTTTACAACCCACCGCACGATACTAATAGTTTTTTCAAACAAGCCTTTTCGGGTTTTACCGATAAGGAATGGAAGGACATACAAGATTGCAAACAAGGGTTCCAAATCGAAAAAAAAGAGAAGGATTAATTTATTTTTTTTGAACCAATTAAAACAGCTACCCCCAAAGAGGTAGCTGTTTTTTTATTTGCGAGATAAAAAACACACCCAGACTCCAGAACTTTACGGCGCGGCATTAACTCTATAAACATCTGTCCACTTGCAGTGGACGATCAATCGAGTTTTCTAAAGTTATTCAAGCTTACGTCAATTCGTATCAACCGCCATCGTTTACTTCGTCCTGATTCCAGCGTTCTTTTACTTTTCGTTTTGGCACGATTGGTGCTTTATGTACTAACGACCGGCGGTGATGAAGGCCACCGGAAAAAAATAAGAGGAGTCGAAAGATGAAAACCTTCAAAGGAAGTGCGGCTTGTGGAGGGGATGAAATTCCGTCCGGAACTTTTCATGGGGCTGATGTCCTACCCCCTGGAAGTTTTCACTGAGCCTGGCTAGTCCCCCCCGATTAGCAACACGGGGGGGACGCCATTTCGGATAGTTTTCGTTCACCCAACACACAAACCCCACCAGGAGAAATCAAATGGGTCCCCTCCTCGCCGTTCTAGCCACCCTCGGAGCCGGTCTAGTGGCCGGCATCGAGTCTCTTTTCTCAAACGAGACCAAGCCATCCTCACCCTCCCCAACAACGAATGCAATAACCTCGCCAACCACGCAGGATACGGTCTACCGGTCTTATTACGCCACGAAAGACGGACGGACCGTCACGGATTACTACTTCAGTTTCGAACAACAGGATGACGGCACCTGGCTCGCTTTTATCGAGAAACAACCCTCTTATGGCGACAGGTTATCGGACGGCCATTCAACCCATCGGTGGTCGAATGGCGACCGCAAATATGTCTGTTGGGATACACCAATTGAATCCCTGGAGGTTTGCCAGAAAGTCGCGGCCAAGTGGGCGGACGCTACCCAGGACTACATCATCAACGGGAAGAGCTTCTAAAGAGGTTCGATATGGTTAAACCATTCCAAATCAAGGCTGACGGTGGGCTTCAAACGCCAATCCTGTCCCTGGATTGGCGGGCGTTCCGCCCCATCCTCAACACCATCGGCGTCCTCCACGCCGAGACTGGCGGCGTATTAGGCGGCTCCGGCTCGTTAGTGGACCATTTCCTATTCGATCTGACAAGCAACCGGTCGGTCGTGACCTATACGCCAGACGTCACCAACCTGAACCGGATTTTCAAGGACGTTTGGAACCCCAAAGGCATCCGTTGCATGGGGTTTATCCATTCCCATCCGGCCTATATGACCTCGCCGTCCTGGGGTGATAAGGCCTACGCCGCGAGGATCTTGGCCGCTATCCCCGACCTGGAACAACTGTGGCTACCCATCGTCATGACGGTTAATGACACCCAAGCCTTCCAATTGACCCCCTGGGTCGCCCGGCGGTCCTTTTTCGGAGTCCGCTTGACCCGAGGTTTGGTCCAGGTCACCAACATGCCACCCAATGCGGGCCTAAGGCTGCGCGGCGTCGATCTCTATCGTTACATCCGACTGGATGAACCGATGGCCGAAATAAAGATACCTGTCCCCCAGCGACCGATCCTGCTGGATATCGCAACGCCACCTGCCTATACCCGCACCGTTCCCACCGGCGTACCAGCCTTGCCCATGCCGCTCACGAAACCCAACATCCCGCCCGCCCACCCAACGCCGGAACCCACTCCCGCTATGGCAAAACCCGCAGAATTACCCCTGATCCATAAAACCCGGTTGATCGTTTTTGGCGCTGGCGAGGGTGAAGAGGTGCTGGAACACCTGGCCTGGGCCGGTCTGGGGCAGGTGATATTGATCGATCTCAACAGCGGGACATTGGCAGACCGGCTAAGGTCGATCAATCCGAAGATCAAGATCCGGAACGTCCTAAAAGAACCGTCCGAAATGACCGAAACGGTGTTTCGGGACCTCCTTCTTGATTCTATTGATGGTTCCCAAGCGGTAAAAACAATCTTGGTTTGCTTTACCGATGCCGTTGAAGAACAAGACCAGGTTTCCAGGTTGGCTTTCAAGTATTACCTGCCATGTTTAATTGAATATGCTGGCCTCACGGAAAAAAAAGTCGAAGTCGACTTCCAGCATCCCGGGTTCACACCGGACCATCAATGCTCCGTTTTGACGACCCCTTACGTCTGTTTCACTCAAAAGGGCCGAACGAGACCCGCCCTATCAAACGGGGTCCCAAAGCTGACCACGAAAAGTCTCCCTTCAATCGAGAATTTACTGCTTTTATCTCTCATTCACCACAACACATCCCACCCTAAATGGGGAAGATTCCTGTCCCTCATTTGCGATTTAAATCACCTGGGGACACGTTCTTATAGGCACTCAACCATCCGCCCAGTCACCGCATCCCCCGCCCAGGTCAACGCTCCTCAAAACAACCATCCGCAAATGGTAACAACAGGACCGCAGGATCAAGAAATTTATAAAGCCATGTCCGGTTCCCGCACGGTGGGGACGCGGATCAACTTCAAGACTTAGATGGCATGCCGTTTGCTTTGCATGAGCTGTAGCCGCAGAAAAACTTCTTCAGGAGGAGGAGGAAAATGGAACTACTGAGTTTGGGATTACTTTTGTGGATCGCATCGAGTCTTTTAAGTAGTGACACGAAAGGGCAAAAAGTTGTCGTCACCAATTTTCGTTATCGATACAAGAACGGTACTTGGCGGGCCTATTTCCACCACCCTCCCAAGTCCCGGGATCATGTTCTAACAGACGAAGACGGCTATTACGTTTGCTGGAGCGATTCCTTGAAGTCCGAGGAGGCAGCCCGCCAAGTGGCCCAATTGTGGGTAAACCGATACGGGTAACCCTTAAAGACTCTATGGCTCGATGACAGGAGGTTGGGATGCGGCAATTCCTAGAAAACAGTAAGGATAAATACCGTGATCTGGAAATGAAGGCGCAACAGATCTGCGTTGTTTTCCGCGATCAAGAGCTCCCACCCGGCTGCGTGCCCCCGCTAACCAGGATCGGGTTTGAGATCGCTCCATCAGGCGTAGCGACCATTTATATCGATAAAGGAGTCTTCTACAGGGGCTCGAACCGCGAACTACGCGAATGGCTTCAAGTGGGATTGAAACGATTCCCCAACTTCCAAGCGTTGAAAGATTGGATCACCGGTCCTCTGGCCCAAGCCTTTAAAGAACCTCTGCCCGAACTCGATGAGGATACCTTTGGGCCATCAAAACAGGGCCTTTATTACCAATTTCGTTTCGTCCGTAATGGTCTTTCCTGGCGAGCTTGTTTCATAAGCGAGCCTGCTTCTTCAGCCCATGTTCTCCACGATGGAAGAGGGCCCTATATCTGCTGGGACAGTACTTTGTTTACTAAAAAAGCAGCTAGGCAGGTGGCCAAGTTGTGGGTCGAAACATATGGTTGAGAATTTCGAGGAGGACCAATGAGACAGTTTTTTACGGGAGAGAACAACCCTTTAAAAGGCCTTGAGAAGAAGGCCCAGAATGCCTGTGTCACATTTTCCGATCAGGAACTGCCTCCAGGTTGTTCCCCCACCCACGCGAAGATTGGTTTTGAAATAGCCTCAACCGGAGAATCCACCCTCTTTGTTGAGAAAGGTGTGACTTATGCTGGTTCGAACAACGAAATTCTGACGTGGTTACGAGAAGGGGCAAAAACCTTCCCTGACTTCAACGCCTTAAAGGATTGGATTATTGGCCCTTTGTCAGAGGCTTATTCAGAAAACCATTTGGCATATCAGGCATTAACCAAGGGTTCCCTTCCCCTCGTTCATTCCAAAGAGGAAATCTTCCGGTTATCAGACAAGCAAACCAGTTTGAACAACAACTAAAAAAACTATCAATTTTGTTTACTGCTCACCATCTCTTCGATCTCCCTGATAAAGGTCTTCTGCTTTTCGTTCCCCGGACGAATAAAGAATAGTTGTTTCCGTGCCCTAGTGATCGCCACGTACATCAAGCGCCTTTCCTCGGCATTCTGAAAGTTTTCCCTCGGGGCAGCAACCAAATCTAAAACAGGGTCGTCTTCAATAACGCTCGGGAAGCTATTCTTCTTGGGCGGTATGATAAAAACATAATCCGCTTCCAACCCTTTTGATTTATGGATGGTCATATATTCAATTTTCAGGCTTTTGAAGGTTTTTTGTAATTCGGTTAAATATACTGGGACATCTTCGTTGTAACGCCCCAAAAAGTAGACGCTGGCCCCTTTTCCTCTTTCAAACTTATCGATTGTTTCAATAAACTTTTTCACGATGCTTAGATTATGAACCCAAATGACTAGATTTTTTTTGGGGGTTTGATGAAAGCTCCTGACCGTCTTTGATCGTTGATGAGGATTCTTTTCTATAAACTTTTTCCCTAAATCGACCACATTCGGGTATGACCGGTAGTTGACCCCTATTTCCACCACCTTATTGTTTGGAAACCTTTTTTCAAAATTTTGGATCATTCCTACGTCGCTACCATTAAACCGGTAGATGGATTGCCAGTCATCACCGACGAAAAATAGATGGCAATTATCGTTTTTATCCCCAATAGCCCGGATTAACTTAATAGCTCCCTGGGCCGTATCCTGGAACTCATCGACAATGATGTAACGAAACCTCAAACCCAATACCGGGAAAGCCTGATTAACGTATTGTAGGGATTTATTCAGCATATCGCCAAAATCAATTTGTCCCTCCGACTCAATGGATGATTGGTAGGAATCGTAAAAGATCCTGAAAATTTTGAGGAAAGCTAGGTTACGCAACCTGTAGATGCTCGGCCCGTCCTGTGCCCTTACCGTTAAATCCTCAAAATTCAGGCCGCTGGTCTTAAAAAGGTCCGCAAACTTCCTAAGGATTTTATTCAGGAATTGGCTGACATCGCTTTTCCGGATTAGCTTATCCAGGTCAACCGGCTGTTCACTGAATTTGACCCCTTCCCCTCGAAGCATCTTTTCTAATTCTGTCTCAAGGATGCCATCGGCTTGTTGATGGCTGTATGTGCAAATTAATTTCGTATTATTGGTCTTGTGGAGCAATTCCTTCCATTTCATTCCCTCAACGTACTTTTTCTTTTCTTCATTCGTGAACCAAGGCGGAGGATTCCCTTTTTTATCCACTCCAAAATGTTCAAGATAAATCCCATAGTCCGTCAAATAAAAATCAGGCTGGTACTGCCTTTTCTCCAGAGTTTCGGTTGGAATTTCGTATGGCTTTTCGTATTCAAAACTCACTCCTTTTCTGAAAAGAAAATTTGCAATGACTTTTTCCTCAAGGCTTTTGACTTTATGGTTCGAAAGAGTGTAAAGGTCCCCAAGGTCCGCCACATACTCATCCCATTCTTTTTTCGTCTCAAAATCATATTTGGGAATATACGGCTTTAGGTAACCCGAGAAATAATTGAGAACCCCTTCATAGAATTCCTTATTCTTTAGGTAAAGGTCTTTAAAAATTTGAAAATCCAGGAAACCTTGGCTGTTTCGAGTAAGAGCGTCGTCCTTTTCCAACATCCGGGGTTTCTTTTTCGAACCCCTGGTGATGATTTGGTAACCCAGACTATGGATTGTACGGCATTCAACATCCCCTATCCCGTACCAGTCTTTTACCCGACGTTTCATTTCCTCTGCGGCCTTCTTTCCGAAAGTCAAAAGCAGGATATCCCCCGGATCAACCTTCTTACATTTCACTAGGTAACCCACTTTAGCCGCGATCACAGCCGTTTTACCGCTTCCGGCACCCGCCAAGACAAGGGTGTTGTCCTCGTCGCATATAACCGCCCGGCGTTGGTCATCATCCAAGGGGTTTGAACCGGACTTATCAAAAAAGTTCTTAA
>Ga0182030_10013650_pt1 | contig 16138 bp, 7 predicted proteins | sample 812S3MmetaG_FD_121299 | JGI IMG/M metagenome (GOLD analysis project Ga0182030, IMG submission 121299) | Permafrost microbial communities from Stordalen Mire, Sweden - 812S3M metaG (Illumina Assembly) | ecosystem: Environmental > Terrestrial > Soil > Wetlands > Permafrost | place: Sweden...
AAATCTTAAAGACATTTCCGAATTGGTTGATGAAAGTGATGCTCACCTTGGGTTTGTTGTTGATCCTGATGTTGATCGTCTGGCCATTATATGCGAAGATGGGTCCATGTTTGGTGAAGAATATACATTGGTGGCAGTAGCCGATTATATCCTGCAGCATAAAAAGGGAAATACGGTGTCGAATCTTTCTTCAACCCGTGCATTGAGAGATATTACAGAAAAACATGGTGGAAAATATTTTGCCTCGGCTGTTGGGGAAGTGAATGTGGTAAGATTGATGAAGCAGCAGAATGCTGTTATTGGAGGAGAAGGCAATGGGGGCGTTATTTTTCCTGATTTGCATTATGGAAGGGACGCTTTGGTAGGAATAGCATTATTCCTGACATTGCTGGCAAAATCAGGGTACTCTTGTTCTCAGTTGAGGGCTTCCTATCCTGACTATTTTATCTCGAAGAATAAGATTCAGCTTACCCCGGGTGTCAACGTGGATAAGATTCTTGTTGCAATAAAAGACAAGTTTAAAAACAATCCCGTGAATGATATAGATGGGGTTCGGATTGACTTTGAGAAAGAAAAAGAATGGGTCCATCTGCGTAAATCAAATACAGAGCCAATCATCAGAATTTATGCAGAGAGCAGCAGTGCTGAAAAGGCAAATGCTTTAGCGGAAAGTATAATGATGGAGATTAAACGTTTAGGGCACTTCTAGTATACACCTTGGTTTGGCAAACGTATTGTTTCATTTCCAAACAGAATTGAAAAGCACAATTCATGACTGCCATAGTTGTTAAATCTCAAATCAGATAAAGGATAATCAAAAGCATAACCGATTATCATTCTTTGCTTTAAGTTGATGCCTGCAAAAAGGACGAAGTCCCCATTTGTTCTTATAGTTAACCCGTACCATGTTACTCCTTTGTAAGTTAATTTTGCAGTAAGATCCGCTTCTGCCTGCAGATTGTCACCGCTTTTAACCAAAACGGATGGTTCAACTTTTAAATTTTGGTTGACTTTGAAGTGAGTGCTGGCAAACAGGTAATAACATCTTTGATTCCCTTGTATAATACTATTATTAAATCTGGCAGCAGCCTGAGTCAATTGATCCGCTGACAAACCAACAATAAATTTATTAGTGGAATATAAAGCGCCGACGTTAAAATCGGGAGCAAAGAAACGGTTATTGGAACTTGAAAAGAAAGGATCGCTCATATCATTCGCGATCACTCCGGATTGATTGAATCTGAGCTGGTAAAAGGATAAAGCCAATCCCAAAGACAGCTTGTTCTTATTAATTGGCAGGTGGTACGAATATGAAAACTCACCGCCTGTACTGTTTAAAAGTCCATCCTGGTCGGTATAAATGGTGGCTCCGAGGCCAACTCTCTTGAAATCTTTTAGTCTCATCTGAAAGTTCGCCCAATAGGTGCTTGGTGCATAATCGAAGTGTACCCATTGTTCACGGGCTGTCAGATTAAAAATGGAGTATTCTTCAGTGGCAGTCATAGCAGGATTATAAATAAATCCATTCAGCATATACTCTGAATACGTTGGCATTTGTTGAGCCATTACATGAGTAAAGCTGCTGATAAGAAATATGATCAGTCCTATTTTCTTTATATGGCTAATGGAATTAATACTGATCATTCCAATAGGATTTTAGAATTCTATGTAAAACTTTCATTATTGTTTATTTCTAACTAAAGTAACAAAACCGTTTTTTACAAATGTGTTTGCATCCATCAAAACATAACGATAAGTTCCGATATCAGCTTCTTTCCCGTTAATAGTACCATCCCATTCAATCTGGTTTGATTTAAATTCCATTAGTTTATTACCCCAGCGATCGTATAATTCTAAAACCGGATTTGCAACTTTATCGCTGATACTAAAACTCCAGGTGTCATTATGCCCATCTGCATCAGGTGAGAAAAAATTGGGGATTAGCATTTCGGAAAATCTGGTTATGCAACTTGCCGTGTTTAGTGCATTGTCTTCAATCGTCCAGATGATACTCGTAATGTTATTGGATAAAGTAACACCTGCGAGGGTTGAATCATTTGTGATATTATTTTTTAAATAATAAATACCACAACTATCATATACATATATGGGATCGAGTTCTTTTCCTTGAGCAGTAAATTCATTTGAACCCAATCCATAGGATACGGATGTGTCTTTATGACATATTATTTTAGGTTTTACAGTATCCGTATTTACGATAACTATAACTGAATCCGGAGGACAACCGGCAACCGTAAACTTATAAATAAAGAGATAAGTTCCGCCCTTCAGTTTTTTTGGATTAAACATGGAATCTGTGAGCATGGAATCCGGGACTGGGGATGCAGCATTGTCAGAAATCCAATTACCTCCCTGGTCCTCATTAGTTAATCCGTTGAAAAGATTTACAGGGTAGTTGGAACATGTATTGATTGGAACGGCAGTTCCCGGATTTTTGGGTTTTGATACTGTAACAATTACAGGTGTTGAATCCCCACTGCAACCGCCATGTAAATTAAAATTGTACATAAACTTATAAACTCCAGGAGATGCGCCCGTTGCTTTAAAAAGACTGTCAACTAAATGTGTGGTGTCATTTGATGTCCAGAAACCGCCTGCATCATATCCTGTCAGGGAATTAAACAGGACATAATTACCTGTGTTACAGATAACCGTTGGAATAGCTTTCCCTGTTGAATTATAAGCTGTAATGGGAATCGTAACAGTAGTTGAATCACCGGGACATGTTCCAATTGAGTCAATTCTATAAGTAAATTGATAAATGCCGGTACTCAACCCGTATGGTTTTAAAGAATCTCCGAAGACATGATTCGTATGATCAATGTCGTACCATTTTCCATCTATATCATTATAGTTACCACTAAGGAAAATAAATAAGTTGCGATTAATGTTGCTGCAAATACTAAAATTACTGGCTATTCCGGATTTCCCGGAAGGTGATTTTAAAATTGTTACCTGAGCCGGAACCTTTTGACTTTCGCATCCATCAGGTGCTTTCTGAATTACATAATACAGGTAACTTCCGGGGGAAGGGTTGATGTGATATTTCCCGGAGTCATTTTGTGAAAGAATTTTGGTAAATGTTGAGTCGTAAAATAGGTACGTATAGCCGGTTGTTACGGAATCAGTCTCAATTACCTGCATGGGTGTGCAGGATATGATATCACTATTTAATAATACAACCGGAGGGATCGTTATATTAAAAGTAATATGTTGTGATGCCTGATTGCTGTTGCATGCGCCATCAAATACAAATACTGTATATAGTCCGGTATCCGTTATGACGGGGGTATGTTCAGTTGATGAAGAGCCATTGGGGAATATCCAGTTAAAGCGTATTTTTGAATTATAAACGGAGTCATTGGCTAATATTAATTGCATGCCTGAACAGAGGACGGTATTCCCTTTAAATACCGGTGTTGGAGGTTTGGCTAAAACCACAACGGTTGAACAGGCTGATAAGATATTTGAGTTGACGGTAAGAGAAATATTATATTTTCCGGGATTGATATAAGTATATTCAGCAGGCGTGCAATTGTTCGCTTTTGGATTCATTGGGTTCGTATTCGATGTAGATATCGTTGTATCGGAAGAACCCCCGTTATACATCAGACGTACTAAATGGCCGCTATTTTGATTCACGATGATAAAAAAAGCGTTTGTTCCGACTCTTTGAATATCGCTCACGGAGATAGGGCCCTTTAAGAGTGGTTCCGGTAAGGAAGTACCAATAATAGGATCCGTTAAACCACCGGTGAAATCCAAAACGGTAGCCGTATAAGGACCGGCAGATGGGTTATTAACAATCATCCCGGTAACCTGACTGCAGACAGTAGCCAAAGAAACGTCATGGGGATAATCCAAGGTGCCATTAAGATCAGAAAGATTATCTACTTTTTTTATTGAGTCAAAAGCTGAAGAAAACTCCAGCCGGTAAAAATCTGAATTGGTGGTATCGGTGGTTACGAATAAGTACCAGGTATTACCTTCTTTCACAGGAGCAATACCAGTGAGACTCCCTTGAATGGTATCTGATGATGTGTAAAAATCCCATCCGCTAAAATCGTTGTTTCCGCTTGCAAGACCATTCTCAAATATCAATACATCAATTTGTGGACTAGGATACTTAACAGCAGAATCGGGATCACAGATAAAAGCTATCCACAACCCTGCTTCTTTGACCAACTTGATCGCATGGGGAAAAGTAGGGTAGATAGGAAAGTTCAAAAAATTAGCTAATGATGTTACCGTAGGTGTATTTTTAAGACTGTTTCCAAAGTCTAATCTTAAGATCGTTGCATTATCAGTACCTAATCCTGCTGTAACAAAACCATACCATGGAGAGCCTACAGCATCTCTTTGAATATCAATACCTTCAATAATTTTGATAGGACCTGGTATAAATGCATCTAAATTAATGATCATTGTATTGGTAGGGGTATTGGCAAAGCTGTTTCCATAAGATTGCCGGTATATGCTTGCCGGTCCCCTTTGCTTGGTAACAAAAGAATAAAAATTATTACTGTCGTCTACGGCTGTAGCAATATAAGCAGGGCCGTCGTTACTGTTGTTAACGGGAATGGTTACACCCGGAATAATGCTGGCAGTTGGAATCTTTCTCAGACTTAAAGCATCATAAATCCATTGGCATCTGTTATCAGAGCCGGGAGTTGTATTTTTCAGGTATACGGTATCTCCTACACATACGGTATCCTGTACCGAGAAACTGGCAGTTTGTGCATTGGATATGATAACACTAATGAATAGAAATAGTATTATTAATACTTGTTTCATTGGTTTTACTATAGGTACGTAGTTATACGGTTGAAAAAGTGTATAAAATTACTAATTAGTTACAAATAAAAACAGTGTAGTTAAAAAAATTTTTATATTTGCAATTCTTAAATAAAAAGACGAATAATCAGAAATAATAAAATTTAAAACAAATGCAGAATAAAGGAGCCATCAGGTTATTTGCTATTTTACTAGCATTGGTCTGTATCTATCAATTGTCATTCACGTTCTTTACGCAACACTATGAAAAGAAGGCTAAAGAACTTGCCAAAGGTGATGTTCGGAAAGAAACCGCTTTTCTGGATTCAATATCCGGAAAGATAGTTTACAATATACTGATTCGTAAATACAGTTTTCAGGATTGTAAAGAAAGGGAATTAAATCTTGGGTTGGATTTAAAAGGCGGTATGAATGTTATGCTTGAAGTATCTGTATATGATATCATTAAAGCCTTATCCAATTACAGCAAAGATGTCACTTTAAATAAGGCGTTGGAACTGGCGAGGGAGATGCAAAAAAGCAGTCAGTCCGATTATCTTACGCTTTTCGGAAAGGCTTTTAAACAGGTGGATCCAAATGCCAAGTTATCAGCGATATTCAATACTGTTGAGCTGAAAAATAAGATTAACTTTAATTCAACCAATGAGCAGGTATTATCGGTCATCCGTGCTGAAACAGAAGGAGCCATAAAAAATTCATTTAATGTTCTTCGCAGTCGTATTGACCGTTTTGGAGTGGTTTCGCCCAATATCCAGAGAATGGAAAATAGTGGCAGGATTCTTATTGAATTACCAGGAGTAAAAGATCCGGAACGAGTCAGAAACCTTTTACAAAGTACTGCAAATCTTGAGTTTTGGGAGACTTATGAAAATACTGATATGTATCAGCACCTGCTTGATGCCAACACGAGGATTAAAGAGATTCAGTCAAAACAGGATTCAATAGATAAATCTTTTAAAAATACGGCCGGAGTGAAAGCAGATAATGTCACTGATTCATCCAAAGCAAAGGCAGATAGTTCGAAAACGCTTTCTTTATTAGAACAGATGCAGAAGGATACAACTCAGAAAGGCAAATTAACTCAGGGTGTTAATGATTTTGAAAAGAATTATCCTTTATTTGCCTTGCTGCGACCAAATGTAGGGCAGGACAATAAACTGATGCCGGGTTCTACTGTTGGTTATGCTCATTATAAAGACACATCAAAAGTTAATTATTACTTAACTCAAAAATATATTCGTTCTTTATTTCCGAGAGACGTTAAGTTTTTATGGAGTTTGAAACCATTCAAATATGACAAGGCAAAAAGTGTGTATGAGTTACATGCTATCCGTATTACAGGCAGGGATGGAAGAGCGCCTCTAACGGGTGATGTAATTGTAGATGCCCGAAAGGATTTTGGTCAGACCCGTTCTGAAGTTGAAGTGAGTATGTCAATGAATGGTGAGGGTACTAAAATCTGGGCCAGGATGACAGGAGAAAATGTTGGAAAGTGTATTGCAATTGTTCTTGATAATTGTGTTGTTTCAGCGCCAAGGGTGAATCAGGAAATAAAAGGAGGAAACTCACAAATTACAGGTGATTTTACACCTGAAGAAGCCGATGATCTTGCTAACAAACTGAAATCCGGGAAGCTTTCAGCCCCGGCCAGAATAATTTCTGAAGCAGTTGTTGGACCTACTTTAGGAAAAGAAGCAATCCGTGCCGGTTTGATTTCTTTCATTATAGCTTTTATAGGGGTATTGATTTATATGGCGCTTTATTACAACAGAGCCGGTAATGTTGCTAACATTGCTTTGTTTACCAATGTCGTGTTCTTATTTGGTGTGTTGTCATCTATTGGAGCTGTCTTGACATTGCCCGGGATCGCCGGTATGGTATTAACGCTGGCTATGGCAGTTGATGGTAACGTAATTATATACGAACGTATGCGTGAAGAAGTTCGCGCCGGTAAAGGAATGCGATTGGTTGTCAAGGATGGTTTCTGGCATGCTTATTCTTCAATTATAGATGGTCACGTAACAACCATACTTACAGGAATTGTGTTATATATCTTTGGATCAGGGCCGGTTCAGGGATTTGCCACTACTTTGGTTATCGGGTTATTATTATCTCTGTTCTCTTCCATATTTATTGCCCGTTTGTTATTTGAAACCATGCTTGACAGAGATATGAATATTACGTTAGGCAATAAATTTACATTAAATACATTTACCAAAGTAAATATCAATTTTATAGGTGTCAGAAAGATAATGTATGTCGCATCCAGTATCGTTATTGGAATTGGAATAATCTCACTTTTTATCAGAGGTCTTGATCCCAGTGTTGAATTTACCGGAGGAAGGACATATATTATAAGATTTGAGAAGCCTGTAAAAACAGTAGATATCAGAAACTCTTTAACAAAAGTATTTAAAGATGCACCTGAAGTAAAAACCTTTGGAGGGGATGATCAGGTAAAAATAACCACTAAGTTTCTGATTGACGATAAGTCAACCAAAGCGGATTCAATAGTAGATGCAACTTTATTCATGGGTTTAAAATCTCACTATGATCCAGCGTATACGTATGCTGATTTTTCTGCTCATTCAGATACTAAAAAGGTAGGAGAGATGAGTTCTCAGAAAGTAGATCCGACTTTTTCTGATGATTTGATATGGCAGGCCTTTCTGGCAGTGTTTTTTGCTCTTGTAATCATATTTATTTATATTGCTTTACGTTTTAAGGACTGGAAATTTGGTTTGGGAGGTGTCGTTTCTCTTTTCCATGATACTTTGGTTGTTGTTACTATGTTTACTCTTTTTTACGGGATATTACCTTTCAGTTTAGAAATAGATCAGCAGTTTGTTGCAGCTTTATTAACCATAATCGGGTATTCCATTATGGATACTGTTATCATTTTTGACAGGATAAGGGAGTACACCAAATTATATCCGAAACGCGATTTGGAAACCAATATCAATTCAGCTATTAACAGTACACTTGGTCGAACCATCAATACATCCGGTATTACTATAGTCGTTTTATTAGTCATCTTCATTTTTGGAGGTGAAATATTGCGTGGATTTATTTTTGCATTACTTGTCGGCGTGACCATTGGAACATATTCTTCAGTATTTAATGCTACTCCTGTTGCATATGATCTTATCATGTGGGGAAAGAGAAAAGCATTAAAAGAAGCAAAAACAAAATAGATGTATGAACGGTCCTGAAATTTTTGTCATTGCATTGCTGGTATTGCTTCTTTTCGGGTCTAAAAAGTTACCGGAACTAATGAAGGGTGTTGGGAAAGGTCTTCATGAGTTTAAAAAAGCAACGGATGAAATTAAAAATGAATTTGAGAAGCATACGGTAGACATTAAAAGTGAGATAAAAAAGCATACAGAGGATATTACTACTGAGATACAAAAACATACGGAGGGCATCACAGCTGAAATGCAAAAACATACTGAAGGGTTTGCGACTGAAATAAAAAAAGTTGAAAATGATATTAAAAAAGAAAATGAAGGACCTCATTAACTTTGGGAACAATGGACTTCAATCTTTGGATTTCGGTTTAAGATAAGCAAATTGTGATTATTGTTGAAGATATAAAAAAAGCATTTGGCAGCCTGCAGGTTTTACGCGGCATTAACCTGAAAATTGAAACCGGCGAAGTGGTATCTATTGTTGGTGCCAGTGGTGCAGGGAAAACCACTTTGTTACAAGTGATTGGATCATTGATGAAGCCGGATTCCGGGAATATAAATATTAATGATATAAAATTAGGCGAACTGAAGGATCAGCATCTGGCGCGATTCCGGAATCAGAATATTGGATTTGTCTTTCAGTTTCATTATTTGTTACCCGAATTTACAGCGCTGGAAAATATATGTATTCCTGCATTTATTGCTAAAACATCCCGAAAAGAAGCGGAAGAGAAAGCGAAAGAGATACTTGAATTTCTTGATCTGTCACACAGAAAAGATCATAAACCCAATGAATTATCCGGTGGAGAACAACAACGGGTAGCAGTGGCAAGAGCGTTGATCAATCAACCTCAGGTTATTCTTGCCGATGAACCATCAGGTAATCTGGATTCAAAAAATAAAAAAGAACTACATGAATTGTTTTTTCAGCTCAGAGCGAAATACAATCAGACATTTGTAATAGTCACTCATGATAAGGAATTGGCCAACATGGCTGATCGCATGATAACCATGCGGGATGGGGATTTGGTCAATGATAAAGAAGAAAATATGGTGTTATAATATTTTAACAATATTTATTTAACGGAAAATTTAATAATCATGTCAACACAAAAGCCTGCTTTGCTGATTCTTGCTGCCGGGATAGGAAGTCGTTATGGAAGTCTGAAACAAATTGACAGAGTAGGTCCATCAGGTGAAACCATTATGGATTATTCCATATATGATGCCATAAAGGCAGGATTTGGAAAGGTTGTTTTTGTCATTAGTAAGAATCTGGAAGGTGATTTTAAGGTACTATTTGAAAAATACAGTAAAAGAATTAAGGTTGAATACGTAATTCAGGAACTTCATGCAATACCTGAAGGGATAGAAGTTCCGTCCGAACGTGTTAAACCCTGGGGTACAGGACATGCGATCATGGTGGCTGCTCCAAAAATTAATGAGCCTTTTGTGGCTATCAATGCTGACGATTATTACGGCGCGGGTTCCTTTAAAATAATAGCAGATTATTTTAATCAAAAGCATGATGATGATCGTACAAAATATTGTCTGGTTGGGTATCAACTCCAGAATACGCTATCTGAATTTGGATATGTTTCAAGAGGTGTTTGCAATTCGGATAAAAATAATTTTCTTACTTCCGTTGTAGAACGGGTTCACATTCAACGAATAGATGGGAAGATTATTTATTCTGAAAATAATCAGCCATATGAATTGACAGGCAATGAATTTGTATCTATGAATTTCTGGGGATTTCCCCCATCTGTCTTCGATCAGCTTAAGAAAAAGTTTAAAATATTTATTGAAAAAAATGCAGACAACATCAAGTCTGAATTCTTTATTCCATTTGTTGTAAACGATCTGATCAATGAAAATCTTGCCATGGTAAAAGTTTTAAAAACTCCTGATTCATGGTTTGGTGTAACGTATAAAGAAGATAAAATAACGGCTGTCGAAACATTGAAATCGCTGGTAAAAAGAGGTGTATATCCTGAAAATTTGTGGGGATAAGTATTTTTAATCTGATCCAAACACTTATTTAATTGACAGACTCTACTTAATCATTTCCACACTTCGTTTTACAAATTTAGTCAGATCTTCACCTTTAAGCATATTCTGTGATAATAAAGCCAGATCAGTAAGTTGTTTTGCCAGAGCATGTTTTTTTCCGTATTCCGAAAGTCTTTGGTTTTTCTGATCACGAAGTTCTTCAATCTTTTTGTGAAAATCGGTTACTTTATCTTTATCAGCTTGTGGTACTTCTTCCTCTTTCTTTGAGCTATTGATTTTTTCCAATTCATCCTGTTCTTTTTTAACTGAATTTATTTCTGAAGACAATTTGCTTATTTCGTTTGATAAGGAGTCTTCAATATCTTTCAGGACTTTATTGACAAGTGGATGATTCGTATTTACAACCAGATTAAAACTGTCGGGCATATTGCCATAGAAATTCATTTCGCCACCCATCGCGGACATATCTTTCATTCTGCGCATCCATTCCGATTGGGTAATCAACATGGGCATGTCATTTTCAGAAAGACTTTCATACGTTACAAAAAAATTATCCGTTGCAGGCAGATTGCATTTGAATACAGGAGACAACATATCTTTCTGGTCATTTGTTAAACTTGATTCTTTCGCGTCTTCCTTTTGAATTAACTTGTCAATAACATCTGCATCAACCCTTGTAAAATGAGAATCCTTAAGCTTTGATTCAATATAATTGATAAAGTGCGTATCAAGTTGACCATCCATTAATAGTACATCATACCCTTTGGATTTTGCTGCTTCAATAAAACTATGTTGTTTGTCTTTATCAGTTGTGTATAGGTATACAAGTTTTTTATTTTTGTCGGTTTGATTGTCTTTAATCAATTTTTCATACTCTTCAATCGTAAAATATTTATTATCTGTATTTTTTAAAAGCATGAATTTTTCCGCGCGGTCATAAAATTTTTCGTCAGTAATAATTCCGTACTCGATAAACATTTTCAGGCTGTCCCATTTTTTTTCAAATTCACTGCGTTGATTTTTGAAAATATCTGTCAGGCGATCAGCCACTTTTTTTGTGATATGAGAGGAGATTTTTTTTACATTCGAATCACTTTGCAGATAGCTCCGGGATACATTTAATGGAATATCGGGCGAATCAATGACACCATGTAATAAAGTAAGAAAATCCGGTACGATACCTTCAACAGAATCGGTCACATAAACCTGTCTGCAATACAATTGAATTTTATTCCGATGAATGTCAATATTGCTTTTTAATTTCGGGAAATATAATATTCCTGTCAGGTTGAAGGGATAATCTACATTCAGATGAATATGAAACAATGGATCTTCTGCCATTGGATACAACTCATGGTAGAAACTCGTATAATCTTCTTCCTTGAGATCGGCAGGTTTCTTTGTCCATGCAGGTTTTGTATTATTGATAACTTTATCTTTACCGGTTTCTGTTTCCTTCCCGTCTTTCCATTCTTTCTCTTTCCCAAACACGATAGGAACAGGTAAAAATTTACAATACTTTTCAAGCAGTGTACTTATTTTATAGTCGTCAGCAAAATCTTTTGATTCATCATCCAGATAAAGGATTACATCTGTTCCTACCGTCTCTTTAGATGTTTCTTCCAGTGAATATTCAGGACTGCCATCGCATTCCCATTTCATGGCTTTCGCGCCATCTTTATATGATTTTGTTATCAGTTCAACCTTGGAAGACACCATAAAAGCCGAATAGAACCCGAGACCGAAATGACCAATAATAGCATTTGCCTGGTTTTTGTATTTTTCTATAAATTCTTCAGCGCTTGAAAAGGCAATCTGGTTGATATATTTATCAATTTCTTCAGTTGTCATCCCGATTCCGTTATCAGAAACCGTGATTGTTTTTGCATCTTTATTTACACTAATGGAAACTTTTAAATCTTCAGTATTTCCTTTGTATTCATCCGTTGAGGCTATAGTTTTAATTTTCTGTGTTGCATCTACTGCATTCGATACCAGTTCACGAAGAAAAATATCATGATCTGAATAAAGAAATTTTTTAATGATAGGGAAGATGTTCTCTGTTGTTACGCCAATTTTACCTTTTTGCATCCTATTTATATTTTATATAAGGTTAACATAAAAACTTCTTTTTTCAAACCACATGCCATTCATATAACAACTGACAAATAGACATTAGGCAGTATAATTCGGGGAATAATAAAAAAGACTGTCTCAGCAATTTCAATTGAGACAGTCTTTTCTGTACGTCCTGTATTTACAATACGCTATTTCGTATTATTGATTACCATGATCCTGTTCACTATCGAAGCATTATCAGTACTTAGTTTCAGATAATAAACACCATTGTCTAATCCTGTATTTTGCCAACTGATACTGTAAGTACCTGAAGATTGATTGCTGCTAACTATAGTAGCCACCTTTCTCCCAAGCTGATCAACAATTGAAATATCAACTTTGGTATCCGCGGTTAAACTATATTGAATATTCATATAGCTTGAAATGGGGTCTGGATAGCTGTTTATTGAAATTGTTTCAACAGGGTTTGATTTGATACTGTTAGCGCCAACTGAATCTATTTTTAACAGATTGCAATACTGACTTTCCTCATTTGTCTGAGGTTCCCAAATGGTCAGACATACTTCGTAAGATCCTGTATCAGCATAGGTATGTGTAGGACATAAGGTGGTTGAATCAAATGATCCATCGCCAAAATCCCATAAGAATTCTGTAGGATCGCCATACGCGGTGCCGGACAGACTGACTGATTTCATACGATTGTCTTCCAGATTGGACAGAGACTGGCTGTACGGGCCTTCATTGATTTTAAGCAGGTTTATGGAGCCTTGTCCTTTAACCATAAATACGGCCTTTAATGAATCTTCGTTGATGCTTATCAATTGCAGATATTCTCCCCTGCAACCTGATTGCGTTGTTGCGATCAGTTTGGCCGGATAATATCCATTAGCAGAATAATTAAAGCTTGGATTTTGAGAATGGGATGAATCATCTGAACCAAAATACCATTGCCAGCTGATAGGAGTTCCAAATGACTTATCCTCGAATATAACTTTATGTGGCGTCGACGTCGAATCTATAGTATAAATATATTTGATATAACAATCCTGATCTGTATTTCCAACTTTAATGATCTGGCAGTTTGAGTTATAACATTTGGCAGACTTATTGGATATAGTAAGACATACATTGAAATAACCGCTATCCGAATAATGATGTGAAGGATTCTGCATGGAAGAAGTCTTGCTGTCGCCAAAGTTCCAGGTATAATTAGATAGCTTAGGACCTACAGACTGATTGCTGAAATAAATACTGCTGTCTTTTGTCAGATCTGAGAAGTAAGTAAATCCTGCCTGACAATCGGTACCTAACGCTCCTGCCAATATATTCTGCTGGCTGTAATCCATACATTGGTTTTTGCGGTTATACGTGTATAAATCCACACTGTAATATCCTGGTGAAGGATAGGTATGAACAGGATTTAGCTGGGTAGACTGACCTCCATCACCGAAGAACCAGTTCAGACTGGTGGCAGTACCGATGGACGCGTTATTGAAAGAAACAGTAGTTGAATCGGCGAAATAAGTAAAAGAAGCGCTACAGGTTACATTGCCAAGCTGAACATCTTTTTGAGTGGTGCGAATACAGTTTCCTATAGAGTCGCTTACGGTTAATGTAACTAATTGTATTCCTCCACTACTATATTCATGAACCGGATTTTGAAGAATGGAAACCGACCCATCCCCAAAGGACCAGAAATATTTTCCTGAGTTCCAACCTTTGGCAGTGCTGACAAAGCTGACAGTATCAATCTGTGAATTTACGAAATAATCAAAATCAACAGTGCCTTGACAGCTATCAACACCAACAATTACCGTTCTTGTCTGGGATGACAGGCAATTACCCGGTCCACTTACAGACAACATCACGTTATATTCACCCGGTTTAAGTTGTAACCATGTATTCTGTAAAGCAGATGTTGTTCCATTTCCTATATTCCAGAACCACCGGGTTACTTTGCCGCCTGAGTTATCAGCAAAGTAAACGGAATCATTTTCATTAATAAAATAATTAAAAGCAGCCACACAATTAGAATCATTGACATTGACGTTTGTGCAATACTGTGAAATGTTATTTAAGCTGTCCTTCACGGATAAGCAAACATTATATGTACCCTGGGCAAAAACATGGTTTGGATTTTGAACTGATGCATAAGAGCCATCTCCAAAAGCCCAGTACCATGAAGCTATATTGCCTGCTGACAAATCACTGAAGATGACAGAGTCATTGCTTGTAACCGTATAAACGAAATCGGCTGATGTATTTATATTTCCCAGTGATATAGTCTGGCAAACAGATTCTGTTTTTCCTTTAGGATCTTTAATGGTCAGGCAAACATTGTAATTTCCATTCGCTGCATAATAATGTACCGGATTTTGAGCATTTGATGCAGAACCATCGCCAAAATTCCAGTACCAGACGGTACCAGCAGGTTCATAGGATGTATTTGTAAACAGGACAGAATCATGATTAATACCCGTGATGGTATCGGTAAACGAAGGAATTAAACCGGAAGTATCCACAAAGAAACTACGGGTGGAAGAATAGACAGAATCCGAATAATTAGCAGTATAATATACTCTCCACCAATAAGTAGTATTAGGTTTCAATGAGTCCGGGGGGATCGTTAAAGCCCAGGTTGAATCAATTATATCTGATTTTAAATCCCCCGAATAATTATTATAATAAATAGGATATGAAGAAGGAGCATTAAACAAAGCATTGGAACTTACCTGTAAATAAGAATAAAACATTCCTGTATAATCTGTTAACAAACGATTGTCCACGGAAGTTATAAGGACTACACTGTCCATAGGAACGATTGCTTTATCAGGCGGACTGATTAATTGGGGAATAATTTTGAGATAATAAAAGCTGTCAACCTTTAAGGAATCGCCAAAATCGTTGTATGTTGTCAAACGATAATAGGTCCAGGTACCGGATGTTAATAATGTTTCATATTGATTCCCGGAGAAATAAGTAGTTTGAATTCCATAAGTTGTATCCGCATATAATAGAGTATTAAACTTTATTGATTTTGATAATACAAATACAGAATAAGTTACATTAGAATCGTTTGACCAGCTAAAATTAGGTGTAGAGATTGTATCAAACGTAATAGTTGAGGTGATTACAGGAACCGAAGGACTCTTGCCGGTTGTATCAGGAATAAAGGAAGCAGTACCTGAATAATAAAGCTGAAATGTATCAACTACAATTGCAGCTACTCTCCAATAATAAACATTATTTAAACTTAACAGACCGGCAGGAAGATTACACGAATTAGTATAAATGGTTGAATCTAAAATAGTACCGTCAAAATAACTGTTAAGGGATACAGATAAGTTATAGGCGGTTATTGTCTGGATAGAATCCCACTTTAATACAGGAGTCGTTCCTTTTACGGTTATTCCATTTGCAGGATATAGAATAACAGGACCGGTTGTAAGTGCCTGAGACGTATATATAGAATCTATTGCTCCGCTCCAACCGTTTTTATTATAAGCATTAATGCTTATAACATATTTATGGCTGTATTTAAAAACAACATAAGAATAAAAATAAGCTAATCCACTATAGTCAGATTGAGGCAACAAGGTATCAGAAACGATTTTCTTTCCATTTGCAGAATCTTCAGTAATTATAAGAAGTGATTTTGTTGCTTCCTGGGATTGAAAAAAGATCTCATAATTATAATTTCCAAATACATAGGGATATATACTGGTGATAAGTGGTTTTAGGGGTGGTGATGCAGGATTAAATTCTGTTGTGAAAGAATTTGGATAATAATAATATGCACTGGTATCCCATTTATTAATTGCTCGTACATTCCAGTTGTAATAGGTATTGTAATGGAGTGAGTCTATTGTTAATGTATAGGTTGTATCTGTTACTGTTTTATTAACAACAGTATCCGTAGCGGTAAAAACGATTAAATTATAACTTGTTGTAAAACTTGTATGTTCCCAGATAAAAGTAGTTTTTACAGGGACATTGGAAGAATAATAGGGTGTCAAGAGATAAGGTATATTAGGGGTTAAACC
>Ga0182030_10013652_pt1 | contig 16136 bp, 14 predicted proteins | sample 812S3MmetaG_FD_121299 | JGI IMG/M metagenome (GOLD analysis project Ga0182030, IMG submission 121299) | Permafrost microbial communities from Stordalen Mire, Sweden - 812S3M metaG (Illumina Assembly) | ecosystem: Environmental > Terrestrial > Soil > Wetlands > Permafrost | place: Sweden...
AGGCAGAGGCCCATTTTCGGTGCGCCTTGAAGCTGGCTCGACGCCAGAACGCGCTTTCATGGGAGCTGCGCGCGGCGACAAGCCTGGCGCGTTTGTGGAACGGTCGAGATCGGCGAGAGCAAGCACGCACGCTGCTCACTGAGGTCTACTCCAGGCTGACCGAAGGTTTCGACGGCGCGGATTTGCGCGAAGCCAGGCGTGTGTTGGATGAGTTGTAAAGTAGTTAGCTGGCTCGCCTTTGGCTGACAGACGGCAACACCGACTAACGAAAAGATCGCCCGGAGCTCTTCCTCGACGCGTGACCTCGACGCCGCCGTTCACTGTTGCCAAATCCTCATGTGCTAGGAGTGTCCCTACGGCTGCCTGACAATAATCCGCAATTAAAGGGCCGATTGACAGATATAAGGATCGTCTTAACACCTTGAAGGCCGATCGGGACCGCGCCGAGGCCGCGCTCGAACGGGCGAAGCCGCATTCATCGCAAGCCATCCAGATCGATCCCGCGCTGCTTGAGCAGTTCGGTCGCAGCATGCGGAAGAACTTTACCTCCGGATCGATTCCGTTCCGCAAGGCCTATTTCTGCGGTTTTAAGTGTAGCGATCTTGGCCAGCATACAGCTTTGCAAAGCCAAAGAGTTGAACTATTCGCCGATCCCAGCCTCACGACCTTGAAAGAAATAATGCAGAGTCCTCAAGCGCCTGGTGAATATAAAGTTTCCGGAAGGGACCCTTGCAATAATAGTACAACTTATTGCGATAACAGCGCCGGAATGATGTGCTGTGGATCTGGGAGCCAGACTTGGTGCTGAACCTATCACGGTCATATATGCGGTGACTCGTATATGACTTGTCGATAAGGACTACAGCATTTTCATCATCGACCTGCATCTGAACGCCTCCGTTCGAAGCGTCTAGAATTTTGCTAATGCACATTCGCGACTGAAAACGTGGTGCGGACCGTGGTGCGAGCAGATATCGACGTTTGAGTAATTGAATAAGCGGCTGGTTTTGCTGGTTGTGGGAGAGGGACACGCATCAACAACGCCAAAAATCTCAACGAAACCAACAATCACCGCTCAGTTTGACGGCCTGCGTCTGGTGTCGGTGATACAGTGCGGACAGTTTTTTGGCAACCTTCGAGAGCGGCGCCACCCTCCATGTCACGCGCTGGCTGGACAGCCGGATGGCCTCCTAAGCCGCTCCGGACGGCCTGCAGCGCCAAAGCCGTGAACTTGCGGGTGAAGGGGGGGCCGGCCCCTGGTGTTGTTCCTGGCGGTCTCCAGGGGCTCCAAACATTAGCATGTCGGGGAAGCGTCGGTTCAGCGGAGCCAGCTCAATCTCAAATCTTGCTTCGCCTGACCACGACACGTTCCACCGTGTTGGAGGTGCGATCGACGTATACAGCCTCACCGGTCCCCAAACTTTTCAAAAGGTCCGGGTGCAGTCTGAATTCCCGAACCTGGCGAACGGACGATGCACCTGTCGGCTTTTCGCCGATGGCCTGGGCAGTGTGTTCAAGCTCGGTCGCGGTGCCCACCGTCCGTGCCACCAGCTCGGCATCGTCTGCCGCGTTCAATTGATGCAGAATCAGTGAATTTATCGAAGCCAACGCTTGCTGAATCGAATTGGGAGAGTTTGAAGAATCGGTCGCAAGGTCGAAACAAGACTGCGAGATCAATACCCCGGCAGCTCCAAAAACTCTTCCCATACTGAGCAGGTTCAGAACCTGGGGTCCACCACCAAAAACCGAGTACTCGTCAAACAATAGGGGCCAAAGATTGCGGCTCTCGGGCAAGGTGCCCTTGATGTCGTTGACTATCATTCTGCCCGCCCGCGCGGCTGCCATCGGATATTGCAGACCGGGCAGTGCAAAAAACGCGATCGCACCTTCCGCCCTGGCTCTCGAAAGGGACAGGACCTCGCGACCCTCCCTTTCGGCCCGCTGTGTATCGAACAAAACACCGAAATCCGAAATGCAAAGGTTGCGAATTTCGGCGCGCAAGCTGCTAATCCCCTCTCGTTCCGCTTCGCGCTGCTTGAGAATCTCTGTCCTCAAAGCCTCTGAAGCCACGGTTCGCCCGCTTTTGCGATACAGAGTGGCCAACAACTGTTCCGTCGAACAGTGCCGTTCGGTCGTTACCAAATCGACCGGGATTCCGCTGTACTCCATGACCTTGAAAACGGTGATCATGAATCCTTCGTACAAAATTCGGTAATGGGCTTCCGAATAGACATCGCGCATCGCAATTATGCGGTCCGCCCGTTGGGTGTAAGTTCCGGTCGCTACCGGGTTGTAGGCGCAGCTCGCCTCTATGTTGGTAGGATCGAAAAGGTAGAATTTACGGTTATGCAGCTTGGCGAAAGCTCGAATGCGAGCCACTAGCTCCTGATCGCCCTTACCATCCAGATAGACCAGGGGGAGACCCGCCAGGATTGCAGCCTCAACGATATTCAAAATCGTCTGAGTCTTTCCTCGCCCGGTAGTACCGATCACAATCAAATGGTGGGTCAATTGGCTGTATGTGAGGTACGCCCACCGACCCGACAAAAATTCGGTGCCGAACAAGATTTTCTCGCCCATGCTGGCCACGTGCTTGGCCGCCAGCCATGCGAAGAAAAGAGCGGCTGGGGCTCTGCTTCGCTTGCTCTGACGGCCTCCCAGAACCGCGAGTTTAGAGTTATTGCGGTCCTCGCGCAGAAGAAGAACGACCGCGCCGACAATTATGCCGACCAAAGAAAATGCGATCTTGTCGAAGATATCTTTCGACGGTGAGAGCCAAATCCCGAGCATCGTGGCAGATGTATTCGGCTTCGACCACACCTGCAGGTAATCAAGGCCGAGTTGCCAGTAAATGTTTGCGCCTGCACCACAATAGTGATGGAGCCCAAGACATGCGACTGCAAATGCGCCGATGCAGACAACAATCATTGGACGAGCAAAGATATAGTGAACGAAAAGCAATGCCAGAATCCCGAGCATTCCGAACGCCGTCAGCGCCAGTCCAGGGATCGCAAATGCGATTGCGCCGATGACCAACGTGAAAACGATATGCGCGTCACTGGCGCCGGAGGGTTGAGGATTCATTGCAATGTCTCCTTTGAAGTCTCGGCGGGCGTCGGCCCGTTGCGGTTGAAGGGCACGATTTTGATGGGGGGACGAAAGTCGCGGCTTTCCCGCAACAGCATGTGCGCGAGCGTAAGATCATCGGTGAGATACCAAACCTGATCGATGGAGAGGTCGGCGGCATATTGCGCGAAATTTTGGGCGAGCCGCCGTTTTGATTTCGCGGTCAATTCCAGCTCGATGGCCACGACCGTCCGATCGTCGCGATGCCAAATTGCATCGGGCAAATGGTTGGACATTCGGTCCGGATCATTTTGATAACGCTCAGCCACCCGGCGCGTTAACTCGAAACGACCTCCGTGCCGCGCCTCGAGAGTCATCAAGATCTTTGACAACAAGACTTCGTGGTTGATTTTTGCACGCGAAACATTTTTCACCGGCGCAAGCGTGTCTCCGGAGACTTCGCATCCTTTAGCAGTGACGACTAATGGCCGAACTGTTGAGGACTTCAGATCGATTCGTCGAATAACTCCGATCTCAATCAAGTAACGTACCCGCCTCGCAGCAGTCGCCAGGTCTATCCCCCACAACTGCGCTATCAATCCCACCGTCACGAACTCGTGCCCATTCATCCACAACAGTAACCTTCGATCTCTTGGTGTAATATTTTCCATCTTTTCAGCTCCATCTCGTTTGGTTGACTACCCAGTGACTACCGACCGCCGCCGCCGCTTATGCCGATGGCCTCAAGCACAGAACTGACCGAACCCATGACCTCTCGTGGAAGGGGTTCGGTCAGTTCTGTGCGCCATCGGAAAGCATTGCGGCGGCGGCGTTTTTTGCGCATTTCCTGCTCACGCCAACTGAGCATCCAGGTGGGCGGGTCTCGGCTTTGGCCATGTCCGCCAGTCTGGCGGTGCGAGGTGAGCAGGAAGCTGGCATTGATTGCGATCATCGGCCGCTCGCCCGGTGGCCGCCTCCAGTAGGCCAAAAATCGACGTGAGCGGGTTCGCGGCGCGAGACGTAAACGTCCGTGCCGTATGCAAGAGGCCAAAAAATTGGAAGCAGCGGATTGTCGATGACGATCCGCCATACCGGCTCATGCAGCTGGGCCGCCATTTCGAGCAACAACCGATCCTTTGAGGATGTCGTCGTCATGCAGTGCACGGTGTCGCCATTGAATTCGCGGCACTGCGGTATGGTATAATTTTCAGAACGCGTGGCGAGACCGACTAAGACCAAACCCACATGCGCGGCAAAGGCGATCAGCAACGCCGATTCAATATTGACGATCGTTGAGAGTAAGGATGTGCGAGACATGTCAATTTCTCCTGTTGTCAGGAGAAGTTGGGCTGCGATTATAAGAAATCAATCAGCGCCAGATTTGGGCCGCGGGCTAGCGGCCGCGCCCAGCACAAAAAGAGGCGTACGCGCCTCCCCACCCAGGTGTCGGGCTTGTTGGCGCCTGGCGGCCTTTCAGCGCCGCCAAGGGACCATGTTTTTGGGTTGACCGCCGATACGCGAAACGCATCCAAAAATAATTCTGTTGGCGGCGGCAATTTGCCAAGAAAGCTTGCCTCCCTGCGGCCGCTTGATCTATCAAAAAGGAAAAAGCAGAAAAGGCCGTATGAAGTAATTTTTTGGAAAGAACAGTAAGAGGATTGCCGATACAGAACTTTGGCTTTGCTATTCCGATATCAGGTTTCTAATTTTTAGGATTCTCGCAGCCCTGTGGCCGCTGGCGTCCACAATCTGTACACTGGCCGTGAGACCTCACAACTGCGGTGTACAACGGCCTGAAGGCGTCTGACAGGGGGGTAGATCGTCCTCGCGACGATTACGCCGGGTAGGATCAAATCCAGCTGACACAAGCATGTTGTCCCGTGATAACCGACGCCGCTTCATTTGCTCGGCTTCAATGTGTACCGCGCGACCAGTTCCGCAGGCGTTAGACCAAAGTGCTGCAATTGGGCAGCAACGACTTTAGGCTCGGCGAACCCGTTGTTCTGGCCAATAGCGACCGCGTAGTCGTTCAGCGCTTTGACAAACTTAGCCAGGCGATCCCCCTCGATGATTCGCGAAGCGGCGTGGAGCGTCGCCGCGAACTCAGGCTTCGTCTTCGGGTGCACCATGATCGGCATCGCCGAACAGGTTTGGTCGTATTGCGCCGAGAACCAAGTCATCGAGCCGTTCAACTGGTTGCAGTCGTGCTTGTTGATCGCGTGTGCCTGGGTCGCTCCGCTCTTACACTCGATAACGAAATACTTAAGCGCCCCGACCGCCCACAGATTGTCCGGGCCTCGACCCGATTCTTTCTCCGGCTGCTGCGAGCCGAAGCCGAGGAACAGGCCGAGATCCCGCATCGCGCTCTCAAACGTGCCGCTGTTCTCCTCGCCCCACGCGAGCGATTCGGTCAGCGCGTTGACCCAAAGAATCAGCTCGTTCTTCTCAAGGAACTGCTTCATGAAGGCGACCGCCGTCGCCGCCTGTCCGTCTCTCGGAACTTCCAGTTTCCGATAGCTCACGCCCTTAATCGGCCGCAGCAGCGCCGTATTGGCCTGTACCGCCGCGAGTTGCGTCTCCTGCGCCTTCACGGGGTCCAAATGATGCAGGTACTCCGCGCGCTGCTGGAGAAGGTAGCCCCGAGCCGGCCGTTCCTTCGTCTTGTCGATGACGACCTGTACTTCCTTTTCCGCGGCATCGTAGCGTCCCAAACGTGCCGCATCAAAAGCGTTCCGGAGCGCTACGACAGACTCTTCGATATGGCTCGCGTTGCCAACGTCTGCGTTCACCACGGCTGACCGGCTCAATTCGAGCCATTCATCACGCCCGTTTAGGCAGTCCTCCATAACCTTGGCGATTTCCGCGAGAGGCTGGCCTTTCAACTGGGACGTGATGTCGCGTCCCAATTCCAACTGAGCGCGGGTAGCCGGCGAGAACATCGCGCGCGCGTCCGCCCCGTGAAGCCGCGACGTCAGTCTCGAGCCCATGAGTATAACCACGCAGTGGTCCTGGCTCGAACGGACACCGCGTCCCATGCCCTGCTCGATGCGCTGAACCTGCCGCAGCAACTGCCGACGCGTACCATCGAGAGCCTCCTGCTCAATGCGCTCCAGCAGGCCGTAGACCTCGGGTAGTCCGTCGATCACCAGCACCTCGCAGGCCGTCCCGGGCAGATCCACGCCGTCGTATTTAGCCACGAAGACCGTCAATCCAACGTGACCCGCACGTAACCGATCAGTGCCGGCCTCCATATTGTCAGCGGTTAGGGTCTGGTGCGCGACGTCGCTCCAGAACTCGGCGCGCTTCTTTGATGGGACAATTACGGCAACGTTCAAGCTCTGGGCCACGTGCGAAAGCAACGCCTTGATCTCGTCGGTGGCGATCTTCGGGTTGATTTCCTGCGGGGCGAGAATCATGCGGTCGCCGATGTCGCCACCGCCTTTCGGTCGGATGGGGTCCGCGACCTCTTTTGGATCCGCATGGAAGTGGCTGACCAGGATGCCATCGTCGGCGAGAGTCGCCGTCATATAGATACGCCGCTTCGCTCCCGTAAACGCTGGAATGTTGTCGATCGGAATGAAACGCGGCGCGATCTCCAGATGGCCTCCCCCGAACGCGCATTGGCTCAACGACAGCACGTCTTCGACGAGTCGCCAAGGCCAGCCCAGGGTTTCGTCCTCTCGATAAGGATGCAGGATGCGTAGGACCTCGTCCTGCTTATCCTTCCAGGCCCAGTAGGGCACCGCCATGGCGGTTCTCGGGTCCTGCGCCTCGATGTCTAGATAACCGGACGCGGATTGGCTCGCGAGGTCTGACTTGAAAAGCTCCAGAAGCGGTCCGTAGGCCTTGTGCGTCGAAGACAGTCGGATTCGGAACTGCTCGGCTACCGTGGCGAGACAGGCATGCGCGTCGTCGATCACAAGGCTTCCGATTGTGATCTTGGTACCGGCGCGTCCGACGCCGAAGACTGATCTGCCGTTCACTAGCTTCTTGATGTTAATAACCAGGATCGCGGTGCCGGCGATGAAACCTGGATCGTTCTCATTTTCCGTGACCGCAACGCCCAGAGACGCAGCCTCGGCGACTACCTGTTTCACGAGATACTTGTCGGGAGCCACGTAGACGGCCGGCCCAACACCTTCGTTTAGGCTGCTCTGTAAGCACAACAAGCCGACCACCGTCTTTCCGGAGCCCGTATTCATCTTAAGCGTATTGTCGGCACGGTCTTTCTTCGCGTACCATAGATCAAGCACGTCGGCTTGTTCATCAGACGGTCGCTTGAACTTGCTGGTGTCTCGCTTCAGCGTCGTGAAGATCTTGCGCGGATCGGTCTGCTTCTGCCCAGAAATGCCGGATTGCAGCTTCTTGTAGTTCAGCGCCATCGAACGTCCTCCGGAACTTTCTCGTGCTTCGCCGGACCGCCCGAAAGCCATGGGCCGTTGCAGCGATTGTTGTCGTGGGACTAATCAACCATTGATGGATATGCAAGGTTTGTTTTTAAGGAGAAATCAAATTCGCTGACACCGGAATGGATCGCTTTCTCGATGCCTCTCGAGTAGCTCAGACCGATCAACTGGGCTGTAGACAGTCCGAGGCGTCAGAAAGGGAAAATGGAATCATTTCGATGATTGTCGAGCGCCCGTCCAGCTCGCTGCGGCAATCCATTCGATGGGCTGAAGTCCAGACGGCGCCCACCGATAGGCAGCTTGGTGGAAGCAATAGAACGCTCAGTACCACGCCTCCCCTCCGACTTGGCGGAGAAGCCGGCCGCCGCGCGGACCGAACGGAAGTATTCGGGAAAAAATTTCCCATCAGAATCCGAGCCGCGTTAAGTCGAGCGCCGTCATGCTTGGTGACAGATCAATGGGGCATGAACGCTGCGCTAACAAGGTGCGTGTGGCATCCCGACCGGAACTCTCCATCTGCCAGTTGAGGATGGCGGTCTGAATCCGCGTAAATTTGGCGCCAGAGAAAAACTGGCACGGAGTTTGCTGTCGATCCAATGGTGGCAACGATGCTTGCTGGTGGGCCCCTGTCAATGCCGTTAGCCGCCGAAGGCGGTGGACGAAGTCCAGCATTTACTGGGGACTACCCAGCAAGCCAAAATCGTCCACAGAGGTCGGTGGCCGGGTGCAAGAGACGACTTTTCGCGACGTCCCGGGTAAACGGCGATAAATTGCGCGCCGTTTAAGCGCGGATTCTCGCCGCCGCCAACACCGGTAAATGCTATTTTCTGGAGGTAGTGGGTCTCTTTAGGCCAACGGACATTTGCTGTGTTGATTTGTTAAGGCGGAATTGTTTCTCCAGCCACCGCGACAGCTGTTTCGGCCGTTTCGTCTCGCATTCCCAGATCACCAGCACCCTCCAACCGAGTTTTTTAAGGGCAAGCTGAACTCGGGCGTCACGTGCGCGATTCGTCTGGAATTTTTCGTTCCAAAAAGCCTGCCTACTTTTAGGCGTGGAAGCTTTCATGCATCCCGGGTGCCTGTGCCAAAAACAACCGTGGACGAAAATCACCGTATGATGCTTAGCCAGCGTTAGGTCGGGCCGGCCTGGCAAGTCGGCGCGATGCAGTCGGAACCGAAGCCCTACCGAGTGGGCCGCCTTTCGCACCCGAATTTCGGGGCTCGTGTGCTGACTCCGCACCCGAGACATAAGCCAGGACCGCCGACTTGGGGTTAGCCGGTCCACCAATGCATCACTCCGCTGCTTCTCGTAGAAGCGCCCTTCTCTCCAAACGCTCCGCTATCAAGGAGAAAAGCGCTTTCGCGATAATGGGGGAAACGCTGTTTCCGATCATTCGAAAACTATGCCAAACGGTCGGATGGAAACGAAACCCGTCCGGAAATCCTTGAAGCCGGGCACCTTCCCGAACGGTTATTACGCGAGGCTCGACAGGATGAATTGGCCGAACGGATTGAAAGGAGCCTCTATCGTTTCCTGTTCCGGCGCGAAGAGTGGGGCAACTTCCATCCCAATCCAAGCGGGGATGCCGGCCGACCGCATCCGTCGCACCCGGTTTTACTCGTTTGAACCGAGCGACGACCTCCCTGGTGTGGGCCGTTCGCCGATGACCGGTGAAAGTGCCGTCCGGGGTCCGAAGTTGGGCGGCATATCGGCTGGGTCGCCCGCGATGCTTAATTTTCCATAGGTCGAACCCATCGCTCGGATCGAGCGGCACCGCCGAGGCCAGGTCTGCAATAGCTGCGCCCACCGTAACGGACGACTTCTTGGCCGCGTCGACGTCATGCTCGGTCAAACTGCCGAAGCGATCGGGATCAAAACCGATGACAAACATACGTAGACGTTGGGTTGCCGCACCATAGTCTGACGCATCCAACGCTAAGGGACCAAGAATTTTGTATCGGCTAGGTAACAAGCTTAGGGCTTCGTCAAGTACAGGTCTGGCGTTGACGTAACCGAGACCAGTAACGTTTTCCATAACGAAAAAGGACGGCCGGAGGCCAGCAACTAGGCGGAAGAAATGGCCCAGGAGGGATCGTCTCGGATCGTCGATATTTCGATGTCCCATAGAGCTAAACGCCTGACAGGGCGGCCCGCCGAATACTCCGTCGATTTTCTTGCCGGCATCTCGTCGAATGTCCGACGCTTCGATACGGGACAGATCCGTCAGCACTAGCTTCGTACGCGGAAAGTTTGCCTGAAATGACGATGTCAAAATAGGATCGACATCGAATGAAACGGTCGGCGCAAGCCCAGCAGCATGGGCACCCAACGAAAACCCTCCGCAGCCACAGAAAAGGTCGACAATACGAGGTTTTTCTTGCACGAAACGTGTCCCGGCCGGAAGATACAAGCGAAAGTTAAGAGATAGGTATTATAACACCGCTAATCGATGCTACTGACGTGTCAGGACCAAGCTTCATCATGCATCCACCAGGTAAATCAATAGGCAGTGCAGTCGCGTCCCCGACCAAAGAGTTTTTTGTCCGGATGCTGACGCGGGACATCGAACTTCAGGATGCATTGCTCGATCTCCTCGACAATTGTGTGGACGGCATTGTGAGGTCGGGAGCCGCGAAGCAGCTTCCCCGACCATATGACGGTTTTCACGCCACGCTCACGTTAATGCCGGACCATTTCGTTATCGAAGATAATTGCGGAGGAATCCCAATAAGCGTCGCCAAGAAATACGCATTTGCGATGGGCCGTCCCCTGTCAATCGACGCCGGCGATGAACCGGCGACCATCGGAATGTATGGAATCGGTATGAAACGTGCCATCTTCAAACTGGGCACGTCCGCTCTCGTCGAGTCCCGAAATGACGACGGCTTCATAGTGGAGTTTACGCCGGAGTGGATGCAGGACGACAGTTGGAACGATCTTCCGATGTATGAACTTGGTGCAGATAAGCTTCTCGGAAAAGGCACCATCGTCGAGGTCTATCAACTAAACGAAGAAGTCCGCGCGGCGTTTTCGGATTCGACGTGGATCGATGAATTTAGGAAATTGGTTTCGAGGCATTTTTCGCTGATCATCGCAAAGGGACTCGCTGTACGGATCGGCTCCCGCGAGGAAATCGAAAAAGGACTTGGCCCCATCGTTCCCGAACCTTTTCGTCTTCTTCAAACGACGGCGAACATTCAAGGCGCGCAAATCGCGCCTTATGTCTACTCGGGTAAGCTCGGCGACGTCGGCGTCGAAATTTTCGCCGGATTGTACCGGGAGTTACTTACCGAAGATGAAGCCGAGGAAGAGGAAGAAACTCGAGGTACGAGCGACGAAGCAGGTTGGACCGTTGCCTGTAATGATCGCGTGGTCATCTGGAAGGACAAGTCGCGCCTAACGGGTTGGGGCGAAGCCGCGGTGCCAAATTATCATGGTCAGTTCATTGCTATCACAGGCATCGTGCTCCTTCATTGTAACGACCCCAAAAAACTCCCACTTACGACCACGAAAAGAGGGATCGACGCCGCTTCAAACGTCTACTCCGAAGTGAAGGATATGATGCGGGAAGCTACCAAAAATCTCACGTCGTTCACGAACAAGTGGAAGAAGTTTCCGGATAAACTGGAAGAAATCTATCAGTCGAGCGAATATGTCGACCTCGATGCCCTTCGCGCAACTCCGGCAAGCCTCGCGATGTCCACCAGTCGGAAATTGTCTGGAATCAAGAAATACGAGCCGAAATATCCGGAACCGGAACAAGCGAAAACCAGTGTGAAAGTAACGTTCGTCGCGGAAAAGGTTGATGTCGTGGCTTTGTCGAAATTCTATTTTCAAGATCAAAAGACCAAACCCGGGCAGGTCGGAGAAGCAGCCTTCAACGATGCGGTTAAACGCCTGAAGAGGCCAAAGAAGTGAGCGGCCAGTCTCTTCCTTACCATCTCCGACCTCACAAAACCGTTGATCGTCGGCTTTTCTTAGATCTATTGGCGCGGTTCGAGCGATGGATCCCGTTGAACAATTACGCTTACGTAAGTATGGGTGCTTATCCCCTCGAGGATCACAAGCTTGTTCATCGGCTGATCGGCATAACCAAGTTGATAGCGTTCGATATGGAAAGCGACGTCGTTGCACGCCAAAAATTCAATAGGCCGATCGATGCCTGCCATTGCATCCATCGAGAAGCTGGCGACCTGATATCGAATTTCGATCAAGTTCTGTCGGAGTGCAACTGCACCGATGCCACCGGCGTGGTTGTCTGGCTGGATTACACCGATCCGAGGCAAATCGGGCGTCAAATACGCGAATTCCAGGCACTCTTGGATAAACTGAAGGCCGGCGATATCGTCCGCGTAACCGTCAACGCTCATCCCAACGATCTCCTCGATCCCCAGCTTCCAGGCTCGAAACCGATTTTGGCGACGGAGAAGATGGAAAAGCAATTTCTCAATCTCAAGAGCAGAATTGGGGAATTCCTTCCGTCAGGCACCGCCGCAGCGAATATGACGCCCCACGGGCTGCCGGCTGTCTTAGCCGAATCTTTTTCTTCTGCAGCTTTGAAGGCTTTGCCGGTTGGAGGAGACACTACTTTTTGTCCGCTCTCCGTTGTGCGTTACGCCGACGGCCAGCAGATGCTATCGATTACCGGCACAATAGTAGCGCGAGCCGACGTAGACACCATGCTCGATAGGCTTGACATGATCGATTGGCCATTTGGCTCGGCAAGCTGGTCCGAAATTCACAATTTGGTAGTGCCCGCCTTGACGGGGCGAGAAAGGCTATTCCTCGAACGGGGAATAACGTCGAGACCGACGCAAGATTTGATTGCGGAATTGGGTTTTGAAACTGCCGGCGATGTCGGAATTGAGGACTTCTTGGCTAGTTATCGCAATTACTATCGATTCTACCCGACGATCTTGTCTGCCGAATTCTGATCGAGGATGAACAGCGGTGCCGCTCGTTTTCGCTGAAAGTGAGGAAACCGAGTCCGGAATCAAATATGCCGACAAGACCGGCATAGCTTACGAATTTCCTAGGGTCTATCGCCGCTTGATCCGACCCGGTGAGTTATTCGTTTATTACCGAGGTAGAAAACGAAGTGTAGGCGGAAGACAGCCACAAGTTTATTTTGGAACCGGGATGGTCGGAGAGGTCGGCCCTGCGGCGGACGAAACGGCGCGCCTTGTTTGTGGAATTGTCAATTACCGCAGCTTCCCTACCCCAGTGCCTTTCAAAACCTCGACAGATGGATACTTGGAGTTTGGAGGAACGAGAAAAGGGTATTTTCAACAGGGTGTTCGAACGATCTCCGCGGAGGAATTTGAAAACATCTTGGCCATTGGGTTTGTGGGCGGAGACAAACGGCTGCCGAACCGCAGCAAATCCGCTGGGATCGAAAAAGAGCGTGCGGAAACCCGACAAGCTGCCATCGATAGGATGGCCGCGACTGCGGCACAAACGGCCGCCGTCGCAAACGGCCAGGAAGTAATAGTACGGAAGAAAGCCAAGAACTTGCTTCTTGCGGAGCTCGACTTACAGCGGCACATCGAACAGCTGCTCGATAGTCAGGGCAATCGCTGCGCGATTACGGGGCTTCCATTGCAGTTCGGTGACACGCTGACCGATCCGGCAATGCTCTGCTCTCTTGATCGGATCGATAGCAGCAAGCATTACGAGACGGGCAATCTTCAGATCGTCTGCCGGTTCGTAAATAAATGGAAGTCGGCGAGCAATGATGCCGAATTTCGGCGGCTAATTGCTGTATTGCGGTTGGCCTCGCACGGTTGAACAACCTCGCGGGCTAACCGTCTGGGGCTTATATTATGTTTCGTTTCTGGCTAGACCTACGTGGCGGGCGAACACGGCACTATTGGAATTAACCGGCGCGAGCGACTTAGCGATACTCTTCGGCTCGTCGAGCCAACGCTATCTGCAATTTTTCGTCTCTCCCGCGTTCGTCGTTCCGCCAGGAATCGACGACTTTCAGCTCGCCCCGTTCCGACTTTTCTTTGGCATGAAGCAAAATCTTCGCCATTCGGTCGATCGTGCGGTTGGAGAGTTGAAGAATGACCGCCGCCTGTTCTTCGGTGATCATTTTCGGACCGTAACCCCCAGCAGTGTCTATTGCGGCGGCGTGGCCCATCACGATCCTACGCGATCGTTCAGACAGGGAGCGCAGATCGTCGATGAATCCTTTGAAAGTGTGCCTCGCAGAGTAAAGCGCCAACCCCTTTCGCGTCATCTTGAATTTGTCTTTGACATATTGCCAAGATTTCGAAACCGCCTGTGACCAGCGAATTTCCCCGCTGGGCATGACGTAAACTTTCCAATCGGGAAATAGCCATTGGCGCTGCGCTTCCTCGGTGATCTCGGCGAGCGCGGCTTTCGAGACCTTATCTTGTCCTCCTGCTTCCGAGGTTTTTCGCGCGATAAAGTCGGCGATGATGGCGTCGCGCCTGGCAAGCAGCCCTAGCTTACAAAGCAATGGGTGGATCGGAACCCACCGAAAGGCATTTTTCGTTTTCGCGTCGTTGCCGCCCGGCTCCGTATCGGCTTTGTCTCGCTCTTCGTCCTCATCGTCGTCGCCGGTGACGAGCGAGCGCTTTGCAAACCGAAAGTGCCACTCGCCATAGAGTTCCGCGATGTCGGCACACCGAAACTGACCGATTTCCCCCGGCCGCAGACCACACAGCAGCTGGATCAAAACCGCCCAATAGAAGAACGTTTGACAGAAAAACTCGCCGACGATCCAGATCCGACTGATGCTGCTGCATCCCGTGAACAAAGGCGTACTCAAAAATTTGAGAAGCTCTTCTTCCTGGAAAGCATCGCGCTCGACGGCGGGTGGATTGTGCTTGGATTTGCTTGAGAAGTCCGGTGCCGGTCCGATAACGTACGAGTTGTCGATCAGGAACGTCCAGAACACGTTGAGACCTGTTCTGTAACGCTTGTCGAGCGTCGATTGGGAAACCCGCTTCAGCTTGAACCTTTTGCCCTCGCCGTTTTCGACGACGTAGTCGTTCTTCTTCGCGATAGACCACCGCCGAAAAAGCGAACGTTCGTTTACCGGAAGTCCCTCGGTCGTCGGGATTTCCGGCATCGCCTGCTTGAGCTCAACGATCTCCTTTGGTCCAATAGCGACGATCCACGGGTCTTTCCACAGATCGATCGCGAATTGGATGACCGGGGCGATATCATTTTTCGCGCCATCGTCGCCGTCTTCGCCCCTGCGCAAGCGCAAAAAACTCTCTAGCGCTTCCGATAACCGGCTGGGCTTACCGACCTTTTCGGATCCGCCGGTAGTCGGGCCTTCCACGGCCCGTGGGGAGAAAGCGGTCGTTGCGCTTAGGGGCGCCACGACCAGATCGCTCCCCAAGGTGAATAACTCCGCCCGGCGACGCTCGATGCGCCCCTCCAGCGACTTATCCTTTTCGATTTTATGGCCAGCCCGACCGTTTTCGCGCACCAAAGCGACGAAGTGCTGATCCCAGCCGACGGCAACGGCATCCGGTTTGATACCCGAGAACCTGACCAAGGCCTGCACTTCGAACGCTGCATATTGAAACGCGAGACGCTCGACATAGTCGTTCTCGTCCCGCACCGGCTCGGCCGCCAGCGTTTGCAGCCGGGGCCACAATGCCAGCAATGCCGATTTCGGATCTTCTGCCGCTTTCACGCCTAGCATCCACGAAGCAATACGCGCCGCCCGATTTACCGCTACCTTGTAATCGGCTGTCCGGAGGCTGATACGAAACGCTGACCCCGAATTTCGGGCAAGGCAAGCGGGCCAGCGAGCTCTAAACAGATATCTGCTTTCACGCCGCGAAATGAATGCTGAACGAGCCAAAATTTCACGCCTTCAGTGTGATCGATCCATGTGACACAGGACACATCGACATCGACGCACGAGGCGGTATTCATTGATTTCATTGAAGAATTTTGCGAGTTGGTACCCGCTTTGCGAATGGTAGCGGGAGAGGGACTCGAACCCCCGACCCCAGGATTATGATTCCCGTGCTCTAACCAGCTGAGCTACCCCGCCACGGTTCACCGTCACGGCTCTATATACCGCAGTCGCGAACGCGCGGCATATAAGAAGCCGGTCTAGGGCATGTCAAGCAAACCCGGCCGTTCCGGCAGATCGCTGCACGCCGGGCTTTGCGCTGAAAATCCCTGCAAAACGCCGTTATTTCGGCCGGACGTCGGGATTGCCGCCGGGACCGCCGGGCGGAGGGATCACTGGCGTGTTGCCGGTATCGGGCGTCGGCGCGTGCATTTGCGGATCGACGCCCTCGGGCGGACACAATACGCCGTCGGACCGCGCCAGTCTGTCGCCGAGCGGTTCGCGGGCTTCCCCGGTCGTCGTGCCCTGCGGCGTCGTGGTGCCATGTCGGGACGCGGATGGCATCGGCGCGCATTCGCTGGCGTATGCCGGCGACGGCGGGGCTGTTTGCGCTGGCGGCGCCGCCGGTAATGGCGGCGCCTGGGCACCGGCCGCACCGGATGCCACCGTCAGCAGGCAGCTAAAAAAGAGCGAGCGCTTCGTTTCCATGGAGAGAAAACGGCCAGCCGGCCTGGAGGTTCCGCCCGGGTAGTCCGCAATCTCAGGATTTGCGATAGCGAATCAGCGAGAAATGCCCCATCGGCGGCATCGGACGGCGTTC
>Ga0182030_10013653_pt1 | contig 16136 bp, 13 predicted proteins | sample 812S3MmetaG_FD_121299 | JGI IMG/M metagenome (GOLD analysis project Ga0182030, IMG submission 121299) | Permafrost microbial communities from Stordalen Mire, Sweden - 812S3M metaG (Illumina Assembly) | ecosystem: Environmental > Terrestrial > Soil > Wetlands > Permafrost | place: Sweden...
ACCAGGAAAGGAACGTCGAGTTCCTTGGCCATCAACTTCAAGCCGCGCGAAATCGCGCTGACTTCCTGGTTGCGATTTTCCGAACGTCCGCGGCTGCTCATCAACTGGAGATAGTCGACCACGACGAGCGCGAGGCCGTGCTGCGCTTTCAAGCGCCGCAATTTTGCGTGTACATCCATGAGATGCACGCCCGCCGTATCGTCGATGAACAGAGGAGCCTCGGTCAGATCCGCCAGAGCGACCTGCAGACGGCGGCGCTCGTCGGCGTTGAGATATCCGGCACGGAATTTGTGCTGGTCCACTCTTGCGCCCGCGCAGAGAAGACGCGTGAGCAAACTCGCCGAAGACATTTCGAGCGAAAACACGGCGACGGGCTTGCGCACTTTCGGATGCGTGGCCACGTGCTGCGCGACGTTGAGCGCGAGCGCCGTCTTCCCCATGGAAGGACGGGCGGCCAGGATAATTAATTCGCCTCCGTGGAGCCCGCCGGTCATTTCATCGAACTTCGTGAAGCCCGTGCTCAGCCCGCTGACTCTGCGGCTGGGATCGAGGAACGCGTTGATGCCGCCGGGAAACTGCTCGATGATGGTGGCGGGCGATTGCAGTTGATCGCCGCTGCGGGCCTCGCCCAGCTTCAGCAGAGACTCTTCGGCCCCGGCGAGAATTTCGTCCGGCTCTTCCTCGCCGATCAGGCAGCGGTCGATGACCTTCTGCGCCGTGAAGATCATCTTGCGCAGCGCCGATTTATCTTTGACGATCCGGACATAGCTATCCAGATTCGCGATCTCCGGCATGCCTTCGTCGAGCGAAACGAGATACGTCAGGCCGTCGACCGATTCGAGCTGCCCTTGCTTCATCAGCTCATTGGCGATGGTCAGCCGGTCGATTTTTTCGCCGCGATCGTACAGCTCTTTCATGCGCGCGAAAATGCGGCGATGCTTTTCGAGGCTGAAGTCGTCGGGCTCCACGGCACCGGCCACCTGAAAATAGGCGTCGTGATTCAGCAAGATCGAGCCAAGCACGAAGCGCTCGGCGTCGATATTTGCGGGAAGGCCTTTTTCAAATGCGAGATCGAGGGTAGCCATGATCGTTCACTCCGGACCGGTACACTACCTTACGAAAAACCGTAAGACCTTGGCGAGTTTGTTTTATACAGAGCTTTTCCAGCAGATTTCCACACGGGTTCTTGCGGGAGCTCTTACGCGAAAACGACGCGGCACAACAGGTCCTTCTGCGGACAGCATAAAACATTTTTGGCCCACCTTGTGGATGGGCCAAAGTACAAAATTGTGATGGAAAACGAGGCGTGCGCTACTTCGTCGGCGTCGCCGGAGCAGCCGGAGCATCCGCAGGCATGATGCTCGTGCTCACGATGCGATCGAGCTTGGGGAAGTTCTTATCGAGATACGCCTTGCCCTGACTCTGAATTGCTCCCTGATTCGGCGTTTCGCCGTAACCCGAGAAGATCTTGTCGACCACATCCATGCCCTCGACCACTTCGCCAAAGGGAGCGAAACCCTGGCCGTCCAGAAAAGTATTGTTTCCGAAATTGATGAAGAGTTGGGTGGTGCGCGTATTCGGACCCGCCGTCGCGAAGGTAATCGTTCCGCGTTTGTTGGATTCCAGCACGCGGTCGTCGATCAAACGCGCGCGCTCCCACACCGCCGCCAAGTCGGGACGCGCCGGAATCCCAAACTGAACCATGAACCCAGGGAGAACACGGAAGAACGCAGCATCCTTGAAGAAGTTGGCTCGGATCAGATTATAAAAGCGATCGGCACCGATCGGCGCCCAACCCCGATGCACCTGAAGAATAACGTCGCCCTGGGTCGTCGTGATCTTCGCCTTGAAAACATCGGGCGCCTTGGCCTTCAATGTGTTCGGATCCGAAAGATTCATCGCCGCCGGAGCGGCACCAGGAGGGGCCTTCTTCGCGGTGGCCGGAGCCGGAGCTTGCGCCAGCGCAACTCCGCAAGCAACGAGGGAAATCAAGATGGTCTTCATAGGAATTCTTCAACATGATAACAAAATGATCTTGTCCTGCATCTCCCCGGTGACGCGAGCTTCGCCCTGGCCCACGTAAACGTTGACCTCCAGGCGAATGCCGAACTTGGGAAGATAGATGCCGGGCTCCACGGAAAAGCACGTCTGCGGAATGATCTCGCGCACGTCGTGCGTTTCCAGATTGTCCATGTTCGCGCCGGTTCCGTGCACGTCGTTGCCAATCGAATGTCCGGTGCGGTGGAAGAAGAATTCGCCGAAGCCGGCATTCTTGATGAACGAACGCGCCGCGTCGTCCACTTCATAGCCGCACATCTTTCTGCCGGCGCCGACGCCATGTTTCACGAACGCAACCGCGCGATCGCGGGCATCGCGAACGACGCCGAAAACCTTTTCGACCTCGGCCGGCGCTTGCGATCCGCAATAGCCGACCCAAGTGATGTCGTAATACACAGCGTTCGGACGATCGAGCTTCGCCCACATATCCATCAACAGGACATCGCCCTTGCGGATCTCAGCGCTGGAGTCCTGCTTGGGCTCGTAATGGGGATTTGAGGCATTCGCATTCACGGCGACGTCGGGACCGTGATCCGTCATGAGCCCATCTTCGGCGAATCGTGCACGGATGAATTGTTGAACGTCCCACTCGCTGATGCTGCGCCCCGCACGCAGCGCTTCGCCCACGTGTTGGAACGCAGCGCTGCGAATCGCATCCACTTTGCGGCCGGCCTCCAAATGCATCTCGAGTTCGTCGGCGCTCCATCGCGAATCGAAAAGCTGCAGAAGATTGGCGGAACTGACCACTTCGATATTCATGCCGCGAACCACGTCGATGGTTCCGGCATCCACCATGGCGACATAAGGAATGGAGCACTTCGGCGAATACTGCATCGCGATGGTGCGAGCGCCTTGCAGCAGCGTCCGCACGCCTGCGCTCATCTCCTGCCAGCTGGCGTACGTCGCGTGTTTCCCAGGCAACGCGCTTAACGTTTCGGCTTCAATCTTGTGAACCAGCCCGCGAGGGTCGCCCTTCGCAGGGATGTAGTAATACCAGCGGCGCGTGACCGGAGATTGCGGTTCGAAATTCAGGACGCGATACGCCAGTGGATCGCGCCGGTGATGATCGAAGAACAGCCAGCCGTCCAAACCTTCGGCCTTGAGAGCATCCTGAATTTCCGCCAGCTTCATAACACCACCGTCGCAATCTGCACGACCGAAGTGTACTGCGAATCGACGGAACGACGCTACTGCGGCCTGTTACGCTTTGGTGCGTGTGCTGCGCCTCATACTGAGCGGCAACGGAACCGGATAGCCGATCAGACAGAATTGATCGAGCGCAAACAGCACCACGCTTTCGAATCCAGCACCCGCCGCCATGCGGACTTCTTTTATCCACGGCGTGGTGGCGTCGCTGATGCTCACCAGCTGACTTCGTTGTGACGCAGGGAATCCGAGCGAGGCACCGAATTCGATCGTCTGCCTTCCTTCATCGAGATTGCGCCCCAAGGTGAAACCGATCGATTCCGTCTTCAGTACGTTCAGCGCCGTGGGCGTCCACGACGACGGATAATTGATCGCCTGATTGAACGCCGTCTGATTCACGTCTGTCGGATAGAGAACTTCGAAGCGGCAGGTGGGCTGCGATCCGCGAACGTAGCTCATGATGGCCGTCGTGAAGTCCCCGAGCACGGTCGGGAGGAACGCTACTTCGTTCGGATAACTCGAAGGGCTCACCGTATTCGCCGTGATGACGCTCATCGCGACACCGTACTCGGCCAGGAATTGCGCGGTGTTCCAGGCGTCATAGAACGGCATGCCCGAAAAGTTTGTACCGGCGCCATTGTTTGGGAAATACCACCACTGCACCTCGCCGAATTGCAAGAATGGAGTCAACCCTGCGGCGGCTTGTATCGCGGCCATTTCCAAATACACTTCCTGCCAGAACGCCAGGCTCGTCGGCGAAAAATTCGTTTGCAGCGATGGCGTCGGCAATGAGATGGGATCTCCCGAAGGACCTCGTTGCGCGATACCGGCGGCGACCGACGGATCGCCGTTTCCGAGCTCCATACTGAACGACGCGGCCGCATCGATCCCGTAGCTTTTCAGTGCCGTGAAGAAACTGGTCGACCAATCTCGCGCCGCGCGATTGATTCTTGGCGAAGCGGTCAGGTCCGTGAGCCAAGTCGGATCGTTGCCGCCCGACAATGTCGACGCAGATAATGTTGCCGCGAATCCGGAGCTCGTGGTGGTAAATGCGAGCGTCGTGCTATCTCCTGCCGCGCCCATGGTGCGCGCAGTGATGGTTAACACGCTGCCAGAAGCGCTCGCCCATACGGCGGTGTATCCACGATTGATTTCGAGCGCAAATGCCGTTGCGATGGTCGTTGCCGTGTCGCCGACGTGAATGAGTTTCTGCAGAACCGAATCGGTGGAGGACGGCTGCCCCACCGTGCCCAACGTAAGAGTCCCGTAGTAGTTCGGCTGTGGCGTTCCGGAAAACGTTACGGTGGCGGATGCATACTGCTGCCCGGAGGCGACGAGTTCGTAGAACCACAACGCGCCCACGTAGTGATTCGCGCGTCCCTGGAATCCGAGGGAATTCATCATCCATGCGGTTCGCTCGGGGGCAAGAGCGATTGAATGCAACGTGTCCCAGTCCGTTGCGAGCGCAAGCTGCGTGCTGGCTGCGATCACGGGCAGCGTCGACACGGGATACGCGCCTTCAAAGAAATCGAAATAGAGTGGCGCGCCGCTGGTCCCGGTGTTCGTCAGCGTTACACTATGTGCTCCAGCGCCGAAGGTTCCAAGAGAATGCCGGACGAGAACATCCTCGCCGCTCAAATTCAAATTCAGGGACACGGGAGTACCGCCGTCTACGCTGATCGACGCAATCGACCCGCCCGCGAGATAGCGCAAGCCGACGTTGAGTTGATGGGATGCCTCTGCGACGTAGGAATAGGAAAGCAAATCCCCCGGCATCGTAGACAACTGTATCGTTCCACCAGAGTAGTTGCCGCGCGATTCCGTCCACGACCCGCTGAAGACAACTGATGAGTCGCTATCCTCGGCGCGCCAACTGCCGGGTCCGGCAACCGAGTAGCCGAGATTTGAGCCTGTCACCGTCCAGCTTGTAACTACGACTTCGAATTCGCTTCTTACGAAACTGGCAGGTTGCAGGTCCGCGGCGTAAGTCCAGCGCATCTTGCGAATGCTGTTGGTAGGAATCGTAACAAGAGTTCCGCTCAGATTCGGCGTCAGTGTTCCTTGCAGAGACGCGAAGTTCAGCGTCACTTGCCACATCGTCGGAGACGTCCCATTTGCCAATGTCTGCGCAGGAACATTCCAGCTGGATGAACCTGTCGAATAGCTGTAAACGCCGAAGCGATTTCCGTTGGATCCCGCGGTGCTGCTGGAGATCGGGCCGCCGCCCGTGTAGTAGACGCGAACCGTCGTACCGGTCACGGTCGCCTGCAGCAGCGTCGAAAAAGAATTGATACTGTTCGCCATGGCTGCGGCCGCCGATGCCAGCGTGTCGGTGCCGTAGAGCTGATACGTGTACTGTTCTTCCAGAAATGCAAGGCCGATATAATCTCCGCCCATCGCGGTTCCTGAGAGCGTGAAATCCGCATAGGCGCACACATACGAACCAGCGACAGGGGCGGCGTTGGCCTTCAGGGGAACCCAGTAAATGGTTTCGCTCCCGCCGGTGGGCGTCGCCCAAATGCGAAGGCTCGGCCAATCCACCGTTGCGTAGAGCGCCGAATCCAGCGGGATGCAGTTGGCTCGCGTCTCTTGATACGTGAGCGTGATGCCGCTTAGATCGCCATCCGGCAAATAGCGGAACATCGGATGCTCGAAGACGTTGTCGCGGTTCCATTCCACAACGGCCCAATCGAATTGCTGGCGCCAGCTTCCGGAGACTGTGAATCCGGTCGCCGACGTCGAACTCATGGCCGCAATCGCCGAGGGCTCGTAGTAATAACACTGCAGGTCTTGATTCGGCGTGAGCTTTTGTAGAGTCGATGGCATAAGCGGCTAGAGCCGGATCGTAACGGTGAGATCTTGCCCCGACAAAGTGCCCGAGCCACCGGGGACGGCCGTTACATCGAGATGGATCTGCGCGCCCGAGGCAAGAGGTGCAAGTCCGAATCCATCCACGGTGTTCGATACTGTCTGGCCATCCGGAATCGTCAGCGCCGCGAAAATGGTGCTTCCGGATCGCACTTGGACGGTCACCGCTCCACCGCTCGGTGCGTCCAGCACGACAGCCGAGACGTCGCGAATCGCGTAGGCCGCTTCCATCACGTAGGGCGGAACCGCATCCGTCTGAACTCCGAGGTAGCCTTCCACTTGAAGATTGAGTTGCCCGCCCGACATGGTGCGAATGCCGCCGTCCGCCAGCGAAGCGTACGACACCAGATTCACGGGACTGTTCCCAATTGCATTTGTAACGAAGAACTCCGCGGCTGCGATTCGAATATCGGGCAGAAACATCGAATAGGAATAACTTCCACTGGCGGGCGATCCGAAAAAGCCGCTGACGAAGGGAACCACCGCCGCTTTTCTTTCCAGATCGTAGACGACAGCGCCCAACGCGTGGGCGGCCGCCGTGCTTCCGTGTACTCCGCGTTGAACGGTCAGCGTCGCGCCGGCGATCGCCGTCACTTGCACCAGTTCACTTTCGATCTGCACCAAATCGTTCACTTGTGCGGAAGATACCGCGCTGAGTGTAAGTGTCGTGTCGGTCGCGCCGGCCGCGCTTGCCAGCGTGATCGAAGACGGCGATGTCAGCTCATCCCAATAGAACAACGTGAGGGATCCCGCGGTGACCGTGTGAGTGTTGGTCAGCGTCGTAAACGATACGCCGACCATTTCCACCGTTCCCTGCCCTCCGGCGCTCAACGCGAAGACCGGTTGTGGCGGAATGCCGCTATCGGTGCCGGAGCCGCCAATCTGCGTACTCGTGAAGGGATTCAACGCGTAGTTACTTTCTTGATCGAGTGCATTCGCCGATCTCCCGGAAACCTCAACCGACGAACCTCCGCGGTTGGGAACCTGAAGATGCGCTGGACTAACCGTTGCGACAGCACCGAACGTCCAGGTCGATTCGGCAATCGTAAAGTAGCTCGTCGTATCCGGAGTAACAGTCCAGGCGGGCGTCACCGTGATCGTGGATGCGTCATTCGCCGTGATCGCTCGCTCCTGTCCAGCGCCGGTTCCTCGAGTGATCCGCGCCAAGGCGTTCTGGAAATTGTTCGGCGTCATGCCGAGCGAGGTGTTGGCGATCGTCGTCGCCGAGGCGCTGGTCGCAACAGTTTCAGGTGAAAGTTCCCATCGCCAGTAGAAATTCGCGTGATCGTAGTTTGGATCCGGCGGGCCTTGCAAAAAAGCGGTCGCACCGGCGGCGTCCGTATAAGTGGAACCTACGGCCACATTGGATGCGATTCGGAATAGCGCACTCGGATTCAAACCTCTATATACGTTGAATCCCGCCGTGCCTGGCGAAAAGCTCAGCCCAACAATTTGGATTTCGTTGGTATTGGTTCCTGTTGGTGTGTTCGCCTTGACGATGAACGATAAGCCACTTTCAACCCCATGGGCATCCACGGCTGTGATCGCGTAATACAAGGCTAGCCCGCCGCTGAGCGTTCCCCCCGTGGTGGCAACCGTCGGATTCAGGTTCACAAGAGGAATGGCGGCGGCAGAAGGCGCAGGAGTGGTCGGCACCGTGAACGATACCGCCAAATCAACAGACGCGGCACCGTCCGCCGTTTCAATGGGTGTTTCGACGATTCCAAACTGATCGATCCCATTTGCGTCGATGACGCTTCCAATGAGCGGCCTGGGCAGTCCCACTTGAGCGCCTGGCACGCCGCTGCCGCCCGCCGAGCCACCGGCATCCGTGTACCACGCGTCATCGTGCCATTGCACCGTCACCTGCACGGTCTCGTAATTTTTCCCCGGAGCGAGTTTCGCCACGCGGAACGGTTGCCGTTCCAACCCCTCCTTTACGTATGTGATCGTGATGATGTCGCCGGGCTTCAGACCCACTCCGCGGATCGTTGTCTCGAAATCCACGAACGTGTAGCCTTCGATCGCCTTATTCAACTGCAGCTGTAGCATCCGCCCCGCTTGACTGAAGTTCGCTAGTCCAATCGCCGGATATATCGCGGTCAGTCGGCTCGACGTAAGCGCCGTGTCATCAAAATCCGTGAGCTTTAGACTGTCCTGCTGATAACCGTTGAACTGGTCCTGAAATTCCACGGTCAAACAATTCGGTGTATCCGCACTGGTCCGCGACCACAGACGGATCGTCGGTTCTCCACTCGGCTTTCGAAGAATGCCGGAGTACGATGCGGAATCATCGCTAAATTCGTACACCGGCCATCCTCCGTTCAGCGTCGAGGCGCTGTTGCTGTCGGATGATTGCGTCGGCTGCTGCAGCGCAAGCGAATTCTCCGCGAGCAGCGTCGCCAGCCCGGTCGTTCCGTACCGCAGTATCAACGCCGATCCGTTTCTGATTCCCTTTACGACCTCGGCGGCACTCCAACGTCCGTCGATCACGACGTTGCACTGGAACCTTGGGATCGAGATAGCATTGCCATACAGATCCGTGGACGAAATTACCGTGCCACAATATTGAGCCGTGTTATAGAAGCTCACGAGATCGATTTCGCTGGTCTGCCAGCCGCTTCTGCGCAACACATCCAGCAGAACCCATGCCGGATTATTCGTGAAGGATTCGCCTAACGAATTTCCACTGGAGTCGAACTGCTCCAGGTTCAGCCCGTTCACTAAAATCTGAATCGTCGGCAAGGATTGTCCATTGCTGATTTGATTCGGCACAACGACGCTCATCATCGCCATGCTGCCATAGGGATCGCCGAGCGGGGCCCCGGTTGCGTCCGCAAAATCCGGATTGAAACTTCCGTTGCGCGCTCCGTACGTGATGACGTTGTACCATCCTGTGGCCGTCATATTCACACCGGATTGCCCCTGCGGAATCGCGATACCGTTAACCAAGACGGTCGACGCGCCATTGATCTGGCCGGCGCCTAACAGCACTTCCATGTGCGTCAAATTTCCGTCGTTGCGCGCGAACACGATTAACGGGCTAGACCAAGCGGTACCGTAAATGAGCGGGACATAGTCGTTATACCGAGCCTCGTTGTCCAAGAGAGACGAAAGTTGCGTGCCGCTCGATCCGAAGCTCTTCACTTGAATCTGGGCTGGGACAAACTCGATTCCTCCGAAGCGGCTCGTCGTATTGTTTGACGAATCCGCAGAAAACATCCCTCTGGCAACGCACGACGTACGCGTGTAATCGCAGCTGGTATACGCAACCGTTCCGTTCAGATTCCCCACGCCCCCGGTTTGATCCGCCGAGTATCCACATTTGTAGAGTGCGGAATACTTGCCTTGCGCCCCACCGGTGATCGATTGCAATCGTTGCGTGGGCGTCGCCGGGAAGGTCCACGGACATTGCCGCTCGATCTGAGTCTCGGGAAGGAAGACGCGCTGAAGATTGAGCCTCGTTCCAATCGTCATGCGGAACGTCGCCTGCGTAATTTCGTCCGGTGGGTTCGCGATCCCCTTGAAAATCACTCGCGCTTCCGATGCGGCGGCATTAGCGACCAAATCGTAAAACAGTAACTGAACCGTAACCTGAGCTCCCTTGAATCCCCCCTCTCGTTCCAGCTGCGAGTAGTGCGAATCGGCATTCGCCAGGGTCACGGAGATCTTCTGCGCTGCGTCCAAACCATCGGCCGCCGAAAACTGCAGCGTCAACAAATTGTGCTGCAGCAGCCTCGCCAAATATGGATTGCCGTTGAAGCTGACTGCATGCGTGCTCCAGCGTTCCGTGGCGCCCGAACTTAAGACGCAGTCGAACAAGAGGAGCGGCGTCGGTGGCGTCGTCTGTTCTTTCAGTTGATCGATCGTCGGCATCTATGTGTTCTCCGGGCTCACGATCCGAATGACCGCGTCATATACGTCAGTTCCTCGCGCAGTGACCGGTATTTGGTCTAATGCAAAGCGCGCCTGCGGATAGACGCCGCCACTGACCCCCGTGACTTTATAGTCGGATGGTGCCAGCTGAGCTTCGGCCTGCAAACCGAATACGTCGGCCGCTCCACCAATCGGAAGCTGCAACCCGAATATCACCGTGCTTGCCGACGAAGATCCGCCGCCCGCAGCCAAGGCCACGCGGCTCCAGACCGCCGACGTTGAAACGCTCTGCGAATTTGTCCCGGCACTCAGCGTCACGCTCGACCCTCCACTGCTGCGGATCCAGGCGCTCAGACAATATTGAAAATTTCCGGGAACCGGCAATACTTGACTGATTCCAGCGACACTGGATCCGGTATTCGTAAGCGTCGTCGCTCTTGTTGTCCCTAAGGGATCCACCACGCCGGCGGTCAAACCGACGAGTGCTCCCTTTGTCCAGGCCGATGATGACAGCGTTTCGCTTTCTGCCAGCAGATTGCTCGTTGGATCCAGAAACGTGAACGTTTGCCACCGTCCAGAGACTTGTTGAAGCAGACTATCGATCGCGTTCCATTCGGCGCCCGTCATTCCCGTGGCGTGCAGCTCCCATTCGACCAAAGCTGCGTCGTTGTCCGAGAAAACGTCCGTCGATCCGTCGCCCAAAACGTTGACGACGGTCCGCTTCCGTCGAGCTTTCAGAACCGGATACAACGCCGATGCGCCGGTGACCAGTTGAGGAAAGACAATCATTAGCTGCGGTTCTCCCGGATCACAACGATGGCCGCACCGCGGCCCACTTCCGCGTACTCGAATAGTCCGGTGTCGCTAGCGAAGCTGCAACTCGGACACACAGTTCCATCAAAAGGGTCTGTGAAGGAAAACGTTTCTGCCCGCCCCTCCTGACTCACGAAAAACTGTTCCAATGTTGCAAGTTCCCCTTCATCCAACAGATCTAACCGGATCGTCCACTGCCGCAGCGGAGAACCGTAGCCCGGGAATCGCTGCTCCGTTCCATCGAGAAATCGATACGCGCTTGTCGAAAACTGCCGCGTCCTGTCTGACGGATACTGCGCGTACGCGCCTGTTTTCAACGCCGGAAAATTTGCCACATCACACCTGCCTGATCACGTCGTTCAACACCGTGGTTTCAAGCATTGCCTGGCGAACCGCCAGAGCAATGTCTTGACTCCGGTCCATGAAAGACTGGCTGTCCATCGCTTGAACTTGTACCGTGATTCCCCCCGAAGAAGAGGAAGACGAGGACGAAGCAGCCGAACTTGATCCGCCTCCCGAGTTCGTCATCGCCCTCTGTACAATTCCTTGCGCCGATTCGGTCGCAAACAAGCCGCCCCCGCTCGCGGAATTAAACCCTGCATCCAAATTGATGGGTAAAGGTTGCGTGTACGGCGTCGGAGCCGTCGGCGCACCGCCACTTCCGCCTCCGAATAGGCCCGCGACACCCGAAATCAAGGAGCTCACACCCAGCCCACCCTCCAGCGCCCCGCCAATCGCGCCCAGTACGCTCCCCATGCCGCCTCCGCTCGCGCTGCTGGTCTGCGAGCTCTGCATCGCCCGCAACGACTCGGCGATCAAGTTTTCGTTGATCGCGTTCAGCGATTGCAACTGCTGCGACGCACTCGTCACATTCAGTGAATTGATCACAGCATCAAACGGATTCGCCATTCGCCGCCTCCCGCCATTCTTTTTCCAAAATCACAAAAGCGTCCGCCTCTGCGGCCTCCCGCGCAATCAGATCACCGCCGCCGGCCGTCTTCCACATCACAAAGCGCTCCACCAGTTCGGAACTTCGCGGCGTCACCAGGGATTTGGGACACTCGTCCGACCACGTTCTTCCTCTGGCCCACACCACTCGCTTGGGACCTCGAGCCTCTTCCGGAATCCACCCGCAACGCCGCGACGATTCCAAACCTTGCCGTCTGCATTGCTCGCATGTCCACCCGGCTTGCCCTCCGCGAAGGAAATGGAATGCGACAATCAGTTTTTTATTTCGGCTCCGCCAAGCGACCATTCCGCCTTCACTCGGGCTAGAATCTCCGCCGCCAATTCCATGGGACCTTTCTCAATCAACGCCATTGGACTGACGGCTTCACTGTCAATCACCAGGCCTGCAACCGCCAACAATCCCCATTCCAGATAGGCGCGGTCGATCTCCGCGGTCAATACAGCGGCTTCTAGCTTTTCGCGGGCGTCTTCTCCCGCCGAAAAGAACTCGGCCTTGCGTCCGATTTCCCGCATTCTTCGCGCCAGTTCCATGCGTCTTCCGAATGAAATTTTCGCGATCCCGTAACGGACGCCCTCCAGGGATTTCGCATCGAACCATGCCACGCTTTCGTACTGCTGGTCGTTCTTAGGCGAAGGCGACATAGAGTTCGTTCCCTGCCGTTCCCTGCGCGCGGCTATTCCGGAATCGCCACTGCAATTTGGTTTCGCGATCGTCGTACTCCGGCACTTCCGGAACCATGGCCGGCATGTAAGCTCCAAACAATTGCTGGCTTTGTTTCCCAAGCTGCACCATCACGCTAATCGGCGATCTTTGTCTCGCCGCTTGATACAGGCCCGCGGTCTGCGCATCCGCAATTTCAAACAGACTGAAGTCCAATCGCACCGACCGCTGCCCGGCGGCAACGCAACGGGCATAATCGCTGCCAAATTCCTGCGCCCGCAAATCGACGCTGTTATCCAGTGCCAGTTCCGCCTGGGTCACCGTAGCAAACTCCGCCGGCGTCACGCCCATCCACACTTCGCCGATATGTCCCGGCACAATCGTGTAGTCGAAAGTCGCCAGCGTCGGTTCTGCTGGATACTGCGTCAAGCCACCCTGACCGCTCGTGAAGCTCGCACTATCGATCAAATCCTGCGCCGGTCCTCCGAAAGCAAACTCCTGATAGTCGCCGTTGACTTTTACGCGCATGTGGTCCACAGCAGCTCCGCACAACAGTCGCTGCACCGCGTCGCTCGGATCCCAATAATCGAACAAACTGACACTTCCTAAGGACTCCGCGAGCGGATACGTAATCGTCGGCCCGAGTGTCACGCCAGAAGTTAAGCCCGCAGTGAATGGCGCATTGAGAAACAAGTTCAGGCTGTCTTGTATTCCTGCGACAAAGCGAATTTCTCCATTGTTCGTCACCGCCTGCCCTGCCGACAACCCATGTGCCGTGGCAAACGTCACGCCCGTCGATCCGTTGCTCGACGCAACCGTGCCGCCGGCATAAAGCAGCGGACTTCCGCCCATGGCCGCCTGAAACAGTGGCCCGTAGCTCGGTGCCACGCTTTGGTTGCTCCATGCCGTCAGCAATGTGTTGAGTTGGTAGGCTGTCCTCTTGCGAATCGAATTCGGCAGCCCGGGAAACGTTCGGCTTCCCGTCTTGTCTCGCCGGCCCGTTTGCTCCAACACTTGCCGCGCCGCTAGCTTTAGCGCCGGGATTCGATTGGTACTCGTAATCGTCGGTACCGTTCCGTACGTGGACTCGAGCGCGACGTAAAACCGGTTATTGTTCGAAGATATGTAACACGACATGAATGGTTGTCCTTGGCTCGATTCCTCTAACTCGATAGATCCACTTCGAAAATCACTTTTGCGATCTGTAGAAAATTGCGGCCGCCTTGTTGCAGCGCTTCGAAGCGAACTTCGTACTGTCCCGCATAAAACATCCCCTGCGGCCAACAACCTCGATTGGCATCCAGCACTTGAGTCACCCCGTCGACGTAGAGCCGCAGGTGCTCTTCTACGTTTTCAATTCGATCCTGCGAAACGCGGACTTCCGCTACCGTTCGCACCTTCCCGGAGAATGGCCGGAATTTTTCGACCAGCAAGTTCTGCACCCGGTCTACGTAAACGTAAACTGATGGATATTTAGCAACGAGATGCTTTTCCGCGATGGCCGGCGGCGTGTTCTGCGCGACGATATGCTGCGAGTAAATCGGCTCCAACTGAACATTCATGCTCGTCGCGATCTGACTGATCGCAGCCGCCAATCCCGTGCCTGTTGTCGTCAGCAACGTCACAACCTGTTGCGCCACGATGCTTGCCGCTTGCGCCATGGCTAGCCTCGCCTCAACGTCGTACCGCCGCTAACATAAGTGTCCGCAGTCTGCCCATCTCCAGGAGGAGGTCCGGATGCCGGGCCAGTGGCAGACAACGTAAACACACTGCCGAGCGCAAGCGGAGCCGTGTTTTGCAGCGCCAGCGGCCATGGATTGACTCCGACGTATACGTTCCATCCGGTCGCGGCGGCCGGTGGATTTGGCAGCAGGACGGTTAACAAACTATTAGCGACCGTGGTGTAATTCGTGAGACGACTTGGCGTGCTCTCTTGTCCTTGCGCTGAAACCCACGTCCCCTGCACATAATATGTGGTGGAGGCCACGGAGCCCAAGGCTATTCCAAATTGTGGCAATCCCGGAATCGGCAGCGGATTTGCGACGAGTCCAATGCCATAGCGCAATGTCCGCTCACGTGCGTCGCGCCCGAGTTCCTGGTATTCCTCCCACTTCATCCGGTAGCGATCGTTCAGCTGATTGTTGTAGGCATCTCGATATACCGTCTCTAGCGTGTGCAGGGCGTGCCATCGCTTCATTTGGGAAGAGACAGCGACGTCACTCACTCCCTTTTGTCGGCGCATAAGCGCCTGAGGATCAGTCGGACTCGTCTGTTCGATGAGCACGTCCAGCACGTCCTGCGCGATCTCCTCCGTCGATAGCCGCAGCTTGACGTCCAGGTTGATCGATTCCACATCCGCGACTCGCAAGATCGAGCTTTCGTACACTCTTAACGCTTCGGTATCGTTCGGATTTCCGTCCGTCAGCAGGGCCATATACTCTCTTTCGGAATGCCGGGACCGCCATGCCTTTTCGCGCAGCGGCTGGCACACTACGCAAATAGTGCCCAGCCTCCGCCCGATGGGGCCTTGCCAGTCCCGGAACTGGTTTTTGTTAGCTGTTAACTTGGACGCCGAAGCTGTTTCGCAGCACTCCGACGCCATACAGCACGTCTACGGTGAACTGCTGCGCCAGCGTGTTCGGCTGGTAGCTCATCGTGACGCGCATGCCGAAATTGCCCAACTCTGCATATTCCGCGATCGCTCCCGTACCCGGCAGCGGTTGCGGTAGCCGGCGAACCACCAGGCCGATCGCATCTCGCGCGAATGCCAGGTTGTGCGTCGTCACCGTGCTGCTTCCCGTCTGCGGCACGAACTGCGAGCGGAAGATATACAGATCTTTCATCTTGCCGACCGCGCCGTCGATCATCGCGCGCAAACCCGCTTCGCCCACCGTGTTGTATTCGGTGAAACGCGGAATCTGGCGCAGTGCCGAATAGGCCGTTGGCCCCACCACCAGGTATTTCGCGCGACTCGCCGGAACCTGCGCGTTGAACAACGACGTTTCAGCCGCGTCCACCGTAGCTTCCGTCAGCGCCGAGCCCCCCGTTCCAACGGCCGTATTCGTCGTGAACTGCGGATAGAGGCCCAGGATATCGCTCTCAATACGCTCGGCGATCGCCACCACTGCCGGCTGCATGTACAGCTTCAGAAGATCCGGCACCGCGAGGACTTTCGTCACATCCGGAACTTGGAAAGTCGCCTCCGCGTGCGTTGACAAAATAATCTGCGCATTTCCCAGGTTCGGATTCTGCGTTTGAACCGTCCCACCCTCCGCGATGTTGTTCGCCACCAGTGTCGGCGGAATCGGCACGTTCACCGTATCTCCGGCTCGAGCCAGCGTCTGTTCGTAGTCGCGATTCACCAGGTTCCCCATGACGAGGTTTCCTACCAAAGCAGGCAGGGCGTCGGCCGCCACCAGCTTTACAATCGCGCTCGCTACATTGCTTGAAGTAATTGTTGCCATTCTTTCTCCTTGATTAAATTCACAATCCCCGCAGCGTCTGCGACGCAACCCTTGCAATCTCTTGCCGCACCCGCTCCATTTCGTCCGGACTCATGCCCGGTCGAATCCTTTCGAAATCCACCCCGCCGCCCGTCGGCACGCTCTGCTGATTCGCGACCGCTCCCGACCCGCCGGAGACCCTGGCCGGCAGCAGTTCGGGATTCTCCGTCACAAACTGCTTTACGTAGTCGCGAAGGCCCCCTCCGCTCCGCGTCATCAAGCTCCCGTCTGCACTCTTCGAT
>Ga0182030_10013654_pt1 | contig 16135 bp, 15 predicted proteins | sample 812S3MmetaG_FD_121299 | JGI IMG/M metagenome (GOLD analysis project Ga0182030, IMG submission 121299) | Permafrost microbial communities from Stordalen Mire, Sweden - 812S3M metaG (Illumina Assembly) | ecosystem: Environmental > Terrestrial > Soil > Wetlands > Permafrost | place: Sweden...
AAACCACCCCAGCACGCCTTCGGCGTGGATGATATCGCTGGCGACATCCTCGCTCCAATCCTGTTCCAAGAGTGGGTCAACTCAAATGAACGCAACCGGGAAACTTCTCGGAAGTGCCGAAGCCTTGGTGCTGGAATTGCGCAAGGTTGGCGGCAGCGGGAGGCGCGTCTAACAGGGTGGGCAGCCTGAATCCCGCCGACGGCCTCCCGGCATCCCGGTTTCCTGCCCTCCCATCCACAAAAATGCACAAAGCCGGCTCCGCCCGCAACCGTCCCGAAGTCCAGTCACGGCTATGTTTTGTTGACAGCTAAGGACTTCCTGTGAGTACCATCTCGTCGCCGTTGTACTCTGGTGGCGGGGACAGATGGCTACAGGACGATGAATATTTTCGCGGGTTCCGGCCTCACAAAAATGCACAAACCCGTGGCTTCCTCAACACCTGGAAAACGCCGGACGACGTCGCGAGTTCCGGCGCTCAATCCGTGCACAAAATTGCACAAAGCGGCCGCAACAGTCTCCCCGAGCGAAGCCATCGCAGCCGAACCCATGGCGCCCGTCGGGCATCCTCATTTCCCGCCAGACAGCCAGAGTTTGAGCGGTTCGTATATCACGTAGATCACCCCGAGGGCCAACCAGACCATCGAACTTACCGATAGCGGACGGGCGGTGGTTCGGATCTCCGGCGTGCGGTCCAACTGCAGCAACGGACCTTCCTTTTGCGCGGCGGTTCGGTCGTACAGAAACACCGGCGCCGCCGCGAATACGGCGAAGATCGGGAACCATGCATCGGTGTTCGACCGCTCCGCATGCCCGCTTCTCCAGACGAACGCCATCGACTTGACCACATCCCCAAGGGCGAGCACCGCCAGCGCCACGTGACGAATCGCGAGGGCGCGCCCGGCGGAGTTCAAGCCGGTCATCAGCCTGCGCGAACGCAGGACGGCCGCCTTCCCGGACAGGTTTTCGGCCACGCACAATACCGGCCAGAGGCAATCGCCGATCAGCCAGCCGGATCCGGGTGACGACAACGATGCGGCCTGTGTGACGACGAGGGCCGGCACCGCTTTCACCAGCTTCCAGAAGACCCGGAAGGAGACGAACCTTCTCACCCGCAGCTTCTCGTCCATGGCGATCAGCGCCGCCGTTGCCCGAAGCACGTTATCGGAAAAGATGAGCAGGATGGCCGCGACAAGCGGCACCAGCGCAATACGCGGCACCACGCCGGGAACCAGCTTACGGACGAAAACACCTGCCAGCGCGATGACCGATAGCAGCACGGTGTAAATAGGCAGCATCAAGACCGCAAACGTGGCGAGATGTTGCAGTAGAAATGCCCTGGATCTTCGTAATGCGAAAAACTCGGCGTCGACCGCGTTATGAAACCGCCGCGCGAACTCGATTGCCGACGCGGGGCGGTCGGCGGGATCGCGCGCCAGTCCGGCCAGAACCGCCTCCGATACGTCGCGCGGTACTTTGCCGGCGCGGGCCGGCGGCCGTGGGCTGCCGCTTCGGTGAAATTCGATCAGCTCGCTGGTTTTTCCGGTAAAGGGGAGTTCACCGCAGACCAGAGAGTAAGCAACCACGGCCAGGCTATAAATATCGGAGCGGAAATCGATCTCCCCGCCCAACGCCTGCTCCGGGGACATATACGCGGGGGTTCCCACCAGGCTTCCCGGCATGGTCTGGCCGCCGTCGCTGCCCAACGATCCGAAGGACGGATCGGACGAAGCCTGCACCATCGCAACGGTCTCCGCCTCTGGCCGCATCTCCATCGCAAGCGTCTCGCCTTCGCCAACAATCGGGCCCGGATCGCCGGCCTGTATCGGAGTGCCTGGGCCCGGCGCCGGGTGCGATTGCGGATCGCCGGACAGCTTCATTTTGGCCACCCCGAAATCGAGCACCTTGACCGTGTATCCGCCGCGGCCGTTCGGTTCCAGCCATATGTTTTCAGGTTTCAGGTCGCGATGTACGATTCCATGCCGGTGCGCCTCTTCGAGAGCCAGGGCAACCTGGTCCAGAAGGTCCGCAACCAGAGGCAGCGCGGGCCGTGGCTGGCTCTGCTGGAAGGTCGAGAGCGTCTGCCCGTCCAGGAGCTCCATGACGAGGTATGGGATTTGGCCCCGGCCGGATTCGGCGATTCCGAAATCGGTGACGTTGACGATATTCATGTGGCGCAGCCGGCCGCACGCCTGCGCTTCCCGCTGGAAGCGTGCCAGGAAACGCGGGTCCGCCGCCCACTTGGGAGCGATCACCTTCACGGCCACCACGCGCGTGGTTCCGAGGTGCGTGGCCAGGTAAACGTTTCCCATACCGCCCGCGCCCAGTTGGCGGTCGATGCGGTATTTGCCGTCGAGAATTTCGCCGATCATGGGTGGCCCGGAATGTCAGACGCCATCATAACAGCGGGCAGCGGTCACTCGCCCGGTTTTACTCCCCGCGTGCGTTGTTAGAATGGTGCGCTTATACAAACCATGTTTGAACAGGCATTTAGAAACATCGACGATGTGCTCCGGAAGGAGGCCGGCTGCACTACCGAACTCGATTACACCGAGCAGACTTCGTGGCTTCTGTTGCTGAAATATCTGGTGCTGGCCAATCCGCCTTTCGGCGGCAAGGAGCGCAAGGAAGTCCAGCAGAATTTCCGCATCCGCACCGGCGAAACGGCGTTTCTCTTCCTCCAGCACTTCATCAGAATGTTGAAAGCGGCCGGGCGCGGCGGTATGGCCATCAAGAACACCTTCCTTTCCAACACCGACAACGCCTCCGTGAGCCTGCGCCAGCAGTTGCTCGAAAGCTGCAACCTGCACACCGTGCTCGATTGCCCCAGCGGCACGTTCCAGGGGGCGGGCGTGAAGACGGTGGTGCTGTTCTTTGAGAAGGGCACGCACACGCGCAAGGTCTGGTATTACCAGCTCGACCCCGGCCGCAACCTGGGCAAGACCAACCCGCTCAACGACGACGACCTGGCCGAGTTTGTCAAGCTGCAAAGGACCGTCGCCGATTCGCCTAAGTCCTGGACCGTGGATGCGCAGACCCTGGACCCGGCGACCTTCGACCTTTCGGTGAAGAATCCGAACGGCGGCGAGGCGGTGGTCCACCGCAGCCCCGAAGAGATCCTGGACGAAATCGCCGCGCTCGATGCCGAGAGCGCGGAGGTGCTGGAGACCATCCGGAGGCTGCTGTGAAGATCGCGCCCCAGTTTGTCGACGGCATCCGCGCGCTTGTCGTCGGTGCCCGCGCCACCGTGGCGCGGGGCGTGGACCTGGTGCAAGTCCACACCAACTTTGAGATTGGCCGGCGCATTGTCGAGGAGGAGCAGCGGGGTAAGGATCGGGCGGCGTATGGGCAGGAGGTCATCAAGGCGCTGGCGGAGCGGCTGACGGGTGAGTTTGGCAAAGGGTTCTCCCGCACGAACCTTAAGCTGTTGCGGCTCTTCTACTTACAGAACCAGGATCGAATTGGTCAATCAATGACTGGCCAATTCAGTACGCCCGAGATTCCCCAGACGTCGTCTGGGCAATTCTCCAGACATTGACTGGAGAATCTGAATCCGTACCTGCGTCGCCCCGTCCCTTCACCCTGAGTTGGACCCATTACGTCTTCCTCCTCCGAGTGAAGAACCCGAACGAGCGCAGTTTCTATGAGATAGAGGCCGGAGCGCAGAACTGGACCGTGCGCGAACTCCGGCGCCAATTCGAGTCCGGCCTGTACGAGCGCCTTGCCCTCAGCCGCGACAAAGAGGGCATCCGGAAGCTGGCGCGGGAGGGACAGACCGAGGAGCGGCCGCAGGACCTGCTGAAGGAGCCGCTGGTGCTGGAATTCCTCGGCCTGGACGAGCGCAGCCGCTATTCCGAGTCCGATCTGGAATCCGCCATCATCGGCCAGATCGAGCGGTTCCTGCTCGAACTGGGCAAAGGGTACCTGTTTGAGGCGCGCCAGAAGCGGTTTACCTTCGACGAAGAGCACTTCTTCGTGGATCTGGTCTTCTACAACCGCCTGCTGCGCTGCTACGTGCTGCTCGATCTGAAACTCGGGAAAGTCGCCCATCAGGACCTGGGGCAGATGCAGATGTACGTGAACTACTTCGACCGCTTCGTCAAGACCGGGGAGGAGAATCCCACCATCGGCATCGTGCTCTGCAAGCGGAAGAACCAGGCGCTGGTAGAAATCACATTGCCCAAGGACGCCAACATCCACGCGCGGGAGTATCAACTCTACCTGCCCAGCAAAGACGAGTTGCAGCAAAAGCTCATGGAGTGGACCGGGGAGCGGGGCGTCGGGGATGAGTGAGGGCGCGGGCGTGGCTCGACAGGATCGGCAGCCACTTCAACCCCAAGCAGCATCTACCAGCCGACAGCCTGAGGGGTTGAGCCCGCTGCCGCCACTCAACTAACATGGAGGATTGCCACCATTGAAATCGTCTCCCACCCCGTGGCCGCAGGTTTACCTGTGCGTCGCTCTGACCACCATGGGCACGCTGTTGCTCGAGCTTTCTCTCACCCGGATCTTTTCGGTGGTGTTTTACTACCATTTCGCCTTCCTGGCCATCTCCATCGCGCTGTTCGGCATGGGCGTCGGCGGAGTGTTTTCGTACATCGTGGCCGGATGGAAGGCCCCCCTGTTCGCGCGGCTGGGAAGGTTGAGCGCGCTCAATAGCTTCCTGGTGGTCGCGGTGCTCGTCACCATCCTCGCCCAGCCGGCCCATCTCACGGTCTGGAACCTGGCGCTGGTCTATTTCGTCACCGCCCTGCCGTTTTTCGTGTCGGGAGCGGTATTGTCGCTCGCCATTTCCGAGACCATCGATCGCGTCAACCGGGTCTACTTCTACGACCTTGCCGGCGCCGCCGGCGGATGCATCCTGCTCATCCTGCTGCTGCAGGGGTTCGGCGGCCCCAGCACCGTTCTGGCCGTGGCCGTCATCTACGCCGCCGCCGCCGCCATCTGGTTCAGCATGGCCGCCTCGGTGCCCGGCCGGGTCGGCTCGGTTACCCTGGCGCTCGCCATGGTGGCGTTCCTCATCTACAACCAGCACCACCACCTGATCGATGTCCGCCACGCCAAGCAGCGCACCATCGCCGGCGAAATCTTTCAACAGTGGAATCCGTTCTCCCGCATCGGCATGGTCCGAGAGGATAACGGCCGCCACATGATCTTCATCGATGCCGACGCCTCCACCGAGGTGGCCGATTTCGACTTCGACCATCTCAGCCCCCGCGACCGCCAGGATCTGCTCCAGCAAGGCCCCGCGCTTCCTTACGTGCTGCGGCCCGGCGCCAAGACGCTCATTATCGGACCGGGCGGCGGCTGGGATGTTTCCCGCGCCCTGGCCTCCGGCAGCCACGACGTTACCGGCGTCGAGATCAACGGCATCATCGCCCGCACCATCATGCAGGAGCGCTTCCCGAGTTTCAGCCGCGGCCTATATCTGCGCCCCGACGTGCACATCCACGTCGAGGACGGCCGCGCCTTCGTGCGCCGCAGCGCGGATCGCTTTCAGGTGCTGCAGGCCACGCTGGTCGATACCTGGGCTGCCACCGCCGCCGGCGCGTTCGCGCTTTCGGAGAACAACCTGTATACCGTCGACGCCATGCGCGATTATCTCGAGCACCTCACCCCGGACGGGGTGGTGGCGTTTACCCGCTGGGGTTTCGATCCGCCGCGCGAATCCCTGCGCCTGGTTGGCCTGGCCCGCGAAGCGCTCTCCCAGATCGGCGAGCGCCAGGCCTGGCGCAACCTGATCGTGGTCCGCGAAGGCTCGACCGCCGGCTGGGGCGCGCTCGATACCGTCATCGTCGCGCGCCGGCCCCTGGCGCCGGCCGATCTGGACCACGCCCGCGGCCTGTTCGCCGCCGGCCACGTCCGGCCCGTCTACATGCCCGACGCCGCCATGCCGAATCAGTTCTACGACCTGCTCCATACCGCCAACCCCGACGAGTACGAGCGCGCCTACGCCTTCGACATCACCCCCGTCACCGATAACCGCCCCTTCTTCTTCTATACCGTGCAACCGCGCGACCTGGTCCATTACCTGCGCACCGCCTCGCGCACCAGCGAGGATTTCAAGGCCGTCAACGAGGCCGTGCCGCTGCTGTTCGCGCTCATGGCCGTCAGCCTGGCGGCGACGCTGCTGATCCTGCTGCTGCCACCGCTGGTGCTCGGTACCCGCCTGCCGCGGCAGCCCGGCGTTCCGGCCTTTCTGACTTACTTCATGTTCATCGGCGCCGGCTATATCCTGATCGAAGTCGGGCTGATTCAGAAGTTCGTCCTCTTCCTCGGCCATCCCACTTACGCGCTGGCGGTGGTGATATTCTCCATGCTGGTTTCGAGCGGCGTGGGCAGCTTCCTCAGCCGGCGCCTGATCGGCCGCGTGGAAAGCCGCCTGGCTAAAGCCCTGGGCGCCATCGCCATCCTGGCGGCGCTACTGGCGCTGACGCTGGGCGGGATGCTGGGCGGGCTGGTGTGGCTGCCGTTGGGGTGGAAGGCCACACTCACGGTGCTGTTAATTGCGCCGCTCGGCATCGCCATGGGCATGCCGTTTCCAGTGGGGCTCGACCGGCTGGAATGCTGGCACTCGCCGTCGGTGCGCTGGGCCTGGTCGCTCAATGCCGCCTCCAGCGTGCTTGGCTCGGTGGCCGCGCTGGTATGTTCCATCTATCTGGGACTGGTGCAGACCCTGATCGTGGGCGGCTTGTTCTACCTGGCCGCGCTGGCCGTAGTGGCCCGCGTCCGCCCCGCCGTCCCCGCGGACCCGAAACCGGGAATTAAGCGAGTCGTGCTGGCCAACTAAGAGGAGCGTCGGTTGAAAGCCTTAGCCGCTCAGATCCGCACGGGCGCGTTCTGGACCTTGTTCGGCTTGGGCTCCGCCCTACTGATCTTCGCGGTCCTGCTGGCCCAGGTTCCAGGCATCAGGCATGATGCATTTGGGGTTATGGTCTTCTCCCTCGCGGGGACGCTCTTGGCGACCTCGCTGGCTTTAGGCATGTTCCGCGGCGTCGGGCACTGGTTTCTCACAATTGTCCTGAGCGGTGAACTGCTGCTCTGCGCCTACGGATTGTGGAGCGTATTAACCTGAGGAGGCCGGTCAAACCTCGGGCTAACTACTTTCTTGCCGCCGGGGCCGGCCCCGGCGAGCCGCCGTTCCGTGCCAGTGGGACGCCCGAACCGCCGGTCGGTGGGGTGCAGCGACGGCCGCGTAAGGCTGCGGGGATTATGGGTTGGTAGCTGTAAGTATTGCTTACATCTGGCTGGCAGATGTCGCCACGTTCGGTCGGGACGTTGGCGTCATTGTTATTCTCTTGCATTGGACACCCCGCACCTCAATTATACCGGAAGAACTCCAGAGCCAGAATCTCGGTCCCCATGATCAGAACTCCTGCCGTTGAATCGACGCGGGAATCCGTAAAGCCACCGTTTTCATCCAGCATCCAGACTTCCTCGAGATAGATCTCCGGCGGAGCCGGGCTGTGGGACGCGAACGACTTGCCCCGATAGAGTCCGCCGATTCGGCGCTGATCTTTAAGGTGGATGATCACCCAGTACGGAGTGCGGTTTGCAAAAAAGTCGTCCCAGACCCTCGCATACGGGCTGGCAATACGGCGAGCGATCCAGGGTTGCCTTCGCATCCTCAAGAATAGAACCGGCCAGGCCGCCGGCATCCCGATCAATAGAACGAACATCGTCGCGTACCAGAGCCAAGGCGGCAGACTGCCCGATCTCACGATCCCGATTAGCCACAGAAGCGCGACAAAATTCAGCGAGCTATAGGCAACGGCGTCAAAAAGCGATTTGGAAAAGTCCCGTCCCTCCCCAGGCACCAGGAGGTCATAGACCTTCAGCGTAATGAAGCCGGGGATAAAGAAAACCAGGAAGAGGGCCAGCGTCCCTTGGGTCTCGAATAGCTTTTCCATGCTTGGCCTGTCCCTTCATGAATCAGTGGGTGGCAGGCTGGCGGATTCTCACCGTTGTGGGAAGCACCTCAGCGAGATTGACTTGCACGTTCAGCCCAGTCTACCGCCCCGCCACGAACGCCACGTACGCCCACACCACCGGCAACACGAACAGCGTGCTGTCCACGCGGTCCAGGAAGCCGCCGTGGCCGGGCAGCAGGGACCCGCTGTCCTTTACGCCCACGCCGCGCTTGATGGCGGATTCGGCCAGGTCTCCGATTTGGCCGGCGGCGTTGGCCAGGGCCGAGAGCGCCACCACGTGCCACCAGGCCACGCCGCGGACGAAGTACACCAGGTATCCGCCCGCCAGCAGCACCGAAGTCGCCACCGATGCGGCCGCTCCTTCCCAGGATTTCTTGGGACTGACGCGCGCCGCCAGCCGGTGCCTGCCAAAGGCGCGGCCAACATAATACGCGCCCATATCGCCTGCCCAGCAAACCAGCAGGGCGTACATCAGCCAGTGCCGGTTGGCCCGGTGGAGCGGGATGGCGTAGCTCCAGCAGCCGAAAATGTAGACCAGGCCCAGCACGCTCGCCGATGCGCGCGCGACCGCCTGGGATAAGTCGGCCGTTCGCATCGCCAGAGCCATGGCTACCATCGCCGCCGCCACAACTACGAGTGCGGCCGCGCCCGATGGCGCCCCCGGCAGCGCCGCCGCCAGCAACAACAGGCCGGCGCCGTAGACGAACAGCCCGGGATCGCCCCGCGCCGCCCCCCGGATCATTTCGCGATATTCGCGATAACTGAGAAACGCCGCCGCCGCCACCACCGCCCACAAAACCCAGGGGCTCGCCAGCAGCACTACGTAGAGGACGATGGGGATGAGCGCGGCCGCGGTGAGAACCCGCTTCATGAGGGGCCGAGCGCGGGCATCAACGCGTCTTCACCAGTGGCCACGCTCGAACGCGGGCCGCGGCTCAATCCGCCATAGCGGCGGTCGCGCTTCTGGTACTCCAGCACGGCCTGCAACAGATCGGTTGGGGTGAAATCCGGCCACAAGGTTTCCGTCACCACCAGCTCGGCGTAGGCAATTTGCCACAACAGGAAATTGCTGAGGCGCATTTCGCCGGAAGTACGGATCAACAGGTCGGGATCGGGGCAGCAGGCCGTGTACAGGTTGGCGGCGATCAGTTCTTCGTCCAGCCTGAGGGAGGCGATGCTGCCATCCAGGCGCGCCACGTCGAGAATCGAGTTGACCGCGTCGACGATCTCGGCGCGTCCGCCGTAATTGATAGCCAGATTCACCAGCAGGCCGCGATTGGCCGAGGTGGCTTCCACCACCGATTCCAGCTCGCGGCGCACTTCCGCCGGCAGCGCATCCAGCCGCCCGATGGCCTGTAGCCGGATGTCGTTCTTCTGCAGGTTCCCAAGCTCCTGCTTGAGGTAATAGCGCAGCAGCCGCCACAGAGTTTCGACTTCGTGCCGCGGCCGCTTCCAGTTCTCCACCGAGAACGCGTAGAGGGTGAGGGCCTTAATCCCCATGCGCGCGCAGGTTTCCACCGTGGAGCGCACCGGACCAACCCCCGCCTTGTGTCCGGCCACGCGCGGCAACAGCCTGCGCCCCGCCCAACGGCCGTTGCCGTCCATAATGATGGCGATGTGCGCCGGGAGGCGGGAGCCGTCAATCGCTTGTGCCAGTTGCCAGTCGCGCTCCCCCGGCGTCAGCGATTCGAGTAGTGCCTTCATGCGGTAATCACTTATCGTACAACAGCCTGAATGGCACCGTCAGCGGGCCGCCCGAATCGGGGCGAGCCGGGTAGTACGGGGTGCTCAACCGATTGGGTGGATTTCGCAGTTTAGGCGCGGCAACCGCTCCCTCGCGGTCGCGGCTCGGTTACGGGCACCGCGTGTTTTCAATCACTTACCGAGCCGCGACCGCGAGGGAGCGGTTGCCGGGAACGGATTTTCCCCGAGGTTAAGCACCCGGGTAGTACGGACCGTCGCCGTTTGTGGTCAGTCGCCCTTGGCCGGGGCGGCGGCCGCTCGACAGACGACCCGGACCGATCGTCTGTCCAACCTTCCGCCGCTGGCCACCTAAGGCTTGGTGGAACGGGTCGCGAGAATGGACGTTCGCGCCAGCCGTTGGCGCACGGCATCCAGAATCGGCTGAGCGCTCGGCAGCGTTTTGGCGGCCATTTCCAGGTGCTGCGCCGCCTCCCGCAGGTTGCCGCCCGAGCCCGCCAGCGCGTCGCCGTAGAGTAGGTGCGCCTTATCGGAATCCGGCTCCATGTCGACCGCGCGCCTGGCATTGACCACCGCTTCGGCGAACCGCCCCTGGCGGATTAGCGCGTAGGCCAGGTTCGACAGGTCGGCGCCATTCGGCTTGCCCGTGACGCGGATGGCAAGATCGATCGCCTGTCCTGCCGTCGCGATCGCCCGATCGATTCTGCCCAGTCGGATATAGGCCGCGGTCAGATTGGTGTAGGCGCCGCCAAAATCGGGCGACACTCCAATCGCTTTCTCCAGCAGCGCGGCCGCTTTGTCGTCGTGCCCCGCGGCGCTTTGCTTTCGCGCCGCTTCGGCCGCGCGCACTGCCTCGCGAGCGGGCGGTTTTTGCAAATCGGACACCGAAACGCCGCCCGAGGGGGGCCGCTCGTTCTTGGGCAGGTCAAGCTCAATCTCCGTGGTGGTGGCGCTTGCCGTAACCGAAACCGAGGTCTGGCTCAGCGTATTGCCGCGGCCGTCGGTGACCACCAGAGAATACTCGCCGTACGCTACGCCTCTGAACGTGAACTCGTCGTCGCTCGAGAGCGGGGCCTCCGCAACCCTGCGATGGTTCTGGTCCTGTAATTCGGCGGCAATCTGGTTCAGAGGCAGGACGGAGCCGGATCGCACCGCCACGACAAACGTCCGCTCGTCGGGTATCTGCGAAAAGCCGTTCCACGAAAGCGCCAGAAATACCGCGACCCCGGCCATCCGGGGTACGGATACACGTCGGCTGTATCTTCTCCTAGGCATGGTTCCTCCAAGAGCGTTCCATTGGTTTGGACAAGAGCGCGGGCCCGGCGGCCGCACCACTCCTGCCGTATTTGCTTTGGGACTTGGCGTTCTCGGGCGGGGAGAAAGAAACTTGCGGAGTCGGCGGGGACTGGCGGCGGGTCACCCAAGGCCCACCGCCGTTCTCGTTGGAATTGTTTACTGACTCGGCGCGCGGCTCCTGGTTGCACCGGCCGCAGCCGTCGACTAGCGGCGCCTGCCGCTGGCTACAACTTCGTTACGCGCTCAGTTCCAGGCCCGCGCGGCCGGCTTGCGCGGCTTGGGCGCCCGGTTGCCGGGTGAGATCTTCGGACAGAATGATTGCTTCGGCCAGTTCCTTCATGGGCCGGCGCATGCGGCGGCTCTGGTTGCGCAGACGGAAGTAGGCGTCCTCCTCGCTGATCCCGTAGCGCAATTGCAGAATGCCTTTGGCCCTTTCCACCAGCTTGCGCGTCTCCAGCTCGCGGCGCATCTCGGCGGTCTCTTCCATCAGCCTCTCGTTTTCCCGGGCGAGCTGCGAACGGGAAATCGCGTTGCCGAGCTGTTCTCCAATAAAGCCGAGCATGTTGCGCTCGTCGCGGGTGTGCTTGTGGGAACTGCGATGGTGTACGTTAACCACGCCGATCACCTCGCCGCTCGAAATCAGCGGCACCGAAAGCAGAGCTTCGTAGGTATCTTCCACCAAGGTTTGAAAAGCTTTGAATCGTGGATCGTCGTAAGCCTTCGAAGTAAGCGCCACGGGCGTTTTGTTTTCCGCTACCCAGCCGGTCACGCCTTCACCGGCCTTCATCCGCAGGCTTCCGACAGCGGCGCTGTGGGGTAACTGCGAAGCGCGCAAGACCAGGTCGCGCTCCTCGCAGTCGCGGTCTAGAAGGTAAACCAGGCAGGCGTCGCAGGCGGTAGCCTGCAGGGTAAGGGCGATCACTTCTCCCAGGATCTCGTCGAGCCCCAGATCGGAGCTGACGATGTTGCTAATACGGTGCACAATCGAGATTTGACTTTCCGGTGCTTTGCTGAGTGCAGTGGCAGTCATAGTTACACCCTACCGCCCGCGGACCAACTGGGTCCAATTGAAAATTTCTATGTGCGCCATCATTGCACAACGCTTACATTCCCGTGCATTAGCGTTAACTCATTGATTTATTTTGGTTAACGCACGTCGCACCGGGCACGGCCCGAGCGCCCGGGCGTAGTACTCCTATAGACTTGGTGGAGGATCTCCAGGTTGGTCTTTCCGGCGATGACAATTCCGCAACGTTCGCGTGCGGATCTACTGAAACGTGCGGATCTCCAACGACCTTCGCACGATGGCGCGGGCCTCTTCCAGGTTGCGGACTTCGCCGGCGCCGATCGCCTGCACCAGCACGTTGCCCGCCGCGGTGGCTTCCACCGGTCCCGCCACCACCGTCCGGCCTGTCACCTGCGCCACCAGCCGATTGAGCAGCGCGTTGCGGCTGCCGCCTCCGACGATGTGGATGGTGCGGATCTGGCGGCCGGTCAGCTTTTCCAGCCCTTCCAGCACCTCGCGGTAGCGATGCGCCAGGCTTTCCAGGATGACGCGGCAGAATTCCCCGGGCGTCTGGGGCGGGGGAAGGCGCCGGGCGCGGCACCAATCCGCGATGCGGTTGGGCATGTTGCCCGGCTGCAGAAAGTCGTCCGGATCGACGATGGCTTTGGCCGGGCCCGCCTTCTCGGCCATCTCGACCAGTTCTTCGTAGCCGAATCGGTCGCCCGTGGCCGCCCACGCCCGCCGGCATTCCTGCAACAGCCACAATCCGGCGATGTTCTTGAGCAGGCGCGTGCGCCCTTCCACCCCGGCTTCGTTGGTATAGTTCAGCTCGTAGGAGCGCCGGTCGATCAGCGGAGCCTCCAGCTCCACGCCCATCAACGACCACGTTCCGGAGCTGATGTAGCACCAATCGCCACCGCCCTCGGCCGGTACCGCGGCAACCGCCGAGGCGGTATCGTGCGCCGCCGTTGCGTAAACGGTCGCCGCGCCCAGGCCGGTCGAAGCGGCCAGCCGCGGTAGTAGCTTGCCCACGGCGCGCCCCGGTTCCACCAGTTCGCTCAGAATACGCGCCGGAATCCCTAGCTTGCCGAGCAGTTCCGCGTCGAACTGCCGGGTTCGCCCGTCATAGAACTGCGATGTGCTCGCAATCGTCACTTCGCTGCGCTTCTCGCCCGTGAGCCAGTAGTTGAAAAGGTCCGGCATGAACAGCAGCCAGTCCGCATCGTTCAGCGCGGCCGAACCCGCCAGGCGCATCGCGTACAACTGAAAGAGCGAATTGATGGACATGATCTGGATGCCGGTGCGCGAGAAAACCTCCCACCTCGGCACCGCTTCAAACAGGCGCTCCGGAATCCCGTTGGTGCGTGGGTCGCGGTAGTGGCGCGGGCAATCGATCAGCCCGCCATCGGCCGCCACCAGCCCGAAATCCACGCCCCAGGTGTCCACGCCGATCCCAGCCACGGCCAGTTTGCGCTCCCGCCCGGCAATACTCAAACCCTCCTGGATCTCATGAAACAGGCGGAAGGCGTCCCAATAGAATCCGGAAGGCAGTTCCACCGGCTGGTTCGGAAAACGCCGCAACTCTTCCAGCGTCAGCCGCCCGCCCGCCAGTTCGCCCAGCATCACCCGCCCGCTCTCGGCTCCCAGATCGACCGCCAGGTAGTTCGACATAATCGCGCGCCATTGTATCACCCGGTTAGGCGGAGGGGACTCCGTCTGGCCGCTTGACATATTCTGACAGTCAGATATTCTGAAGACGCATGGGAGTAAAATCAACCCCGACCCAAGAGCGGATCGGCCGTGTTGGCCAGCGGCGCCAGGTGGTGATTCCTCGGGAGATGCTCGACACCCTGAACATCCGGGAAGGGGATTTTGTGGCATTCGCTCAAACCCGAAACGGCGTGCTGATCAAGCCCCGGCGCATGGTCGATCCCGATGACGTACTCACCCTGGAAGAGAGCGCTCTCGTGAAGAAGGCCGAACGGGAGATGCGCGAGGGGAAGTTCGTGAGCCTCGCCCAACTTCGCCATGACCTGGATCGTCCACATTCACGACGGCGCCGCAAAACAGCTTAAGGCGATACCGCCCGACCGGCGGCAACGCGTCCTTGACGACATCGCCGCGTTCGAAGAGGACCCCTTCCGCGGTCTCGTGAAGCCGATTAAGGGGAAGGACCACAAAGGCCACTACCGCAAGGTATCGGGCCGGTATCGCATTATTTTCAAAACCCGTTCATCCGACAAGGACCGTCGAAGTGCTCGCCGTTCTTCTCCGCAGCGAAAATAACCTACCGATGACAATCACGGGTCACGAAGCCAGAGAGGCTAACCCGCCGCGCCTCAAAGTTGTATTCTGATCCTCAAGGAGAATTTTCCAATGTGCCAACACGCGGTTTCGCGCCGCGATTTTTTCGGGCGGCTGGCTCTCGGTTCCATGGCCGGCGCTTCGATTCTCGACCTGGCATGGCGCCGCGCCGCCTGGGCGCAGGCCATGTCCCCCGGCGCCCCCACCGATCTGTTTGAGATTCAGAAGGTGGCCGAGGGAGTCTACTTCGCCTTCGCGCGTCCGCAGGTGCTGCTCAATTGCAATGCCGCCATCTTTGTCAATTCCGCCGACGTGCTGGTGGTGGATGCGCATTCGAAGCCGTCCGCCGCGGCGGCGATGATCGCGCAGATCAAGCAACAGGTCACCCCGAAGCCGGTGCGGTACCTGGTGAACACCCATTTCCACTGGGACCACATCCAGGGCGACGCCGGCTATCGCGACGCATTCGGCAAGGACCTGAAGGTGGTCGCCAGCGACGCCACCAAGAAGTTGGAGACGCAGTTCTCCCAGGCCCGCTTGCGGGAATCGCTCGATCCGCACGGGCACGTCACCAGCCCGCCCCACGTTCCTGCGTTGCTCGATGAGGCGCGGCAGAAGCTGAGCGCGGCCGCTTCGCCGGAGCAAAAGGCGCAGTTCGCCGAACAGATCCGCCAGTTGGAATCCTACGAGCGCGAGATACGCGACTTCGCCCCGGTCCTGCCGACCGTTACCTTCGCCAAGACGTACGTGATTAAGGACAAGGCTCACGACCTGCACGTCGAGTTTCACGGCCGCGCCCACACCGCCGGCGACGTGGTGGTATTTTGCCCGCAGAAACGCGTGGTGGCAACCGGCGACATGATCCAGGGCGCGCTGCCGTATATGGCCGATAGCTTCCCGAAGGAATGGCCGAAGACCATGGATTCGGTGGCGAGCCTGGATTTCGATTTCGTCGCCGGCGGCCATGGCACCGTGGCGCATGGGAAGCAACGCCTGACGAGCCAGCGCAACTACATCGAAGAGCTGGCAACCAGAGTGGAAGCCGGTAAGAAGGCCGGGCAGTCGCTAAGCGAGATCCAGAAGAGCATGCCGGTCGCGTCGATCAAGGCGCTCGCCGCCGATGGTTACGGCGACCTGCTGTTCCCGAGCCGCAACGAGGCAGCCATGCAGGCCGCGGTGGACACGAATGTCGAGCACGTGTTCAACAGGCTGGGGCAGAGCTGAGCGGGAGGGCCTTTGTTTGGGAATCACGCGGGCTGTTTGAATGTATAAGGACTGCGATGGAAAAGGGTTCTCCTGAGGGGTACAATGCCGAGACCGGCTGTTACGAGCTGGCTCAGAAACCACCAACAGGAGAACCCAATGACTATCAGTCACTATATCGGATTCGACGTGCACAAGAAAAGCATCAGTTACTATGCGAAGACCGCCGACGGGACGATGGTGGAAGAAGGCGGGCTGCGGGCGACGCACGAGGCGCTGCGCCAGTGGGCGGTGAAACGCCAGGAGCCTTGGCACGGGGCGATGGAAGCGACGCTGTTCAGCGGCTGGATTTACGATCTGCTGAAACCGTTTGCGGCGAAACTGCAGATGGGGCATCCGGCGCTGATGAAAGCCATCAGTGCATCCAAGAAAAAGAACGACAAGCTGGACGCGCGGAAGATCGCCGACATGCTGCGCGCCGACTTACTGCCGGCGTGCTACGTGGCGCCGACCGAGATGCGCGCGTTGCGGCGGATGCTGCGCTACCGCAACCTGGTGGTGGCGCAGGCGGTGCAGATGAAAAACCGGATGAGCGGGATGCTGATGGAAGTGGGCGCCGAATACAGCAAACAGCGCCTGCACGGCAAGGAGTATTTCAGCGAGTTGCTGGACCGGTTGGAGGAAGTGCCGGAATCGG
>Ga0182030_10013655_pt1 | contig 16135 bp, 8 predicted proteins | sample 812S3MmetaG_FD_121299 | JGI IMG/M metagenome (GOLD analysis project Ga0182030, IMG submission 121299) | Permafrost microbial communities from Stordalen Mire, Sweden - 812S3M metaG (Illumina Assembly) | ecosystem: Environmental > Terrestrial > Soil > Wetlands > Permafrost | place: Sweden...
TCCGCCGGGCTTACAACGCCAGCCGCCGCATCACCCGTCACCGCGGGCACTGTCGCCGTAAAGTCATACTTCTCTTCCAGCGAATCGGACACGCGCCCCACCGGCTCCAGGTACTGCCACGGCTCGGCGTCCACGGAGTACTCCGCGTGCGCGATTGGCGAGGTCGCATCCTTCGCCGCGAACGTCGCATGAATCCGGGCGGGGGTGCCGGGCACGAACGCCGCGGTCAGCGCCCCCGGCACCGGCGGAGTTGTGTCTACCACAAACTCATCGCTCACTCGCTCGGCGGTAAGCGCCTCCGCCTCCGGGTGATCGGGCGAATCGCTGGCCACCACCTTCACCTCGTAGTTTCCGTCGGGCAGCATCGAAGCATCGAAGCTCAGGTACTTATCAGCGATATTGTCCTTCAGCAGGCGCCAGTTCCGTTCCCCCACTCCGCGGTACCACACCGAGAAGACCAGGTCGTCGCCATTATCGTCGTGCGCCGCCCAGCGAACCGTCACGGCTCCTTTGTCCTTCAGCGCGATCAGCGGCTGCGCGTTCGCATCCTGGGTAAAGCTCATCGACTGCGTGCCCTGCGCAGAAGGAAAGGTCACCTGCATGGTCGGATTCTGTGGCTGCTGCGGGTTCCCCGCGACCCGCGCGTCTGGCTGCACCACCACCTCATCCACCGCCGGCGCGAGGTTCTTTTCCAGGTAGTTCAGGCTCACTTGCTGGACGCTTCCCTCGCTCCGCAGCTCCGCCTTCCACTGCGCAAACCGCCCGCCGGGAACCGCGATCTCTCCCGATTTCTTCACCGGCGACCACTCGCTCCAACCCATCAGCGGACTCTGCACGTTCCCGCTGCGCACAAACAGATCGAATCCCGCGCCGGCCGCAATCTCGGGGGTCACCTCCACCCGTCCCCACTGCGAAAAAACGTGGGCGTCGAAGACCTCGCTGGTATAGGTCGCGTGGGAGGCGGCCTTGTCCTCCAGGCGATACAGCTTACCGCTGTTGCTGGTCGCAACCAGCACCCCGCCGGAGGTACCCTGCAGCTCCGCGAATGCCATTCCTTGCGACGCCTCCAGGTGCGTCACGTCGGTGAACTGCCCCGCCACGGCGGTATCCACGCGATACACTCGCCCACGATTGCCGGTGGCCGCCAGCAGGCTCCCGCGGTGAAATGCGAGCGCGTACACCACGTCGTCCTTCAGCGCCACCAGCCTTTCCGGGCTTCCGTCCGGCGCAATCCGGTAGATCTCCGACCCCTCGGGAATCAGCGTATTGGTGCTGGCGGCGCTGGCCGACCCCGCCTGCGAAAAAGTGACCGTCACTCCCACTGCTCCAGTCACCGGCAATGGCGGAAGTCCTGGAGTCGCGCTACCGGCTGCCTGCTTGTCTCCCACTCCTGCCGCGTATACATTGCCGGCCCCGTCCATCGCCAGCGCTGTAATCTCCCGCTTCAATGCCGCATACGCGGCAAACGGCTTCGCTCCCACCGCCCGGGTATTGAACCTGTAGATCACCCCGCTGCCGTCACTGCCTGCCCATAGCGTCCCGTCCGGCCCCATCAGCAGGCACCGAATGTGCTGGTCGGCGGTCTTGAACGCGACCTCGGGCTTGCCTGTACCGGCGGGCACTCGATACACCACCGCCGGCGCTCCCGCAGCCACATAAATGTCTCCACCTTTGCCGGGCGGGCCGCCCGTCCCGGCGCCGTTTCCAGCCTGGACCACGTCCCACAGGTACTTTGGCTTCTCTGCCGTCAACGCCGGATCGAAGACCACCGTTGCATCGCCTGGCGCCGCGCCCAACCGGTACACCTTGCCATCGGGCGAGGTCGCCGCATACATCGCACCATCGACGCCCAGCCGCAGCGCCTGGACTCCCAGCTCTTTGCCTGCGAAGACCTTGGTGGCCTTGCCGTCGGGCGCAACGCGCATCACCACGGCTCCGCCGGCAGCCGTCCCGCCCATCCCCACATAGGCGTTGCCGGCCGCGTCTGCTGCCACCGACCACACGTAGTTCCCGCCGGTCTCGTAGAGCAGGGAAGTCGCCGGCCCGGCCTCGATCCGGCCATCGCTGCGGATCGCCACTCCATCCGTCGTTCCGCGTTCCATCTCGTCGTAGCGCGAGGCCGTCCACAGCTTGGTCCCTTGCGCGCAAGCCACACCTGCCCAGGCACCGCACAGCGCCAGTACACAAACCACAACCGTCGGCAGAAGAAAACGAAGTCTCATCATCCTCCCCAAAGCATACCCGCATCACGCAGAAAGAGGCGGAGCCCAAAGCCCCGCCCCTTAAGCTCGCAGCCGATCAGACAACTGACAACTGAGCACTGACAACTCTTTTCAATTCACCAGCACTGCCCGATACCGCACCTTGTTCTTCTTCACCTTCGCAATCGCATCGTTCGCCTTGGCCATGGGGAATCGCTCAGTAATTGCTTTCACTCCATGCCTCGCGGCCACGTCCAGCATTTCGTGCAGGTCCTGCGGGCTTCCTGTCGGGCTCCCCGAGATCGACCGCTGCCCGCCGATCAGCGGGAATGCCTGGATCGCGATTGGCGACGGCGGCTCGCCCACGATGCACAACGTCCCCTTCGGACGCAGGCTGTTCATCAGCGCCTGCCACTCCTGGTCGGCGCTCGCAGTTGACAGCAGAAAATCGAACGATCCGGCGACCTTCTTCATCTCCGCCATGTCGCGCGTGTTCACAAAATGGTCCGCACCCATCTTCCGCGCTTCCTCCTCCTTGTCGATTGAGGTCGAGAGCGCCGTCACCTCCGCGCCAAACGTCTTCGCAAACTGCAAGGCGAGGTGTCCCAGTCCACCGATCCCCACCACGCCCACGCGCGAGGTCGGGTTCACGCCGTGGCGGCGCATCGGCGCAAAAACAGTGATTCCCCCGCACAGCAGCGGCGCAACGCTCTCACTCACCAGCACCTCCGGCACCGGAATCGCAAACCGCGAGTTCACGCGCACCGAGTCGGCGTAACCGCCATTCCGGCCCACGCATGTCGGCTGCGAGTTCGCGCACAGCTGCTCAGCGCCCTGCCTGCACCATTCGCAGACGCCGCAGCTATCCGCCTGCCAGCCGATCCCCACTCGTTCCCCAACGGTCCGGTCCTGCACGTCCGACCCCACCGCCTCGACCGTCCCCACAATCTCATGCCCCGGTACGAACGGGTACTTGCTGGTCCCCCAGTCGTTGTCGATCAGGTGAATATCCGAGTGGCAAACTCCGCAGTGCGAAATCCTGACCTCTACCTCATTTGCTTTCAACTCGCCCGGTTCATATTTGTAGGGCACCAACTGCGCGCCGGAAGCATGCACAGCGAATCCGCGTATCTCTACGGCAACCTTTGTCATCTCACGAACCATGTCGGCACACTCGCACATCTGATGCTACATCAGCCTGCCCGGACCCCTCTGCTACCTAGCGAACGTGCAGGGTCAGCACCTGGAGACCCGATACCGCATAGCCCGTCTCCATTGATCCTGCCTCCATCACGCTCTCCCCGGTCAGCCGCATTCTCTGCGTCGTCTTCAGCGGTTCCAGCACATTCGCCATCGAGATCGGCAGCGACGGCAGCGCCTCCGCCTCCAGTTCCGCCTGCGCGGCGTGGTTCAGCAGCGTCACATAAATCCGATCGTTGGCGTGCATCCGGTTCATCTGCGCCACCACATCGGCCAGCGCCATCGGCTGCTGTACCCCAAACCCCAGCGGCGAGGCGCTCGGGGTCGTCAGCCGATCCAGCGTCGCTCCATCGCTCACCACGATCCGCAGCGGCCCGGGCGTCAAGCTGTCCGGCAGCTTCACCTTCAGGCGCACCACCCGCGCCTCCGCCTGGTACGGATGCAGGGTCGCTTCCACGTCCAGCGTGTCCCCGGCGCGCGCCTCGGTCTGGCCCAGCCGCGCGCCCTCCAGCACTGCGGTCCGCCGCTCAGGAATCTGTTCCATCTTCAGGCGCAGCCCGGTCACTTCCGGCTGTTCCACCGCATTGCTATACACGCGGCTGAACTGATCGTCCACATACATGGCGGCAGCCATCGCGCCAGTCATCGAATCGCTGGGCGCCATGATTCCATCCAGATGGACAGGCGGAAGCCCCTTCAGCGTGAACTCCCCATCCATCCGGTAACTCACATCGTCGGCGGAGCTGTTCGTGCCGGAGAGGCTCTGGTACACCGAAACCTGCATCGCCGCCGGGGTCAGCTCGCGGTTGTCCAGCACCTCAAAGTGCATCCCGCTCTTCATCCCGGTGGCGTGTCTCGCCTGCGGTATTGGCAGCCCTGCCCCGTGGCCCCCGACCTGCGCAGCCACCTGCTTTACGGCAGCCTCTGCCCCCTTGTCCGGTGTCTCCGGGATAACCTCCACGGAGACCGGGATCATGCGCGCAGCCACGCCAAACCGCCCCAGAATCGCGGAAGCGCGGTCCTCGGTAAAAGACCCCACCGTCTCCGTCGTATTGATGATCTTGAACGCATTCAGCGGCGAAGCCAGCGTCGCCACCACCTCGGCCTTGGTCATCGGCATCGACACCCGCCCAAACTGCGTAATCGGATGTCCACACGCCAGCAGTTGGGTGGGGTCGACGTAGGTCACCGTGCATGTTCCCGAGATAGAAAGATCGCCGCGCACCAGGATCGCGCTCACCGCCGAACCGGGCACCAGCGGCTCCGGCTGCTTCGTGCCCGGCTCGGCCGCGCCGCCCAGACCTGCCACCGGAGTCATCCCCAGCGCGCGGAACTGGCCGCCAAACCGCTCCACCGCCTCCTGCGAAAACCCGCCAAACACCAGCGCCGTCTCAATCGGCTGCACCTCGCCGCCCCCAGCGACCGCCTTTTCAACGCCGTCATTCTGAGCGGAGCGAACGGGGTCCCCGGCCAGCTTGCTGGCTGGGGCAGGAAGAATCCCCGTATTCTCCCTTGAATCGTCATTCTGAGCTCCGCTCAGAATCTCCGTATTTCGCCTTCGCCCTTGGCCGTTCTGACCAACCGCCGCCACCCGCTCTCCCCCCACCGCCTGCCCATCCCGCACCTCGAACATCTGCTCAATCGGAGTAATCCCGCAGATCGGCTCCTTCGAGAACTGTCCGATCCGGTAACTGATCGCCCCCACCAGCCGTCCGTCAACATAAACAGGCGAACCGCTCATCCCCGCCACCACACCGGTGTACTCCGGCTTCTCGCCGTGCAGCCGTGCCAGAATCATGTCCTGTCCCGGGCCGATTGCGTCTTTCAGCACGCCCAGGATCTCCACTTCCATCGGTTCCGGCGTTACTCCTTCGAACACCGTGTAGGCGACCCCGTGCAGTCCCCGCCGCACCTCCGCCAGCGGAAAAATCTTTGCCCCGCTGGGAGCCACAGCCGACAGCGCTGCTGCTGCCGCCGCCGCCGCCGGCACGGCTCCTCCCACAGTTCCTCCCACAGCCACCTGCGCCCAAAGGCTTCCGCCCGGCCCGGCGAAGGCGCAGCTCACGCATCCGGCCAGCCCCAGCACCGCTGCCAGCCCAGCATTTCCACCCGTTCTCATGGACAATAGCGTCACCTTTCCCTACAGACTAGGAACTTCCCGCGGCAAACGTACAGCCGCAAGCGCCAAAAACCTCCGCCGCAGCCCTTCCTTTAGGCCCGCGCACATCCGGATAGACGCAAGATTCGTCTAAACCGGAGTAAAGTCTGAGAATAACGATGCCGACTATGACCCAGACGACTCGAACTCCCCCGACCACCCCGAGAAGCCTCGCCCTACCGCTGCGCCTGCCGCCGAACTTGCGTCCCGACCATCCGCGCCTGCTCTCCGTCGCCCTGGTCGCATCTTTCGCTATGGTTGCGGTCGCCTTCACCGTCTCCGCCGCTGCCCGCGCGCAGGCCCCGCCCGCACCCTCGCCGGCGGCGCCTTCCGCCCAGAGTCCCGCCCAGCCCCCCGACCAGACCCCCGACGCGGGCGGTCCTTCCGTCGATAACGGCCCCATCGTCATTCCCAGGAAGAAAGAGTCCGAGGAACCTCCGCCACCTCCCGAGCCCGCCGAGCCGACCGTCAAGAACCCCAACGGCGAGACCTTCTCCCTTCGTGTCGATGTTCCCCTCGTCAACCTGGACGTCAGCGTCATTCTCGACAAGAACCACCAGTTCGTCCCTGGCCTCACCAAAGACAAGTTCCTCGTTCTTGAAGATGGCGTGGAACAAAAGGTCGACACCCTGCGCGTTGTCCAAACCCCCATCACCGCGGTCATGCTGCTCGAGTTCGCGGCAAACAACTACTACTACATCTATGACATGGAGAATGCCGCCGTCGGTTTCTTCCACTCCCTGCGTCCTGACGATTACGTCGCCGTAATGACCTACGACCTGCAGACCCACATCCTCTCTGACTTCACCAACAACAAGCAGGTCATCGCCGAAAGCCTGCAGTCGCTGGTTATGCCCACCTTTACCGAGACGGACATGTTCGACGCACTGTACGAAACACTCGACCGCGTCAGCCGCATCGAAGGCCGCAAATACATCATCCTCATCGGCACCGGGCAAGACACCTTCTCCAAACTCACCCTGGACAAGATGCTGGCCAAGATCAAGGCCACGCCCAACGTCACCATCTTCAGCATTGGCACCGGCGCCCTGTTGAATGAGATGGGCAGAGGCGGCGGCATGCGCGAAATGAACTACCTGCAGGCGCAGAACCAGCTTAGGACTTTCGCGGAGATGACCGGCGGGCTCAGCTTCTCGCCCCTTTTCCCGGGCGAACTGCCCGACGACTTTGCCTCGATCAACAACTCCATTCGCAATCAGTACCTCATCACCTACCGGCCCACCAACGCCAAAAACGACGGCAGCTATCGCAAGATCAAAGTCCTGCTGGTCGACAACGAAGGCCATCCCCTGCAGATGCAGGATGAAAAGGGCAAGCCGCTCAAGTACTCGGTGATCGCCCGCGACGGCTACAATGCCAAGCTGCCGGTTCAATAGACACGCGCGCGGCGTCGCTCGAACCGTTCGTCACTCTCGCCCTCTCTGCGACCGGCCGCGTGGTTGCGAGGCTCGCCCGCTACTCTTTCCACTCCTGATCGACGTAGCACCACAACCAACGCTCATGCGGCTGCGCCGACGCGATCACCGGATGTTCGGTCGCCTCGAAGTGCTTGGTAGCATGGCGGTTCTTGGACGAGTCGCAGCATCCCACGTGCCCGCAGGCGAGGCACGTCCGCAGATGTACCCAGGTGTCGCCCAGGGCGACGCACTCCGCGCAGACGTGCACTTTAGGCGCGACATAATGGCTGTTGGCGAGGTGTTCGCAGACTGGCATTTGGATCCTCCCGCGGTTTTGGCAGTTGCTTGCCGCCCAGCCTTCGGCCCGGACTTGGCTCACACCGGATGCTATCAAACCGCGTGCTGTCGAGGTAGATGCCACCCGCCCGATGCCTGATGTTCTCATCGTCGTCACGCAGATAATCGAGGGATGCGGGCAAGCATACAGGCTGCGGAAAAGGCGGGCGCGGAACTTGTGGGAAACGCCAGGACGGTGCGAGAGTATCGAGCCTATTTGCAGGTTGAAAAAGGCCTGCGTCCGGCCACCTGCGCGGCCTACGCGCGCGACCTCGAGCAGTTCGCCGAGCAGTTGGAGGAGTGCGGTCGCCTGCTGCTGACCGCCGGCGAAGACAACGTGCGCAGCTTCATGGCGCACCTGCGCGGCAATCAAGTCGATGCGCGCTCGGTTGCCCGCAAGCTGAGTTGCCTGCGCGGCTTCTACCGCTGGCTGTTGTTGGATAGGCGCATCGCGCACGACCCCACCGTGACCATTGAGACGCCTGCCACCTGGAAGGTGCTGCCGAAATCTCTAGCCGAGAGCGAAGTGTCCGAGGCGCTCGATCGCAGCGCCGCTGCCGCGCGGAACCCCGGCACGGCGGAACGCTCGCGGCGTGCGGCGGCGCTGGCTCTCCGCGACCACGCGATTCTCGAATTGCTGTACGCCGGCGGGCTGCGCGTTGCCGAGATTGTGGCCCTCGGCGAACAGGACCTGCATCTGGACCAGGCGCGCGCCCAGGTCCGCGGCAAAGGCGACAAGGAGCGCATCGTTCCGCTGGGGCGTAAGGCGGTTGAGGCGCTGGACGAGTACGTAAAGCGTGGCCGCCCTGTGCTCGCCAGTTCGCACATGCAGCGCGCCCTGTTCCTGAGCGTGCGCGGCCGGGCGCTCACCCGCCAATGGGTATGGGAGATGGTGCGGGCCGCCTTTCGCGACGGGAGCTCGCGCAAAGCCAGCCCACACATGCTTCGCCATAGCTGCGCCACCCACATGGTGGAGCACGGGGCCGACCTGCGCAGCGTTCAGAGGCTGCTCGGGCACGCCGACATTGCCACCACGCAGGTCTATACCCATGTGGCCATGGAGCACCTGAAGCGCGTCCATCGCGAACATCATCCGCGCGGCAAGCGAAGGCTCGAAGCCGGGAAAGAGGACCGGGGAGCGGCGAAAGTCGCGCACAGTGAAGCCAGGTCGGCGGTGCGTGTATGACCATCAAGTCCGGCGCCAATGAATTCGAATCCCTCGCCGGGCAGTTCCTCGCTATGCTCGAGAACGAGCGCAACGCCTCCGCGCATACAGTGCGTGCCTACCGGCGCGAGGTGGGGGATTTCGCCGCCTATCTATCGGAAACGCTGGGCGGGCAGGCAAAGATCGCCACCGTGGACCACCTGCACATTCGCGCCTATATGGGGCACCTCTACGAGCGCGGCCTCACCAGGGCAAGCGTCGCGCGCGCGCTGGCTGCGATTCGCTCGTGGTTCCGCTGGCTGGCGCAGGAGCACAAACTGGCGCAGAACCCGGCCATCCTGGTCAGCACGCCCAAGCTGCCGCAACATCTGCCCCGCGTGCCCAGCATGGAAGAGGTGAATGGCCTGATGAACTCCATGGACGGCAGCCACGGCGGTGCCGCGAAGGACGAGGCGGCGGCCTGGCCGGAGCGCGACCGCATGATCTTCGAGCTGCTTTACGGCTGCGGCATCCGCAACTCGGAGTTGGTCGGCATCGATCTGGCCGACATCCAGTGGAAGAACGACGCCATCCTGGTGAAGGGCAAGGGGCGCAAGCAGCGTTACGTGCCTCTGGGCGACGAGGCAGCCATCGCGGTGCGCGCTTATCTGCCGCTGCGCGAAGCCCGGCTCCGCGCTGCGGGCAAGGCCGCCCTGGTTGCCGACGGTCCGCTGGTCACCAACCTGCGCATGAGCGGCACAACGCGCCTTACCACACGCAGTGTCGGGAGACTAGTCAAACGCGTCGCGCAGTCCCACGGCCTCGCGTCCGACGTGCATCCGCACACGCTGCGCCACGCCTTCGGCACTCACATGTTGGAGGAAGGCGCGGATCTGCGAGCCATCCAGGAGATGCTCGGGCACGAGCGCCTCTCCACCACGCAGCGATACACCCAGCTCACGGCGGCCCAGGTGCAGCGCGTCTACGACGAGACTCATCCTCGTGCGCATTGACGCGGCGCGTGCTAAAACCTAGTGCGCGCTTGATGCTGCAATGCTGTAAAATTAACAAGGACGTACGAGCCTCCTCCTCGGGAGGAAAGGATTTTCGCGGCGGCGGATTTTTCTTTTATACTTGTAGGTACCGAATCGTTCAGTTCTGTCCCGACGCTGCGTGGTCTGCTGCGGCAGACGTGTCGATCAAGCACTGTAGCCGGTTTCCGGGCGTAGAAATCTCGAGAGTTGTAGTGTCTTCCTGGCCAAGCAAACGAATCCGTCAACGGAAGGTTGCCATGAAACCATCTGATCGCCATCACCGCATTCCCGCACCGCAAGGACTCTATCACCCGCGGAATGAGCACGATGCCTGTGGCATGGGATTGGTCGCGAGCATCCGCGGAGAGAAGAGTCACGACATCATCCGCAAGGGCCTGGAGGTCCTGATCAATCTCACCCATCGCGGCGCGGCCGGCTGCGATCCGGAAACGGGCGATGGCGCGGGAATTCTGATCCAGATCCCGCATACGTTTTTTGCGCTGGAGTGCGACCGGCTGGGGATGCAGTTGGGCGAGTTGGGCAGTTATGGCGTGGCCATGGTGTTCCTGCCGGTGGACCGCCACAGCCGCCTGCAGTGCGAGGGCGTGCTGGAGCGCATGGCCCAGGCCGAGGGCCTGACCGTGATCGGCTGGCGCGATACGCCGGTGAACGGCGATGCCATCGGCCGCGAAGCGCGCGCCTCCCAGCCCTATATCGAGCAGATGTTCGTGGGCCGTCCGCAGGGCATGGACGAAGACACCTTCGAGCGCCGGCTCTACATCGTCCGCCGGCTGGCAAACAACGAGATTGCTGCATCCGACATCGAGGACAAGGACGACTTTTACATCCCGTCGTTTTCCTGTCGCACCATCATCTACAAGGGCCTGATGCTGGCTCCGCAGATTGAGAAGTTCTATGTCGAGCTTGCGAATCCGCTGGTGGCCAGCGCGCTGTGCCTGGTGCATCAGCGCTTTTCCACCAACACATTTCCCAGTTGGAAACTCGCCCACCCCTACCGCTACATCTGCCACAATGGCGAGATCAATACCATCCGCGGCAATGTGAGCTGGATGAGCGCGCGCCAGTCGGTGCTGCAGAGTCCGCTGTTTGGGGACGAGATTGAGAAGGTCTATCCCGTGATTGCGCCGGCGGGGAGCGACTCGGCTTCGCTGGACAATGCGGTGGAATTCCTCTTCCAGTCGGGGCGGTCGCTGCCGCACGTCATGGCCATGCTGATTCCCGAAGCGTGGGCGGGCAATCCGGACATGGACGAGGACAAGCGCGCGTTTTACGAGTATCACGCCTCCCTGATGGAGCCGTGGGATGGACCGGCGGCGGTGGCATTCACCGATGGCCGCGTGATTGGCGCCACGCTCGACCGCAACGGCCTGCGACCCGGACGCTACATCGTGACCAAGGACGACCTGGTGGTGCTGGCCTCTGAGGCGGGCGTGATCGACGTGCCCGCGGAAGATGTCCGCAAGAAGGGCCGCCTGCAGCCGGGCCGCATGTTCCTGGTGGATACGGTCGAGCATCGCATCATCTCCGATGCCGAGATCAAGAAGACGCTGGCCGGCCGTCAGCCTTACGCCGAGTGGCTGAAGCAGCAGCAGGTCGTGCTCGATCAATTGCCCGAGCCGTGGCGTGTGATTTCGTCGGACCCTGAAACCCTGCTGCGCCGTCAGCGCGCTTACGGCTACAGTGAGGAGGACCTCAGGGTGCTGCTCGGACCCATGGGCTCCAAGGGCGAGGAGCCGCTCGGCTCCATGGGCACGGACGTGCCCCTGGCCTGCCTCTCTGACCGGCCGCAGCAGTTGTTCAGCTACTTCAAGCAGCTCTTTGCGCAGGTCACGAATCCGCCGATCGACCCCATCCGCGAAGAGCTGGTGATGTCGTTGATCAGCTACATCGGCACCGAGCGCAACATTCTGGACGAGACGCCGGAGAACTGCCACACGCTGAAGCTGCCTCACCCGATCCTGACCAATCGCGATCTGGAGAAGCTGCGCCGCGTTTCTTCCGGCGATCTGCTGGCGACCACGCTGCCGACGCTTTTCCGCGCGGAGGACGGCGAGGTTGGCATGAAGCACGCGCTCGACGACCTGAGCGGGCGGGCCGCGCTCGCGGTCAATTCCGGCTACTCGCTGCTGATCCTCTCCGATCGCGGCGTCAACGCCACGCTGGCGCCTATTCCCAGCCTGCTGGCGATGGCCGCGGTACACAATCGCCTGGTGCGCGACAAGACCCGGACCCAGGTGGCCCTCATCATCGAGAGCGGTGAACCGCGCGAGGTGATGCACTTCGCCCTGCTCATCGGATATGGCGCCAGCGCGATCAATCCGTATCTGGCGTTCGAAACGCTGCACGACATGAAGCGCCGCGGCTTGATGGCCGACGATATCACCGCCGAATACGCTGAGAAGAACTTCATCAAGGCCATCAACAAGGGCCTGCTGAAGACCTTCTCCAAGATGGGGATCAGCACGCTACAGAGCTATCGCGGTGCCCAGGTCTTTGAAGCGGTGGGACTGAATAAGACTGTGATCGACGACTACTTCCCCGGCACCGCGTCGCGCATCGAGGGCGTGGGGCTGGATGTGCTCGCGCGTGAGGCCTTGATGAAGCATGCCTTCGCCTTCCAGCCGCTCACCGAATCCGAGACCGATCTGGTGGTCGGCGGCCAGTATCAATACCGCGTGGACGGCGAATATCACCTGCTGAACCCCGCAACCATCAGCAAGCTGCAGCAGGCGGTGCGCCAGAACAGCCCGACCACCTTCCAGGAATACACCGACCTTATCGATCAGCAGAGCAAGCACCTGTGCACGCTGCGCGGTTTGATGCAACTGAAGTACGCGGATGAGCCGCTGCCGATCGAGGAAGTGGAGCCGGCGAAGGAGATTGTCAAGCGCTTCACCACCGGCGCGATGAGCTTCGGCTCCATCAGCAAGGAAGCCCACGAGACGCTGGCCATTGCCATGAACCGCATCGGTGGCATGTCCAACACCGGCGAGGGCGGCGAGGACGAAGCCCGCTTCACCCGCGACGCCAACGGCGATCTGCGCCGCAGCGCGGTCAAGCAAGTGGCCAGCGGGCGATTCGGCGTCACCGCCAACTACCTGGTGAATGCCGATGAACTCCAGATCAAGATGGCCCAGGGAGCCAAGCCGGGTGAAGGCGGACAGTTGCCCGGTCACAAGGTGGATGAGATCATTGCGAAGCTGCGCTACTCCATCCCGGGCGTGGGCCTGGTCTCGCCGCCGCCGCACCACGACATCTACTCCATCGAGGATCTGGCCCAGCTCATCTACGACCTGAAGAACGTCAATCCGAAGGCGCGCATTGCGGTCAAGCTGGTCGCAGAGGCGGGCGTCGGCACGGTGGCCGCAGGTGTGTCCAAGGCGCACGCCGACGTGGTCCTCATCTCCGGCGACAGCGGCGGCACCGGCGCATCTCCGCTTAGTTCCATCAAACACGCTGGGCTTCCGTGGGAGCTCGGCCTGGCCGAGACCCAGCAGGTGCTTCTGCTCAACGACCTGCGCAGCCGCATCCGGGTGCAGACCGATGGCAAGCTGCAAACCGGCCGCGATGTCACCATTGCAGCGCTGCTGGGCGCGGAGGAATTTGGCTTCGCCACCATGCCGCTCATATCGATGGGCTGCATCATGATGCGCAAGTGCCACCTGAATACCTGCGCGGTAGGCATTGCCACGCAGGACCCCGTGCTGCGCGCGCGGTTCACCGGCCAGCCCGAACACGTCATCAACTTCTTCTTTTTTATCGCCGAGCAGATGCGCCAGTACATGGCCAAGCTGGGCTTTCGCACGGTCGACGAGATGGTCGGCCGCGTGGACCGCATCGATGCCGTGCTGGCCGAGTCGCACTGGAAGGCCAAGGGCATCGATCTCTCGTCCATCCTGTTCTCGCCAACGCTGCCTTCGCACGTCAAGCGGCGACGCACCCAGGCCCAGGACCACGGCCTCGACCAGGCGCTCGATCATGCGCTGATCGAACAGGCCAGGCCCGCGCTGGAGTCGAAGCAGCCGGTCACCGGAAGCTTCGCCATACGCAACGTGCATCGCACCGTGGGTGCCATGCTGGGCGGTGAGATCGCCCGCCGCTACGGGACCGCCGGATTGCCGGAAGGGACCATCCACTTCCGCTTTACCGGCTCGGCCGGCCAGAGCTTCGGTGCCTTCGTTCCCTCCGGCGTCACCCTCGAGCTAGAGGGCGATTCCAACGACTATCTTGGCAAAGGGCTGTCCGGCGGCCGCATCATCGCCTATCCGCCCAAGACCTCCAGCTTCCTGCCGGAGGAGAGCATCCTCGTTGGCAACGTCGTGCTCTACGGAGCCACCGGCGGAGAAGCCTTCCTCAACGGCATCGCCGGCGAGCGCTTCGCGGTTCGCAACTCGGGCGCCACCGCGGTGGTCGAGGGCGTGGGCGACCACGGCTGCGAATACATGACCAACGGCACGGTGCTGGTTTTGGGCGCGACCGGCCGCAACTTCGCCGCCGGCATGAGCGGCGGTACCGCATTTGTCTACGACGACCAGGGCGACTTCTCCACCCGCCGCTGCAACCGGGCTGGCGTAGACCTGGAGCCGCTGGTAGCTGACCAGGATGTGGACCTGGTGCGCAGCCTCATCGAACGCCACATCGACCTCACCGGCAGTCCGCAGGCGGCGTGGATTCTGGAACACTGGGACACGACCCAGGCGCGATTCATCAAGGTCTTCCCGCACGAGTTCAAGCGGGTGATGGGGATTCCGCGAGTCGATGCCGTCTACATTTCTCCTACAAATTCGTCGCCTATGGTGACTTCGGAGCAGGTGCAGCATGGGTAAGGTCACTGGTTTTCTCGAGATTCAACGGCAACAGGCCACCCGCCGCGAGGTCGAAGACCGGCTGCGCGACTGGCAGGAGATCTACGAGCCGTTTCCCGAGGAGAAGCAGCGCGAACAGGGCGCCCGCTGCATGGATTGCGGCGTGCCCTTCTGCCACACCGGTTGCCCGGTGAACAACCTCATCCCCGATTGGAACGACCTCGTCTACAACGGCCGCTGGGAGAATGCCATCCGGCGCCTGCATGCGACCAACAACTTCCCTGAGTTCACCGGCCGCATCTGTCCCGCGCCGTGCGAGGCTGCCTGCGTGCTGGCCATCAATCAGCCGGCCGTCTCTATCAAGCTGATCGAACGCAGCGTGGTGGAGCGCGCCTGGGACGAAGGATGGATTCATCCCGAGCCGCCCCAGGAGAAAACCGGCAAACGGGTCGCGGTAGTGGGCAGTGGTCCTGCCGGACTGGCTGCCGCGCAGCAGTTGCGCCGCTCCGGCCACTCGGTGACGGTGTACGAGAAGAACGACCGCATCGGTGGCTTGCTGCGCTACGGCATTCCCAACTTCAAGTTGGAAAAACAGGTCGTCGATCGCCGCCTGGAGCAGATGCGGGCCGAGGGCGTGACCTTCGTGACCAATGCGCACGTGGGCGTGAATGTGCCTGTGGAAACCCTGGTCGAAGAGTACGACGCAACCCTGCTGGCAGGCGGGTCCGAACGGCCGCGCGATCTGCCCATTCCCGGCCGCGAATTGAAGGGCATCCACTTCGCCATGGAGTTCCTGCCCCAGCAGAATCGCCGCTGCGAAGGCGATACGATCGATCCTTCCATCGCCATTCTCGCCGAAGGCAAGCGCGTCGTAATTCTTGGTGGCGGAGACACCGGGGCCGACTGCCTGGGAACCAGCCTGCGCCAGAAGGCGAAGAGCGTGCATCAGTTTGAGATCATGCCCAAGCCGCCCGAGCTGCGCGCCCCCTCCACTCCGTGGCCCATGTGGCCCATGCAGTTGCGCACCGAGAGCAGCCACGAAGAGGGCGGCATCCGCGATTGGAGCATTGGCAGCGTCAGCTTCAGCGGCGACGAGCAGGGCCGCGTCAAGCAATTGCACGCAGTGCGCGTGGGTCCGCCGCCTGCCTTCACTCCGGTTCCAGACAGCGAGTTCACCCTCGACGTCGACTTGGTGTTGCTGGCCCTTGGCTTCCTCGGCCCGGTACGCTCGGGCATGATCGAGCAGCTGGGACTGGAACTGGATGCGCGCGGCAACATCGCTACCAACGCGGACTACATGACTTCGGTGCAAGGCATATTTGCCGCAGGAGACATGCGCCGCGGCCAGTCGCTGGTTGTCTGGGCCATCTCCGAGGGCCGCAAGGCCGCCGAGGCCATGGACCATTACCTCTTCGCCAAAACTGCTTCGCAATCTCTCAGCATGAGCCGGCGCGTGCCGGTCTAGAGTCTCCGGCGGCTGCCGCTCCTGCACATCGGATACACTTGCAGTGGCACGCGATGTGCGCTCCTTACCGAGCGTTTTTGCTTTCGCGCTGCCCGCGGGCGAGTAGCTCAATTGGATAGAGCACCGGCCTTCTAAGCCGGGGGTTGTGGGTTCGATTCCCGCCTCGCCCACCAAACCAATTGCCTGTGCAGGGCCCTTCGGCCGGGTTGCTCTCAGAGCTGGAATCCTCTATCCTTAGAGAGTTGCGGCCGTGACGATTTCATTGCCTGCACATGTGCGCCCGTAGCTCAGCTGGATAGAGCAACTGGCTACGAACCAGTAGGTCGGGCGTTCGAATCGCTCCGGGCGCACCA
>Ga0182030_10013659_pt1 | contig 16133 bp, 19 predicted proteins | sample 812S3MmetaG_FD_121299 | JGI IMG/M metagenome (GOLD analysis project Ga0182030, IMG submission 121299) | Permafrost microbial communities from Stordalen Mire, Sweden - 812S3M metaG (Illumina Assembly) | ecosystem: Environmental > Terrestrial > Soil > Wetlands > Permafrost | place: Sweden...
GATGTGATTGTTGACTACGCTCACTCGCCGGACAGCTTTGAGAAACTATTTAAGGATATGCGGCCGGTGGTGATGGGAAAGTTGATTGTCGTCTTTGGCTCGCTAGGCGGCGGCGACAAGGGCAAACGGCCGGAGCAAGGCAAGCTAGCAGGAGAATATGCTGACGAGGTGATTGTCTGCGAGGAGGACGACCGCCAAGAGGATCCAAAACAGATAGCCGAGGACATAGCCGGAGCTGTGGAGCAAGCCGGCAAAGTCCGAGACAAAGACCTTTTCTTAGTTCATGACCGAACTGAAGCAATCAATTTTGCCATCAAACACGCCAAGAAAGGCGACACCGTATTGTTGCTCGGCAAAGGCCACGAAAAGACTATTGAACATGCCGACGGTGAACACCCCTGGGATGAAATTGCCACTGCTCATGAGGCTCTAAAACAGCGGGCTTGACCTATTTCTAGCACTCGGGTATGATGAGTGCTAGAAATAGGAGGTAATTAAGATGAGCACCCAACTTAAACCACTGGGCGATTACATTGTCGCTATCGGTGAAGAGGCTGAGGCCAAGACGGCCAGCGGCTTATACTTACCGGACAATGCCCAGGAAAAACCGAAAACTGCCAAGGTTGTGGCTGCCGGGCCGAACGCCAAGCAGGTCAAGCCTGGCGATCGTATTGTTTATAAAAGTTATAGCACCACCGAAGTTAAAGTGGGCGGCGAAGAATATATTTTGGTCAAAGAAGAAGACGTCCTGGCGACGGTAAAGTAGGAGGAGAGATATGGCAAAGAAAGTATTTTATGACGACGACGCCCGCCGAAGGGTACTAGGTGGCGCAGAAGTATTGTATAACGCTGTTAAGACAACCATGGGGCCAAAGGGCCGCAACGCGGTCATTAGCAAAACTTATGGCGCGCCGACAGTGACGCACGACGGTGTAACGGTAGCCAAAGGTGTAGAGCTGGCCGACGTGGACGACGAAACGCTAGGCTACAAAGTCGGTGCTGAGCTAATCAAACAGGCGGCCACCAAAATGAATGATGTGGCCGGTGATGGCACCACCACCGTGACAGTGTTGACTTACCAGATCCTCAAAGAAGCCAATAAGTTGATTGCAGCCGGGCACAACCCGATGCAGCTACGCAAAGGCCTCGAAGCGGCCTCCAAGGAGGTAATTACTAAGCTTGCAACATTTTCCGAAGATATTGCCGGTAAAAAAACACGGGTGGCCGAAGTCGCGACTATTTCAGCCGGCGATGCCGAAATTGGCAAACTGATCGCCGATGTGATTGAAAAGGTTGGCAAAGACGGCGTGGTGACGGTTGAGGAAGGGCAGGGGCTGCAGCTGGAGAGCGAAGTTGTCGAAGGCTTCACTTTTGACCGCGGCTTTGTCAGCCCGTACATGGTGACCGACACGGCACGCATGGAAGCTGTCTATGACAAGGTAGCGATTGTGATTACGGATAAAAAAATCTCCAGTATTCAGGAATTTTTGCCATTGCTGGAAAAACTAGCACAGACCGGCAAAAAAGACCTGGTCTTGATTGCTGAAGACGTCGAGGGCGAAGCACTCGGCACCTTAATTTTGAACCGTTTGAAGGGCGTCTTTAACACCGTCGCCATCAAGGCTCCGGCTTTTGGAGACCGTCGCAAGGACGTACTCAACGACATTGCTATTTTGACTGGAGCTGAAGTCATTACTGAAGACCGCGGCATGACTTTTGAGAATGTAGAGGTTGACGTGGTTGGCTCGGCCCGGCGCGTGATTGTTAATAAGGATGAGACGACTATCATCGAAGGCGGTGGCAGCGCGACCGAGGTAGCAGCCCGAATCAAGCAAATCAACACTCAAATCGCCGCGGCCTCTAGCGAATACGACAAGGAAAATCTGGAAAAACGCCGAGCAGCTTTGTCTGGCAAGGTTGCTGTGATTAAAGTCGGTGGTGCCACCGAAACCGAAATCGAGGAGAAAAAGTTCCGTGTTGATGATGCCGTTCACGCTGTTAAAGCTGCGCTCGACGAAGGCATCGTAGATGGTGGTGGCGTGACTCTTGTCAGACTTGGACTTGATTTAGCAAGCAAACATTTAGTAAATAAGTCGCCCGATTCTATCAATGCACTTACCGAAACTGGCTCGATAACGGGAGAGCCAGGTGTCGATGTTTTAATTAAGGCACTGAACCAGCCATTTAGAGTGCTAATGGAGAACTCCGACCTAAACCCAAGTGGCTACATCAAGGAAATACTGGCAGCCCCCGGACTAGGTGTGGATGTTAATTTACGAGCAGTTGTCAACTTAAAGAAAACTGGAATCATAGATCCAACAAGAGTCACTAAAGAAGCAATTCAAAATGCCGTTAGTATTGCTGGAACTGCTATGACCATGGGCACCTTAGTAGTTGATGTGCCAGAGGAAAAGGCCGCAGCCCCGGACATGTCCGGCGGCATGGGCGGCATGATGTAGTCTAACTGGCTGGTTGGTCTTGAGCTGGGGGTTGTTGGGTGAAGTAGTTGATTTCGTTGACGATGTCGAGCAAGGCCTGGGCGCGAACTTTTTCATCCTCAATGGAATGGGCGGCAGTGTAAGCATCCTTAACCAGCTGCTCGTTGTCGCTGGCTTGGATCATCATCATCAACGTACGGAACCTTTCCTCGGGCGTTTGGTCAAGTTCATCAATCAAGGGTGAGAGCTCAGTCAAGGCTTGCTGCTTGATTTCGATTAGCTCGTGAGTGATTGGATCGTCGGTATCGACCGGATCAGAGCTGTCAGGACTGGGCGTGGTAGCAGGAGTGAAACTAGGGTGTTTGGGGAAACCACCAGCCGGTGAAACGACACCGTTTATAGATTGCGTGCCATCTATCGGCGTACCGGGATGTTGCCAGGCCTGATCATCGGCAGCAATAGTAGGTAAAGCAGTTTCGTCGGGCGGGGTTGGAGCATTACTATCTGTTGGGACGGGGTCGTCAGCACTACTTAGCACACTGTCTGCCGGGTTCGAAGTGGCCTCGGCTGGGCTTGACGCAGCACCCGAATCTGTAGCGGTAGGCTGACTTTTTATGTCTTCGTCCTGCTTTTTATTATCATCGTCGTTTTGGTGCCCAAACATAAGTCCCCCTAAGAATGCTTAACTTTCTTAAGCTATACTATATACAACCGGACGGTAAAAGCACAAGAAGTTTGGAGGTTAAAATGCTTGACGACCTAAAACTGATGCATGAGCGGGACGCTCAAGACACACTGGGAATAGCTGAGCGACAGGGTCAGCAATTGGTTTACGAATTTGAGGTTGATCAAAAACCAGTCGAAGTAGACAACATTGTTTACGCCGGTATGGGCGGCTCGGCGCTGGCGGCCGTATTGAGCCAGAGCTGGCCGGGATACGCCATGCCGTTTCAGGTGTTGCGCGATTATGATATTCCAGACTACGTTTCAGCACAGACCTACTTTATTGCCGCTAGTTACTCGGGTAACACCGAAGAGACAATTAGCGCGTTGGAACATGCCGAATCGCGCGGTGCCTATATAGCCGTGATTGCCGGTGGTGGCAAACTGGCCGAGGTTGCCCGCGCCAAGGGTTATCCGCTAGCAATTTTGCCGAAGGCCGAGCAGCCACGCTACGCTGTTTTTTACAACTTGAAAGCCCTGATTACGCTCTTGGAAAAAGCCGGTTTATTATCGGCCAAAGATATCACTACCGAGCTGCAATCAGCGACTGAATTTTTGAAAACTGCCGTTCAGCCCTGGCTGGCAACCGTCCCTACCGACAAAAATCAAGCTAAACAAATAGCCTTGGAAGTTATCGGCAAATCGGCTGTGATTTACGCCGGGCCAAAATTAGCGCCGGCCGCCTACAAGTGGAAAATCAGCTTTAACGAGAACGCCAAACACATTGCCTGGTACAACCAATATCCGGAATTTAATCACAACGAGTTCATGGGTTGGACTAAGCAACCCGTCGATAAACCGTACGCCGTAATTGATTTGCGTAGTTCGCTAGAGCACCCGCGAGTGCAGAAACGTTTTGAAGTGTCCGCGAGGTTGCTTTCCGGTATGCGACCGGCACCAATAGTGATCCAGGCAGAAGGGAAAACCTTGCTCGATCAACTGTTATGGACAATCGCGCTGGGTGATTTCGTCACTATTTATACAGCCCTATTAAATGGCATTAATCCGGCACCAGTTGACCTGATCGAGAAGTTTAAGAAGTCTTTGGACGAGTAAAATGGGTGACAATCAAGACGTCCCACATTTTGATCCGGCAACTTTTAGCACTGAATCGTATGTCAAGAAAGTCAACAAGCCTTGGGGGTATGAGCTGCATTGGGTGCCGGCCGATGCACCGTACATGGGTAAGCTTCTGCACATTAATAAAGACGCGCGCCTGAGCCTGCAACTGCACGATCAGAAACAGGAGAGCTGGTTTTTGATGGGTGGCCAAGCCGCTGTCATCTGGGAAAACCAAGAGGGCGAGCTGGTGCAAACCGAGCTTCAGGCGGGGCAGGGTTACAGCACAAAAATTGGTCAGCGACATCGCCTGCTTGGCATCACCGATTGTGATGTGGTGGAGATTTCCACCCCTGAAATTGGTACCACCTGGCGGTTGGAAGATGACTACGCTCGGCCGCATGAAACGCCCGAGCAGCGCGACTTGGAACGACGCCAGTAAACTAAAAGCTATATAATTAGTTGCTATGGCTATATCACGGTCGCCCCGCCAGCAGTTTATGGTGGCCTTGGGAGTTTCGACTCTTGTCAGCATCGGCCTGTTTGTTTATGGTGCCTGGCGCAACCACAGCTTGGCTTACGATTATTTATCGTGGAATCTGTTATTGGCGTGGTTGCCGCTACTGTTTGCAGTGCGCTTAGTGCACGTGCTGCACCGTAAGGCCTGGTCGAGCTGGGAGAATCTGGGATGGAGCATACTGTGGCTGGTTTTTCTTCCCAACAGTTTTTATTTGATTAGCGACTTTATTCATCTGCAGGATGTGCAACGGGTGGACGTGCTGTATGATGCCGTGATGTTCACCTCATTTATTTACACCGGCGTGGTGTTAGGATTTTGCAGCCTGTATCTGATACACCTACAGTTGCGACAACGTGTGCAAGCGCGGATTGCCGCCAGCTGGGTAACCGTCGCGCTGGTAATTTGCAGTGTGTCGATGTACGTTGGCCGCGACTTGCGCTGGAATAGCTGGGACATCTTAACCAACCCCGGCGGCCTATTGGTTGATTTATCCAATCGCTTGATTCATCCCTCAGCCTATCCGCAAATGCTGATAACAATCATTGCTTTTTCGGTGCTGTTGGCCAGTATGTACGGCCTATTGTGGCAGGGGGCGCGGCTGCTGCAGCTTAGTAGAAATGGTGATTGAAACAGCTCGTCCGAAAGATGCCGAGGCTATTTTCGGGATTTACCTGGAGGGCTGGCTGGAAGTCTATCCAAATATCCGGCTGGGCATCACGAAAGATCAGGTTTTAGCAAGGCAGATTGGCAAAGATGGCTCGCTGCTTGCCGGTCGAGTTAATTACTGGCGCGATAAAATCGCGGCAGCTGACGAAAATCAGACAGTTTTGGTGGCACGTCTGGAAGGACGGGTAGCGGGCTTCGTTTGGCCGCATATCAAACACGGCCGGAGGCGCCTCGGCACCTTATATGTAGCATCCAATTGTCGAGGTTCGGGGATCGGCAGTCGCCTGATTGAAGCCTGCCTGGATTTCTATAAAGGCTATGATGTCTATCTGTTTGTTGCCAAGTATAACCAGCGCGCAATTAAGTTATATGAACGTGTTGGCTTTAAGATAGTTGGTGATTCCCAAACCGACTACACATTTGCCGGCAGCCACGTCCCAGAATTTGAAATGATGCGCCCCGGCGACCAAGCCAATCTGTTACACTAAGTGTTATGAAAATTGAGTTGGAGCAGCGTATCTCGGCAGCCTGCCAAGAGCTGTTTGACGCTGAAATTAGTGTAGAACTGACGCGTCCGGAAGAGCAATTTGGCGATTATTCGATCAATGCGGCTTTGCAACTGGCTCAGAAGCTGGGCAAAAACCCGCGCGAATTGGCTGAGGCTTTGGCCGACAAGCTGCGCGGCGATCTGGCAGAGCAGGTGAGCGAAATCAATGTGGCCGGGCCGGGGTTTGTAAATTTGAAATTGAGCGACCGCAGCCTGATTCAGCTAACACAAGCTAAGCCCGCCCAAGTATTTGCAGGTAAAGAAATACTTGTTGAATTTGGCGACCCGAATCCTTTCAAAGCCATGCACCTCGGGCATTTGTACAGTGCAATTGTTGGTGACGCCATTGCCAGATTGTTCGAGGCGACCGGCGCTGATGTCAAACGGCTGAGCTATCACGGTGATGTTGGCATGCATGTAGCTAAAACCATCTGGGCAATTCAAAAACATCCAGATAAAACCAATATGCAGCCAGCCGATTTCTTTGAAACAGACACCACGGCAGGGCGTTATTATACCGTTGGAGCTAAAGCGTTTGAAGAAGACGAGCAGGCGGCGGAAGAAATTCGGCAAATTAACGCCCATATTTATGTTCAGGACGATACATCGATTAAACAAATATACGAAACGGGTTGCGACCTGAGCTTTCAGTATTTTGACCGAGTCTTTAGTCAGCTTGGAATATCGTACACTAAACGGTATCTTGAAAGTGACTCCACCAAAGTGGGGCTAGCAACCGTCAATGCCAATGTCGGTTCGGTTTTCGAAAAGTCCGACGGAGCAATTATTTACAGAGGCGAAAAGGCTGGCTTGCACACTAGGGTATTCATTAACTCGCGCGGCTTGCCGACATATGAAGCCAAGGATTTAGGTCTGGCGGAACTCAAAAACACCGATTTTCCGCAAGCCAATAAGTCAGTCATCATTACGGCCCACGAACAAAGTGAATATTTCAAAGTTATGCTGGCCGCCCTTAGTGAAATTGATAAGCCGTTAGCCGATAAAACCTACCATATTGCCCACGGCTTTCTAAGTCTGACTACTGGCAAGATGAGTTCACGGTCTGGTGATGTGTATGCTGCTACCAATCTCCTAGCTGCCGTGCACGACACTGTAAAACAGCAATACCCGGACGTGGCAGACCAAACACAAACTGATACTTACCTGGCGGCTATTAAATACGCTTTTCTAAAAAATCGAATCGGCGGCGACATGATTTTCGATGTTCAGGAGTCAGTCAGCCTGGAAGGCAACAGCGGGCCTTATCTGCAGTATGCCCATGCCCGAGCCCGTTCGATTTTGGCCAAGGTCGATGCCGCGACCGAGCTGCCGGGCGGTACGCAGCTTGAAGCCAGCGAGCGTTCGCTGGCACGCAAAATCGGCGAATATGCAGAGGTGGTTGATAAAACTGTGGCCGAGCTGATGCCGCACCATGTCTGCACCTACTTATACGAGCTGGCACAGATTTTTAACCGTTTTTATGAGAATAACCGGGTGATTGATGATCCACGGCAAGCCGTCCGGCTAAGCCTTGTTGGTCAATATGCCAAAATCCTAAAGAGCGGTTTGTCCGTGCTGGGCATTGCCTCACCTGATAAAATGTAACCTGGGGAGAAGAATATGACTATGCAATTATCGGATGAGGAATGGAAGAAAAAGTTAACACCTGAACAATATCGAATTTTACGTAAAAAGGGAACGGAAACACCGTTTTCGGGTCATTTGCTGCACCAGGACGGCAATGGGGATTTTGTCTGTGTAGCCTGCGGGGCTGTGGTCTTCAAAAGTGACACCAAATTCAACAGCGACAGTGGCTGGCCAAGTTTTTATGACCCGGCTAACGCTGAAGCCGTCAAACTAATTGAAGACACGACCTATGGTATGCGTCGGACGGAAGTAACCTGCGCCAATTGCGGCAGCCACCTCGGTCATGTCTTTAACGACGCCCCCGACCAACCGACTGGAATGCGCTTTTGCATCAACTCCGCCGCCTTGGATTTCAAAGAAAAGACTTAGCAGTCCGGTTTAGCGTATTTGGTGCCCCAGGTAGCCATTTGTCTGAGAACAGGCGTTAGATCTTTGCCTTTTTGGGTCAGGCTGTATTCGGTGCGCGGTGGTACTTCGGCAAAACTTTGCCGAGTAATAACACCTTCGGCCTCCAAATCATCCAGGCGCTGACTAAGGGTGCGCGGGTTAATGCTGCCAACGGACTTTTCGAGCTCGCAGAAGCGTTTGGAGCCGCTGGATAGATCGCGCAGAATCAATGCCGTCCATTTATTGCCGATAATTTGCATGGTGGCAGCGATACAGCCAACTTTGGGCTCTAGCTTTGATTTAACGGGAGTGAGATTCATACTTTACAAAGTATAGTACTGGGACTATACTACCTATTAGGTAACTATAAAAAGTATAGCATAGAGGCGCAAGACATGAAATTACAAATTATCATTGGCACAACTCGACCGAATCGAGTAACTGAGCGGGTTGCAAAATGGGTAGCGGCTGAAGCCAAACAATTGCCAGATACCACTGTCGAACTAATTGATCTGGCCGATTACCCAATGCCATTCCTGGATGAGCCGATGAGCCCACGCTTTAACCCGGAGCGTAAAATTAATCCGGTAGCCGGCAAGTGGGTAAATAAACTGTCCGAGGCCGACGCTTATATCATCGTAACACCGGAATATAACCACTCTATCTCTGGAGTGCTGAAAAATGCTTTGGACTACGTGACTTTCGAGCTGGTCAAAAAACCGGCCACTGCCGTCGGGCATGGGACAGTTGGTGGTGCCCGAGCAATAATGCACCTTAAGGAGATCTTGAGCGAGTCGCAGGCAGCAATCACTCCCAGGCAAGTAACGCTGCTTGGCAGAGCCATCGAAAATTTCGATGAAGACGGCAATTTAGCCGAGGCGCTCAAAGCCAATCCGCACGGCCCAGAATTCGCCCTCAAAAACCTGCTCGAGGAGCTCAAGTGGTACAGCGATGCTCTGGCCGCCGCCCGCGCTAAAGACAAATAGGCTATAATTGCCAGTAATGATAGACAAGCATGCCGTGCCGACCAAGTTATTGTGGATGGATTTAGAGATGACCGGGCTTGACCCGAGCAAGGACCTAATTTTGGAAGTGGCCGCTGAGGTGACGGATTTTGACTTCAAAACACTAGCGAGCTATGAAGCAATTGTAAAACAGCCGCGCGACACCGTCTTGGGGCGGATGCAAAAAAATATCTGGTGGAAAGATTATCCGGCCAACCGCGACGAGTTCGTGCGCAAACTGGATGACGGCCAGCCGAGCGGGCAAGTTGAACAGGAATTAATTGAACTGGTGGAGGAGCATTTTGGCGGCGAGCCAGCCCTGCTGGCCGGAAATTCGATTCACAATGATCGGGCTTTTATCAGGCAACGGTGGCCGGGGCTAGACCTAAAACTGCATTATCGAATGCTTGATGTCAGTGCCTGGAAGGTGTTGATGCAAGGCAAGTATGGTGTAATTTTTGAGAAAAAAGAAGTTCACCGTGCTTTTGATGATATCCAAGCCTCGGTCGCCGAACTGCAATATTACCTAGAGTGGTTCAAGAATGGATCACAAAAAAGTTGAAACTTACATCTTAAGTATGCCGAATGCCCGGCTGGACTATCCGTTTGGCGAGGACGTGGCGGTTTACAAAGTCGGCGCAGGCGATACGAGCAAAATGTTTGCCTTGATTGCCGAAGGCAAGACACCGGTGCGTTTGAGTTTGAAATGTGACCCCGGGCTGGCAAAGCTTTTAAGGGCTAAGTATGACGAAATAATGCCCGGCTACCATTTGAACAAAAAACACTGGAACACGCTAACTCTGACCGGCCAAATTGAGTGGCCGGAAGTACAGGACCTAATTCGTCACAGCTACCAACTGGTTGCCGAGTTAACCTCTTAGCTGCTGCTGGCTGCACTAAGCTGCTTATTTAGCAGCAAGACTTGTTGATAATCACTGTTAAGCAGCACCCTGCCTTTAGTTCCGGCACCCTTGTATGCCAGCTTCAAATCGTTGGCGTAGTTATTGAGCTGAGTTTGGATTATTTGTTGGAAGGTCTGGTCATAAGTCCCGGCCGCGACGGCATTAGTTAACTGCATATCCAGGCTGGCGCTGACCTTAAGGTTGAGCGTTTTGGTGCCCAGTTTGTAGTTGTTGTTGGCTAGATAGGTTGAAAGGCTGGTCTGAGAGCTAGTAACACTTAGGCTGACCGTAGCTGCCACATTTTGGTCGGCGATTGACAAAGCTTGAGACTGACTAGTACCGGCATTACTGGCCAAATGAATCAACTCCTGTTGATCTTGGACGACAGCTACAAATGGCAGCCAACTGGGCGAACCGGCTATTAAATTTTTGATGATAATTAGAGCGATAATTAATACCAACAAGCCGCCGCTTAAAATTAAGGCTCGTGAAGCCAATGAACTGCCGCTTGGCAGCCGCCAAGCTCGGCGAGCGGGTTTCGGAGGGTTAATGATAAAGTCATAGCCTGGCGGGTAGGCACTATCTGGCGCTGGTTCGGTAGTTGTCATTGGTTGCGGGGTAATTTGCTGGACGGGGGGTGGTTCTACCGAAGATTGGGGAAAATCCTGACGACGTAAAGGCGCCGATGGTGCGTGCGGCCTGAAATTGCCTGTCGGTTGCACCGTAGCCCCCGGCGCGGTCATATTTGACGACATCACGTGTTGCTGCATATACGGGCCGACATATTGCTTAAGATGAGCTGGCACGGATCGTTCCAATTGCTGAGCCATGGCTCTCTCGACACTCGGTGGTATATAGGCGTGCCTATCTTGAGATGATGACGGCCGAGGCGGTTGAGGTGGTGGTGACATACCTTAATTAAACCATAAGCCTGTTGCTTGGCGTACAATATGGATACTATGGATGCGGTTGACGAGGTAAAAACCCGGCTCTCGATTGAGGATGTAATCAGCGAATATGTGCCGCTCAAGCGGGCTGGTCGGAATTGGAAGGGCTTAAGTCCATTCACCAACGAAAAAACAGCGAGCTTCATTGTTAGCCCCGAAAAACAGATTTGGAAGGATTTCAGCTCGGGCAAAGGCGGCAGCATGTTCGACTTTGTGATGGAAGTCGAAGGCTTGGAATTCAAGGAAGCGCTGGAGCTGCTGGCCCGTAAAGCCGGGGTCAATCTGGAGCAGTACCGTTCGGCTGGATCATCGCGGCGTAGTGGCTCGGACAAGCAGCGTCTGAACGAACTACTGGATCTGACCACCCGTTTTTATCAGGTGCAGTTTAGCAAGCATCAAACGGCGCTGGAATATGTTTTTCAGAAACGGAAATTCACCAAGCAAACCGCCTTGACTTGGAAACTTGGTTATTCGCCTAACACCGGCTCGGCACTGATAGATTTTGCCAAGAGCAAGGGTTTTACGGAAACCGAGATCAAACTAGCCGGCCTCAGTGCCCAAAATTACCGTGGCGGACTGCAAGATATGTTCCGCGGCCGCTTGATGATTCCGTTGCAGGATCCGCGCGGCGCTATCATCGGTTTTACCGCCCGTCTGCTGGATGATGACCCCGAGGCACCGAAGTACATAAACACGCCACAAACAGTGCTGTACGATAAAAGCCGCCACATATACGGTCTGTATTTGGCTAAGGAGGCTATTCGTAAATCAAAATTTGCGGTTTTGGTAGAAGGGAATTTGGACGTTATCGCCAGCCACCAAGCCGGTGTAAACCAAGTGGTGGCAACGGCTGGCACGGCCTTGACCGAGCCGCAGCTCAAAGCACTCGGCCGTTTCACCGGTGATATTCGCCTAAGTTTTGACGCTGACCGAGCCGGGCTGGCGGCCACTGAGCGGGCAATTCCGATTGCCAGTCGCGTCAAAGTCTCATTAAGTATTATTGGTCTGCCTCCCGGCCAGGATCCGGACGACCTCATACGGCAGGATCCCGAGCTATGGCGGGCGGCCATAACTAAAAACCAATATGCGCTGGACTGGCTGATGGCGCGTTATCAGAAGGTGTTGGACATCACATCGGCGCCGGGCAAGCGCGAGTTCAGCGACGTTTTATTGCCGGTGGTACGCAGCCTAAGCGATGACGTCGAGCGCGATCATTACTTGCAGACAATTGCTAAGATTATTGGCGTTAGCCGCGAGGCGCTGGATCAAAAATTCAGCAAAACCAGTGGTACGGAAATTAGCCCACGCCGGCGCCGCATCAAGGTTGCACCAGCCGCGCTCGACAAGATAGTTGTTGAGAATACTAAAACCCAGGATAACTTCCTAAGTTTGATGCTACTCCGGCCGACGCTGCGTGAATTTCTGGATTTAATTACGCCAGAAATGCTCTACACCGACCAGGCTCGCGCCCTGTTGGAATTTCTTAAGGCAAATCCGGACTTTGACGGCCAAATAGACAAGGCCAACAAATTGAAGGTGCAAAATTTGTCCGATTATGTTAAAATACAATCATTACTCTACGAGGAACTCTACCAAGGTCTCGAGCTTAACGAGCTTCATGACGAAGCCGCTCGATTGCAGGCCGATCTGGTGGGCAAATTTATCAAAACCGAGAAAATCAAACTGTCTGAGCAGCAGCGCACTATCACCGACGAAACCGAGCTGCGCGCCATGCAGGAACAAGATAAACTCTTTAACCAACTACTTAACCAAGTGAAAGGAGCCGCCCGTGGCTAAACAAGATCCCAAGCCCAAGAGCGCCAAACCGACCGCTAAACCGCCCAAACCAATTAAACAGACCAGGGCTGCCAAAAACGCTAAACCGACCGACCTTAGCCCCGAAGAGCAAAAGCAACAGCTGCTAATGCGCGCCAAAAAAGACGGCCACATCGAGCAGCGCGAAATCTTTGAGTTATTTCCGGAAACGCCGGAAAACGCCGAGGCCTTGGACGCGCTATATACCGAATTGGCCGATGCCAACATCGACATTACGACCACCGAGCCGGACGTGGCCAGCTTTACCGACCAGTGGGAAGCCGAAGAGGACGAAGAAGAAGTCGTAGCTCCCACCAACACCACCATTTATTTGGATGACGACGTGGCCGACGACTCAGTCAGATTGTACCTACGTGAAATCGGCAAAATCCCGCTTTTGAATGCAGAAGAAGAACTGGCACTAGCACAGCGTGTGGTGTCAGGTGACAAAAAAGCCAAAGACGAGATGGCTGAAGCCAACATGCGCCTGGTGGTGTCAATCGCCAAACGCTATGTTGGACGTGGCCTGGATCTGCTTGACCTAATCCAAGAAGGCAATACTGGTCTGCTGCGCGCCGTCGAAAAATTTGACCCGGACAAGGGCTTCAAGTTCTCAACCTACGCCACATGGTGGATCCGCCAAGCCATCACCCGCGCGATTGCCGATCAGGCGCGCACCATCCGTATTCCGGTGCACATGGTCGAGACCATCAACAAGCTGCTGCGCACCCAGCGCCGCCTGACCCAAGAGCTCAACCGCGAGCCGAGCAACGAGGAAATTGCCAAAGAAATGGAGATTGATGTCGACAAGGTCGAGCACATCATGAAAATCAAGCAGGACATTTCCAGCCTTGATGCCTCAATCCGTGACGATGAAGAAGACAGCGTGCTAGCCGACTTCATCGAGGATGAAGACACCGTCTCACCTGAGGAATCGGCCACCGGTCAGCTGCTCAAAGAGCAGGTTAAAGATATGCTCAGCGCCCTCACTGAGCGCGAACAAAAGATCCTTAAACTGCGTTTTGGCCTGGAGGATGGCAAAAGCCACACGCTCGAGGAAGTCGGCCAAGAATTCAGCGTGACCCGCGAGCGTATTCGCCAAATCGAAGCCAAAGCCTTAGCTAAACTGCGCAAACACCGCGACGCCAAAAAACTCCACGACTATATCAAGTAAGCTTGACGCCGACTTTAGGCAGTAATTTGGTTAAATCGGTTTCTAACTCGGCCACTGTGTCTTCGTTGGCCAAAAAGTAATCGGCGTTAGCGATCGGGCCGCCTTTTTCCAGGTTTTCGATCTCGGCGTAATCGCGGGCGGTGGCTTCGGCGTCAGTCAGCGGTCTATCCTGGCGTGCGGCCAACCGCTGGTGACGCGCCCTAACTGGCGCCACGACAGCAATAATAATGGCGCTGTCGCCAAAACTCTCCTTAAAAATCCGGTATTCCGTCCAGCTGTATAAACCATCGACCACCACGTTGTCCTCACCGCGCTCAAATAACTCCTCAATCTGCTTGATAATCCGCACAGCATAGGCACCTTTGCCTTCTTTGGCGCGAATGTCTTCACGGACTAGTTTTTCGCTGGCCTCATTGACCTCCATACCTCGTCGCTTGAGCTCGTCGAGCGTAATGCCGCCAAAATAGGTGTAGGGCAGACCTTTTTTCTTCAGATATTCCACACAGACGCTTTTGCCGGCGCCCGGCATGCCCACGAAAACCAACACTTTTTTGGACTGCATGCCCCTATTGTACAAGATATAAATCCTTGATGCTCTAAAATAGGATTATGACTACCAAATCCGAGCTGCGCAAATCATTGAAAGAAGCGCGGCTGACTATGAGCGATGCCGAGCATACTCTCAAAAGCCGGCAAATTAATAAACGCCTCCTGCAGGCGACCGATTGGTCGCGGGTAAAAAGCCTGCATTATTTTGAGCCGCTGCAAGAACTGTTGGAAGTCGACACCACGGACTTTGTAACGAATCTGGAAGATCAATATCCGGATCTCCAGCTCTGCGTGCCACGACTCATTGAGGGTGAGTGGCAACTGGTTGCCGCCCGCGGCGGCCTACTGCGGGATGAGTTTGACGTGATTATTGTGCCAATGCTTGGCTTTGACCCCAAAACCCTGCAACGTGTCGGCTACGGCGGCGGCTATTATGATAAGTTCCTGGCTACCCAGCCACAGGCTTTCAAAATTGGCATTTGTTTTGAGGAAGGCAAGCGGCTAGACCTGGCGACCGAACCGCATGATATTCCGCTGGACTTAATTATCACGGACATAGCTATCTACGAAAGAAAATAGCAACTCTAGATTCTACGAGCGTATTTTTTCGCTAGATTACGGATAACTACTCCTGCGGCAATCGCTACGAGGACAAAAGAGCCAGCCATAATACCGTCCTGTTCGGCAGACGGATATGCATGAGGAGTGTTTTGTAGCTCTGTTTTCAAGGTTTTAAACCGTGCCGATGAGGGTTTCGTAGCATCTATCTCGCTTTGGATATGATGATAAGTAGCATCGTTCACTTTTTCGAAAGCTAGCGCTTCGCCGCACAGCACAACAAGTCCTAAGATACCACCACCGGTAATTCCATCCTTAGTGTCTATATCTAGCAGTTGGGTTCGCCCAGCCTCTTGCACGCTCATGATATGAGTATAATACTATATATAGAACGACATGTCAATTATTTGTTGATACTTTGATATACAGCAAGATTTTCGTATCTGTCTATTATCTTGGCGTATACTGTAAAACATGGCTGAAGAGGTTAAATCCGGCCGGAAAAAACTGGTGGTGATTGATGGTAAGAGCGTGTTTTACCGCGGTTATTACGCTATGCCCAGTCTGGCCACCAAAGACGGCACGCCAACCGGCGGAGTATTCGGTTTTGCGACCATGGCGCTGGAGGTCTTGAAACGACTAAAACCGGATTACGTGGCCGTGGCTTGGGATAAACCCAAGACCAACATTCGCAAACGCCTTAAGATGTATCCGGAGTACAAGGCTGGCCGCAAACCGGCGCCGGAAGACTTCAAACTACAGATTCCGGTACTGCAGGAATTGCTCGATGCCTTTGGTTGGCCGCTTTATGAGCTGGATGATTACGAGGCCGACGACATTATGGGCACTCTGGCCGTCCAAGCCAGCAAAAAAGATATTGAAACTCTGCTGGTGACCTCTGATCTTGACATGCTGCAGCTGGTTAACGATCGTGTGCATGTCTACGCTCTAAAAACCGGCTTGAGTAACATCGAATTGTATTCGCCGACCAGTTTCGAAGCCAAATATGGCATTCAGACCGATCAGTTTTTGGATCTAAAAGCGCTGAAGGGCGATAGCTCGGACAACATTCCGGGCGTGCCGGGCATTGGTGAAAAAGGCGCGTTGGAGCTCATCAAGCAGTACGAAACGCTGGACAATGTTTATGAAAATTTGGCGCTGGTCAAAGATTCGACGCGCCGCAAGCTGGAGGATGAC
>Ga0182030_10013660_pt1 | contig 16133 bp, 19 predicted proteins | sample 812S3MmetaG_FD_121299 | JGI IMG/M metagenome (GOLD analysis project Ga0182030, IMG submission 121299) | Permafrost microbial communities from Stordalen Mire, Sweden - 812S3M metaG (Illumina Assembly) | ecosystem: Environmental > Terrestrial > Soil > Wetlands > Permafrost | place: Sweden...
GTGAGAGACGTCACGACAGAGAAGTGATTCATCAATGTCAAATCCACCAAGTCAAACGTAGGCTGCACGGTCGCAGAATGGCGTTGTGATATGAAAGAGGGGATCAAGTACGTTGATGATGGTGTCATAGGTATCTGTGAAGCAGAGCAAAGGGCGCCAGTCTGATAGGTATAGCTACAGACAACATTTGCTCGCAAACAATTCGCGCATGAAGGATGCTGCTCATTGCACTATATGTAGCAAGTTGAAAGTTATTATTGAGCTACAACACATGGTTTGTGAACAGACTTACCTTCACTTTCCGAATCTTACACTGACTGCATCCAAGACGAGATTTCGTATGGTTTCTACGGGACGGCATGATGGCTTCGGGAGAGGCTACAGGACGATGTACCGTCCCCGATCACTGATCCCCGCGAGAGTTATTAGACAGAAAGAGGTTAATCAGTGTTAGACAGGTACGCTTGCATCGAGTGATGCTGTGTAACAAGATGAACTTTCAAATATACTCAACGTCTAGATGATGTATTTAGTGTACGAGCATCGAGGGGCGCAGTGAGGTGGATCTTACCGTAATCTAAGTCGAAAGTAGTCAAGTTTACGCTAGTTTACGAGCAACCTTGCAGGTGACAAGGTGACAAGGCGCCTCAAGAACTTCAATTCCTTCAATGATATAGATGTGCTTCATATTATCTGAAGCAAGCCAAGGGGCCATAACGAATTGGAGCCATACATTGCTCTAGAAATACGAATACTTTCCGTAGGGTGACGCGTTTCCCACTATGGCTCGGGAACGTCCTTTTCTTCCACGCCATCTGCGATGTTTATATAAAGCAACCATCGACGTCTTTCTCTTGTACTTTTTTTTCAAGCACATCTTCCCAATTCATTCAATACTTTATACTGCTTCATTCGATCTACCTTTTTGCCTACCTACCAGCGCGTCAAGATGGCCGACACGGACAACTGTACTGGAATCACACCAGCTTGTCCAGTCAGCGCAACAACCTACGGTTATTACCCTAATCTGGGTGCCAATATCTTCCTCGCTATCATCTTCGCTACCTGTGCCATTTCCCAGATTGCACTCGGAATCAAATATCGTGTGAGATTTTACACGATTATGGTATTCCTCGGGTGTGCAGGAGAGTTTATTGGCTACATCGGGCGAATCATGATGCATTCCAATCCATGGAGCCAAAATGCCTTTATTATGCAAATTCTCCTTCTCATCGTTTCTCCATCCTTTCTAGCGGCTGGCCTATACCTCACACTCAAACACCTCGTCCTACATTACGGTCCGCAATATTCGAGACTGCAACCAAGGCTTTATACATGGTTGTTCATAGCCTGCGATACTATTGGCTTCCTAATGCAAGTGGTCGGAGGGGGCATCGAAGCATCCGCGAGCGGAAAAAGCTCAAGCTCAGAATCGTTGTCTAATATTGGCAACGCAATTATGATTGCGGGAATCAGTTTTCAAGCTGCAACTATGGGTGTATGTGGTCTACTAGCTTTCGATTTCGCGCACAGATTGCATAAACATCGAGGTCAACGGGAAGAGTCTTTGCGAACTGTATCACCCAAGGGTCCGAAAGCTTTCGCGTTCTATATGGGTTGCACTATTGCTGCCTTCGTCGCTGTCCTTGTTCGTTGTATCTATCGGTATGTTACGTTGTGGTTCCCAATCAACGTCACTCATGCTAACAAATATAGCATTCCCGAAATGGCTGCTGGGTGGGGAAATTCGTTGATGAGGAATGAAACCCAGTTTATGATCTTTGACGGAGGGTAAGTGTTTGAGAGATCACAATCTTCTATGAACATGAACTAACTGAGCCTGCAGCATGATCTCTATCGCGGTGATTCTCATGACTGTCGCGTATCCTGGAGCATATTTTCCCTCGATCAGTGGTCATGCTGCTGCTCACGTGGACGGTCAAAAGATTGATTCGGAGGAAGAGGGGGTGAAACTTGGCAGCGTTTAGCCTAGCTCCAGAACCTCCTGATTTTCTCCCTCGGGCCAAGGTTTTCTTAAAGCTAAATGAGAACATTATGTTGAGGCTTGAAAGAACTGAGCGTTGAGCCTCGAGATGGGTGGCAGTAGAAATTTATCGCAAGGCGTTAGTTTGCAGTCATGGGGTAGAAGGACGTTGTGGGGGCATTCTTGGGAATTTGATTATTGCGGTAATGTGGAGTGTTGGAGAGAAGCGATTTTGTTCCATTTAGGCCTTTTGAAATGAATACTGATAACTTATTCGATAAGGTACTGCAATCCATCGATAAAGTACATTAATTGGAGACGGTCATATTGAGGACGGTCTGCATACTGAGCAGAATTTAGGAAGATTGAGGCGGTTAAAATTCTCTATTTGATGAATGTGTGAGAAAGCCATATAGTACTTTCGAATACTTGAACGCTTCCCCTTCCTCTGGTTATCGCAGGAATAGTGGCCGACTTTGGGTGAAGGAAAACGATGGCTGTCGCCATCTACGCGCCGTTGATCTCGAGGTTTGACTTGGTGTACCAATCTATCACTCATTAGGACGTCGGTATGGCGAAGTTGTTGCTATCATTAGAAGAAGGCAATGTTTCGTCTTGTGTAGGACCTGCGTCTGCCTCATCAATTTTTCTCGAGTCTTCTTGTTTCATCTGCATGCATCTCTTCAACTGTTTTCGAGCTTAGAAGCAGGCCACGCTGCTGGAACTGCCTCATGATTTCAGAAGAATCCCCTAGATCCTTTTCATCCAGCCTTTTAAACACCTCCTGTCCAAACACCATGTGATAAATCCTGGAGGAACGCTCGACGAGGAGGAATTCAATCGTAAAGTTTCGTTGATCGAACCTTTCATTTGCTAGTGCCGCTTTCATTTTGGCCCATAACCCTCGCCTTCCGGTTCATGATGTCGACTGGAACTGGAACTGGTAAGTCAGTTTGATAGATTCCAAGTTCTCACAACTAAGCCGTCCAATAGGGGTCCCAACCCCAAAGATACCTCCTCTGGTCATCGTTCATCTAGTTCGTCATGCGCAGGTCCGTACTCATATCCGGTGACTGTTGTCCATCATATCTTTTTCATGTAGTACAAATGACTGACACGCCTTATTTTATTGTTGCTAGTCCGATAACAAAGACATATCTGGAGACGCTGGGCTCTCGTTAAAAGGGGAACGACAATGCGACGACTTGGCCCGCGCCTTCGAAAAACACGCTCCATTCATCACGCACATCATATCATCTCCCATGAAAAGATGTACCGAAACTGCTCGAAAAGGATTCGCAGCATCGATCTCAAGAGGTGTTATGATACGTGTGATGCCTGCTTTGGCAGGTAGAAATGACCAGACGGTTTGGAATCTCCCTCAAAACACTGGTGATAAGGAGGTAGACGCTGCGTGGATCTTAAAGCAGCCCGGAACTAGAGATCAGCGGACTGAGGATTCAGCGTTCGTGAGGAAGTGGTTGACTTTGGACGGTTTGAGAGTAAAAGAAGCTGCTGGTATCAGGGAGGTTGTCGTTGTCACCCATGGTCAGCTTTTGGGCAGACTTCTTGGTGACAGTACAAACTCCTTCCCGGTTGCTTTTTTGGATCTTTAATGGTCTATGGTAGGTTTTTTGCTTACTTCACTTGTACAGAATATCGTGCTCACCATTTTCCAAATGCGCAAATCGCAAGTTACGTTATGACTCGGGCCGGAATCTTAGAGTACGTTAAGATGGAAGCAGGGTTGAAAGAGCACAGGGATATACAGAGAATTTGGAAGCAGAAGCTGGATAAGGAAAAGGCTGACGAGCGCGAGCGATTACGAAAAATTCTAATGGCGAAAAAACTCCAGGGAGACATAGACTTTTATAGGAAGAAGATTGAAACGTGTGAGCGGGAGAGAAACGATGACCTGCGGCGGCTGTTAGTAAAGGAGTACGCTCTTAAAGGTGGGAAGAAGATGGTTGAGGATGGTTGGGACACGCAGCCCCTGCGGGCAGGTCAGGTACAATGACCCGATTGACCAAGCCGAGCCCCCGTCTACGAGAAGGAAATATGGAATCATATACTGATGACTTGACTTGCAAAGGAAAATATCTTGATTATCGACGCGACCTCCGATACCTTAGTCACTCTGGCCCAGTGGGAGAAATTACTGAAAGAGCGCCATCGGAAGGAGCTCCTCGATGAGCAAAAGCTTCAGAAATCCACCCAACTACCACCCGATGTCGAATTGAAAGAGGTTGCAAGCCGCCTAGGATTCACGTCTCAAGGCCTCATGGCTCATGGAAAGCTATCTGATGGCACTAAAGTCTCTAAGCAAGTCGATTCCGCCGAGCTATTGTATCTCCTTCAAGGCTCTGAGTGGTACTTGGAATCAGCTTCCAGCTTAAGCAAACCGATACCGGGTATGAAACATGTAGATGAGAATGCTTTCGGTCAACGATTGCTTGAGATAGGTGCTATGAAGGGATCCGGAGAGGCCCTCGATGAGAGGAATGCTAAGAGCCTTGCCAAAATAAAATATTGGGGACTAAAAGGCGAAAAGACACAGCAGGTACAGTATTTTCTAAAATCGTACCATGAGTGAGACTGACAGATAGTTTGATGCTACAAATAGTACTGCTCGACCTCACAACTTCCGGTCAGCTCTATCACGACTGAGGATGCATTTTCCTTGCTGTTCGAAACGACCACAAAAAGCCGAGCCATCGTTCAAGACGCCATTTTCTCAATTCTCGTGAACCTAAAACTCTCCGCTCAATCAGATCTTCCCAATGTATTGGCTTGTGAATATGCCCGGCAAGCTCTGCAAGCATTCCATGCGGCAAATGGTGTTGGGAAAGCAGATTTGGAGTGGATGAGGGAGATTTTGGAGGCAAATCTTGGATATCTTCAGGCTGCTCCGATGAAGGAAACTGTGGAAAAATGGAGAATTGAACAGCGGGGAAAACATGAAGGCCCTTCGAGGAAGAGGAGGAGAGAATAAGTTAGGATCTGGGCAGCAGAGGAGTGTAAATAGATCCATCTATCTCTAGTCTGTTTTTGCTATTTGGGTAATTGGTCATTTTCGAGAATTTCATCGACCAGAATTGCGCGCGATCATAATCGAACGCTGCTTTCTCGAAAACGTCTCATAATTGGAGGGATTAAGGTATGAAACGTTTTGGTTTTGGGGATTTGATGCAGGATTCGAATATTCCTGAGAACATGGTTGTTCGAGACAGGAAAGCGCTAGAACTTTGCAGTAGTCAAGACATGGATGCCATGATACCTCGGAAGGTCGAACATTCCCCAAAAAGGCTGACCGATTTGAAGTGTAGCTCCTCGATGAAGATCTTGATTTGTTTGCTTCACAGAGTTCGTTCCTATTTAGAGTCCTCGCATGAACGTACCTCTCAGCTATCTTTGGCCTAGTCGAGGGACTGTGCCGGCCCCGTCTGCTCCCTTGGAGACTTCGCCTCAAGGCGGCGGCTCTACTGTTCCTACATGTGAGGCAGATATTGATTTTGATCTAGAACTGTGTTCATCCAATTTCCGCCTCAGTGACGAGGAAGAACTATCTTTATTCGTCATCGTTCATATCATGCGACATGCATCGGTATTCTGAATCAAAATCGCACATTATCAAATTTATCACTAATTAATTTGCAGTCCACCCACGAGGACGAAGACAGCGGTCTTTCTTCTAAAGGCGAAAAGCAATATAATGACTTATCCGATCAATTTATTGACAACGCCCAGTACATCACCAACATTCTCTTCTCTCCTGTGCATCGAGCGGCTGAAACAGCATGGAAAAAGTGCGGTTACGTTGCGAGACGAGGGGTCGATATTGAATTGATGCCGGGTCTATCGGGTCGTCTGGACGACAAGCTTTGGATGGTCCTGACTCGGAGTAGTTACGGCAAAATCTTTCTTGTCCATGAACCTTTCCCAAGAGACGCCAACTTCAAACACGCTCAGGACACATGGAAATGGCTTACTCTTCGCAGGCTAGCTCCGCAGGAAGCACAAGAGTACGCCAAGTGGTCGTTACGCACAGAATGTTTTTAGAATCGGCACCAAGTAAAGCTTTAAAACGACGGGTATTCCATTCTTTATGGATTTCCCGCGCAGATCACGATTCGTATCACTGGGGCAAAGTGGTAATGCACAATCACGCGGCAGACGGAACGGGGAAATGGAAATACATTGAAGAAGCGATGCTCCCGGAAGAAAAAACAGCACGGAAAGTTTGGGAAGCCCAACTGCAAATTAGGAGATATCAAAGATGGAATACCTATCAAGAGAATTGAGGAGTGCCGAAGAAGAAAGAAACCAGGCCTGCAAGCAGCAAGAAGAGCGGGAGTAAGAAGAGAAGAAAAGGTTTGAAATGGAAAGATTTGACAGGGAAAGGATTGATCATGACTGGCAAGAACAGGAGCGGATTCAAAGACGACAAACTCGGAAGTTGGAAAAACAAACTAAACGACTCGAGCGAGAAAAGGCATCCAGGGAACTCGAGAAAGTTCGACGGAAAGAAGAGCAAGCCGAAAAAGCTCTACGAGAAGCTAAACAGCTTAAAATTGAAATTAGCGCGAAGGCAAAAGAGGAGTTTTCACAGTACTGGCCGAGAAACTTAGTGCATTGCCGTACTCAATTCTCTAGTCCTCACTGCAAATTTTTGAAAGCGTGGTTGCAGACTGACCATAACAGGGTTCAAGACGAGTCTTTAATCTCGAAACATGCCAAACTGTGACCTTGAATAAGTAGGTGAACAACATAAAGGTACGGCACAGACAAGAGTTTATTCAAGAACAGATCGATGCCAAGAGCAAGACGAAAGCGTTTGGTCTCTAGAACTCACCTCCAAACATATCCAACTTTCATTCAAGCAACGAGAACACCGGGCTGCAGATTAGTCTTGGGAACAACATCGCTTCTCCTCAAGTCGCACGAGCTCAATGCCAAGGGACAGTAGTTTCCCTTCCAATTCAACCCTTCTCATGGGATGTGTGGGTTCATTCTGAGGCACGAGGAATGCAAAAGTTAGCCCCCGCGTTTCTCCAAGGTCTTGCGAGCTGGAAACTGTCCACAGACACGTGCCCCAATAGGAAAATAGCTCTCGGCTTCGCTCTAAACATCTAGAAGATATTCTATGAACCTCAAGAAAGCGTAGATATTTAGGCAGGGTGCCCGAATCTATTCGTTTCCCCAGTGCATAAATTATGAGAACACTGGTAAAGAGACAGTAGGTATTATGATATTGAAGAAGGCTAGTAGAAGCTGCATGTGTCATTTACATACAGAGAGCTCACTTGCATCACTTCAATCATGCAGCGGATGAAAGGATCTATCCGCACCTCTTCGGCAACTATCTACCTGGGCATAAGTTGTGTCATAACATCACCACCCGTGGCACATAATCTCATGAAAAATTCTGAGCACAGAGTAGAGACATCTAAGTATTTAATAACCAAGGTGAAGACATCGCACAGACAGGAATGTTCCCGAAAAGAAAAAAAAAAAGAGTTGATGCTCCACCTCAACGGATACTAAACTCTCAAAATCCAAACAACAAAGCTCAGGACAGATAATAATCTCAGGAAAGCAACTTCTCCCACAATTAAAATCGATTGATCTCCGTCTTCATAAACCACATGTGCGCAGTTGAAGACGAGGTTTCCCAAATGCGAGAGATCTACCCCGCTATTCTCTGGGGAGCTTCCGTGCTTGTTTATTAACATGATAAACTAAGCATCGAACATCTGAAAAATATTGAAAGACATCCATAAACACTCCATTCGCCTTCAAAGGGTTAACAGATCTTTTGGAGGAGCGCATATGGGATTAAAAGACAGGTTCCCGGAGACCAAAGCGCAGAAATTTGCGGAAATGATCAAGGTCCCGTTTGAGGACAGGGAGAGGATGCTTGAGCTTGCGTGACAAATACAATAGGAACATGGATGAACACTTCATAACAATAGAGGGTCGCTTGACTCATGAAACTGGGGAGCGATGAGGAAGCATGACCTTGCATACCCTAACCACGCATAGGGGCAATGCCTTCTTGGCATCAAACATCTAAGTCTAAGTAAGCACTGACCAATGTGATTCTGGGGACTAGCTTAGCAGTATAATAGTGGATGTATGGTCGGAAATGCCCTCATTCACAAAGCTCAAAGACAGGATCATACAGTTGAGCAGGGACCGAGATATGAATCGTCGCTAAATATACGTACATTACAACGATGTATGCTGTAGGCCTGACAAATATAAAGTTTGGTGGTCCAGTGGCACCCAAGGCCAAGCCTGTATAGGATTCGAGAGGATCCGCTCATCCACTGGGATGATAGGGCTGGTTCGGCCGGAGATCGAGGCCGGTGATCGAGACCCTTTTGAGAACTGACTGTACAGAAATGGCAACTTTCTGCTGATATCAGGATTAATAATTATGATGTGACTCCTACCTAGCCTTGGTGGACCCGAGGCACAGACAAAGTGAAAACAAGTGGAGACAAACAAGCGCGAGCAGGGGGCGGCGATACCGAACAGGGGGCGGATGCATGCACGCGGAGGCGGGTGAGTAGGGGGCGGAAACTAAGAATTTAGGTTCAGTCTTGCGTGCGTGGAGTGAGGATCATTGGAAAGGAGATTGATGGGTCCTGAAATTACGCAAGTACACCCGCTATTAATCAGTGGGGAATCCACAATGTTTTCTCTACTGGCGAAAGCCTGTACAGAAAGAATACGTGCGTGTGGAGAAGGATATTCCAAAGTTGCTTCAGGAAATGGAAGACCTGAGGCTACTATTCCATTCGCAAGCTCCGAACTTGTGCAGCTGCAGAATGACCTTCATGCCTTGCAAGGCATATCAAAAGACATATCTCGACTACAAGTATCTAGCATACTGAGTAGAAGACTGAGTCTCCCGTCAATAAATACCAGAGCAAAAAACGGATTCAGGCCTGCGTTATCTCACCCTATTCGGATTTAACCCATCCACCCCAAGCTCAGTACCTGGGGATATTTGCGAGAGGTCGATAAACACTTCGCCATTTTACTGAATGCGATAAATAGACATTGGCTATAGAACACTGTAGTCGTTCCGCTGACGATCGAAGAACGGTGGAAGAGGGGCAAGAACTCAGCGAGCTCGCTGGATCTTTTCATTTTCCTCAGAAGTCTGGACGAGATTTGACGCGAAGCCACAACTGCAACCCACGGTCTGAATACTTGTTCTTTGAATTCCTAGGTAGAAGTCAAAGCTTCCTGTTGTGTAGCCGTATTCTATGACGTATCTTGCCATACTTTTGTTGGCATGGTTTAGAATACTGTGAAGGTCAAAGAGAAAGGCAAAGTGTGCTTCTTTTCTAATTTGATGGAAAGGACACCCATGCTGAGTCTCAAAACGGAGAATTTGACACTGCAAAGGCAGAAAGGGGAGCCCGGCGCATGTCTCTCGGATTTCCCCAAACACTACATCAGAGGAACTGGAATTTTTTTGCTAATAGTCCTTGTTCTCAAATGGAAATGAGACTCTTACCAAATCTGGCAAAAATGGAAACCATCTTCATCATCAACGTCATTGGCTTGGATATCACTTAATACTATGATATGGCACATTCGGGCCGACTCCCAACCCGAGAGAACGTTTCGAGCCGATGGACATATATACTCTAGCTCAGGAAAACGAATTTTCAAGGCAGTCTGAAAATGTGGAGCGAAAGAATATCAACAGCCGTTATACCACCTCAAACACAGCCCCTTTCGTCGGCTGTGCGACCTGAGCTTGCGGGCCGAATAGTTGCATGGTTCGTAATGTGGCCTCTCACATACTCGTACCACAGCAATCCAACTTGAATCACAAGGTAGGATTTTCAGCATCTTCAACTCCCAATCCGGTATTTGTCGAACCCCGCCTCGATCAAGAATACCATACCCCTCAAAATGGACGTTCCATCAAAAAGCAAGGGAATGGCTCTCGACGATACTACCCCTTAGTCCCCGTTGTTCCCGATTCAGTTCGTTTGCCGCGGCACAGCACCAAAAATAGCAACATTACTAGGCATTGCCGTCCAAGCACTAATACTCAGATATACACTTCCCACTCCTACCTACGTATTTCTGATACTAAGTGGCTCCGCCACCCGATTCGATATTACCTCTCCTAATTAGGGAACGCAAAGCCCCCATTCATCAAACTGCTAGTAATCTAAGCCTCGATTGTGCCTTATGGGTTATACCCACTAGAAACGATAGAGACCAATGAGAATAGCTGAATCGGCTTTATCATGTGACTAGTGGCTACTTGTGAGGGCCGGCTTGATGAAACGGGCCAATGTCGCGCGCCGGATCGTTTGGACTCTTACGAACGTTAGAGCGTGGACCTAGACCTCTCAGCCTCCGTCAGATTTGACTTCAACGTCTCGACGACGTCTCCTCTTCATCTCGACATTCGCCATCACCGACAGAACGACAGGCCGACACGACATCTTCGAATAGCGACCGTTTGTTTCATTTGTAGGCATATAGATTTGGAATAGGAGAAGATGGTTCTAAAGCGCAACAAACGAGGCGGGCGCCCGTCTCCTTATCCACGATTCCTATTCCATGGATTGAGGAGCGCGCAATTGTTGGGCAGTATAGTGGTTAGTGGGATTATGTGCTATTTCATGTATTATTTGCGTGAGTATCCCTTTTCTTGCATTCAAGATCGCGATGGAAAAGAAAGGAGAAGTGAGGCTAATGAGACGATCCGACAGATAAGGAGAGCTATGCGATACCGTGGACATTCATCATTGTATGTGGATATTTACGAGAAACGAAAAGGGAAAGGAGAGCAGTGAACTAATTTTTGATATATAGCTTCTTACGATCTCTATCGCGACGATAGCAAGTTTGACTATCACCATCATCCTATATAATTTCACCTACCTTTCCCCGAGATTCAACCTCTTTCTTAACGGCACGATTTCATTCTTCTGGGCTCTGGGTCTTTCGCTGCTCAGTTGGTCTGTTAGCACGAGCCATGTGTTGGAGAAACAATGTACCGGCAAGGTCTGGGGTGGTGTTGCGGAGGCAGGTGTGTGCAGGGACTATAAGGCTCTTTGGGCTATGACTTTGATTGGAACGTCAGTTCTCCCTCTGCCCCTCTATAAATGTTTGGCTTCGCTAATCTGTGTTGGGATATAGTGTGTCGACATTTGGAGCCTTGCTTCTTGACGCGCATACCCACCGGAAGCAAAATAGACGCGGCAAATATCTGCTACCTGAAGACGATAAGGATGCGCAGCGACTGAACGATATGAAGAGTATGCGTGTTAGAAGTGAAGGCTATGATGCGCCCAGCGAGCACAGTGCGCCGGGAGGAAGTGTGTTTGAACAGGATATCGGATATCATAATCGGTATGGGATGGAAGATGGAGAAGAGGTGTATGCGCATGGGCCTTTGGAGCCGAGACAAGCTCAGAAGGATATGGGATATCATAATCAGTTCTTTCATGATTAGAGGATAGAGGTTTGGCGGTAAGACGAAAATGTGGATGAAAGGATGAAAGGATGAAAATGGTATTGTGAATTGGCGCCTGGAGCATTGCGGCTACATGTTTATAATAGGATATCTGGTCTTTTGCATGTATACTTTGGGAGTTTGTTGAAAGTTCAAATTACATTGGTTCCTAGTTGAATTAGGTTTCAGAAGAACCTAAGGTGATTCGCTTTAGCTTGATGTGCTATTTAAATTATTCTTGACCTATTCTCCAAAGGGAACCGAGGAGGATCAAGCTGCTTTCAGAGCATTATATTAATCTCAAGGCCTGATATAAAAGGAATCTAGGATGGTGCCATCCTGGGGCTCAGCTTGGTCTGCGGCTTGGCGTGCAGCCTGGCATGCGGCCTGAGTGCACATGGTCCAGGCCAGAGTGTCCTTATCAGGTGTCCTGGGGAAGATAGTCCCTATCAAAAGCGGCCGCAGTGCGGCGTAGGCAGAAGAGAAACCTGTGGCACTTTATTGCCAGTATAAATGGGTGTGGTTCTTCTGGAATTTACCGGCGAAAATTGGTTGGCGATTGGAGGCTATGTATTATTTGGAAAAAATCAAGGGTACTGTATGCGGATTTGGGAGGAGGAGGATTAAAGTTATAGTGCTTCCCGTGATTGTTAAATCATGGGGGAGGGGAAATTCTATAATGGCGTATCATTTGTTGTGTTACGAGCGATAGAAGCCCTCTTCCCAAATAAACAAGCTCTTGCATGATGATCTGCTGCCAGGTCCACGGTCCGTATCCATGCAAAAATTTCTCGGGGAATTCGGCTCAAATGTCGGGAGCGTCCATGACTCGTGACTGCTACGGCATTCTTGGCATCCAATCAGCTCGATTCGCTCTTTTGGGAAGAGTTGGAGGGTGCCGAATACCAGTTTATGCGAGCTGCAGAGGTCGTCACAGCGCAGCTTGGCCGTGGGGTTCTGCATCTTGACTTGGGAGGTCAATCTAGTACAACGGAATGATAATTGGTGCGTTCATGCCAAATTTTGACGCCGCGATTGATATATTTGTATATTTAGAATCGAAATTGCTGCAATGCATTCATACCTATTTCTAAAGCGCGAAGGAAAGAGTTCAAGGCAAGCGATTTGTAGTGTATTCTCGAAGCGCGAAGGTAGACAGTTCAGCGTCAAAACACCTCCAAATTTACCAGTGCTGGGCGCGGAGTAGCGCTTAAATGCACCCACCCATGCCAAAGCGGGGCAGTCTGGACGCATCCCAGGGCATTTACATGCAATGAGCTCCGGGAAGGGGGTGCCAGTTCAAATTTAACTCACCGCACTGCCAGAAACAAGCTCAGGACAATGGATATTCTGTCGGTGTGCGGCGCTGTCTCGTGTTCGCAGGTTTCTAAAATGGAATTAATAGTAGAAGGAGCTCTGATATTCCACCAAAGAGCTGAGCGGAGTCTTTTGTTGTGGCTGTGGAAGGATATAAAAAATCAATAATGAAACGTCAGAATGGATTAGAGACGCATTTAAAAGTACGGTGCGGTGAGCCGTGTTGTTATACTGTGAAGACCTCACGCAAAGCCAAGTGTGACTACCGAGCCTGGAACTTAGCAAATAGTATGTATGTATGAGACGACCAACCAACAAACCGAGAGCTCGGGTCAACTGTCGAATTTGTCACTGATAGAAGAAGCGCACCTTAGCCCTTCTAGAAATAACTTTCGGTATTGATCTCTGTTTATCTATAGGGCTGTGCTTAACAATTTAAGTTCGCCTCGATATCCATTCCGAGATGATACGAGGGCCAAAGCCTCATCCTACCTTAAGCGATCCTGTTGTTAGGCGCAGTCGAGGCAGGGAACCTTTGGTGAAAAGTCGCTTAACCTGTAAAAGTGCCAAAGGGGGGCTTTTTGAACTACCGAGGCTTTTGATTGGCCTGCTCGGTGAAGCTAAACCCAACAGGGCAATTTTTGCTGCTACTAGAATACGCTTATTGGCGCGCTCGGTAAGACTTAATCCCAAAGCGTTTGAATTTTGTCTCCGTCCGCATTTTATACTCTAAAATGAAAGTTGGTCGTCTTCTGTGGATCCTATTTTCATATGCACGGGCTTTGCCCTCTAGAAAGTTAAAAATTATATTGGGGTCCAAATCGCGTGGCAGCCTGCACCATTACAGCAGGGTTACAGTGCCATGCGTCCGCTGTGCAGCTTACCCCCAGTAGGGAGAGCGTTAGCGTAAAGGCCGACCGAGTATCCAAAAGAGGAAAGCCAGAAGTTTATCCGATCATGGCCTGGTGCCATAACATTTTGATGGAGATCTAGCCGCTGTTGATCCCCGACATTATTCTTATCCATGCAGAGGAAGATGGGAAGGGGCGCAAGCCCAACGGTGCAGGCTTTTGACTATGTGCCGGGCCTTGATCCACGATCCTTGTCGCTAGATGTCATTTCAAGATTGACATGGATTGCATGCATCAAGTATTAGAGTCGAGCTCTACCCGTACACAATCTTACAATCCTGAACGACCATCAATCATGGGTAAACCAAAATCTCAGCAAAGATATCGAGTCTGTGGAACACCTGTTAGGACGGGATGTATCACTTGCAAGTAGGCGAAGACCTCACTTGTTTTTAACTTGTGTTACTGATATCGCTTTCAGGATTCGAAGGGTCAAGTGTGATGAGGGGAAACCTTTCTGCAAACGATGTACTTCCACCGGTCGAAAATGCGATGGATATGCAGCTCCAGGCCAGCCGTCTCTCACAACCAGGAAGCCCTCTCCCAATCCCGAACACCCCTCACTTATTACCGATCCCATGGAGCAACAGATGCTCCTGTTCTTCAACACAGTCACCGCTCCAACGTTATCTGGGGATTTCTCAAGCGACTTCTGGGAACGGAGAGTGATCCAAGCTTCTGCTGTTGAGCCTACCAGTGAGCACCACATCTTCATTCAAAATCTGCTCGTGGAGTTTTCGCCAACCATTAGTGGTGGAGATAATCTCAAGCAAACTCATCCTTCAGTGCCCTTCAGCAGATGTCCACATACTGACGTTACATTATGAAGTCCGGCATGCCACGATTGCCATTGGGGCAGTCCACAATGAATTCCTCTCAAAGCATGGCTTCCACGGGAGAGTTCCAGATCCCTCCATCAGACCCTTTGCTTGCGGTCAGTACACGAAAGCAATCAGTCTCTTGCATGGGTTGATGACGACTCGGACACAACAGCTCGACATCACATTAATGTCTTGCATCTTATTCATCTGTTTTGACTGCATTTGCGGCAACCACGACAGCGCAATCATCCACCTCAAAGCTGGCCTTAAAATACTAGAAGACATAAAAAACCAAAATGCGACGGCAATATCGCCCGGCGGATCTAGGCAAACTCACGAATGGGAGAGAGAGTTTGCCCCATTGCTGCTTGGCCTAGGAGTGCAAGCCGCTACATTCGTTAATCCGAAGTACGGCAAAGACCGAGCAGCTCTCTGGAACATGTTGAAGGGTGCCAGAGTTCCTACTCATCCAACAGCTTTTCATTCTATCGATGAGGCACGACATGCTTTGGAACGAACTATTTCAGACATCATAGCGGATCTTTCATCGATAAATGATCGCCTCACTGATCATCGAATACCAAACCCTCGAGGATCTGAAGGACCAATAACCGATTCTCGAGGCCTTGAAGTACAAAAACACATGTCCGCCATGCAATCTTGGAATGAAGCGCTGGATCGCTACCTCCTCTGCGCATCGAAAGAGACATTAGTCTCATCACCGGCCAAGCTCGCACGCGGAGCCAGTCTCCTGAGGGTTCATGGGCTGGTAATGTCCATTGTGGTCGGTACACCCGAGACCCATGAAGATAAATTCGGTCAAATCATCTCACATTGCGAATACCTTCTGCCGAAAAACATGAGCAGCTCATCTGTGGGATCGAACTCGAACTTCTCTACGGATCTTGGCATTCTCGCACCTCTATTCTTCACTGTATTACGCGCACCAAAATTGTCTCTCAGACGCCAAGCACTCGATCTAATGGCCAAAACACCTAGGCGCGAGGGCATGTGGGATTCAAGTGATGCCGTATCAGTGGCCCGCGAAGCTCTTCAAGCAGCAGAAGCGCACGGAGTAGCCGGTATGATTACGCCACTGGGGGATGAAGATACAGAATGCAGACTATGGGTTGGGTACTCAGAACGGTTGCTACATAATTCATTTGGGCAGCAGACTGAGACTACTGCCACTATCCTCTCTAACTCTTTCATCAATGGGTTTCCTACGCCGCGAACTGTCCCATCTTCTGGTTCGCCTGGACGATTTGGGATGCTGAGACCTACGGATCATCGAGACAGCATGTAAAATAGTCCTTAAGATTTTATGATACCATGCCTACCTTCACAACGTGATTTCAAAGGGATACCTTAATCACCTGCAGAATAGTTCATGCGGGCGTGAAGCACATACACGGCATTACGAGAAAGCCTCCTATATGCACGCAGGCATTGTGCCCCTCAGTGATTGGTCAAGATACGCGATTCGTTATCCATAGCCTCGGAGACGGTGTCAACCACCCAACGCGGATTTTCTGTGGCGCGTGGGGTCTTACAGTACTGTGCATAGCCGCGTCCACCTCATGCTAAGCTTTTACGGGGATAAA
>Ga0182030_10013661_pt1 | contig 16132 bp, 15 predicted proteins | sample 812S3MmetaG_FD_121299 | JGI IMG/M metagenome (GOLD analysis project Ga0182030, IMG submission 121299) | Permafrost microbial communities from Stordalen Mire, Sweden - 812S3M metaG (Illumina Assembly) | ecosystem: Environmental > Terrestrial > Soil > Wetlands > Permafrost | place: Sweden...
GCCACCTCGCCACCCTTTAGGACGATGCCCTCTTCCCCCCATATAATGTGGGTCGGGTTGGCGGTAAGCACGGATTCGGACATCTTCATCATGTTCTGCGAGGGCAAGGAAAATGTCCGAGGGACCGCGTCGGCCAGTTCCTTTCGATTCTGGGTAAACGGGTAGACCGCGGTCAGACGCGTACCGAGGGTAAACAGCCCGATGAACGTGTCCGGTGGAAGATCGTTCTTGAGAAACTCGCCCGCAATCTCGAAGGCGCGGTTACGGGCGACCGGGTCCAGATTGTGAAATACCAGGCAGACCAGATTCAGCGAGTGCAGGTTCAGCGCGTGCAGCGGGAGCAGGCCGCCGGACTTCACGGTTTTGTTGGCGCTCTGGCTTTGTACTTCGGTGGCTGGAACGAAGCGGAAACTGGTGATTTGTGCCGGAAGCCACCCTCGGAGACTTGGACATCTCCGGCCTTGAGATTCTTCACCGGCTTGCCGTGCTTGTCGAGAACGACAACATCGAGAAGCACTTCGCTGGCCGAGGTGCGGGCAATCGGATTGGAATCGGGAATTTGGGTGTTCTGTGGCGCAGGTGCACCGGTCAGCGTCGAAACGCCGATGACGAGACATATAGAATATAGTCTCACTTTGAATGCATCTTAGCGCCACTAACCTACCGCCGCAAGGGTAGGCTTGTCGACAGGGTAGGCTGGTCGACAAGGTAGGCTGGTCGGCCGATTTTCAGCCGGCATTGCGGCTCACGTCGGAAGGCAAAGCGGGCGGCGACAAAACGCCTGCAAATGGACTTACTTGACTCAGTTATCACTTTTGCTTACTATGAGGCGTGACGGCAAGCGAGCTGCGGCGAAAACTGGCGAAGGCGGGTTGCACTTTCGAAGACCGCAAGAAGCACACCCGCGTGTTCTTTCTGGGCCGTGAGTCGCACATGCCGCGTCATCCCTCGAAGGAAATCAAGAAAGGAACGCTGCAAGGGATACTCCGACAATTGGGCATCCCGAGCGTGTAAGGATAAAAGTGCATGGACTACCAAGCTCTGTTTGAACTGGCCGACGAGGGAGGGTTTATCGTAACCTTCCCGGATTTCGAGTTCGGCATCACGCAAGGGGACACCGAGGCAGAAGCTAGAGAGATGGCGGCAGATTCCCTCGCCTTGGTCATTGAAAGCTACATCGAGCAAGGCAGAGCCCTCCCTGCGCCGATCCATCGCCGCGGCCGGCAGTATCGCTCGATCATCCTGCCGGCGCTCCAGGCCGCCAAGACGGAACTGTATCGGCAATTCATGGCTTCTGGGCTTCGCAAGGTCGATCTCGCGCGGCGGCTCGGCATCCCGAAAACGGTCATCGACCGGCTGTTCGATCTCAACCACCACTCGCGCCTCGATCAGATCGAGGCTGCCTTCGCCGCGCTCGGAAAACGTCTGACGATGCAGGTCGAGGACGCCGCCTGAGACGATAGCGTATTCTCAGCCATGGCGTCCGGCCATCGCGATGGCTCCGGATTGCCGCTTACACCGTTCAAGCGATCCCGCGAAAGCCCACCCCGCGCATCTACCCCGTCCGCGTGCACTGTTCCGCCGGAGCGCCAAGAGCCGCCCACAGCCTGCCCCTTGCCCTCCGTGCCGCCAATAGAAAACCGACCATCGCGGTCCGATTTGACACCCATCTACCCCCAGTGATAAATGTAGTGTTCTTTAACAGGAGAGTTTATGGCCGACGAGCAAAAGCCCGAGGGCTCGCCAGCGGCATCGCCACCCGGTGGCGGGGCAGCTGCGCCACCGGCGAAGCCAGCCGCTCCGGCCGCCAAACCAGCTCCTCCCAAGCCCGCTGCGGCCGCCCACCCCGCACCCCCAAAGCCACCCGCCGTTATGGCGGCGACCCCTTGGGACAGCGACCTCGCTAAGGAGATCAAAGAGCGATTCGGCGACCGCATTGTGGAAACTTCCACTTATCTTGGCCAGAACTTTGTCGTTGTCAAACCCGATTCGGCGGTCCCTTTAGTCGAATATCTCAAGCTCGAAGCCGATTTCGATTACCTCGTCGACATCACCGCCGTCGATTGGCCCAAACGCGCCGAACGGTTCGACGTGGTATACATCCTCTACAGCTTCGCCCGCAACGAACGCGTGCGCGTCAAGACCTACATTGCCCTGGACTACAAGCCGGAAACCGCGGTCAATGTACACCTCACCGCCAATTGGCTGGAGCGCGAGGTGTTCGACATGTTCGGCATCGAATTTGCAGGCCATCCGGACATGCGCCGCATTCTCCTGCCTGAAGAGTGGTCGGGTTACCCGTTGCGCAAGGATTACGGTATTCTCCAGCAGGACGACCGCTGGGTGCAGGAAAACCTGGGTATCGAAAGCGGTCATTGACACCAGTATGCCCGACGTTACATTTCTAGATTCCACCGAACTGGTCCTCAACATGGGCCCGCAGCACCCATCCACGCACGGAGTGCTGCGCGTCATCCTCAAGTTGGATGGCGAGAAGGTCTTGGGCACTGAGTGCATCATCGGCTACCTGCACCGCGGTGTGGAAAAAATCGCCGAAAACCGCACCTTTGCGCAATTTAACCCATACGTCGATCGCATGGACTACGTGGCCGCCATCTCCAACGGCCTCGGTTACTGCCTCGCCATCGAGAAGGTGCTGAACGTCGAAGCTCCGCCGCGCGCCCAGGCCGTGCGTGTCATCCTCACCGAACTGAATCGCATCGCCAGCCACCTGCTCTGGCTCGGCACCCACGCGCTCGATCTCGGCGCCATCACGCCGGTGTTCTACTGCCTCCGCGAACGCGAAGAGGCCCTCAAAATCTTCGAGAAGTACTGCGGCGCGCGTCTCACCACTCACGCCTTCCGCATCGGCGGCCTGCTCTACGAAACCTACGATGGGTTCGAGAAGGACATCCGCGATTTCTGCACGATGTTCCTCCCCAAAGTGGACGAGTACGAAGAACTGCTCACCAACAATCGCATCTGGGTGTCGCGCCTCAAGGGCGTCGGCATTTTGAGTGCCGAAGAGTGCAAGGAGTACGGCGTTACGGGCCCGGTACTGCGCGCCGCTGGCGTGAAGTGGGATCTCCGCAAAGCCCAGCCCTACTCCGGCTACGAGAAATACGACTTCGAAATCCCCACGCGCCAGGACGGCGACACGTACGACCGGTACGTCGTCCGCATGCAGGAAATGCGGGAATCCGTCCGCATCATGCAGCAGGCCGTGGACTCGCTCGCTGAAGGGCCCATCATGGGCAAGGTCGGCAAGGTGATCAAGCCGCCTGTCGGCGAGGCGTATGTGTCCATCGAAGCGCCCAAGGGTGAGCTGGGATATTACGTGGTGTGCGACGGCGCTACGCAGCCGTATCGCTGCCGCGTGCGTCCTCCTTCGTTTGTGAATTTGCAGGCCCTCGACCGCATGATTCGCGGCGGGCTGGTGGCCGATGTCGTGGCTGTAATCGGGACTTTGGATATCGTGTTGGGAGAAGTAGACAGATAATTACCGAGCCGCGACCAGAGGGAGCGGAAGAGCCTTATGGGAAAACTGCTGAGAAGCATATTTCTGGTGGACCTGTTTCAGGGACTGTGGGTTACGTTCCGGAACCAGAACCCCAAGTACATTTACACCGAACGGTATCCGGAGGAGCGGCCGCAGGTGGCCGAACGCTACCGCGGAGCTCCGCGCCTCAACATCAACCCCGATAACGGCGAGACCCTCTGTATCTCGTGTAATTTGTGCGCGCTGGCTTGTCCGGAATCGCTCATCGTCGTCACCAGTCAGCGCAATGAGGCCACCAAACGCAAGGAACTGACTACGTTTACCTATGACACGTCGCGCTGTATGTTTTGCGGGCTGTGCGAAGATGCCTGCCCAGTGGACGCGCTGGAGCTGACACAGGATTTCGAGATGGCCACCTACAACCGGGAAGGCCAGATCTGGGATCGGCAGATGCTCGAAGAGGGGCCTAAGCCCACTCAATACAAATGTTGACCCCAATGGCCTCCACGTACCTCGATACCGTTTTCTTCTACCTGTTCGCGCTGCTCACCCTGGGGGGTGCCATCCTCACCATCACACGGCGGAACGCGGTGCATAGCGCCATCTCGCTCATCGTTTCGCTCCTCGGTGTCGCCGGGCTCTACCTTCTGCAGCACGCCGAGTTTCTGTTCGCCGTGCAGATTGTGCTCTACGTGGGCGGCATCATGCTGCTGTTCCTGTTCGTCATCATGCTGGTGAATCTCGACCAGATGGCCAAGGAACGCCAGTTCAATCGCGGCTGGATGGTCGGCGTTGCGGCGGTGGTCGCGGTCGGCGTCGAGATCGGCTACTTCTTTTATCGCGGGCAGGACAGCTTCAAGCTGGCCGACGTCGAGGCTGTGCCGGCCGCCATGGGCAACACCGAAGTATTGGCCGACATGCTGTTTCAGAAATATCTGCTGCCCTTCGAGATCGCTTCCATCCTGCTGCTGGTGGCGGTGGTCGGCTCGGTAGTGATGGCCAAGAAGAGGATCTGACGATGCATCCCATCACCCAAGTGCATTATCTGGCCCTGAGCGCGGCGCTGCTGCTCATCGGCACCATCGGCGTGCTCACCCGCCGCAATATCGTCATCATTCTGATGTCCATCGAGCTGATCCTCAACGCCGTGAACATCAATCTGGTGTCCTTCTCGCATACCTTCGGCCCAACTCACGTAGAGGGGCAAATTTTCGCCATCTTCGTGATTGTCGACGCCGTGGCTGAAGCCGCCGTCGGGCTGGGCATCCTCATTGCGCTCTTCCGCAATAAGGAAACCGTGCTGGCGGATGAAATCGACTTGCTGAAATGGTAGGAAACCTGTGAATTTCCTGGATCAAATCTGGCTTATCCCGCTGTTCCCGCTCCTCGGAGCGGCCCTCATGCTGGTATTCGGCAAGCTGCTCGATCCGCAGCCGGTATCCGAAGTGGCCATCGCTCCCGGCGTCGAACCGGTCTTTGAACATGGCCACGGGGAGCACGGGCACGATCACGGGCATTCGCCCCACCACGAGCATCACGGCCACGCCCATGACGACCCCTCCCATGACGGCCCCTCCCATGACGATCATGGCCACGATGCTCACGGGCGTCACTCATCGCCTCTCAAGAAGCTCATCAACATCATCTGCCCCGGCATGGTGCTGCTGTCTTTCCTCTTTTCCGCCGGCGCCGTGTGGCAGCTTTCGCAGAAAACCGAACGCATCCATCAGGTCATCCAATTTACCTGGGTGGCCGGCCTGCCGTTCCACATGGCCAGTGGGCAGATCGCTTCGTTCACGGCCGACTGGGGCTTCCTGCTCGACCCGCTTAGCTCGGTGATGATCCTGGTGGTCACCGGCATCGGTTTCCTGATCCACGTCTACTCCACCGGCTACATGGCCCACGATAACGGCTACTACCGTTTCTTCGGCTACCTGAATTTGTTCGTCTTCTTCATGCTGATGCTGGTGCTGGCGAATAATTACATGCTGTTATTCGTCGGCTGGGAAGGCGTCGGATTGTGCAGCTACCTGCTGATCGGCTTCTACTTCCAGAAGAAGTCCGCGGGCGACGCCGGCAAGAAAGCTTTCATCGTAAATCGCGTGGGCGACGCCGGCTTCATCCTGGGCATGCTGCTCATGATGTCGGTGCTCGGCACCGTTCGCTTCACCGACGTCAACGCCCTTCTTCGGAGCGGCCATTTCAGCGCCGAAACGGCCGGCTTCGGCGTGCTCAGCGTGATGTCGGTCCTGATGTTCTTCGGCGCTACCGGCAAATCGGCGCAGATTCCGCTTTACGTCTGGCTGCCCGACGCCATGGAAGGCCCCACGCCGGTATCGGCGCTGATCCACGCGGCCACCATGGTCACCGCCGGCGTGTATATGGTCGCCCGCTCCGCCGCGCTCTTCCAATTGACGCCCAGCACGTCCACCGTGGTTGCCACCGTCGGAGCATTTACCGCGATCCTCGCTGCTACCATCGCGCTCGTGCAGACCGATATCAAGCGCGTCCTGGCGTACTCCACCGTCAGCCAACTCGGCTACATGTTCCTGGCGCTCGGCGTAGGTGCCTACTGGGTGGCCATCTTCCACCTCTTCACGCACGCCTTCTTCAAGGCACTGCTATTCCTCGATTCCGGTTCGGTGATCCACGCCATGAGCGGCGAGCAGGACATGCGCCGCATGGGCGGGCTCAAGAATAAGATTCCCATCACGCACTGGACTATGTTCATCGGCTCGGTCGCCATCGCCGGCATCCCCGGGCTTGCGGGATTCTTCTCCAAAGATGAGATCCTATGGCAGACTTACAGCTCGCCGCTAGGTTCTAAGTTTCTATACATCATCGGTCTGGTTACAGCCGGGCTTACCGCCTTCTACATGTGGCGGATGATGAACATGACCTTTTACGGTAAGTCGCACGTGAAGCCGGAAGTCGAAGCGCACATCCACGAATCTCCGGCGGCTATGACGGTTCCGCTGTCGCTGCTCGCCATCGGCAGCGTGTTCGCCGGCTGGCTGGGTGTGCCCAAGGCGTGGACTCTGTTCGGGGAAACCTGGCGCGGCTTCGAGCATTGGCTCGAGCCGGTCTTCGCTTCCGCGGCCATTGTTGCCGAAAAGGAAGGCGCGCACGATGCCTCAATGGAGTGGGTCCTGATGGGTGTTTCCGTCGCCATCGCCATCGTCGGCATCATGGTGGCGCGGTACTTCTATCACAACAAGCCCGAGATTCCCGATTCCATCGAAAAAGCCGTCAAGCCGCTGTACGGCCTCTGCTACAACAAGTGGTATGTCGACGAGATCTACGACTTCCTCTTCGTCAATGGACTCTGCAAGGGCGGCGGTACCTTGCTCGGCGCGTTCGACCGCAATTTCGTCGATGGCGGGGTGAACGGCGCCGGTTGGCTGACGCGCTTCATCGCCACGATTTCCATGTGGTGGGATACCTGGGTGGTGGACGGCCTGGTGCGCTTCACCGCCTTCTTCGTCAAGATGCTGTCTTACCCGGTTTGCATCTTGCAGAGCGGGCGCGTCCAGACTTATGCATTCTTTGTAGTGGCTGGTGTGCTCGTGATGTTCGGATATTACATCGTGCGGTAACTTATGGACCAGCACTTACTCAGTATCGTTTTGTTGACACCCTTGGCGGGCCTGCTGGTTCTGCTGTTCCTTCCTTCGGGCAGCAAGAACCTGATCCGCATCTGGGCCAACTTGGCATTTCTAGCCGGCTTCGTAGTTTCGTTGCCGCTGGTCTTTCGATTCCAGACCGGCCTTCCCGGCTTCCAGTTCGAGGAGCGCGCCGATTGGATTCCCACGCTCGGCGCTCATTACCATTTGGGCATCGATGGCATCAGCCTGTTGCTGGTGATGCTCACTACCTTCATGGGCGTAATCGCCACGGTGGTCGGCTGGAGTGCCATTCAGGATCGCGTCAAGGAATATTACGCCATGTTCCTGATCTTGCAGACGGGCATGATCGGCGTCTTCATGTCGCTCGATTTCTTCCTGTTCTACATCTTCTGGGAACTGGTGCTGGTCCCCATGTACTTCATCATCGGAGTCTGGGGCGGTCCGCGCAAACTCTACGCGGCGATCAAGTTCTTCCTCTATACGCTGGCCGGCTCGGTGCTGATGCTGTTGGGCATCCTGACGCTCTACTTCCAGCACTTCCAACAGTTCGGTTTCTACACCTTTGAAATCTCCGAGCTTATGAAGACCGGCATGAGTCTCAACATGCAGGAGTGGGTCTTCTGGGCCTTCTTTATCGGTTTCGCCATCAAGGTCCCCATGTTCCCCTTCCACACCTGGCTGCCCGACGCGCACGTGGAAGCTCCCACCGCCGGCTCGGTCATCCTCGCCGCCGTGCTCCTCAAAATGGGAACTTACGGATTCCTGCGCTTCTCCCTGCCGCTGCTGCCCAAAGCGTCCGCCGACCAGACCATCGTCCAGATTCTCGCGGTCCTCTCCATCATCGGCATCCTTTATGGCGCGCTGGTCTGCCTGATGCAGAAGGATTGGAAGAAGCTCGTGGCCTACTCGTCGGTGAGCCACCTGGGTTTCTGCACGCTCGGCATCTTCTCCATGAACCCCAACGGGATCGCCGGCAGTGTACTCCAGCAGGTCAATCACGGCATCTCGACAGGCATGCTCTTCATGGTTATCGGCGTGATCTACGAGCGCCGCCATACCCGCGAGATTTCCGAGTACGGCGGTCTCGCCCACGTCATGCCCAAGTTCGCCATCATCTTCGCCATCGCCATGCTGAGCTCCGCGGGACTCCCGCTGCTCAACGGCTTCATCGGCGAGTTCACCATTATGCAGGGCGCATTCGAGGCCAGCCGCACCTGGGCCGCCTTCGCCGTCCCCGGCGTGATTCTCGGCGCGGCCTACCTGCTCTGGCTGTATCAGCGCACCATGCTGGGCCAAGTGACCAACGGTAAGAATCTTACGATACCCGACATGAATTTCCGCGAGGTGGCCATGTTCGTTCCGCTGATCGCGATGGCGGTGTGGATCGGCGTCTATCCTAAGCCTTTCTTCGACGTGTTGCGGCAGCCCGTCACCGAGATTGTGGAGCGCGTGCATCCGGGATACTTCAACGGTAGCCAGCCGCAGCCGGCACTAGCCCGGGCAGGCGCACAGGCGGGAGATGCGCGATGATCGAATCTTTCTATAGCGGCACCGACCACTTTTCTATCGTGCCCGCGCTCATGATGGCGCTGTTCGGTTGCGCCATCCTGCTGTTCGATTTTCTGATCTTTCCCGATCCGCGGCAACGCAAGTGGCTGCTGATTTTCGTGGTGCTGGCTGAAGGGTTCACGGGTTACGGGTTGATTAAGCAAATGCGGTGGATCGCAGACAATGGCATGGCGCTGACCGCCTTCGACGGATCCATACAAGTCGACGATTTCAGTATCTACTTCAACTGGATCTTCCTGATCGCCGCGCTCATCGTGGCAGTCGTCTCGTACCGCTATCTGGAAAACGCCGGCGAGCATCACGGCGAATATTACAGCCTGATTCTGTTCGCGCAGTGCGGCATGTACTTCCTCGCCACCGGCGCCGACCTGGTGACGCTCTTCGTCGGCCTCGAATTAATGGCCCTCAGCTTCTACGTCATGGTCGGTTTCCTGCGCACCGAGAAACGCTCCAACGAAGCCGCGCTTAAGTACCTGTTGCTGGGAGCGTTTTCGAGCGGCTTCCTGGTGTATGGATTTTCGATACTCTACGGGATCACGGGTTCCACCAGACTCGTGGACATTGTCAGCGCGATCGCCAGCCGCCACTCGCCCGACCCCGTGGTCTACCTTGCGCTGATTACCACGTCGGTCGGATTGCTTTTCAAGATCGCCGCCGCGCCGTTCCACATGTGGGCGCCGGACGCTTACGAAGGGGCCCCCACCACCGTGACAGCCTACCTTTCGGTGGCTTCCAAAGCGGCCTCGTTCGCGTTCCTGGTACGGCTCTTCTACGGCCCTCTGGCGCCATTCGCCGCGGTCCGCGACGTGTGGGCACCGATCCTCGCCGTGATAGCCGTCATCACCATGACAGTCGGTAATCTCGCGGCCATCAATCAGTCCAACGTCAAGCGGCTGCTCGCGTATAGTTCCATCTCGCACGCCGGCTATATCCTGCTCGGCCTGGTGGCCGGCAACGAAACCGGCATCAAGGGTATCGAGGTGTACCTCATGGTGTACACCTTTATGAACCTCGGGGCGTTCCTGGTGCTGGTGGCGCTTCGTCGCCAGAAGATCATCGGCGACGAGATGGACGACCTGTCCGGCCTGATGAAGAAGAGCCCCGGCTATGCCGTCCTGATGCTGATCTTTCTGATGTCACTCGCGGGTATTCCACCAACCGCCGGATTCCTCGGCAAGTATTACATCTTCTGGTCGCTGATCGAGGCTCATCAATATACCCTGGCGGTCATCGCGACCCTCTACGCCGCAGTGGCTATCTATTACTATTTCCGCATCGTGAAGAGTATGTTCGTCGGCGAGTTGCGTGAGAAGGCGCCGATGGCTACCAGCTTCGGCATGCGGGTGGCGCTCGCGGTAAGCGGCGTGATGACCCTGGCGATCGGCATCTACCCCGAGCCTCTCCTGAAATTGGCGAAGGAATCCCTGCTGAAGTAAGGACGATATGTTGCAGACGGTACTCTCCTCTCCGCTGTTCACGCCGATCGTGGTGATGGTCGTCATCATCGCGCTGTTCCCGTTGGTGGCCGGCTACATTGTACTGGTGGAGCGCAAGGTCCTGGCTGATTTTCAGGTCCGGCTCGGCCCTATGCGTGTTGGCCCGCACGGCCTGCTGCAGCCCATCGCCGACGCGCTCAAGCTGCTGCTCAAGGAAGACATCATCCCGACCGATGCCGATAAGGCGATCTTCTGGTTCGCGCCCTGCGTGTCGACCATCACCGCGCTGACCGCCTTCTCCGTGCTGCCGTTCGCCAAAACGATTTTCGTCGCCGACGTGAATGTCGGATTGCTCGTGGTTTCCGCCGTTTCGTCGGTGGGAATTCTCGGGATCATTCTGGGCGGATGGTCGTCCAACAGTCACTATTCGCTGCTGGGCGCGCTGCGCAGCGCGGCGCAACTGGTGAGCTACGAAGTGGCGTTGTCCTTCGCGCTGCTTTCCGGCGTGATGGTCGCCGGCACGCTCAGCATGCAGGGGATCATCCAGGCGCAGTCGAACCAGCACATCTGGTTCGTCTTCTCGAATTACGGATTCATGATCGTGCCCTTCGCCGTGTACATCATCGCCGCCACGGCGGAGACCAATCGCGCGCCGTTCGATCTTCCCGAAGCGGAATCGGAACTGGTCGCCGGTTTCCACACCGAGTACAGCGGCTTCCGTTGGGCGCTCTATTTCCTCGCCGAGTACGCCAACATTTTCGTGGTTTCGTCGGTGGCAGTGACGCTCTTCTGGGGCGGCTGGCTGCGGCCGTTCCCGAGCGCAAAATGGCTCGCTTTGCCCCTGAATGTCGGATTCCCCGTGATCCTGTTCGTCGGATCGGGCCTGATGACCCTGACGCTGGTGAAGAAGCTCCGCGACCCGATGCAGCAAAAGGTGCTGGTGGGTGCGGCGCTGCTGCTCATACTGGTGGCCGGAATTTTTGTGATTCCTGCGATCAATGCGCCGGTGTCGGGGATGTTTTGGTTTCTGTTCAAGGTTTCGACGATCATCTATATGCTGATCTGGTTCCGCGGCACCTTCCCGCGATTCCGCTACGATCAGTTGATGAACATCGGATGGAAAATCGCCATTCCCGTGGGGATGGCCGCGGTGGTGATCAACGCTCTCCTGGGAATGATCAATCCACCGCACGGTGTCTAGCACTTTTGTGGGGCAGGATGGCATCCTGCGGCCGATTGGCAATCGGCCTGTGTGCGGTTTATTTGGGTGGCGAGCGCGTCATGCTGACCGGTCGGCAGCCTGCACGCTGACTGGCAGCCGGCCCCCGGGCGGCGATGCAAGTGGCAGAGCCGACTGCTGGGCGTTCGCCGCGCCGCTCTTGCCTCGCGCAACGAGCCAGTTTTGACTAATTCCCTTCTCCCGCATCGATCAGAGAAATCCAGAACGGACCACTATCCGTATTGAATCCCGAGCGGCACACCACGTGCGCGCCGCAAACCCGCAACGAGTAACCCGGACCGTCAGTCACCGAGGGAATCGAAACGCGAATACCCGGCGACAGCGTGCATTTCAGGTTTCCCGCGATCATATTGGCCAACTCTCCCATCACGTCGCGTACGTCATCGCAGATTGCGTCGGGTGCCGGAAGGCCCAGGAAATGGCCGGTGAAACCGCAGGCCTGCAGCGGTTCCACATGAATGCAGGCCGCGCCGGTCCACTCGCCCGTGAGATAAACGGCTGCGGTGAGCATCCCGCTGGAGGCCGGACACGGCTCCTCGTGGGGCCAGACGTTGAGGTTCATCATGGTGGCGAACACGGACCCTACCACGGCTTCCAGGTCTTCACGGCGCAATGTTGTAGCGGCATTCATACGAACTCCTCTTAAGCTGCGACGTATACCACCGCGCTGCCGACGGCATGGCGCTGAAAACGGTCGCCGGCCGGCAGTCCGGCCTCGGTAGTTCCAACCAGCAGGTAGCCTCCCCGGAAAAGACTCCCGTGGATTTCCTCCAGGATACGTTTCTTGGTGGGCAGGTCGAAATAAATCAGGACATTGCGGCAGAAGACCACGTCGAACGGGCCGAGAGAGTGCATTCTCGAACGCAAGTCGAAGGAGCGGAAATGGACCATTCGCCGCACTTCCTCTTTCAATTCCCACTCCAGGCCTGCGCGACGAAAGTACTTCAGCAGCAGTGTCACCGGCAGCCCGCGGTTCACCTCCAATTGCGAATACCGGCCCGACTCCGCCTGTTTCAAGACGCGCGGCGAGAGGTCCGTACCGAGGATGTCGATGTTCCAGCTGTCCAAGCCCATTTCGAGAAGCATCATGGCCAGGCTGTACGCCTCCTGTCCGGTGGAGGACGCCGCCGACCAGCAGGTAAGTTTGCGCGTCACGGAGCGTAGGGCCATCAACTCTGGCAGAATGGTCTGGCGTAGGGCGTCGTAGTGGGCTGGTTCGCGGAAGAAATACGTCTCATTGGTGGTCATCGCTTCCACTACCTGGGCGTGCAGCGGCGAAGGCTGGGTGGAACGCAAAACCTCGCACAGTTCGTAGAGCGAAGCCAACCCGCGCTCGCGGAGAATCGGCGCGAGGCGGGCCTCCAGGAGGTACTGCTTTTCGGTGTCCAGCACGATTCCCGAACCGGCGTAGACGTGCTTCTGGAGATAGCTGATGTGATCCTGGGGCGGGCTCATATGCCATTGACCTCCCGTAAGATGGCCGGAACCACGCTGTCCAGCGGCAGGATCTGGTTCGCCACGCCGGCACTGACAACCGAGCCCGGCATTCCCCAAACCACGCTGGTATCTTCATCCTGAGCCAGGATGTAAGCTCCACGGGCGGCTAGCCGTTCGGCGCCGGTCATCCCGTCGTGTCCCATACCGGTGAGCACGGCGGCGACAACTCCCGCGCCGTAGACATCCGCCAGCGAATTGAACAGGGCATCCACCGCGGGCCTGCAGGAATTAAGCGGAGGCCCCTGATCCAGGGTGATCGTCGGGCCCAGTCCTGAACTGAACACGCGCATGTGCCGGTCGCCGGGCGCCACGTAGATGCGGCCCGGCGTGGCAATTTCGCCATCCACGCCTTCTCGCACCTCAAGCGGAGTCAGAGTATCCAGCCGTTCGGCCAGCAGGCGCGTGAATAGCGGCGGCATATGTTGAACGATGAAGATCGGTACCGGGAAAGCAGCTGGGAACTGCGGAACCACCTTCGCCAGAGCGGCTGGCCCGCCAGTGGAGACTCCTATGGCGACCGCGCGCCGTTCAGAGCGCACCGTCGCGGGTGCGGCGGGGAGATGCGAAGCCTCCTGTGGGGCGGCGTCCGGTTGCGTGACTGCGAAAAACTGCCTGATTTTGGGCACCAGTTCATGGCGCAGATTCGCCAATGAGACATCCAGCGACCCGCCGTTGGACGCTTTCGTGACGTAGTCGTCGGCGCCCAGCGATAGCGCTTCAAAAGTGGCTGAGGCCCCACGTTCTGTCATGGTGCTGAACATGACCACAGGTATCGCGCGATCCCGCCTGCGCAGTTCCTTTAACATCCCGAGGCCGTCCAATTCGGGCATTTCGATGTCGAGCGTGATGATATCGGGGTTCAGTTGGGGGATGCGAGCGAGTGCGATCCGGCCATTTGCCGCCACTCCCACTACTTCGATATCCGGAACTTCCTCCAGAGCGTGGCAGACCAGCCGGCGGATCACCACCGAGTCGTCCACCACTAATACCCGGATTTTCTGGCCTGGCTGAAGGATTCGGACGGTACGGAGGCGCATGGCGCTATTCCACCAGACCGGCCATTCGCAGTTTGTCGGCCAGGATCTCCTTGGTGAAAGGCTTCATGATGTATTCGGTGGCGCCGGCCGCCATCGCCGCAGTCATCTGATCGATCTCCGCTTCAGTAGTCACCATCACCACGGGGACTCTGGCGAACTCCGCACTCGCGCGGATTTTCCGGAGTAATTCCAGGCCGTCCATGACCGGCATGTTCCAGTCGGCCATCACGAGGTCGGGCGGAGTTCCGGCGCTTAGGGCAGTAAGCGCTTCGATGCCGTTTCCTGCCTCCCGCACCTCATAGCCGAGCTCCCGTAAGGTGCGGGACAGGATCATGCGAATAGCGCGCGAGTCGTCTACCACAATTGCAGTGCGCATTTCGACTCCTTAGAAGGTGAAGCGCGAGACCATCCCTTGCAGCCTGGAGGCCATCTGGGTCAGTTCCTGCGCGGCTTTCTGCGTGTTATTTGCGCCCTGCGTGGTGTCTTTGGCTGCGACGGCCACGCCGGTAATATTCTTGCTGATGTCGCCGACGCCTTTGGCCGCTTCCGCCATGCTGCGGTTGATTTCGTTGGTGGTGACCGTTTGTTCCTCTACCGCCGAAGCGATGGCGTTAGAGATGTCGTTGATCTGGTTGATCACCGCGGTGATCTCCCCGATAGCGCCCACCGCAGCCTTGGTATCGCCCTGAATGGCTTCAATCTTCTGGCTGATCTCTTCGGTGGCTTTGGCAGTCTGCTTGGCCAGTTCCTTCACTTCGTTGGCCACTACCGCGAAGCCCTTGCCTGCTTCGCCGGCGCGCGCCGCTTCAATGGTCGCATTGAGAGCCAACAGGTTGGTCTGCTGCGCGATCGACGTGATCACCTTGATGACGTTGCCGATTTCCGTGCTCGACTCGCCCAGTTTGGTGACCGTGACGTTGGTGGCGGTCGCGGAATGGACCGCATTCTTGGCCACGCGAGCCGCTTCGTTAGCGTTCTTGGCGATTTCGCGGATGGAGCTTTGCATCTGCTCTCCACCGGAAGCGACGGTAGCCACGTTGCGGGAGACCTGTTCGCTTGCTGCGGAGACCACATTGGCCTGCGTGGCGGTTTCTTCCGCGTTGCCGGCCATTTGATGGCTTACGGCGGTCAGTTCTTCGGACGACGAGGCCAACGCCTGGGCATTCTGCCCGATGGTGCGGAAGCTTTCTTGCAGATTCGTCGCCATCCGATTGAGATCGTCCTTGATGCGTGCATGATCCCCGCGATATTGACCCTGAACGCGTGCCGCCAGGTCGCCGCCGGCGATTTTCGACAGGATGACCGAGGCTTCTTTTACTGGCTCAATGACAGCGTCCAGCGTGCGGTTGATTCCCTGCACGATCTTGCCGAAATCGCCCAGGTGCCGCGAGGCGTCAGAGCGGAAATCGAGCTTGCCTTCGGTGGCGCTGCCGATCAGCAGGTCGGTGTCCCCGATGAGGTTCTTCAGATGTAGGCGGACCTGCTCGATGGTGTCGTTAATAAATGCTTTCTTGCCGGGGAAGCGTTCCAGCGGCGCGTCGAAATTGCCGCGGCCGAACTCGGCGATGCAAGCCATAGATTTTTTCTTCACGGTGATATGGCCGGCCACCATGCCGTTGACGCCTTCCGCCATAATGCGGAAATCGCCGGTAAATTTCCCGACGGGAATTTCAACATCGATATCGCCTTTATTGTGTTCGTCCGACATGCGAGTCATTTCGGCGATGAAAGACTTGAGGTTCTCGCGCAACCGCTCGAGGTTGTCATTGATGAAGGCCTTCTTGCCGGGGAAGCGTTCCAGCGGCGCGTCGAAATTGCCCTTGGCGAACTCGGCCACGCAAGCCATGGCTTTTTTCTTCACCGAGATGTGACCGGCTACCATGTCGTTCACACCTTGCGCCATCGCCTTGAAGACGCCGCTGAACTCATCGACAGGGATGGAAACGTCGATGTCGCCCTTGTTGTGCTCGTCGGACATGCGGTGCATGTCGGCGATGAACGACTTCACGCTGTTGCGCAGGTTCTCGATGTTGTCGTTAATGAAGACCTTCTTGCCGGGGAAGCGCTCCAGCGGTGCGTCGAAATTGCCCTTGGCAAATTCGGCCACGCAAGCCATGGCCTTTTTCTTGACCGAAATATGTCCGGCCACCATGTCGTTCACGCCTTGGGCCATGGCGCGGAAATCGCCGGCGAACTTCTCGGTGGGAATCACCACGTCGATGTCGCCC
>Ga0182030_10013662_pt1 | contig 16132 bp, 17 predicted proteins | sample 812S3MmetaG_FD_121299 | JGI IMG/M metagenome (GOLD analysis project Ga0182030, IMG submission 121299) | Permafrost microbial communities from Stordalen Mire, Sweden - 812S3M metaG (Illumina Assembly) | ecosystem: Environmental > Terrestrial > Soil > Wetlands > Permafrost | place: Sweden...
CGCAATTTCTCGGAATCGTTCTTCGCTGTCGCGCAACGCCTTCTCGACCCGTTTGCGTTCGGTAATGTCCGTGACAGTGCCCAGAATCTGATCTTTTCCGTTTTGCTTGACCAGGGTCATACGCACTTCAGCCAGAAAGGTTTCGCCTCCGATTCGTTGGTGCATCCATTCGAAAGAATGAAAACCTTTGCGGGCGACGACTTCGATCATCTCGGGAATTTTTTCCGAGGACAGGCGTCCGTCCGGCTGGCGTTGGGGTGACAAATCTATCGCACCGTGGGAAATAAGCTCCGCCTCATCCTTGGCCCCAAACATTTTGACGGTCGCGAGATTTCCCGAAGTGAATCTTCCCGGCAGAAGTGGGCTGGTCATGATCGCGTCCTGGGAGCTTTCGAAAAGGTTCCGGAACTTGCGCTCAGACTCGCTCCTAGCCTCCTCGGCTCTCTTGCGCTCCGTGATGTCTTCGACAACGATAATGAATTGTTTGGGCTTGTCGGAGGCATCCCGCACCAAAGAGACGGTCACGGTGACTGGCACGATGGACCGGTCTTTTCGAATGTATCGCTTATCCAGTGTATAAGTCTCCAACTCGCCCGCGATGGCCTCGCGCATAAAAGCGAGGGCAACCTGCAGATCGGCTGGATGCGTTATGTCTTGGACGGTTATTTGAGTCAGTTCCTCGCGGGAATATCCGACAATGTCACAGAGCCTCTGGTTGACGCGCAGCCAGCGGCCATCCAAAGAGCCCTGGGCCATGCCTACAGCCGCTTGTTCGAAGGTGGCTTGGAACTGAGCTTCGCTTTCCAAATGCGCCTGCTCGGCCCGCTTGCGCGCGGAAATGTCCTGCACAAACACGACCGCGCCGTTCCGCCCCCGGTAAGTGAAAGGTGAAGCGGCGGCCTCGGCCGGCACCGTCGTGCCGTCCAGGCGCAGATAAACGATCTCACGCGCAGGTTCGTTGATTCTCTGTCCGTGATACAGTTTTGCAGCCTGCTTGCGGACGGATTCGTGGTAATCAGGGTGGATGCGGGAAAGTGTGGGCTGGCCAAGTAATTGATCGGCCGTTTCCGCGCCGAACAATCTCAACGCGGCCGGATTTAGGTAAGTGAACTTCATGTCCAAACTCAAGAACACGGCGATTTCCGCACCCTCCACCATCTCCCGGAACCGCTCTTCACTCTCACGCAGGGTGGCCTCGGCTTTCTTCCGATCGGTAATGACATCGAAAACGGCCACGAAGTGCCCCGCGGCAGGACTATAGACCGAAATGGAAAACCACATCCGCAGCCCCTGCACAAAAGTTTCAAACTGTTCCGGCGCGCCCGTTCGCGCAACACGCCCGTAGGCCGCCAACAGTCCGGAATCGGTTTCCCGGATGCCGGGAATGACGTCCGTTGCCTTTCTCCCCACCACATTTTTCAGCCCCGTGAGTCTTTCAAAAGAGGCGTTGACGTCGAGATAGATGAAGTCCCGCGGCTGGTCGCCGTCGAAGATCATTTGGCAGTAAGCGTATCCATTGAGCATGTTGGCAAAGAGCGAACGGTAGCGTAATTCGCTGGCCCGCAACTCGTCCTCCACCCGCTTGCGTTCCGTAATGTCCTCGCTGACATCGACAAAGTGGGTCGCTTTGCCGGCCACATTAAAAACCGGGGCGATGAAAGCTGATGCCCAGTAAAGCTCGCCGTTTTTCTTTCGGTTGTGAAACGTGCCCCGCCATTCCTTGCCTGCGGTGATATGTCCCCACAGGCGCTCGTAATCTTCCGGCGGCGTTTCGCCCGACTTCAATATCCGCGGATTTTTGCCGGCGACCTCCTTGAGGGTGTAGCCGGTTGCGTCGGTGAACTTGGGATTGACATAGCAAATGCGTCCGGCCGTGTCCGTGATGAAAATGGAAACAGGACTTTGCTCGACGGCAGCCGACATCCTTTTGGCTTCGTTGGTTGACCGCTGGAGCCGGGCCAGAAGGATCGCCACCACCCACAGCGTGCCCAATCCCAATAACAGATTAGCCAGCGCGATCCCAGTCACCATACCGGGCGGCGACAAGTAAAACCCCGTCACCGTCAAAAATGAGAAAACGGCCGCCAGCAGAACCGATGAAAAGCGGCCGTTCGCATAGAACGACAACAGCAGCGGAATGAAGTAAAGGACCCAATCCACCACTCCGAGCGGAGTCATCCGGTCCAAGATGAAAATTCCAGCCGTCAAAAATGGAATGGAAAAGCGAACTGCCCGTTTAAGCCGGCAGGACCTTCTGGTTTCACCGGGTCTTTCCCGCTCAGACGGGCTTGTCCCGCCGCCCAGTCGGCGGCCCCAATCAGGAAGCTTTGAATGCTCAAAAAGCGAACCAAAATTCATTCCCTTTCTGATCGGTTTTAAAAGCGCCAACGTTCACCCCTATTTTGGCGTTCCCAGAACATAAATTGGCAATTCCGACCTCGCCCTCCATCACAGGCCGAAATGGCGCTAACTTTGCTATCCCACCTTGTTTTTTTCGCGGAGGATGCGCTCGGGGTTGCGGGCGTGGCTGACGGCGGTGTCGTAGGAAATCAGGCACTTGCAATAAAGGTCGTAAAGACAATTGTCCATCAGCATCATCCCATCCTTGCGTCCGGTTTGAATCATGTTCTCCAACTGGTGGAACTGGTTTTCGCGAATCATATTGCGCACACCGCCGTTGGCCACCAGCAGCTCATAGGCGAGCACGCGGCGGCTCCGGTCGGTCGCAGGCAGAAGGTCCTGGGCAATGATGGCCTGCAATGAATTGGATAATTGAAGAATGATCTGGCGCTGGGCGTTGCCTTCGAAGACGCCGACAATGCGCTCCATGGCGTGCGACACATTGGGCGAGTGCATGGTGGCCAGCACGAGATGCCCGGTTTCGGCGGCGGTCAGCGCGGTGGCGATGGTTTCATGGTCCCGCATTTCGCCGACCACAATGACATCGGGGTCCTGGCGCAGGACATGGATGAGCGCGCGATTAAAGGAGCGAACGTCTGTCAATACTTCCTGCTGGACGACAATGGCGCGCTTGTTCTCATGCACAAATTCAATCGGGTCCTCGATGGTGACAATTTTGCACCGGCGCTCGCTATTGATCAGATCGACCAGGTAATTGAGCGTGGTGGTTTTGCCCGCGCCGGTGGGACCGGTGGCGAGAACGAGGCCGTTGGGCTTGCGCGCCAGCTCGTCAATTCTCTCGGGCAGACCCAATTCTTCGCGCGTGGCAATGCGATGGCCGCAAAAGCGCAGGCTCATCTCGGGATGGCCGTTGCGCCGGTAAACGGTAATGCGAATTCGGCCGGCGGCGTGGTGGTGCATGGAAATGCAAAGCTCCCAATCTTGTTCGAGCTTTTGCTTCTGCTGCTCGTTGAGAAGGCCATCGACCATTTGCGTCACGTCCTCGGAGGTCAGGGCGTCCTCTTCGGCAAGAATGATTTCGCCGTTGACGCGGAAGGCAGGCGGGACGCCAGCGATCAGATGCAGGTCCGAGGCCTCAAACTTTGACACGGCCGATAACAGCCGGTCCATGCTTGCCATTGTCACTTCGCCGGAGGTCATTTTTTAAGGCGGCGGCACCAGCCGCGAAACCGGTCGCCCAAGCCGCGGGATTGCAGGCGAAAGAGCGCGTCCTCGGCTTCGCGAGACTTGTGATTGAGCTGTATGGCCTGGGCAAAGGAGCATTCGGCCGGACCGAGAAAACCGAGGGCTTCCTGGCAGCGGCCCAATTCCAGCCAGAGCACGGCACTGCCGGCATTGGCGGCGGTGGCCTGCTGGAGAAGGTTTAGGGCAAGGACAAATTGCCGGTAGAATGCGCGGATGCGGGCAGCCAGCCAGGCGATGAACCAGTCGCCCCGGGCCAGCATCATCGCCTTGTCAAAACAATAATCGGCCAGCGATTCCTTGCGGGCCAGCAGGATGTCGCCGCGGGCCAGCCAGATATAAGGAGTGTCGCCGCGTTCCTCGATGGAAGCGTCGGAAAAGGCCAGTGCTGTATCCAAGTCGCCGCTGCGGCCCAGCGCAACGGCTTTGGCCGCCAGCAGTTCCGGTTCGTTGGGGAACCGTTCCAGGGCTTTATCAGCCCAAAGTTTGGCTTCGCGATACTCCGCCAGTTCAATGAGCATTCGCACCTGGGCGGTCCAGGCGGCGGAGTTTTGCGGGTTGAACTCGAGAACTTTGGCGAAGTAACGCAGAGCTTTTTCAAAGTCTGCGTTTTCAAAGGCAGCCTGCGCCTCGCGCAAATAATAAGGCTCGTCCAGGGTGACGCCCTGTTGCGCGCCGAGCGATTGCTCCTCGGACCCGCCATCGAATTCAAGATTGACGAACCTGCTCATGAGAACAATTGCCTCCGACCAAACCAATGTTTGAAGGCTCTGCCGATAAATTGGTCCTGATTCACCATCGCAATTTCCATCGTTGCGTCAGTGATATAGGATGAAGGCACATTTCCATGACCTTCCATACCCAATTCCGGCCAGACAAACCAGCACTTTTCTGGCACGGTCAATTGGCCACCCGTGGGCATGTGAGGCAGGCGTGGCGCGGCGACGCCATTGATTGAAAACGAATTTGTAGTGAAGGCGAGTTGATCGCCCGCGACCGCCAGCACGGGAGCCAGATTGATGCCGCCTCCGATGATGACGCTGCCGTGGGCCGCGCCATTGTTGTAGGAAGTCCGATCCTGGGAAATGCGAAAGGCTACCCAGTCGCCGGCATGAATCACACCAGGCGATTTACTGCACCGCACTACCACCACATGATCGTGAAATCGCAATGGGACGAACAGTCGGGAGACTAGGAGATTCTGCAGCGGCAGGTAGATGAGACCGATTGTCATCGCCGTCAAAAGAAAACCGGCCATCAGCCTGGATGGCCATTGCATTCCCGAAAAGATGGGTTTGCAATAGGCGACCAGCCCAACGACATGGATGGATAATAACAGCGTAAAGGCGATGTTTCCGACTACAAAGCCAAGAAAGACAAAGAAGAGCAGGAACAGCGCTGCACAGGCGAGAAGCGTGGCCCTCCCGGAGCGATCCGGCTTTCGAAGGTAAATCGCGAAGCCCGGTATTAAAAGTCCGCCCATCAAACCGAAGAGAGTGACATTGTCCGGAGGTTGCCAGGCCAATTTGCGCAAGGCCTGACCACAGGCCTCGGCGCGGCCCAGGAGCGGACTGAAGAGCGTGGCGCGACGCGGGTAATATGAACTGTCACGATGCGTCATGTTCCGTGGCTCTGATCCAAATGCTGCCGCACCTCTTCTTCCGGTTCGTAATACTCGCTGGTGTGGCTTTGCGATTGCGTTTCACCGATGATTTGTTCGAATAATTTTGCCGCCTCGAGGCAGGCACGGCCTTTGTAGCCTTTGATATGAAGTTCGACGCTGCCGTCCTTCGCAATAGTTATGTCGAATTCGCGCTGTGGCATGGTCAATTCTCCCAGTGGCGGACTTTCAACCGAATGGAACGGTCCTCGCTGGTTTCCTGGTCCACCACGATGAAACCGCGATTGCTCATTTCCCCCATCAATTTTTGATAGACATACTGTTGCACGACGGTTTGGCTCAACTCCTCGCCCAAGGCTTTTAATTCCTGCTTGCTATGGCCCTCGCCGGTCACGCAGAGCGAGGCCTTGCCGCGCGCATCGCGGGAAAAAGTGACCGTCACCCCGCCGCGCACCACGGTAATTTTCTGGTCGCGCGCCAATTGATTTGTCACGACTTCGCTGCGGGCGATTTCCAATTGGACCGTTGTAGCCTGATTGGCGGCTGTCACTGCGATTCCCTCGTCCACGGCGGAAGCCACTTGATAGCCCAAGGTACTCGCCGCGGCCGCCACCGCCGCGCTAAAAGCCGGCCAGGCCGCAATCACCAATGGTGTCAATATGCAAACTGCGCTCATAATTTCCTCGCTTTCTGCCCGCCTAATAACTTAGACCGGGCTCGCCGTATTTCCTCACGCGCCAATGGCTGGATAATGTATTTGCCCCGGTTTCGGCGCGCCTGGCGAATGGCCCGGCAGACCTTGTAAACGACCCCGAAAACAACGACTCCCACGACGAGCGGAAAATAATCTCCCAGCAGTCCGGGTAAAATACAGCACACCACCAGCAGGCTCAGGCCGAGCGCGACCGTGATTAGGAAAATTATCCCCCCGTTGCGGCCATTGTTTCCGACGTCTTCGCAAAAATGTTTCCAGAACGGTTGCATTTTATTTTCGTGTTTATAATTCCATCCTCCGGCTGGCGATGCCTTTCTGAGTGTCGCGCGCCACGCTGGCGTTGCGGGCGCGGCCTTCCGCCCAATTGCGCAACCGCCCGATCTGTTCGTCCATCGTTTTCGCCAGGGGGACTGTCTCGGACAAGGCGTGCAAAATGTGGGGGGTGGTCACTTCCTTCTGCGCATAAAACGCGTCGTAGAGCGCGCTGTTGATTGCTTCCTCAATTTCCGCCCCGCTGAAATCCTGGCTGGCCTTGGCGCACTCTTTCAAATCGAATGCCTTTACGTCCCGCCCCCGTTTGGTGATGTGAATGCGAAAAATCTCCTCGCGCTCCTCGATGACGGGAAGGTCAACAAAAAAGATTTCGTCCAGCCTTCCCTTGCGCAGCAATTCAGGGGGCAATTGCGAAATATCATTGGCGGTCGCCACGACGAACACGGGCGCGGTTTTTTCCGAAAGCCAGGTGAGAAACGTCCCGAACACGCGCGCCGTGGTGCCGCCGTCAGTCGCTCCGGAGCCTTGCGAACCGGCGAAAGCCTTGTCAATTTCATCCACCCACAAAATCGCGGGCGCGACCGATTCCGCCACCGCGATGGCCCGCCGCACGTTTTCTTCCGACGACCCAACCAGGCTGCCGAACATGCGCCCCATGTCGAAACGCAGCAGCGGCAATTGCCATTGCGTCGAAACCGCCTTGGCGCACAAACTTTTGCCGCAGCCTTGCACGCCGAGCATGAGAATGCCCTTGGGCGCCGGCAGGCCGAAGGCGCGTGCTTCATCAGTGAACGCCGCTGCGCGTTTGTTCAGCCATTCCTTCAACATCGCCAGCCCGCCCACATTCGAGAAGCCCTCTGTTGTCGCGTAATATTCAAGCAGGCCGCTCTTGCGGATGATTTGCTGCTTTTCCGCAAAAACCTCGTTGACGTCGTCGCCGCTCAGTCGTTCGTCCTTGACGATGATTTTGGCAAAGACATTTTCCGCCTCGCTCAGGGTCAAGCCCAGCGCCGCCTGCAAGAGGCGGTGCCGCCCGGACTCCTCCAGCTCGATCTTCACTTGCTTGAACTCCTTGACGTCGGCGATAATCCGATCCAGCAGCGCGCTCAAATCATCGCGCGAGGGCAGCGGATAATTGAGCACGGTAATTTCTTTCTCCAACTCGGTGGGAATTTCCAACATGGGCGAAATGAGCACAATGGTCTTGAGGCTGTCCTTCAAGTGCAGCGCAATTTCCTTGAGCTTGCGCACGATGGCAAAATTATTGCGGGTCAGAAACGGGTGAAAATCCTTGAAGATGAAAATGGCCGGTTCGACCTGTTCGATCACCTGGTCCAGCGCGGTCAATGGGTCCTTTGTGGCGGCGTTGCGATGCTTTTGCGATTGCAGCGATGTGCCCGCTGGGACGATGCCGGTGCTGTAGCTCCATTCGAAGACTTTTTTCCGGCGACGGCCGGCAACTTCCACCACCACATTCTGCACTCGCGTCTCCTCGCTGGAGATGATGTACAAAATCGGGTAGCGCGCCCGGATGAGCAGTTCCAGTTCAGCGTCGAAGTTCATCTTTTTTGGGCGGGCTTGAGGGTTTGACTACACGGCGGCGAATGGCCTCTTCGTCCGGGTTGAGTTCAAGCAAAATCCCGGCCATGACCGGCGTCAGATTTTGCACCAAGACCCGGCCGTCGGGCAGGAGCAACAACTCCGTCACCAGCGGCGCATTGGATTTGGCGATGTCGTTGGTCATGGTATCAAATTTAAGCCCAGATGGCGCGCCACGTCAAAAGCGGCTGCGCTTTCCTCCGACGACACCGTCCCGCGCAACTCGGCATGACGGTGCGACTGCCAGCCCGGCCAGAAGCCCTGGCGAAGATTCGTCTTGACGCCAGGCAGCTCGGACGCAAGCCAGTTCGCCACCGGTTTCCAACAGCATTCCAAGTGACCGGGCATCAACAAGTGGCGGACGATCAGTTCGCTATGGCGCGCCGCCCAGCGCAGATTGTCGCTCACCACCGCAGCGTAATCCACGACGTGGGCAAGGTTCTCCGCACAACGGTCGTTGCCGAACTTAAAATCCGCCAGCCAAACGTCAAACATCCCGTCCAACAGCGAGCGAGCCTGGCGGCTGCCGTGCGCGTTTGTTTTCCACACCAGCCTGGCCTCGGCGGGCAAGAGCGAAACCAATTCCAGCGCCGCATGCAAATGCACCGTCGGTTCGCCGCCCAGCACCATGACCGTCCGCGCCCCGTGATCCAGCGCCTCGACGGCCCGAGCCGACAGAAGGGCCGCGTCAAAAGATTCCCCGGCGCCGGCGTTCCAGCTTTCTGCGCCGGTAATGCAGAATGCGCATCGTAAATCGCAGCCGCTAAAGGCAATCGCGAACGTGGGAATCAGCTCCAATTCATCCGTCACTTCCACCTGGGCGCAAAAGCAGCGCGTCTCCGCACCGGCGTGACAGCGGCCAGCCGCGCCGGCCAGACGGTTGGCGCCGCAGTCGTGCGCGCAAAAACGGCATTCGGCCAGCATCGCGCGGGCCTGTGCGGCGTTCGTCCGCGCCCGCGTGGCGCGATCTATGATTGACGCGATCATAACTCCAGCCGGTTGATGCGTTGGGAGGCGACGGTTCGCGCCTGTCGCGGCCGCCCGATCTCAGTGCGCGCCCACAGATAAAGCAGCCCGCAGCCGCCTCCGGCCACCCGGATGACCGCATTGACCCAGCCAGCCATCAAGGCCATCATGACAAAACCAAAAATTGCCAGCAGGATGGCGATCTGGCGCATCGTCAATTGGAAAGACGGCGGAATGACCATCACTTCATGGGCAAAAAGCCGCCCCGTCGCCACCATCAGCGCGAAGGCAATGGGAGCCGGGCCCAGCAGGCCGACCGCGCTGGACGGTTGCAGGACCAGTTTCGCCAGCCCGGAGCCGATGGCGGCGATGAAAAAGTAGATGAAGAAATCTTTGCGCGTCCAAATCCGTTCCAGCATCCCGCCGAACACCACCACAGAAATAAGATTCACCAACAAATCCAACAAGCCGGAGGGCAACAGCGCGTAACTGGCCAGACGCCAAACCTGCCCATGCAACACGACCGGCCCCGTCATCGTAAGCGCGCCGCCCAGATTCGCGACGTGGAAAAAGTCCAACGCGACGCCGAGCAGGTAAAGGACCGTCCAAGTCCAAAACGTCAGCCGGACTCCCGGCGTTAACGCAGATATAAACCGATGCCAGAGTCCTTGCATAATCTAATCCAACAACCTCCGCCACCAGGGAGGCCGGGGCGCACTGGGTTCGTTGAGCGATTCGCGCAAGCGTTGTGCGATGGCCGGCGGCACCACGGTTTGGGCGGCGTCGTGGCGGAGCAACCGCTCCACGCTTTCAAATTCCTTGGCCGCCTGCTTGGTCGTGTGCGATTCCGCCGCCTGCTCTTGCTGTTGATTGGTCGAAAATTTGCTTTGTTGTTTCATTTTGGTTTACTCCGTTTTGGCAAAGGCGGCGGCGAAGGCCTTGCGGGCGCGGTGCAATTTGCCACGCACGGCGTCGGTGGATTGTTCGGTCAGCGCCCCGATTTGTTCATATCTCAACTCCTCATCGCTGACCAGCAGCAGGAGGAGCCGGTATTCCGGAGGAATGGCGTCCAGGGCCGTCTGAATGCGGCCCCCCAATTCCTTGGTCTCAAGAATGCGCAGGGGCGATTCAGTCGCCACGGTCGTTTCCAAGATCGTACTGTCGCTGCTGGGGAACATGTGCCGGTCATGCCAGGCCTGTCGCAAATTGTGGCAATGATTGATGGCGATGCGATAAAGCCAGGTTCGGGCCGACGCCTCGCCGCGAAATTGGTCCATATTCCGGATGGCCTTGAGGAAGACGTCGTGGGTGGCGTCTTCGGCCTTTTGCGGATCGCCGAGAAAGCGCAACGCGAGATAATATATGGCGCGGCTATGCCGCTCATATAGATCCCCGCACTCCTCCAGCAGAACAGGGTGTTCGACTGAAACCGGGTTCTGCGGCGCTGGGCCGACCTCTTTCATGAGAATTTCCACCATTGATTAGACAGCAACCCTCGAAAAATGTCACGCAATCACGTCAACGTTGCTCAGGCAGGTTCGTGGGGGGCGCGGTCTGACCCCATCAACATCAGGATGCATGGCCAGAAGGGCGTTACAACCGTTACATAGTTGAGTATTAGGCGTTTAAGGTGCAACATTTGGTTCCCCAATGTTTTCAGTGGAGTTAAACATGGGGCAGGCGGAGTTTGCCGGCGACGAGATAGAGGATGGGGATCAGGTAAACCGTGGACCGATAGCCCCGGGCCTTGCGCTTGACCGCGCTGAAGACGCTATTGAGACCTTCCATGAAGGCGTTGGTCAGGCCCCACTTCCAGTGGGCTAAGATTCCCGCCAAGTGGTCCTCCACCGTTTGGGCCAACTTGACCATCGGGCTGAACACCCAGTTGTAAAAGCGAGCCACCCAGCGCACCCAGCGGCACCAGATCTCAAAGCGCCGTTTGGCCACCGTGACGTCAGCAGTGCGGTAGATGTCCTGCAGAACCAAACGCATTTGATACGCCTTGGCCGTGCAGAGATTCTTTTCTTGGATTTTGGCCAGCCGGGCTTGCTCCTCCGGACGGAGGTTTTCCGGGTTCTTGCGCCACAACCACTGGCTCTGACGCAGCGCCTCCCCAACGCCTTCCCCGCCCAAGCGCAGCTCTGCCCGGCGCACTTTATCCACCTTCTGGCTGGCATTGGCCAGGAGGTGAAACTTGTCAAACACCACCCGGGCGTTGCGGCAGTTCTCTTTGACTCCCTTCTCGTAGCCTGCGCTCATGTCCATGCTCACCTGGGTGATGGCATGCGGGTGCCCTTGGTGCGCCGCCAAGGCCTGGACAAACGTTTGCCAGGTCTCGTGGCCGCGGCCTTCGGTGGCAAAGATCACCCGCTTGGCTACTAAATCGGCAAACACACTGATATACTCCTGGCCTTTGTGGACGCTCATCTCATCGACTCCCACGCAGCAGACGTTGCCAAAGTCGGCTTGGGCGTAGGCCCCATCCACGTGCTTAAAGAGCATCCGCCACAGGCGCATGTCGGTCTCCCCCACCACTTCCGCCACTTTGGCCATGGGCATCTCCCGCATCAACAACAGCGCCAAAGCCTCAAATTCCTTGGTGAAGTGCAGACTTAACCCTTCCCAGGGCGGACGCACTCGAAAGACATGGCCGCACTGACGGCACTTGCCGCGCGGCAACCGGCAGGTAATCTCACAGCGATGCTGGAAGACATTGAGATGCCGCCAGGTGAGCACCTCGGTATGGTCATAGCAAAAGACCAACCCGCCGTCCTGGCGGCAGCGGATAGACTCCCACAATAAAGGCTTTTCGCGGATCTCTAAAAAGACCGTGCCGCTTTCCCGCTCAAAGCGGCTCTCGGTCACTTCCCAGTTCAAACCCAATCCCAGTAGTTCATGAAATAATTTTTCAGGTGTCATCCCCAAAAACTACTAAGACTCCACTCCTATTCCACTCAAAACGTTGAGGAACCAAATGTTGCACCTTAAACTCTTGATTACCAACAATGTAGCACCTGTAGCCCCCTTTTGGCCCAACACCCCGGTGTCGACGGGTTGCCCACCCGTCAATACGCAGGAAAAAAGGAGTCGGAGTTAAAATTGTTTGAAAGAACTGGTTGTCTGCCGCGATTATATGGAGGATGACAGAAATACCTAAATCATAACGCTTATGAAAAAACTAATCTTAATTCTATTGCTGATGGGAACCGGTTTTTGGAGTTTTGCAGCGCCAGGCGGATTTCAACCGGTGGAAGTAGTAGCGCATACAACAGCCGCGGGCCCAGCCTTCGCCAAACATCATCACAGGCATCATCATAGACACCACCGCTGGCGTCACCGCTGGCGCCACCATCGCCATCACCACCGGCGTCACAGAAACTAATTCAACCCAACGGTTAACTTTGGATTGTTCAACCCGAAAAAACAGGAACTTATATGCTGAAAAAATTACAATCGACGTTTGTTGTTTTTATCGCTTTGGCAGCTTTTGTTTGTCCCGCGCAAAAGCAAAAACAACTTAAGAGGGAGCTGTCACATCTTCCGCCCGCCGTGCAAGAAACCGTTCGCGGCCAACTGGGCGACGGCAGGCTGGACAGTATCGATAAAGACTCGGAAGACGGCGAAGTGAGCTACGATGTGGAATTTGTGCGCAACGGAAAAGAGCGGGGTTTTACGGTGGGCAGCGAAGGAGAATTGCAGGAGTTGGAGGTTTTTTCCAACGAACTGCCCAAGGCCGTTCAGCAAACCATCCAAAAACAAGTGGGCAGCGGGATTTTGGGTGAAATTGAAAAATCCAGCGAAGACGGCGAGCCGTCTTATGACGTGGAAATGACGCGCGACGGCAAAACACGAAACTTTACGGTCGGAGCCCGGGGCGAATTGGTTGACATCGAAGTTTTCCTGTCCGAATTGCCGGCGTCGGTGCAAACGGCGATGCAGAAACAGGCAGGCGAGGACAAACTGGGTGAAATCACAAAGTGTTTCGATGACGAAGGAGGCACTTTCGACGTCGAGGTGGCCGGAGCCCGGCAAAACCGTACTTTGAGTTTCGATACTCAGGGGCAACTTTTGTCAACGGAAGAGGATGTGGAGATTTCAAACACGCCTGAATCGGTGCAGAAGCAAATCAAGGTTGTGGTTGGCGCAGGAAAGCTTCTCGGCATCAGCAAGGTTACGGAGGACGACGGAGTTTCCTACGATGTTGGAATTGGGAACGGCGGCGATGAAAAGACAGTCAGCATCAGTTCAGATGGCAAGGTTATGCCGGACGAGGGGAGCAAATAGGAGCAACTAGGGCGGGCTGCCAAAGGCGACTGTCACCTCCAATTCCGCGAAACCTCCTCCGGGATGGACCAATGTGACCCGCACGTGGTCCGGCGCGGTTTCCAATTTGGCCCGGCCTTGCCCTTTGGATTTTGGTTTGCGGTTGATGATGAGTCGCGCGGTCGAAAAGTCCACCTGCTCGGAGAACAAGCGAGTTGCTTCGCTGTTTTTGATTATAACCAACTCACCGGGTTTGAGGTCGTCCAGCCGGACTTGGTTGATTTTGCTGCTGACTGCTCCACGGCCGGATTTCCAGCGGACCTCATCGCTGTAAATATCAATCGATTCAGTCCCGTCAAGGCGTGAAAAAATATGTATTTCGCCCTGATTAGGCGGGAGGGATTGAATTGAGTCATTCCATTGCTGGCGGACGAGATCTCTGTCCTGTTTTTTGTACGCCGCCAGGCCTTTCAAATACCAGTATCTGGCGCGCTGCTGATAAAAAGTCTTGTCCTGAACCGGAGCGGAACCGGCAAGTTCCCGCCAGGAAGTGGCCAAGGCAATTTTCTGTTCAGGCGTTTTTGGATTTTGATTGATCTCAGTGGCCAGTACCATTTTGAGGCTGGCGTTCGTGGCATGAGCCATGAGCGGCAACCCAGCTTCCCAATCGTTTTTTGCAAAACAGAGGAATTTTCCAACCTCGAGGCACGCTTCGGGATCATCCGGATTGCTTCGCCGAACGGCCTCGAATGGTTTGACCCGGGCGAAGGCATCCCGGCAGCGGGTCATTTCTGCGTCGAGGAACCCAGCTTCCTGCACGAGCCGCGAGTCGCCACAATCCTGAATGGAAGCTTTGGCTGCTTCGGTTAATTTCGTTCCGCTGTCGTAGTCATCGGCGGCGAGGGCCTCAAAACCGGTTTTGACACACACTGCGGCCAGTTCCACTTTTTTCGCGGGAGTTCGCGCATAAGTGACGGCCTGGGCAAGCAGTTCCGCTTTGACCGGCAGACTGTCCATTTGAAAGCGGTCGCCCATTTTTTGGCAAATCTGCATGGCTAGGGGGAAATCCCCGGCTTCCGCCGCCAACAGCGCCGCGACGCGAAGGGAGGCCAGTTGCATGGCGGGATCTTCGGCGGCGGCGCTTTGCCTGACGAGTTCGGCGGCGGCCAATTGTTTTGGCGCATTCTTGCTGGCACCCAATTGCAACGCGAAGGTTCGCCGTATTCTTGCTTCGCATTGCGCCAGCCGGGCGGCGTCTGGCAGTGGGGACTTTATTGACAGAAACCGGTCAGTGCCGGGCGGCTTTTTAAGCAAATAGATGGTGCCTGCCGCCAGCAGCAGAATGAGGATCAATGACGCGGCCATTCGTGCGGCCAGCGCCCAAAGTTTCATTGACGACCGGATTTGCCGGATAGATTTTCCGCTTTGCAGCAGCATTAAATCCCGCTGCAATTCTCTGGCCGAGGCGTAACGCTTTCGCGTGTCGGCCTCGCAAGCTTTGACCACAATGGCATTGAGTTCCAAGAGCATCTGCCGATCGGGCAAGTCGCCAATATTTGCGGGCAGTTCAGGGTATTGCATCCGATCTTTTCCCGTGCTGATCTCGTATAAGACTTTTCCCAGGCCATAGACGTCGGCCTGCGGAGAACTGGGTCCCTCGGGCGGGATAAAACCACCAGTTCCAACGTACGAAACGGTCACGTCGGCATCGGTAACCAAGCCGATGTCAGCGAGTTTGGGAACCCCTTTCACAAAAATGATGTTGGCAGGCTTGATGTCACGATGAACAAGGCCATGCTGGTGCAGGTTTTCCAGTGCCGCGCTCAACGACAGACCGATCTGGATGCACTCGGCGGCAGGCAACCTTCCTCTGCGCTCCAGTTCGCTTTGGAGGGTTTTTGGAATATAGGTGTCCGGCTGAAAGGCCGCGGCGGCGCTGGCGTCGTCCGCGAGTTCCATGATGTAATAAAAACATCCGTCCGCATCCCGGCGCCCGACGTGGAGAATCTTAACCTGGCTTTCGCTGGAAAGGGAAACCGGCTCAAATTTGCAAATGCCTTCATATTCCCGCTCGTAGGGCCGGTCATGCTGAAAACTCTCGCGGTAAACCACCTTGCACGCGAGGTATTCCCCGGCCTTATCGCGCACCAGCCACACTTCTCCGTAGCCACCCTGACCAATCAGTCGGATTAATTGGTAATCCAGATGAGTGGGCGGAGCGTGCGAGCCCGGATTAGTCAACGGAGCATCGGCGTTGCCTGGGGACGTTTTATCAGAGGAGGACATGCCGCAAAATTCCGCAAGCAATGATGGCTTAACCCATTTCCGTGTCCAGGCGCTGGACTTCTTTTTTGAGCAGCCTGGAAACTCTGTGCTTGGCGAGATAAACTTGCGCCGCGCTGACACCCAGATCGCGGGCCACTTTGCCGGGAGGCATTTTTTTGATCACATAAAAATCGAACATCTGATACTGCTCGGCGCTGACCTGGATTTTTACCCGTTCGATGGCGGCCTCCAGCAGTTTCTGCTGCCACTCTTGCTCCCAAATGGCGTCGAGGTCCGCGACGTTAGTATCCGGCACCCGCTCCACGGGCGGCGTTTGGGTCGTAGCATTCGGTGCAGGATCGTTCATCGGCAGTTCGCGGGATCGTTTTCGGAAGCGATCGGCGATTCGTTTCCGGGCCAAATGCCCGAGCCAGTTTTTGAAGCGGCATTTTTTGGATCGTATTTGAATTCCTTGATTGTTTTGGCGACCGAGATAACGGTTTCCTGCACAACCTCCTGGGCCTCGTCTTCCCGCAATCCGGCCTTCATGGCGGAGGAAAAAATGAGAGGCCGGTAAATTTTGAAAAATTCGCGCCAGCTTTCGTCATCTTCCCAGTCCTTCAATCGGCTGAGCAAGGTTTCGCGGGTGGGAATAAATTCAGGCATTTTCTCCATACGTCGCGTTTGCAATGATTTACTATAGGTGAGCTGGACCCCGGAATTTAGACCAGTGGTTAAGATGGACTTTTATAGGTCTGCTGTAGATAAGAAAGAGCGGACTTATGAAAGCAAAACGGAAACGACATAGTGCGGCCTATAAGGCCAAA
>Ga0182030_10013664_pt1 | contig 16131 bp, 12 predicted proteins | sample 812S3MmetaG_FD_121299 | JGI IMG/M metagenome (GOLD analysis project Ga0182030, IMG submission 121299) | Permafrost microbial communities from Stordalen Mire, Sweden - 812S3M metaG (Illumina Assembly) | ecosystem: Environmental > Terrestrial > Soil > Wetlands > Permafrost | place: Sweden...
AGAGGTGCGACTCCTGCACACCGTCACGTCGGTCGGCGAGGTCGGAAAAGTCCGGGCAGAAGACAACCTGTTGGTACGAGGTGACGCACTGAATGCCTTGACAAGCCTTTCGAGACTTCCAGAGTTTGCCGGTGAATACCTCGGCAAGGTCAAGCTCGCGTATCTAGATCCTCCCTTCAACACGAAGCAGAGCTTTCTGCAATATGACGATGCGCTCGAACATTCGGTCTGGCTCACAATGATGCGAGACCGGCTCCTTCAGATCAAGGATCTGCTCTCGCCAGACGGGAGCGTCTGGGTTCACTGTGATGACAGCGAGCAGGCTTACTTGCGCGTGATGATGGATGAGATTTTCGGGCGGGACAAGTTTGTCGCAACCATCGTCTGGGAGAAGCGGTTCTCTCGATCGAACGATGCTGTGTTCTCCGTGTCACATGACTATCTGGTCGTATATGCGACCGCTCCTGACAGGTGGGCGAATGCTCGTAATCGCCTTCGTCGTAGCACCAAGCAGGGCAAGATTTACAAGAACCCCGACAATGATGCTCGTGGGCCGTGGCGTCTTGTTCCCTGGGACGCACCCGATATTCGGGAGAATCTTTCTTATCCGATTACGACACCATCTGGAAAGATTCGCTTTCCGCCGAAAGGGCGACATTGGTCGCGAACGGAGGAACAGTGGCTTGCGATTGTGGCGGAGGGGCTGGCTTACTTCGGCAAGAACGGAGCTGGCTCGCCGATGATCAAGACGTTTCTCAAGGACGACCCCGGCATTGTTCCGAACACATGGTGGGAGCACGAAGACTGCGGTCATTCCTCGGAAGCAAAGAGAGAGATCCTCGCGCTGTTCCCAGGAGTGGAGGCCTTTGCGACTCCAAAACCGGAGCGGCTGCTTGAACGCATTATTGAGATATCAACGAACGAGGGAGACATCGTTTTGGACTGCTTCCTAGGTTCGGGAACTACAGCAGCAGTGGCCCAGAAAATGGATCGGCGCTGGATTGGCGTCGAATACTCTGCCGAGACTGTTGAGACATTCGCAATGCCTCGACTCACAGCCGTCGTCGCCGGTATTGATCTCGGAGGCGTGACCGAGAGCAGCGAATGGAATGGTGGTGGTGGTTTTCGGGTTCTTGATGTTGCCCCATCGATGTTTGAAATCGATGGTGGTCTCGTCTTCCTTGCCGATTGGATGTCAAACGGCGTTCTGGCTGAAGCCACAGCCGCTCAACTCGGCTTCGCCTTTGAGTCTGACCCGCCTTTCTCCGGTCGCAAAGGTCGAATTCGGCTCGCAGTAGTTGACGGTGTTGTCAACGAGTCAGTCGTTCGGCTGGTCATCAGCGCGCTGCCAGAGCGCGAGCGTGTCGTCGTCTGTGGGACTGGGATCGACACAGACGCTCGACCGATTCTTCGACAGCTTAGGCCTGGCTCAACCTTACGCAAGATTCCAGCAGCCCTACTTGATGAATATCGATCTTCACGGCAGCTTCGTCTTACGCTCAAAGAATCTACGTCGCCGAGCGACCAGCCTGAACATGCAGAAGCAAAGGTCTAGCCATGGCAGACCTGCAGCTCTCCGAAGATGCCATCGCCGAGATTTCTGCACGTCTTGATCTGCGTGAGCCAAACCGGGAGGCAATTCAAACACTGGCTGCCGAGGTCTCGCAGTATTACGACGTCGATGGAGATTTGCCTCCATTTGAAGCGGTCATCGACTCAGCGACCGGGGTCGGTAAGACGTACATCCTCGCTGGCTCGATTGAATTGTTCGCCGCCACATACGGCGTTCGAGATTTTGTCGTTGTGACGCCAGGGCGAACGATCTTGGAGAAGACTCGCGACAACTTCACGCCGGGCCATCCAAAGAGTCTTCTGGGACCTATGAGTTTTCGTCCCGTTGTCATCACGGCAGATAACTTCGCTACCCCTGCCATGCGGGCCGCGATGGACGATGCCTCACAGGTGAAGATCTACCTATTCACCGTGCAGTCACTCATCAAGCCTGAATCGAAAACAGGGCGAAAGACACACAAATTTCAAGAAGGTCTTGGCACCGAGTTCTACTCACACCTTCAAAGCATTAAGAATCTCGTCGTGTTTGCCGACGAGCACCACTGCTACTACGGACCGGCGTTTTCGAAGGCCGTCCGTGACCTTGATCCCTGGGTTCTCGTTGGTCTGACGGCGACACCGGACAAAAAGACGCCGGACAAGCAGATCATTTTTCGGTATCCACTCGCCGCTGCAATTGCCGACAAACTCGTCAAGACTCCCGTCATCGTTGGGCGAAGAGATGACAGAACCGATTCGCTTACGAAGCTTACTGATGGCGTGACGCTGCTGCATGCAAAGTCGAACGCCTTGGCCGTCTACGTTGAAACACATGATGTTGAACCAGTAAACCCGGTGATGCTCGTCGTCGCCAAGACGATCGATGATGCCGACGAGTACGGGGCAATCTTGCGATCATCCGAATTCTTCAATAGCGCGTATGAAGGTGCAGTCCTCGTCGTTCACTCCAATGCTCCTGACGAAGCTCTAGCAGAGCTGTCGAAGGTTGAGGAGCCAACTTCCCCGGTGCGCATCATCATCTCAGTGGGAATGCTCAAAGAAGGATGGGATGTTCGCAACGTCTATGTCATTGCCTCCATGAGGTCCAGCGTGTCTGAGATCCTTACAGAGCAGACGCTTGGGCGCGGAATGCGACTTCCCTTCGGTTCATACACAGGTATCGAGATACTCGACACACTTGAAGTCGTTGCTCATGAGAGGTACGAAGACCTACTCAAGAAGGCAGGCGTCCTCAACCAAGCATTCATCGACTATCGGACTCGTGCAGCCCTTCGAACGAACGCTCAAGGACAACAAGTCGTTGTCACGGAGTCGCTGGAAGCTGGTGCCGCCCCCGTGATTCAAACAGGGTCTGAAGCGCCGCCGCTCGTATTCGACGATTCACCAGCAGCGACCATCACTTCTGTTCAGGAACGAACGGTTCAGGTTAACGAAGCCGCAGTGAAAATGAAACGAGAGATTCAGCGACGATCCGACGCCCCGATGATTTCAATCCCGCTTCTTCGGATGAGCGCAGTGAAGAGTAATTTCTCGCTAGCGGACATAACGAACAAGGATAACTTTCGAAAACTGGGGGCTGCGCTCGCCGCAAACCCAGAGGGAGAGCTAAACCGAACGCTCGTGGGAGCCCGTGTCGTAATCGGTTTCGATGGAATTAAGCGCACTGAGCTAGTGCGCTCTGAAGCTGCCGATCACATTCGCTCAATCCCAAGCCTTTTCTCTCTTGGGGAATTGAAAAACGATCTGACGGACATGGTCCTTGCTTCTCCGGCAGTTCCGGCCCGAAAAGAGGAGAGGTCTGCGCTTCAACCACTCCTTGACGCCTTCTTCGCAGGACTTGGAGACAAGGCGGAAGAGGTCCTTTCTGCGAACCTTGAGCGAGCTGGTGCACGGCTCATCACGCTTGTGAGAGACGAGCAGCGCCACTTTATGGTTAAGCCCTCATATCAAGAGGTTGTCAAAGTAGAACAGTTCAATCCAACTCGGACGACAGACAAAACGGTGAGTCCTGATCGGCTCGGCCCGTTCTCGAGGTCTCTCGCGTACGAGGGATGGAAGCATTCACTGTTTCCGATTGAGTGGTTCGACTCCGCACCGGAGCGAACGGTCGCCAACATGATGGACAGCGATGCCAGTATTGAATGTTGGGTGCGACTCCACGTCAACGAGTTACCAATACTTTGGAACTCTGGAGGTCAGCAATACAATCCCGACTTTGTTGTCATAGAAAACGGCGGAACACATTGGGTTGTCGAAGTCAAGATGGATAAAGAGATGGGATCCGATGAAGTTCAGGGCAAACGTGTCGCAGCTATGCGGTGGGCGAACCATGTGTCCGCAGATGAAACTGTCGGAACTAGCTGGCGCTACCTATTGATTTCTGAAAGTGATATCAACACCGCGAAGGGTTCATGGATTGCGCTGAAGGGACTCGGAGCTTGACTTCGACTCTCGCTAGGAAGTGGCGACAGCTAGCCAATAGCCACCCATCTCTTCGAAAGCCACGCACTGGCTCGCCACACCTGTGACCGGCTGGATCCGTACTTGGTTACTACGCCGTGAGCGGCAAGCTCTTCCAATGCTCGGCGAGTAGTCGGAGCTGGAAGACGGAGCTCTTCGGCGAGGTCATAAAGGGCTACGTGTGCATCTTCATCGCCCTTGAGGAAGTGTTCGACGATTGCCCGTCGAGTCTTCGACATGCCGTCGAGCGCCACCTTCGTCAATAACTCGTCGATGCGCGAGGGCGAAACGCCGACCTCAGTAAGGCCGCGACGTAACTGAACTAGTTCGGATTGCAAACGTCCCAGTGCCTCAGGCTGAGGGACAAGCTCAATGTCTCGGTCGTACCCGGCGCGTTCAACGGACGAACGACACATGGTTGCGATGTCGGCCAACGCGACGAGGCGGTTTTTCTCCCCATCGGTCAACTCAGTCAACTCCGAGCGCTTGGGCAATTCGTCAAAGAATGTTCGGACTCTCGCGGCCAACTCCCGGCGCATCTCGCCCTGACTACCGGCAAGACGCAGAGACGCGTGGCCCAGCGCTAGCCGCTCGTCGTGGTCGAGTTCGGGCAATCGGTAGAACACGAAGCGCTCACCCATGGTGCCGATGGTCGCCGCATGAAGATCGATGACTTCAGTGACCGCGCCGATGAAGCCCACCTTGCCCTTCCAGCCGAGAACCCGGCCGCCTTGGGTGCCTAGATGTCGTACCCATTTCCCGTCGTAGATCTCGCGTAGTGCCGCCATCGTCGTCGTACGAGTGTCGGGCGACGCGGAAAGTATCGACGTGAAGTCCTTGCACGCGATGATGCCGAACTTTCCGATCTCGGCGAGAAGTCCCCCAGTGACGTTCTCACCACGGCCGAGCGAGCCCGAGAGCAGGCCGGCCTGCGTGATCGTCGAGACCTCGTGAATGTCGGGTAGCAATGACAGCGACGACAGAATTTCGGTCTTGCCCGACGACGGCGGACCTACCAACATTGTCCACACGGGATCACCGGGCAATCGATTCGCCGCCACGGCACCAAGGGCGATCTCGATAGCGCCGGAGTCAGGTAAGTAGAGGTACCTACGGTAGACGTCAATGAGTTCATTAAGTTTCATGGGTAATACCTTTCTCGCAGAACGGGCACGGGCTCTCCGTGTCCCCGATGCGCTCTACGCCGCAACTGGCGCATTGAACGGTGCGTACGCGAACGAGGGCCTCACCCCCGCACGCGGGACAGATCTTGACTGCGTCGCCGTACGCGACGGCCGTGCACTTGGAACATCGGACCGCGCCCACTTTGTGGAGGCCAACGGCGTCGCGTCCCCGCTCTACATTCTTTCGACACGCCTCCGAACACCACCGGCGCCGACGACTGACGGGTACTCCACACCCGGGTCGAGCGCAAACCTTGGGACCAGTGGGAATCGATGACTTGAGCACATCTTCGACCACCGCAATGATTTTTGCCTTCGTCGCGTCCGAAACCGTGACCCCGGCGAGCGCGCGTTCCAGCGTGCGCGCAGATACCGGCAAACGCCTCTTCAACTCATCAGGTTCGATCAGGCTCGCGGCTTCACGCACACTCGGCCACGGATCCGACCGGCGATAGACAGTGAGCTCGTCACCTGGCTCGGCGAGTGGGTCGTGCATCAGTGAGAGCAGGTCGTCGCCCTCCTTGCCGACGAGTTCTACCAACTCCGGACGTGACCGCACCGGCAGCACGCGACGCAACCCAGGTTCCAAGATGTCATCAACTGCCTCTACCGCCTCGGTGGAGGGGTCATCCGGTATTCGCCACTGGTGAATGACGTCACGGATCGTGGCCACGCGAACTTGACCCGACATGGGGCACTCACCAGTTGTCAGAATGAGTGGATTCCCCGACTTCGCGTCGACCCAATGTGCATCGAGCCACTGTTCGGGCGGTAAGTCCACGTCCAACGTGATCGGTGTGGCCCGAGCGGATCGAAGTTGATCGACGACTGCCGTTAAGAACGGCGTGAAGGGCCGAATGCGTGCCTCAGGAAAGGCCCGTTCTAGCCGCTCGATCTGCTCCATCGTCGACGCGACCCCCGGGCGGAGCGCGGGCAGGTTGGCCCACTGGGGTAGATCGATTTCCCTCGATAGCCCTGACCTCCCGTCACTTATTCCCGTGCGAGCGACGGCCAGACTCGCCTCCACGGCCCAGGCGAATTGTCCTTCCACGTTCTTCTCGCCCGTTCCCGTTGGGTCAAGGTAGTTACCGCCGAGGGCGGACTCAGTCGCCACTCCCTCGCGCGTTGTGGGATCGATCAGCTGGTACTTGTAGATGCCTGCGACGTAGCCAAGCATTGGCGTCTCCCCGCCGTGTTGGCAACGCCACGGAGCGCCCGTCGCCTTCAGAACTTCTTCGACCCGGCGGATTGGCAGGGCCACAAGACCCCGGCGTCGATTTCGACGTTCTGACCCTCCGTGACAAGGAACGAACTCCGCTTCGTCCTTATGAGTGACCGCGATCAACAGCGAGTCGGTTGCCGCGTGAAGCCACTCTCCACTCTCAGCATGCAAGCCAGCGATCGAAGAGGCCATGGCCAAACGAACTCGCGAGGTGACCGACCCCGCGACGAGGAGATCAAAATTTGGGCCGGGTTGTTCGGGGTGGGGTGTCCAGAGTTCGATGAGTTCACCGGTGGGAGTGATGGCGCAGTCCGCTACCGGAGTGCGCACTGTGGTGCGGTCGACGCGCGACGGGTTGCCAAAGTCAATCGTTGACCCGAGGAGTCGCAACTGGCCTTCGAGTAGATGTCGCTGCCACGCTGGCAATGACTCGTCATCTCGAACACGGTGCCGCTCCTCGCGAGCGACCGCGCCGAGGTCCTCGCGTCTTGGATCGACCCGACTGCCACCGGGCAGGCGCACTGGACCGATGCCCTCTCGAACGCCAATCGGCACGAACTCTCGGGCCTCAAGTAAGCGAGTAGGAAATGACCCGCCGAGCGCCACGCCCGCGAGGACGTCATTCAGCCACCACCAGTTCGCCGCGCCGCCCAGGTCAGTGGGAGCAAAGGCCATCCGTTCGCGACCCCGCCGAACTGGCTTGGTGACGAGGATCTCGGAGCCGGTCGGAATCAAACGGACTAATGTCGGCCGCCCTTCAAAGGGCACGTCACCAACGATCAGCATCGCTCGGAGGTCGAGCGTCTTGACGAGGGCTCGCACTTCCTTGAGGACAGAACGCGTCTCGACTCGCTTGGCAACTCGAAATCGCTGCAAATCCTGTACCGCATGGCTCCACGCATACGCCCCCGAGAGATCGAAGAGCGCTGCCGGTACGGGCGTGTGCTGAATGTTCATCGCCGACCAGCCACCAAAGAACGCTGCGCCCAGAGCTCCTTGTATGCGCGGAGGAAAATTGTTCATCAGCGACCCACTTCCAGTTCGCGTAGTAGCGCGGTCGCAATGCCACCAGTGGAGACCAGATTCGAGAGGTCGAGTCCCAAGTCCATCTCGCGAATCATCTTCAACTGACGTCGGTAGACCTCGGCCACGGCGAGCGTTTCGGCACGTAGTAGATCCACGGGACTCGAAGTCGACGTCGGCATCTTCACTCCGAAAAGACGGCACACGTGTTGGAGGTCGCGAGCGGGTCCACCCGCGAGAGCCGAACCCGCTGAGAGAACGTCCACGAAGGGACCGGATTTGTTTGCGGGTCGTCGTTCGTCGCCGTTCGCGTCGAGGTGGTCGTTCTTACGCGTCGACCCCCACGAGATCAGCACGTGTTCGCCGAGCACTGCAAGATTGATTCGTGGGGCGTCGGCGAACTTCCGGTAACGTCGCATGCCGCCGTCTTGAATCCATTCGCCGAGTCCTACCAACACCATCGACCAACTGCCAGGCGTCTTACGCGACTCACTCCAGTCGTCGGCGACGGCGATGAGTTGGCGCGGGAGATCGCACCCAACGATGGTCCAACCGGTTCGGTAGCCTCGCTGGCGTAGTTCGTATCCGAAGCCGCTGGTCTTACCGTGTCGTTTCGTGAGCCCCAAGGGCAGCAAGTTCAGTTCGTCCGGGCAACCGAGCAAGACATTCGCCCGGTGGGTTGCGCAGTACTCGTCGAGTTCATCCGAAACATCCGCGCCGGGCACGACAAGGTACTCGGCAAACGCCCAGTCACCGACCGACTCCAAAGCGCACCCGAGGCGTAGTGAGCCGTCGAGATTCAGCTTCGAGTGATAGACAACGGTGCCGTCGGGCCAGTGGTGTCGCGCCTTCGGAACGTTCTTCGGAATCCCTGCCGGGTAGACGCGGAGGCGTATCGTGTCGTCGTTCATTCTTACGCGGCACGTTCCAGTTTGAGAGCTACGGAGACGAGGAAATCAGCTTCTTCCAGATCGAGCGGTCCCTCACGCATGGCGTGGAACGTGGCGAGGCGGCGAAGAACTTCCGCTTCCGTAGGGCTAGAACTCGCGAGTCCCGCCTGGTACCAAAAGTGCCAACGTCGGCGGTTGCACGGACCACACGTTTCGACGACCAGTCCCGCGTGAATAGGTTCACCGCTGATCCGGCCGACGATGTGATCGATTTCAACCGGACCCACTTCCTGGCAAAAGAAGCACGTTCCCGTCACGGCGTCCGACTCGGATAGAAGGTGTCGAAACTCGCGAGACCTTGCTGGGCGATTGAGAGCACCTGACGCCAGCTGGGCAGCGACACTCGGCCAATCGTCTTACCGTGCCATCGCCGATCAAACGTTGCCGGCGTGAGCTTGCCACTCAGCAATTTCTGCACATCGTTGTCATAGCGAGCCGCGCGCGAACGCTCCTTGGTGCCAATCGCCGTCACCTCTACGGGCCCATCGACGCCGAGGATCTGCACTGACTTTTCCACCTTGGAGGCGGGCACCTCGCCCTTCTTCGGGTGTCCGCGTGCTTGTGAGCGAGAGAGCCCCATCGCCTCGGCCCGCGCCACGCGGTACTGGTAGTACTGAGACCAGTTCGAGAAACCCTTGGGCGGACGACGAAGCACGACTACGCGACTGTTCCACGGCGGCCCACCAGACGCCAGTTCCACGAAGGATCCAAGACGTAACTGAAGCGGTGCTTGCCCTCGGTAACCACAGCGGTTGCGTGCACACCTTGGCGAGCGAGTTGGCGCGGCGAACACGTCCCGTATCGAGTGGACACGGACCGTGGATGGCGGAGAACGCCGTCGCCGAAGTCGAGGTACCGCGTCGACTCTCCGCGACCCAGATACGTCCAACCCGCGGCCTTGTAGATCGTTCCGCAGTGACCAACGGCTGGGTCGGCGTGCGAGAGAAGCGCCTTGACTTTGCCACGGCGACGAACCTCGCGGGTGACGATCCCGAGTACGCGACTCTCCGCGTTCTTGGGGATTGCGTCGTCCAGGTAAAGACGCGCCAAGGTGAGAACGTCAGCCGACTTGGAACCGGCGAGTATCCGGTGACCGTGCCGAGCACCAGCGGTAAGGACGATGCCACCTACGAGTTCGTTCTCCAGAAACACCCCGAATGAGAGGATCGCTGCGAGCGGCATGGAGTGGAGATAGTGGTGCTCCATCATCATTGGTGTGAGGTCACCGGATCGAACTTCACGCGCGACGAGTGAGCGAACGATGGAGCGCCGGGGTCGGACTTGCACCGCCATTGTCACGCTGGAAGGCGTAAAGTCTTGCTCGTTAGACGACCGGCGCGCGAGTCTTGTTGACATCCTTGGCTTCAACCCATGGACGATTCAAAGACGTCCGCGAGGCTGTTCAGAGGCGAGGCGAGAGCTCGTAGAGCTTCGAGAATGTCGCCGTAGTTCTCCTCGGCGCAGTCGTCGAACAAGATCTGAACGATGGCAACCTCGTCCCACCACGAGGAGTCAACCGCCTCCGCCACGTAACGGGCGAATCGTTCAAAGTTCTTCGATCGGAGTTCGGCTTCGTCGACGTCCTTGGCGGAGCCAACCTCGTATCGATAGCCACCTCGACCGACGCGTTCCGTCGACTGCTCAATTTGAGCGGAACCTTCGAGCTCGCCTCTGATCTTGGCGACGGTGGGCTGGGACAGTCCGCAGTGTCGACCAATCTCACGATCGGATGTGGTGGAGTCGAAGTGGAGTAACCTCGCGGCTTCGGCGCGACGATCGGCCAGGGAGAGCGGGCGACCATGTGTCGCGTTGAGATCGAAGGCCAGACGCCGAAGATCTCCATGGGGCGGATCGCTAATGACTTCAATGAGGGCAATCTCCCTTCCCAGGTTCTGCAATGCGGCGAGCCGGTGCCAACCATCGATCAGGTAGAGATCTGCGCCCCGGCGAACCGCCTTCAGTGGGGGGAGATCATCAATCACCTCCTGCAGGTGAGCCACGTGGGCGACGTCTAGACCGCTCACTCGCGGCTGAAGATCGATGTTCGTCTTGAGATAGCGAATCTCGACCTCGCTAATGAGTTCTGCCATGGAATCCTCCGGTAACGTAGGTAGATAATCACATCTGGTTATCTCTGACAGCACATTCTAGATTCACGAGTCCTTTATTCGTATGGGTTTCAGTGACTTTTTAGGTCATTCGTGCGCACTTGGACATTATCTAGATCGTGACTCGTGTTCTTGTGAACATCACGTAGATTGGATACAGTGGTGACATGGCAAATGACTTTTCGGGCTGGTTCAGCACCGAGGACTTGATTAGCGCGGCATCAAAAGAAGGCGTCGATGTTACGGCTGCACAGGTCGCACGATGGCACCGAAGCGGGCTCTTGCCGAAACCCAAGCGCGACTATTCGACAGGCCAACGGGGCAGTGTGACTCGATACCCGCCTGGCACCTTGCACACGCTTCTAGCCATATGTCGGGTGCAGACCGGACGCACACCAATGGGGGAAGTTTCGTGGGCCCTGTGGTGGAACGGCGACGACCGCGACCTTGACGACATTCGTCGTCATATGGAGAAGGTCGCCAAGGAGATTGATGCTCTCCTTGCCAAAATTCGCCTGTCTGTCAAGCGCGGTGAGCTGGTCAAGGGCATACCGGTCTCGGTCAGAGATTCACTACTGAAGGCACCCGCGCTACGTGGGCCGCTGGGTTGGATGCGTCGCCCTCTGGTTCACGGCGATCGAGATGACTGGCCGATAATGGTCGACCTCGTTCTCGGAACGCTGACAGGAAATCTCCCGAAATTCACCGCGAAGCATGAACAGGTAGTCATCGATGCTCTTCACCAACGACAGGCTCACGAAGTCACCATGAATGATCACATCGGGTGGGCGCACGAAGAACACGGAGATACGTTCGCGTGGTTCGCCGATTTCCTGCAGCGTCCACTCACCGAGCGACTTGCGGACCTCAGTTGCGAAGATCTCATCCTCGCTCGAAACGAAACTCGAAGCCTGCTTGAGTTCGCCGTGACGTTCGGAGAGTTTATGACGTGGCTGTTTCGTCCCGACGGGCTCGGCTACGGGTTTATGAGAAAGGTCTTATTGAAGGTCATCGACAAACCCGATCTTCAGGTCTTCTTCGTCATCCTCGTTCACGCCCTACTGGTCGACGAACATTACGGCGGAAACATCGACGTCCTTCACGGGATGTACGAGGAGTCGGGCAAGATCACAATGGGTCATCAGTGCGTGATGACTCTGGGAAACGAAGTGCCTGGACTAGCGCAGATCATTACCCCGGCTGCGATGGGTGCAGCCATCAAATCAGCTTCGTCAAGCGAATTATTAAGTCGAAAAATCGAACGCTTCCGAGCCGATCACGCGGACGAAATTGATGAAGTCATCCGACGACACCCGGAACTGAACTGGGGCGTGTACAAGTGCAAAGAACAAAAGACCGACGGACCGTGACTAAGTAAATTGCCCCGGGCAAGGGTGGAGCCTCCCCGGGGCCTGGACCAAGGAGAGGTAACTCCATGATCAAAGAAAACAGTAGCCACCAAATAGGCGATCAATCTGAGGACGAGTTGACGGCAGCGTTCGCTGAATCGACGCGAGCGACCTACGAGCGCATTGACACCGGCCCGATCTGTGTGGTGGACGGGATGGGTCTCAGTATTCGAGTGGATCGCAATCACCTCATCGTCACTGATGGACTCGGACCGTACCGACGAGAGCGACGGTTCCACAAGGCGACGCACGGTCTATCGCGAATCGTCGTGTTCGGCCAAAGTGGTTCGATCAGCCTCGACGCGCTTCGCTACTGCGATCGTTTAGACATCGCCCTCGTCGTCATCGACGCCGGTTCATGGCGCGTGAGCTTCAACTCCACACCGAAGGGAGCGGACGACGGACGTCTTCGCCGAGTCCAAGCACTCGCGCCCGAGAAGGCGCTGGGACTCGACATCACCAGGATGCTGTTGCAGAGCAAGTTGGATGGTCAAGCGCGCGTCCTGCGCAATTCTCTGGGCATGGACGAGCCAGCCGACTCGGTTCTGACACTTCGCGACGATCTCGCGCGATCGACATCGCATGACGAAATGCGCCAATACGAAGCATCGGCCGCGGCCTGTTACTTCAATGCCTGGAGTTCCTCGGGACTCGCTGTCGCCAAGTTCACGACGAGAGATCGATCGCGTGTTCCCGAACACTGGGAGCGGTTCGACGGGCGCCGTTCGGTCCTGCTCGCTAACAATGGCAACAAGAAGGCCGAACGACCCGTCAACGCCATCTTGAACTACCTCTTTGCCCTAACAGAGGTCGAGTCGATCCTGGCTTGCCACGCCATCGGACTCGATCCGGGACTGGGCATCATGCATCTCGACGCCCGGGGTCGTCAGTCCATGGCCCTTGACTTGATGGAGCCAGTCCGCCCCCTCGTAGAGCAGTGGACCTTGGACCTCCTCGCGAAGCGCTCATTTAAGCGGACGGATTTCGTCGAGACGGACGACGGCCACGTGCGACTCCTAGCCCCACTCACCCACGAACTGGCCGACAGTATGGGCCAGTGGCGAAAGGCGGTGGCTCCTTGGGCCGAGAGAGTCGCCCACCTTTTTGGGGAAGCCATGAAGGGTAAGTACCAACCGGCGACACCTCTGACATCGACGAAGGCCATCGAGGCGCGTCAGGCCGTTAGGGCGAGAAAGACGAAAGAGCAGATCTACCGAGGGGTCTTCAGTAGGGACTCCATGGCCCCTAAGCAGCGGTCGAGAGTGGAGAAGGGGGTGACCCTCTCGAACTGCCACAGTTGTGGTGGTCCACTCTCTAGGGGGCAGCATGTCAACTGTCCGGACTGCTGGGAGAGCCTTTCTGGTCAGGATATACAAACGCGTAAAGACAGGGGTAGGGCCATATCCGAGAGCAAGAGGGTTAGTAGGGAGTGGAGGGAAGCGCACCCTCTAGAGGAGAGGGATCCTGAGAAGTTTCGACAGTCGATCCTCCCTGGGCTCCAGGGTGTCACCCTTTCCAAAATCATGCAAGCATGTGACGTGTCGAAGTCCACAGCGTCCGTAATTAGGTCCGGGAAGCTAGTTCCGGCGGTGAGGCATTGGAGTCGTTTGGCAGCGCTTCGTGAATAACTTTCTTAAATCGGACCGACGAAATGATACTGAGCACAAACTCGTGGTAGGGAGCGAACTGTCTTTTGAGGATTGCACACCATTAATTCGTTATCAGGTGGACAATGTCTGACGGACAAACGCAAGAGTGGACTTCGGCCAGTGATTTCTTTTCGCCCTGGGAGAGTTTGGTAACGGATTGGAATAGCGCTGTCAAAAGGATTGACGAGGTCATTTCAACAGCAACATCCAAAAGGAGACTTGCGTGGCGTGGCGCCGTCAATGAGAGTTGGCCACTATACAGTTCGATTTATCGAAGAGTCGCAAGCCAAGGGAAATTCCAGCTCGACAGCAGCGTTGTCGCCCTTGAGGAGCGAATCCTTCGCAATGCCAGAACGAAGTGGCGGTTTGACGATAAGCCTGCGCTCGAAATCATGGCACAGGTACAACATCTAGGAGGCGTGACGCGGCTCCTTGACGTGACGCTCAATCCGTTCATTGCGCTCTGGTTTGCGGTCGAGGAAAAGTTCGATAACGCAGGCGAAACGGAACCCGACGTCGATGGGCGACTATTCATATTTGATGTCACCGACCGTGAGATTGAACTCGACGACTTTTGGCGAAGCCGAGATTTGCCTTGGGGAACAAAATCAATTTCGCGAGCTAACTCATCGGGAACGAACCCAATTACTGATTGGACCTCTGCATTGCCCAGGCTATGGAGACCTCCGAGTTACAACGAACGCATTGCGGCCCAGAATGCTGGCTTTCTCATTGGAGGTGTACCAATTATGAAGGCCGGACAAAATGCTTGGTATCGCAAGGCCCCAGGAAATTACTCAAAGATAAGTGACACCTGGAGCGCTGAGGAGGTCAGAAAAACTACATCAGTAACACTAAGAATGAATCGATCGGATAGCGCCCTCAGGGCCGGTCAACAACGTCAGTCGACGCCAACGTTCACATTGCGAATACAAGGGAGTGCGAAGAGAGAGATCAGAGAAAACCTTGGAAGACGAATGGGTCTTGACCCCTGGACCATATACCCCGACCTACTCGGTCTCTCGGAAATAGGAATGAACATACGCTGAATTCGGTCAGAATGATCGCATTCACACCATGCACTTTGTGAGACTGAAGTCGAACTATGTCTGTAAACATTGCGGTTCGCTATCGGCCATGCGCCACCTCGCGTGAAACGTGGGCGTGATGACTGACGATTACGGCGACTGGATCGAAGAGTATGTGAGGGAGATCGCGGCGTCTGCGGGTGTACCTGACTTTGTTTTCAAACCTCTCCTCGTTCCCAAGGGAGGCTCAACAAGAGAAGTCGGTGACAGCCTCCTTTGGGTCGGCCATCAGCTCGCCATTGTGTCTGTAAAGTCGAGAGACCCAGGTATCGGAAGTGATTCCATACCGAGGCGCGATTCCTGGATGGCGAAGCATGTCAAGAAGGCGATTAGCCAAATCAACGGCACCTATCGAATGCTTAACACCACAAGTGGCCTTGTATTGAAGTCCGAACGCGGCGTTTTGATTCCCTGGGATATCCACCACGTCGATGTATTCACCGGCGTCGTTGTTGTGGATCACCCAGATCCCTGGGACTTCGAGCCTGACGTGACGGACTCGAGAATTCCTACCATTGTCTTGGCTTTGGACGACTGGCTAACGCTTCACGAAAGATACGCAAGCACAGCGGCAGTTATCCGTTTCGTTACCTGGAGGGCACGGAACGGGTTGCCCAGCTTGCCCCTTGAAGCAGAGAAGGACATTATCGCGAGTGTTCACGCAGCTGAAGAAGATCTTCCTCTAGGCGCGCCGATCGAAGTTAAGCCAGGCGCTTGGGAGAGGGCGTGGCGTGATCGTCCTGAAATCTTTTTCGGGACTAGCCCCGATCACAAATACGCCAAGATCGTCGACAACATGATCGCAGGCGCCGCCGATATGGACCCTTTATACACGAGTATCGAAACCACTTCTGATTACCTGTACATCATTGAGTTTCTTGACCGGATCTCCCCTTTTCCAAGAGTCGAATTTGGCAAAGGCGTGGTCAAAAAGTGCCAACAGGTTGGAGCGACTGGTGAGTGGGGAGCGATGCTTTCAATTCTGCCCGAGGGCGTCATCGTGTTTCTCTCTGACCCAGCGGACAGAGAACAGCGAATAAAGCTTTTGCGATCCCTTACGGCCGCTCGACACTCACAGTTCATGGAAGCGACAGGGATAAGCGGTTTGGTCACTCTGGGGATTGCGACGGAGCCCATACCGACAACTGGGCGATCACATGACTTCTGCCTTGTGCAGGCGACCTTCGACCTCACTGAGAGCGAGAAAAGCATGCGAGATGAGATCTTTGGTGCAATTCCACCTGAACTAGCACAATCTTTACTATCGCGATATCGAGGCATGGCATGACTGTGAGTAGGTGTCCGACTTAGCGACAGGGAACCGGGACCTGAGTACCTGGCCCCACCAAGAGAGACGCGCGCAAATCGTCGTCAGGGCCCGGATTGATGGTGCTTTTCAACGGACGGTTGTCCGCTAACGCCATTGGCGCTTGTTCGATTCCTGACGGTGTCACTCTGGCTTTGGA
>Ga0182030_10013665_pt1 | contig 16129 bp, 13 predicted proteins | sample 812S3MmetaG_FD_121299 | JGI IMG/M metagenome (GOLD analysis project Ga0182030, IMG submission 121299) | Permafrost microbial communities from Stordalen Mire, Sweden - 812S3M metaG (Illumina Assembly) | ecosystem: Environmental > Terrestrial > Soil > Wetlands > Permafrost | place: Sweden...
ACAGCATCAACATTCTGGTGAACTTATTCATGATCGTATCCTTCTCGATTTCGATGGAGGGATGGGTTGGATGAGATGGAACGGACGCCGGCTCGTCAAGTTGAACGAGCCGGCATTCGATTGCGTCATTCCGCATCCAATCACCCCCACATCGAGGGTTACCGGCGCGGGATGAGGTCGCCAGCGAGAGACAGGAACTTCTCGAGCTGTTCGTCCTCGATGGGCACGAGCAGCGCGATATTCCTGAACAACTCGCTACGGTCGGAAGCGTAGATCCTCTTGTTGGGGTCGAAGAGGACCGTCTCTTGATGGAACAGGTATTTACCGGCTTCGACATCGATGGGCTTGCCACCGCCGTCGACTCCGGTTGCTACCTTCTCCAGCGCCTGCGTGGTCGTGACGCCGTAGTAACGCAGGTGCTCTCGCAGCAAGTGGAAGATATGCTGATAGTGCCCGATCGAGAACTCGCCGGCAGCATGCGCTTCCTTGAACACCTGGCCCAATTTCTTCCAGGTCCTTTCGTTCCTGGTCAGTTCACGCTGACGTCCGGCCCGACCTACAGCCAGCAGCCCGAGCGCGAGAAGCGCCGGAACAGCGAAGGGGAAGCTGCCGAACGTGAACCAGTAGGCCGCCGCTGCACGGGGGGAGCTCTTGGAAGAAAGGTCTCCCTCGATTAGCTGCGTCTGTTTCGGATCCGCCGACAGGTGAATGCCGAATGTCAGCGTTGGCGTCGTCGACGAATGCCAGTCGGGCTGACCATCAGGCTGACGCGAGATGGCCCAGGCGAAGTCCATGGCAGCGTCTGCCTGGGTCTTCGTCGTCTTGCCGTCGGCTTCCTTCTGAGTCGTGACGTATTGGGTAAGAACCATCGTCACAACCACTCGCCTGCGACCGTCAGGAAGTTCAAACGTGTTGACGGTTGCACCTTTGTAGACCTCGACGTCCGAGGGCGCGTCGGTCGTCTTGCCGGATTGTGCCGCCATCTTCAGTCCTTCGACTTCGATGACAGGCCACTCGAGCATTGTCGGCATCTGCACCTTCGCCACAGTGCCTGCCGGTGCGCTGGAAGCGTCCGCAGGAACGGGCGAAGGCGGCAGCACCGTAGGCGGTGGCACATTCGGATGAGCAGCACGATACATGCTGTCGGGGGTGAGCTCAAAAACGAGCGTCACCGTCATGGGGTCGCCAATGGCATAGTCGGCGACTCGATCGGTGCCAATCCACTCGTCGATGCGTCCATCGACAAGCACGACGTGCTTGGGAGCCTGGGGCTCCTTTTTGGCTGTTGCTGGTGCATCGTCTGCAAATGCTGCGCTCGCGAACGAGAGCAACACTGCCAACGAAGCAGCGATGATATTGCGCTTGATCTTCATTGGAACCTCCGTTACGAGCGCGTTTTGCTGGCGAGGACCTGAAGAAGCTGTTGAATCGCTTCCTCATCATCGGTCCTCACGACGACTGTCGTCACTCCGCAATCCTGCAAGCGCGTGAGAATACCATCCTCATATCGCTTGAAGTTTTCCTCGAATTGCTTGCGCGTGGTGACTGATCCGAAGATCTTGCGCAGCGACTTGAGGAACCAGACAGGAGAGCGGTCCGGGGCGATCCAGAAAGAGACCGTTTCGCCACGGTAATCGACGAGACTGTAATACATTCCCGGCCAGGGCACGGTGGGCAGTTCACGCTCACGTTTGTCCTGGACGTAGACCGCAACCACGTCATGCGTGCTGCCACAATTCTGCAGGGCATCCCAGTCTTCTCCGTTCATATTGACGAAGTCCGAGACGACCGTGAAGACACTGCGCAATCCGCGGTGGGTGGTTTGCAGGGCAAGAGCCAGACCGCCACCTTCCGGAGGCCTGCTCTTGAACAGCTGCTTGCTGAAAGTGTGGCGAACGCTTTCCATCGCGCTCGCACCAAACTTCCGCACCATGGTCATAACCCGGGCGCGAAAGTCTTTGATCTCTTCATCGGAGGCAGGAGTCGGGAGACGCCGGTCTTCGATAGCAGCATAGAGCCCCGGCATGAGCAACCTGGCAGGGCTCATGAGCTTGAATATCGAGATAGGCTGCTCAGCGTAAGTGACGAGGGAACTCATGTCCTTCGCCTTTTCCGCAGCTTTGATGCCGCAACCGGCAGCGATCGCGCCCAGATAGCTCTTGAACGTCGAGCTGCCCGTGTTCATGCTCTCGTTGACGTCGAGCAGCACAGTCAGGCAGGTGACGCGAGGACGCTTGTAGACCCTGACGATGAGGGTGCCATCAGATTCGGCGGCAGAAGCGTTGAAATCGATATGATTGGCCTGATCGCCATCGGCCGGATCGTATTCCTTGTAGCCGTGGATCTCAAACCCAGGACCCTTGCGGTTGCCTTTACGCTGGCTGGCGGTAGACATGGTGGCGGCGGAGCGCCAGTTGATATCAAGGGCAGCAGACGAGATCCTCTCGAGGATGTGGTCTACGACTTGATCGATGGTTTCGAATAACATGTTCGCTCTCCATTTTTCAGTGAGGAAGGATGAAGCAGGCTTTGCAAACGGAAATGCGCGGCGCCGACTCCCAATCCGACCAGCGACAGGCTTTCACCTGCACCACTGTCCGAATTTAAGAGCAGGCGCCGCGCATTTTGCGGTCAACGCCGTAAACCCCTCCTCGACTCGAGAGACCTATTTGACAGTGATCAAATGAAGTCGTCTTGAGATAGAGAGGCGTTAGCGGCGGCTGAAGTCCGACGGATCGGCCGTGAAGTCCGTGTATGCGAGCACCACGTCCGTCATGTGCGACGGCAAGATCGGGTTCTTGCCGGGGCGATTGAGACGAGCCACGATCTCTTCGCGAGTGATCGTGCCGTCGGTCGGAAAATCGAACTCAGAACGATCTTCCGAATGGTTGGTGCGCTGGAACACCTTAAGCCACTGGTCCCAGGTAGCGTTCGGAGCCACAACGCGCGTGGCAGCCCGGTCGTTCATGACGACACGGTGGTCCATAACCGAATGGGCCAACGCACGCAGATCTTCCGGCATGACGAAGTTGCGCGGGGTGACGTCGTCTTTCTCCTTACCGAAGAGAAAGGCACGCACCTGGCAAGCCCGCTTCAGAGCCATATTTCCGCGAACCGAGACACCCGACTTGACGCTATCGAGGATCGGGCGGATTTCCGGATGCTTGTTCCACAGCGCCTTGAACTCCGGCGTGCCGGGCACCGTAGCCCGAATCACCGAGAGTTGATATTTGACGAAGCGTTCATGCACATACATGTTCGCCCGGATCCACTTGCGCACCTCGAGGATCGTCTCGAGACTGAGCACGCGCTCCTCGGCAACACGCTCGAGAACCTCGCGGTCGCCGAGCGAGTCGTCGGTGAGCAGCTCCTCCTCCGCTTCACGACCGATGCGGTCGAAGTTGACCATGTAAAGGAAGCGGTCATACTGCGCGGGCGGTAGCGGGTTGGTGCCCTCGGAGCCGACGTCATTCTGCACGCAGAGGAACACGCGCACAGGGTGCATCATCGAAACCGCTTGCTCGGCGGGAACGTGAGGCGCCATCATCGTGCACCGGCCTTCGCTCATGGGGCTCATGAACGTCGCCTGCGTACGCGTGTCCATGCGATTGAACTCGTCACCGACGACGATGTTCGCATTACGCATGCCGCTCCACGAGACCTTCCACGTGGGCTTGCCATCCACCATGTCGAGCCACTCCGAGCCCATGATATCTTTGGGCTGGAGATCCGGAGTGCCCTGCACGAGGAACGTCTTGCCGCCGATGATGACAGCAATCACCTCGGCAGCGCGGGTCTTGCCACCGCCAGGTTCACCCTGACCGAGGAAGCTGCAGACACCGCCCTGAATCGCCGAAGAGATCATCAGCGTTCCGATCGAAGACATGCCCTTCACGTACTTGTTGAAGAGCGCGATGCTCTGATGGACCTGATCGCGCGCCGCATTGGGGTCAAAGATTGTATTCATGACTATGATCCTTTTCTGCTTTGCCCGATTCCAAACCGGGACTTGATGGACTGGAGCGCGGAGACGAATGACGCAACGCGCAGCTTGGGGAAGAAGTAGCGAAGGCGAGGCAAGCCGCCACCACCGGTGGTGATGCTGAAGAACAGCACGATAGCAATCCCCAGAAGAATAGGCTTGAGGTTGCTGTGAGCAGGACGTGCATACAACCCCCCCGCTTTCTGGGGAATGTTGTACTTCAACTCCATCTTGCTGTACGGAGTAAAAAGCAGCCGTCCCTGGTCTTGCAGCAGGCGCTCTTCAGCAGACGGCACCATGTTCGGCTGCTGAGCGATGATGAGCGTGCCCAGACCTTGCATGCGAGTGACCATCTTCTCGAGAAGACGAGGGTCTGAAGCAGTCGCACCTTCGAACGATTCTCCATTGGCCTTATGCGTGTGGAGGTCGTACTTGGGCACGGTGATCGCGACACTACCGGCGGTATCAATGATAAGCAGACGAATCTGGCGCTTGACCAGAACGTCGAGCACCTTGTTCAAGGCTTGCTCATCACCGCTGAATCCACCGTCGGTATAAAGAGCGATAAAGCGAACCTTATCGCCCGTGTCACCCTGCTTCTTCTCGATAGCCGAGATCAGGTCGAACTCGTCGAGAGCCGCCTGAATGCCGGATGTATAATCGCATCCGCCGCCAGGAGCAGAGCCTACCTGCACAAACTTATTCAGCATGTGCTGGAACGCGCCACCCTTCCCGATATCACTCGTGACGTCCCACATGTTGTAGCCTGAGCCTTCAACAGTGATCAGTCCTGCCTTGTTGTCCTTCAACTGAGGCAGCAGATCGCGCTTGAACAGCGCTTTGTTGGCGTCGATGCGCGTGCCCCACTGGTAGACCGGACCAGGGTCTTTCTCCCCTGTCAGAGCTGCGTAGTAAGGACGCGTATCCTGGGCACCCTGCGAGTTCGACACGTCGAACACATTCTGCCACTCGACTGCACCTGCTTCCACCATCTGAGGCAGCGCGGTGAGGTTGGGCGAGAAACAGGCAGTGACAATCAAGCCCACAAGCCCAACCCACTGCGCCCAGAGCATGATGCTCTGTTTGCGTGTCCTGGGAGAGAACTCGCCGAGAACGAGACGATCGCCCCAGTAGTCACGGGTGCTGTCGACCACTCGCAGGTTGTAGACTGCGAACAGTGCGGTAACGAAGATAGAAGCGAGGACCCACGCCCACCAGCGGGAGTCCGACCATTGAATATTCAGCAAGACCCATTTATGAGGGTCGAGCCAGGTTGCGATCTGGTTCATAGGAACCCCCATGGTTAGAGTTGTTCACGATTTTCCTTGCCGGCCTGGTTGCCGCCCTGGGTCGGATCATCCGACTTCTTGTCGCCGTCCCTGTCAGGCTTGCCGCGTCCTTTGCCCTCCTTCTCAGCCTTCTTCGGCTGATTGTGGAAGAGGATCTCGAGATCCTGAGCGGTAACGAAGCGGTCCTTGCGGATTTTCTGATCAATGCTCACGCTCAGATTCGCGCTCTTTAGCGAATCGTCGATCGTGAGTTTCAGAGCTTCCTTGAAGGTGAGGATGGCCGCTTTGGTGGCGGCTTCCGTACCCTCCTTGGTCAGGGCGAGCGCCTTGAAGTGCTGCGACAGCTCGGCCATCTCGAGAGACGGCGGGGCGGTGTAAGCATCCGCAGGGGCAACCAGGTTCTGCTGGTAGTCGTTGTACGACACGTCGAAATAATCGACCGCCGTGTTGTACATGGTTGCGGTGTAGGCCATGCGGCCGTACATGTACTGCCGCCACTGGTCAGTCTGCGCCATCCAAAAGCTCATCCCGAAAAGGATGCTTATGGAGAAGAGGGCGAATGATGCAAGTACCGCCATTCGCCAGGTGAGATAGTTTCGCATTTGGTGTCCTCCTCTATTAAGGGACGCGGCGTGCCAGAGTGGCGAAGCCAAAGAACATGAATATGAAAACGCCGGCTACGAGGACGAACGCGTAGTCGACATCACGGTAAGTCTCGACAGTCTCGACAATCATTTGCGATTTCTCGAGTCTGGCAACAGAAGCCATCGCTTCTTTCATCGCGCCGGGTTCACTTGCACGGAAGACGAACCCGCTGTGAGGGTCGGCCGCGTGCAGCTCGTCCGCGAAAAGTTCGAGGTCAAGCTTCGTTGCACCCACCTCCCAACCCTCACCGAGACCGATGACGTAGAGATGGATGTGCGCGTCCTTGTACAGCTGGATGAGATCTTTCCGGCGCTGCGGATCGATCGAGTCGTAGCCGTCGGTGATCAGTAATTCGACCCGCACCGAATCATCTGCCGTATTGTTGATGAAGTAGTCGTACTGTTTCTGCAGGATACCGATGCCTGAATCGGATACACCAGCAAAGTTCGTGCCACCACCCACGTTCTCCGCAATGTGCGAGGTGCGCAGCATGGCTACGATCTGGTCGGTCGTGAGAGGCGACAAGATATAGCTATCCGAGTCGAAGCGGAACATGCAGAAGCGGTTGGTGTTGAGCGTATCCGGTGTCATCAGTTCATGAACCAGAAAACGCGTAGCCAACTGAGCGCCCAGTATGCGAGTCATCTCTTCATCGGCAGGTGCAGAGGCGGCAGTGGCTCCAGGTGTTCCCGAAGGAACCATGATCCTGTCGCTGCCGCGATTGTCGACTTTGACGGCGCTCGGATCGATGGTCGTGAACGCATTCAAATCGCCGAGTTCCTTGATGCCTTTCTTGAGTTTGGTCTCCATAGAGCCCGAACTGTCGATGTCACCGCAGATATTGCGGGTCTGCATCAGTTGCTGGTGAGTCGCCTGAGGAACCAGGGGTTGCATAACAGCAAGGTCGATGTGAAACATTGCCAGCCCCAGGGAGATGAAGCCCAGTGCGAGCAACATCGACCAGCGCGTTTTGAGGCTGCCGACTCCAGTCATGTTCCGATGTGGAATCAAGGTTGAATGCCGAATCGACATCTGCCGCTTGCCCCAGAGGAAAACACCTACCAGGAGGAACGGCAGAAGCGCGATCAAGAACGGATGAACATAATCGGGATGCAGCAGCGCACTCCAGTAATCATGGTAGGCATCTGTGATCCAGAGCAAATATGGGTTGAGGAATGCCGACATGGCGATTCTCCTTTCGATGGCTATGATCAGGTTGATGGGGGTCAGGCGTGTATGACTGGCGAGTCAGGCTGACTCGACTACTTCACAAACAGACCAACCTGAGCTGGCCGTGGTTGGATGAAACTTCGTCGACCGGCAAATACGGTTGTACTTTGTCGGAGGCATTTGCTTCGCATTCAGGCTCTCGAGTCTGCAAAACAGAAGCGATACGCCGAATTGATGCAACTCATAGAGAATCCCGCCTCGCTAGAGGGGTTTTAAGGAAGTGACCGGGAAGCTATGGGGTGCTGAGGTGGGTTGATTGTAGTGTTGTTACCGAAACGTGAAGAAAAATGGAAGATTTGCCCTCACAGTAACAGCTGCCCAGAGCGAATCAAAATCAGTGGCCCAGTTACGCCCGGAGTGGTTAAATGCATTGCGGCAACACACACATGGAGAAGCCCTACCGAGAGTCTGGCCCAGTGGGAATTCCACTCCTTGGTCCGGTTGCATCTATCATCGCTGTATAACCTATTTGTTTACAAACTTTGCGTTAGTTACAAACATGAGTATTAGTTTGATTGTGGTGAAGCTGTCGCAAGCGTCGACGTGGACTCCGTGAGCTTTTACGCGACCTTAAGAAATCAAAAACTGCAACAAATTTTCAAAAATCTAGTATTTTGGGGTAGCGAGATTTCGCATTCGGAAATTCTAAACAAAACATTTAGAGCGCTTCTCCAGTGATTACCGCACCATCGTTTTTTATTTATTTCAAAAATGATCGGAGCTTAAACGAGCAAATCAGGAGACCTGATAGGGCTTATCGCTAGCCACACACTAGACTTTCGTTACACCTGCAAATTAGCGAAACAAATTAGTGCAAACCGTGATTGGCAAATGCTTTACGCACCTTGTCGCTCCGATAAGCCTTTTTCGGCTGGTTAGTACTGGCATGGATTAGATTGTGAATCTTGGCCAGGCTCTCCTCCGAAATGTAACTGCAAACGAACTTTCCCGTTTGCCTACTATGGATTGGCGCAAACTCATGCAAACTTCAGAGTCGTCACGAGCGATTGATAACAATCTGCTTAATTCGCTGCATGCGGATCCACTGCGATAAGGCTTGCCAAGACCAATCGAGTTGCCGGAAAATCTGGTAGAAGTGAGTAGCAATAGCCATCTTTTCTGCCGTTTCACCACCGACTTCAATCACCATGAAACCTCTGTCATTGAATATATCTACGAAGGGCATGATTCTAGTGGCCGTACCACTGGTTTTCGAGTTGGTGTTCGTCGGTGTCCTTGCCTCTATGCTTCATCAATCTGATGAGCAAACACAGAAATTGGCTCGTTCTCGCGAAATCGTCTCTGAAATAAACAAACTTACTCAAGCTTATCTCGATGTTGGCATCGCGCTGGTCGCATGGAAGGCGACACATAGCAGCTCTTTTATGCGTCGCTACGACGAGGGTTTAAAGCTCATCGTGCCGATCCAGAAACATCTCGATGACCTGGCAGCGGGCGATAGTGCCCGTCGCGAACACGTGAACAGACTCAAGGCAGCAGGCGACAAAATTGTCTTTTTGACACAACAGTTTCGACGACCGGGCGAACAAAGCATGGTCATGCTGATGGATCCAGTGAGTTATCGACAGGAAATTGCACACGCATATGAACACTTGATGCAAGAGTCGCAATCGCTAGACAATGAGGAACGCGCGACCCAAATGGCAAATCCAGAAGAGGGCACCCGCTTTCGTGAACGGCTACGCACAATGCTCTACGCAGGTGTTGCATTCAATGTACTTTTGACTATTGCACTGGCATGGTTTTTCAGTAACAACGTTACACGTAGATTATCTGTACTTGCAGAAAATAGCCGGCTGCTTGGACGGAAAGAAGAGCTAAAACCGCTGGTCGGAGGCGACGATGAAATCAGCGAACTCGACGAAACATTCCATGATATGGCTTCCCTTCTGAAGCGAGCAGAACAAAGGAAGCAAGAATATATATCGATGATCAGCCATGATTTGCGCACTCCTCTGGCAGCTATTCAAGGCACCATTGCCGTCGCCAATCGAGGCAGTTATGGAAGTCTAAACGAGAAAGGCATCAAACGCATGTCGGCAGCGGAAAGCGATGCGGAACGGCTGATAGGTCTGATCAACGAAATGCTCGATTATGAAAAGCTCGATTCAGGCACTTTTGAACTAGAGAAAACGACAACTTCGCTTTCCTTCATTACCGACAGCGCAGTTAACGCAGTGCGTCCATTATCAGAACAAAAAAATATTTCAATTTCTGTAGTCAATGGCGATACCGCAATTTATTGCGACCAGGACAGATTGATTCGAGTGGTTATCAACCTCCTGGGCAATGCCATCAAATTTTCAGGCGATGGCACAACCATCAAAATTGAAGGCTTGCAGAACAAGGAGGGCACAATCCTTCGCATTAAAGACAGTGGCAGAGGCATTCCAGCCGCTTCTATAAGTACGATATTCGACAGATTCACTCAAGTGGAAGTCGGTGATGCCACCAAACTCGGTGGCTCAGGCTTGGGGCTCGCTATTTGCAAAGCGATAGTAGAAGCTCACGGAGGCAAGATCGGCTGTGAAAGTGCGATCGGGAAAGGGACAACATTCTGGATGACTTTTCCGCCAGAAAAAGCATAGGCAAGCTCTGCTTAGGTCTGTACCGATTGATAAGGTCCTCAGATTGGGACAGGTTGGAATACTTTATCCAACCCGTTCCCTTCAGTTTTTTTGAAAAAAACTTTGCCTTATAAAAGTTTTTACAGCAATTAGTCATCAAAAAAAAAATACGCCGAAGGCAGTTGCGTTATTAGATACGCAATCACCTTCGGCATTTTCAATTTTTCTCTATCGGGAGCGTGGCAATTGCTCCTTGAGAGCGGTCAGACTGTCTGTCAACACAGAACGTGGCATTTTCGTGCGCGCAGCGATGACCAGGTCGCCGAGCAGTTCATTGGAACGCCTGAACGCCGTACCATTGAAGTCAAAAATACTGCCCTCATAGAGAAGGCGCCCTGTCTGATTGTAGTGAGCGGAGCCATAGCGTTCGTAATAGAACTTGACGGCTTGTAACCGCTCACTGAGGGCCACAAATACAGGGCTGGCATCCTCATTCGTCGTCGATAGCGTCGTGAGAGCAATATCGATTCGTGCTTGCATCTTCTGAAGTTCCGCAAGCCAATGGATTTTGCACAGCCGAACGCGTTCCTCCTTCATCTGCCGTTCACTGAGTGACTCAAAGTACGGCATGGTGAAGCCAGGGTCACGGTACTCCGGGTTTAAATCCTGCCGGGCGCTGGACAGCGATTGCAGTGCGGAATGCGCCATCCTCAGGGCAGCAATGATGTGCGTTGTATCGAGATTGCGCTTGGCGAAGAACACCGCATCTTCGAGCAAAAGCGAGATCTGCTTGAAGGCCATTTCTGGCACATGATTCTGGATGCCGTCGAACTGGTCGCGGCAACGCTCATACATGGCCGACCTTAGACGTTTATGGGACTCCATGAGGCTGGTAGCAAGAGGCGGCAGACCGGCAACAATGGTGCGCGGATTGGTCGTTTTGTTTTGCAGGGCGGTGATAGCAGTGAAGAGTGCCTCGATCAGAGCGGTCGATTCAACCTGCGATTGTGCCAGGCATAGATTGACCCTCGCGCTTTCGGCGGCTGTGAAAGCCGGGGGCGGAGGAGAAAAAACTTCGAGGCTGCGTTGTGCGTTTGAACGTCGGAAAAACATTTTGCGCTCCTTGTTTGACGTGAGATTAGACAAAACGATGTGGAAAACATCGTTCAGGTTGTTTTGCAGAAGGCCTGAAGGGAGTGGTGATTGGTCGCTGGTGTTAGTTGCTTTTGTTGCGTGGCCTTTTGCTGGAGTTAAATAGTTGTGATTAGAGGCCTGAGCTTATTGGTGCAACTCGCGCCGATCCAGGAAGAAACTATGAACAACATTTGTTAACAAGAAGCTGAAGAGCCCAAGGGAGCTATCCTTTCCCGTCCAAGCGCAGCGCTTTACATCCAGGAGCCCCCGAAACCAATCTTTTCATTTTTAATTACGCTAAGTGCCTCAGCTAAAAATCCTGGTCGCTGAACACTAAGCGCTTTACCGCACAGTCAGTACATAAAATATTGCGATGCAGCTCTAAGCTGCTGGGCGAGTGCCGGCTTTCCCTGCTTCTCGAGGCACATAGACTGCGCTGCACAGACCCTTCTGAGATCGTATCCAAGCGCCATTACGGTCTCGAAATAGCGACTTGCCTGATCTATTCGATTCAATTCATAACAAGAAAAACCCATTCCTTCCAGCGCTTTCCCATCTCGCGGAGACAATATGCTGGCTGCCTTATAGTCTGCCAACGCTTTTTCATTCATTAAATCCGCTTTGTAGATGTCTGCTCGCATGATAAGAGCTTCGAAGGTAGAAGGTTTGGATGACAGCAGTTTTGAAAGGACGATTCGTGCTTGATCACGATTTCCCAATTGAGAATTCACATCGGCAATAGTAAGCAAGAGCGCTGTGTTTCCAGGGTGAGCAGAGTTCATTCCGTTGAGCTCTTTTAACCCTTCCTCCCTCTTGTCGTAAGCGAAATAGGCACCATCTAAAGTATCATAGTAAACTCGCTTGTCTGGTTCTTTTGAAATAGCCGCTCTTGCTTCTTTAATTGACGCATCAAAAGCTGCCACAGCACGCTCACACATCGAGCGCATTGCCAGCACTGGTGCGCCTTCTGAGTCACTGCCTTTTATCATAGCCAGCTCTTTTATAGCACGGCGATAATCATGTTCAAAAAAGGAAATGACAGCCTGCGCAAACTGATTCGCTGAACTTCCTTTACCCAATTTTCGCGAAGCTACGTCACGAAGATGATTACAATCGGCGATGTTGATTGAAAGTTCGGGAGGAGCAATAGGACCAGGATGTTCTTTGTCTTCAAGATCGGCTCTCTGGGCCGAGTCACGCATGTGAAAAGAAGCATTGCGTTTGATATAAAAATAGCGAACAATGTCTTGCAGACAGCCCTCTTCATTAGCCGCGATAGCCTTTGCTGTGGCACAACAAGCAAAAGCTCTCCAGGAGCTGGGACAACAATTGGCAAACTCGTCGAAGGCAGCAAGGGCTTCCCTGCTCTTTCCAGCCTGGAGTAAAACCATACCCCTCTCTTTCAAATCCTCTGCTCGATGCGGCTTCAGCTTTGCCTCTTCACACAGACTCGATACAATATCAATCTTGTGTTTAGCTGCGGGAGTACCAGAATAGCCGGCACCACCGCAAAAGCACAGAAGCCCTGCTTGAGAGACCCAGATCAAGAGAAATCGCGCTGACAATTTTGATAATCTGTTCAGTGATTCCAAGCCGTCTCCGTAGTGCAGCATCGACTGATAAGTACACACAGTTTAGTTTACTCTGTGCACTGACACAAATTGATACCATGGTTGCATAAAGCCAGAAGAGGAATTATGGACGAAATTTACGTCAGTACCGATATTGAGTCAGATGGACCGATACCAGGCGTCTATTCCATGCTCAGCCTGGCTTCCGCAGCATTCACTGCTGATAAAAAAATGTTGTCTACCTTCTCGATCAACCTGGAGACATTGCCTGATGCGCAGCAGCATGAAAAAACAATGGCATGGTGGAAGACCCAACCCGAGGCCTGGCAAGCGTGCAGAAAGGACGTATGTTCTGCCGATCTAGCAATGAAAAAATATTTTGACTGGTTAAAAGAGCTCCCCGGAAAGCCAGTCTTCATTGGATATCCAGCAAGTTTTGACTTTCTTTTCGTATACTGGTATTTAATTCGCTTTGTAGGTGAATCGCCATTTTCTTTTTCGGCGCTAGATATCAAAACGTACGCCATGGCTGTGTTGAAAACGGACTATCGAAAAGCGACAAAATCTAATATGCCAGGTTCCTGGTTCGACCCGGTTCCACATACTCACGTTGCACTCGACGACGCAATAGAACAGGGTCTGCTATTCTGCAACATGCTCAACCAAAATGTGGGTAAAGACGGTCGGACTGGGCAAAATGATAGAACGAAATTGGAGAACATATGACGCGGGTTTTATTGGTTGACGATGATGAGCGTCTTGCGAATGTTATCGAGGACTGGCTAGTAGGAGAGTCCTACATTGTCGAATTTGTAAACAATGGGCTGGAAGGCTTGGAGAAAGCCAGGTCCAACACCCACGAAGTTCTCATTTTAGACTGGCAAATGCCAGGCAAAACCGGCGTAGAGCTCTGCCGAGAGTATCGACAGAATGGCGGAATAGGCGTGGTCGTAATGCTTACCGGCAAAACAACCATATCTGACAAAGAGCAAGGGCTTGATTCAGGCGCTGATGACTATATAACCAAGCCATTTCACCCTAGAGAATTATCAGCACGTTTGCGAGCTCTGCTTCGCCGCCCTCGCGCGATGCAAGCCGAGGTTTTACGTGCAGGCGACATTGTCCTGGAACCAAAAAGCTGCCGCGTCCTTAAGGCGGACAAAGAAATCAACTTCCTGCCTAAAGAGTTTGCCCTGCTTGAATTTCTCATGCGCAATCCGAATGTAGTCTTTTCTGCCGACGAGCTGCTCAACAAAGTATGGTCGAAAGAATCCGAAAATTCACCAGATACGGTGCGAGTGCATATCACTAAGATTCGCAGCAAAATAGACAGTCCGGATCAAGAAAGCTTGATCAGAACCGTACATCGGGTGGGCTACAAGCTCCATGCACCGGTCAGCTAAGCTCTATCTACCCAGGGCTCAATAGCCACGCTATCAACGGTGTGCTAGTTGCGCAAACGTTGTAACACCATTAGTTCGATCTCACCATCAAGGCAAAGGTCTCGCAAATCGTCACAGGCTGAGCATTCAGGGGCTCTGCCGTCTAGCCCTGCTCGAACACCTCCCAGGCGCTGAGATGGTGATGCAACGCGACACTTCTGTTAGGTTGCAAATTAGTCTTAGACATCACCCCGACCTGTTTTATCCCCCAAACTCCTTTAAGAAAAAAAGACTGCAACAAGCTACATCTCCTTTCGATTGTTATCGAACGGTCTGTACTTGCCTGCGGGGGTGCTTAAAACAATCTCTCAACAAAGTAAGGAGCTATATCATCATGACAACCAATCATCACAAGCACAACTCGGCAAACACCCCCACCGACGGACCACTTCCTCCCGTTCCCCCGGTCGGACCCGTCAACAAGCTCGGCAACATCGGCAATGCCATCAAGGTGTTTCTCATCACCACAATTGGCCTCGCCCTCAAGTATGCCTGGTCCACGAACGCACACTTCACCAACTGGGACAACTTTTCGAACCTCGGAAGCTGGATCGGTCTCGCGAAGGTGACGTTCAACGGTTTCGTGTATGGCCTGATTCCCGGCGCTGTCCTCGGACTCATCGTCCTGCTCGCTGCCCTGGCCGGTCCCGAACTCTGGGCTTGGCTCGGACCGGTCATCCTCGTCGCTGCGACCAAAACGATGAATTTCATTCGTGGCGTGTCGCGGTCAGTTCGCGGATTACCGGACCACCCCGAGAAATCGGAAGACCACAAGGGAGACAAATGATTGACGTCAATCGTCGTCTTCCCCGCTAAGCTCGCCAAACGGCGGAAAGCTCTGACAGATTCTGTCTCTACTTTCCGCCGTTTCTTTTCGCCAACAACTGAGGCAAGATTCAGAGGCTAACACCCTTTGTTTTTTGCCTCAGCGTTGTCGTCTTCTCAGTCCAATATTTGTTATTGGAAAATATCTAAACAGCCTCCGCCTCTATCTTTTTGCCTTCTATCCCGTCTCTCTGGTTGTTTCATTTTTTTCAGGGCAATTCTGCTTAAAATATCTATTAATCGCAATGCAGTCAAGCTTTGATTTACCTCTCCGGATTCAGCTGGAAGCTTCGTAGTAACCTGCCAGCTAGTTAGTTAGCGATTGATACTGGTGTAAAATGGCAGAATCGAATTACGAAAACGCTAGATGGAAGGATTTGAATTTGGATTTGATTTTGACGTTGAAACGCGAGCCGGGAGTGCCGCTCTACGCAGTTTTAGCGGAAGCAGTCAAACAATCCATGCTCGAACACGAACTAAATTCTGGAGACCCTCTGCCTTCTGCTCGGGAATTAGCCAAGCAATATCATCTTTCCACCTCAACCGCCTTACGAGCCTACGAAGTACTCTCCAGTCAAGGTTATGTTGAGACCTCACCGAAATCCGCCACACCTCAAGCGTACCAGGGGCATTCATTGTACGCTCGATCAGATAGCGGTGACAGCGGCGGTGAGACTCGATTTAGTGTGCCGAATGTTAGTCGATGTCGGTGATGACATAGCCATCGAAAATCCCTGTTTCCCGGCGGCGAGAAAGGTCTTCTTGAGCCATGGAGCAAGGATACATCCTGTTGATGCCGATAGCGACGGATTAAATCCAGTCTCACTATTTGCCAGCACTATTGGGTATCGGATGCTCTATTTGTCTCCTTCTCATCAAGATCCGTCGGGTGTAGCTTTGACACTTGAGCGTCGTCTGGCTATCTTGAATTGGTCGCAACGCACCAGCACTATTATTTTAGAAAATGATTTTGATTGCAATTACTATTACTCAGGTACGCCACTACCGGCAATGCAATCATTACGCGACAATGACACAGTCATTTATTCCGGTTCGTTCTGGGTCACACTGGGACCATTAACCAGCAGTGGTTTTTTAGTGCTTCCACCAAGATATATCCCAGCTATGCGCGCCCTGTTAGCAACGGTGCAAAGTGAACGCCCAGTGCTGGAAAATTACGCACTGACTGAATTTATTACTGATGGACAGCTGGAACGATACATCCATAAACAACGAACTTTGTTTAGCAAGATAAGACAAACGGTTATCTATGAAATGACCCTATCATTGCGTCGATTAGTTACGTTCAAAGAAAGCAGCGGCATGCACATACTGCTTCAATTTGATCCTAGTCTGATAGAGAGCTCGTTGCTAGATTGCGCTAAGAAAGCAGGGTTGCCTCTCAAACCGACACGCCTGTACT
>Ga0182030_10013666_pt1 | contig 16129 bp, 10 predicted proteins | sample 812S3MmetaG_FD_121299 | JGI IMG/M metagenome (GOLD analysis project Ga0182030, IMG submission 121299) | Permafrost microbial communities from Stordalen Mire, Sweden - 812S3M metaG (Illumina Assembly) | ecosystem: Environmental > Terrestrial > Soil > Wetlands > Permafrost | place: Sweden...
AAAAAGAAGCAGTTGTTACTCGCGGTAATACGACACTCGCGGCAATGAATTCACAGGTGACCAGGCTTAATGCTCAAGGTGATTTGACTGGCGCATCAGCAACAATTGACAAGGCTGAAAGTGCTATCCGAGAATGTCAATTTGCAATTGCAGAACAAGAGCAGGTTCTGGCGCAAAGAGATGCCGAGCTCGCTCGCGCCAAACTTGATTTCGAAAGATACAACAAACTCGAGAGAGAGCGTGCGGTAACGACGAGCGAGCGCGACAGGGCTCGTCGCGATCTGGATGTCTCAAAAGCTGCTTGTGACGCAGCCAGTCGAGCCATCGACCAGAGGAAAGAACAGCTAGAGAAAGCGCGGCATGAACTGTCCGTTGCCAGGGCGCAGCAAGTTCGTTCTCAGGGCACCGAGCGTACTGCTCGTTCAAGCGAGATTCAGGAAGATGTGAGCAAATTGCAGCAAGATGTTTCAGCTGCTTCCATAAAAGAGGCGCAGGCCAAATTGAACACTGCCCTGTTGCAGCTATCGTATTGCAAAATTGCTGCTCCTGTAAATGGTAGAGTCGGGCGCAAGAACGTCGAGATAGGTCAGCGAGTTCAGCCTGGCGGCAGGCTGCTCACCTTAACCGCTGACGATATTTGGGTAGTGGCAAACTTCAAAGAGAATCAACTTGAAAAGATGAGACCGGGTCAATTAGCGGAGTTGAAGATCGATGCACTTCCGCACGAAACTTTTTCCGGAGTCGTTGATAGTTTCTCGCCAGGTTCTGGAGCGCAATTTACTTTGCTTCCACCAGACAATGCCACTGGGAACTTCACCAAGATTGTGCAGCGAGTTCCAGTAAAAATTAGATTTAAAGGCTCAATCGATAACTTTAGAGAAAAGCTCGTTCCGGGACTATCAGCCACAGTTTCTGTGAACGTAAGCAAGTGATATGGAAAGCGTCAAAACTGTTGCCGGAGCTGTAGGTAGCTCACGAGCGATCAACCCATGGTTCATTGCAATTACTGTTACGCTTGCAACATTCATGGAGTTGCTTGATACCAGCATCGCGAATGTATCGCTGCCGCACATCGCTGGTAATCTAGGCACCAGTAATGACGAAGTGACCTGGGTTTTGACCAGCTATCTCGTGTCGAACGCCGTCGTTCTTCCGCTCAGTGCATGGTTAAGCGTTGTCTTCGGACGCAAAAATTATTACATGACTTGCGTGGCGCTCTTTACTCTTGCGTCTTTGATGTGCGGACTGGCACCAAATATAGAGACTCTGATCATTTGTCGGGTAATTCAAGGTATTGGTGGAGGGGGACTTGCTCCGGTCGAGCAGGCAATACTCGTTGATACGTTTCCATTGAGTAAGCGCGCAGCTGCCTTTGGTCTTTATAGTATGGCAATCGTGACTGCTCCAGCGATTGGTCCCCCTCTTGGAGGTTGGATTACTGACAGTTTTTCGTGGCGTTGGGTCTTTCTGATTAACATACCTATCGGCATTATTTCTCTCATTCTCACGAACAAGTTGGTAAAAGATCCGCCGGCATTCGAACAAGCACGTGCAAATCGAGTTTCGAATGGTAAAAGTAATGTTGATTATCTGGGGATTATTCTTGTTGCCATAGGCTTTGGTTGCCTGGAAGTTGTCCTGGATAGAGGACAGCGCCTCGATTGGCTCCAGAGCGATTTTATAAACTGGTTCCTGTCGATTGCGCTACTGGCTCTTGGTACGGCAATTGTGTGGGAGCTGCGCCATAAAAATCCGGTTGTTGAAATTCAACTGCTGAAGGAACGAAATTTTGCTCTTGCTAGTTGTTTCTATTTTGTCTTTGGTTTCGTACTGTTTGGAAGCACGTTGCTTTTGCCTCAATTGCTCGAGTCATTGTATGGCTATAGCGCAACCGATGCTGGTCTGGTTCTAGGACCGGGTGCATTTGTGATCGTGATGCTGGCACCATTTGTCGTGAAAACTGTACCTATGGTGGGAGCCAAGCGTTACTTGCTTCTCGGTTTTTCGATTCTTGCTTTCTCAATGTGGCATTACAGCCATTTTGATCTTTCCGTTGATTATGGCTCTTTTGCTCTTGCTCGAGCATTCCAGGGGCTGGGACTAGCGTTTCTTTTCGTCCCGATGAGTCAGGTCGCTTATTCATATCTTCCAAAAGACAAAAACAATAAAGCCTCAAGCTTGACCAATCTTTTTAGAAATCAGGGAGGAAGCTGCGGCATTGCTTTTGTTACCACGATGATCGAAAGGCGGCAACAGTTTCATCGCTTCAATCTAGTGGAGCATCTTGATCCCGGATCGCCTGAGGTCTCGGAGCGGTTGGCCAACTACAGCCATCAATTTACTCAATTCGGCTATTCTGTTTCGGATGCGACTGCTAACTCTCTTGCAGCACTAGAGCAAGCTGTAAACAGGCAAGCGATGTTACTTGGGTTTTTAGATTGCTTCGTGGTATTGGGTTGCATCGCAGTCGGTGCTGCGCTGCTGGCGCTGTTTGTTAAACCTCCGCGCGTAGTGGTGGCTTCTTCCGAGCTAGCTCATTAGACTGACGTTTTAATTGAGGGTTAAGATTGCTTGACTATTCCTTGTCACCATTTGTTTGCTCGCGTATGCTGTTGTCAGCCATTCCGTAAGGAGAAATTGGATGATTGTTTTAACTTTTCAGCGCTTGCGAGTTAATCGCTGAACTAAGCCTGATTTAAATTGAGTCACAGAGCGAGGAACGATGCTTGAATGCGCCTCGCTATGGGTCTTACTGCCGATATGCGTAGACACTGTTCGAACGCATTGTCGCTTTGCTTCAGGCTTATCTTTCAGCTGATTACCGCGAGCGAACCTCGCCGACCGAATGGTCGACGAATGTCACTCACTTCAATAAAAGGTAATCAGCCATGGAAAATATTTCCAAGCAAGGTATAACACGTATGCGTCTTCACGAAGGACTGCCTCGCCAGGGTCCCGGTAGTGATGCAGTCACGGCCCACGCTTTAAGTCTCTTACCTGCGATTCCATCGCCGGCCAGGATTTACGATCTCGGATGCGGACCGGGACGAGCGACAATCACGCTAACAAGCATTTTGAAACAACCAGTGGTGGCAGTAGATTTGCAGCAGGATTTTCTGCGGCAGGTGCTTTACGCTGCTGAACAGAATGGCTTGTCGCATTTGATTGAAACGCAGTGCGGCGATATGACCGTATTGCACGATCAACCTGGAACAATCAATCTGATTTGGGCAGAAGGGGCTATCTACTGTGCTGGCTTTGACAGAGCCTTAAGCGTTTGGCGACCGCTCTTAGCCGAGGGCGGAATCGTCGCCTGTTCTGAATTGAGTTGGTTGACCGAAAATCCGTCAACAGAACCAACAGCGTTTTGGCAGCTAAACTATCCGGGCATGCGTTCAGTAGTTCATAACGTCACCGCTGCTGAAGGTTTAGGATACAAATGCATAACTCACTTCACTCAGCCTTTAGCCAGCTGGTGGGATGAGTTCTACAACCCCTGGTTGTGTCACATTGACACGCTCAAATTGGAGGCTGAGCAAGACCAGGATTTGCGGAAATTGATGGATGACGCTCTAATGGAAATCAATCTATTCCGCAAATATAGTCATGAGTATGGCTATGAATTCTATTTGCTTCAAAAATCTAATTAGCAAATAGAGAGAAGTGACAACTGAGAGGCGGGCCGTTCATCACTTGCATTCGCGCTTGCGCATTTGGATGAACGGTCTTCGCCTACGCCATTCTCTGGAATCGGTACCGCGAACCGTTTATCAGAGCCCGTCAGACATTGGTAATGGGTGTTGTAAAGGAGCAGGGCTGCTCAACTCACAAATTCTTCACGAGCTCGGGATATGCTGCGCAGTGCGTTTGGGGGATGGGAAAGCTTAATTGTAATATGTGCCGCCTGCTGGCTGGTGCCTCGTAAGCTTTATTGCTTGATAGGAGAATAAACTTGAAGCATTCGATGTTGTTCTATTCCATGGTTGTCACTCTTGGTGCGCTTACAGCACCTTTAGCAGCAAGTGCCAGTCAGTTTCAATTGCCTGAGGAGATCGGTCGCATAGAAGGTGCTCGTGACCTCAACTTGATTCAGTTGGAACCTACTATGATCAATGAGCGCTACTACACATCTGGACGCTGCGAGCGGACACAAAATGTCGGCAACATTCTTCCGTCTGGTGCTGAAATTCCAGATAGCGATCCTGCTCCGGTGAAGGCTTCCGTTCAGGCCGTTCCTAATCGAGCAATTGCACCTTCTGCGGTGCCTGCCAAAGCTCCTGCTGCTTCCAAGTAAATAGGACCGCCTTCAACGAATAGGGCCGCCTTCAACAGGGCGGTCCTTTCTTCACTTCAAAAACCCAAGTCTTAGCCTGACGGAAATTGGAAGTTCTATCGGGCCAGGCTAGGTAGCCAGATCAAGTCGCTTTCAGTAACTCCTATTTCGGCACGAGTCGGCGGAGCGTGACTGGTTCTCTTATTATCGAATGAAAATTGAACATCGATTTTTTCGGTGCTCTCAGGTAAATGCTCAAATGGACTGGCTTCCAGTACCGCCTGCAGCGCCCTCTTGTCGTACGCTTCGTTACTCGAGCTTCTCAAGATTTTCAAATTTGATATTGAACCGTCTTGCGCGATGGTGAATCCGACCATCGTTTTTTGCCGACCTTCATCGTCGCTGGGCGACCACGCTCTTTTGATTTTTCTCCCCATTTCGCTCAAATAATCGGCAGGCGAATTTTGCTCTGTGAATGCCTGTCCCTGTGGAATCTCTATGGACGTTCCGTTATCTGGGATCGCAGATGCGCGTACGTGCATAGAAAGCAAAAAGCCGACGGTGAGACCAACAAAAACTGTAGCTGGTGATATCGCGATTGCTCCACCTGCAAGCTTGTTGCTAGCCGCTGAGTTTTCAGGATTTTTCATTGATAGCCCTGGCTGTTTAATATTTGGAAGCGAGCGAAGGTTCTTCTCTAGTTCTTCTTCAATTAAACCACAGTGCGAATTTTAAACTTATGATCGGCAATTCATTCATCTGGCTTATGTTGAAATTATGATGGGCAAATCTGATGACAATCTGAGTGGACTGCCTGGCAATCCGTCGGGAAGTGCGTCAAGAACCGAAGATAGGGAATCTTCCGAGTCTCACTTTTTCAACTCTAATTTATAGCCCATTCCATAAACAGTCGAGATCACGGGTGTGGTCGCATCCCCCTGCATTTTCTTTCTCATCGCTTTTATGCAGGTGTAGATAGCGGCGGAACTTGCGTCCGATTCAGAACTCCAAACGCGATCAAGTAACGTTTCCTGAGTTACAACTTCGTTGGCATGGCTGAGGAGAAACTCAATGAGCTTCATCTCTAAAGGCGACAATACAATTTCTTTTTGATCGATCGTCACCTTTTTCTGGTTGCAAGCAAGGCTCAGATTGCCTAACGATAATGTCGAAGAGAGCGACTCACTGGGTCGGCGGAGCAGCGCTCTCACACGAGCTGAAAGCTCGGTTCCAGTGAATGGTTTGGTCAAGTAGTCATCGGCACCCGAATCTAGTCCGTCTACTTTATTGGTAACTGAGGACATCCCAGTTAGCATTAAAACTGGTGCCTTTCCTCCGTTCTTCCGAAACTGTCGTACTACTTCGATGCCACTATATTCGGGCATTTGCCAGTCGAGAATTGCAAGGTCATAGTGATAAAGCCGCAGCCTATCCAATGCCTCCTTGCCGTCAGTGACGATTTCTAGAGTATGGAATTCCCGTTTCAAAACGTCGGATACTGCGTCTGCCTGGTTTTGATCGTCTTCCGCGATAAGAATTTTTGCCATAAATCCCGCTGTGCACCTGAAATAGTATCTTCCCACATTCAGGTGAAACTCAATCTGTCTTTCGTTTATTTTTCAATTGAAGTACAGTGCAAAGCCAGGGAAGCGATTTCCGAAAGTGCTTCGGGCTTGCCGCCAGATATCGCCGTCACTGAGAGTTCCTGTTTCCAGATATGGCATCGCGTCTGTGCCTTGAACCCAGAGAACAAGGTCGAAGTCACCGGGCTCTAAAAATACCTTTCGGAGATTTACGCCAGAATCATGTGTACCACGCCAGAACGGTATGAGTTCTTTCCCTTTCAAAAGCTTTTCAGATTGATCCATTATCTTCGCCCAGGAGGTAACCATTTCGTCGGTCACTTGCATCCCTGGTATCACACCTGTCTGTCTAGGATTTGGCAGCCATTCATGGTCATCGCCCGTTTCGGCCATTATAAATTTCCATGATTCTCGACTTTGAGCCACCACCATTTCCAGATGATGAAGAGCGTCGTGCATTTTTTCTGGTTTGGAGATCCTGAAGTTTATAAGATGTATAAATGCGATTGCGTCAACGACGTCCAGGTCTTCTCTTCCAATGCCATGCACTCTTTTACCGCCAGTCAAAAATTTGTACGGCGAATCAACTTTTTTGAAAAAGATGTGTGCTGTGTGTTCAAAAAGAGCTTTGCTATCGTAAGCCAGATACATATCGCAGCACGCAGAGAGTAAATTGCAATATCCACGTAACCAGTGGACGTCTCCTCGGTCAAACTTTATATAGAATGCCTTCGCTGTCTCTTCCTCTATGTTTTGATTGTTGGTGAGTCTCGAATATACGGTCCAAAGGCTTTCGCCACCATCTGGATGTTTTTCGTCTTTGAAATTGAGTTTGATCATTCCAAAATGCAGAGGTAATTTTACGTCAGGCGATTTGATCAGTGCCAGGTTCCGGTCGGCGTCTAGAAGACCTTTTTGAAAATCTTCAACCAACTTTCGCGCATCTTGATAGCTGAATAATGCAGGAGCAGGATTCACGGCGACCTGCAATCGAGTAAATGGAAGATCCGCACTTATCTCAGAATGACTTCGAAGACCGTAATGAAAGAGGCTCTGTTTCAGGTGAGCGACTGCATCAAGGAAGATCAGCACTCCGAGTCCGAAACGCGCCTGGTCATCAGCCGGATGTTCTCGTAAGTGTTCCTCAAGTGCTCGACGTCCGTCTGCAAGTTTCCCTTCGAGAAGAAATTTTTCAACGAGTGGTGCATTTGTCGTGCTGGTTTGTAACGTGTTAGGCATGGTCGTCACTTCCATTTTTCCTGGCGTTTGGGGATTCAGCGTCTCGCTCGTTCCGACTACAGCGCTGATTACAGGAAGTGCATCAGGAGTGATGCCATGAGACATCGCAGCTGTGGAATTGTTCGCGATCGCAATCAATAACAGCGCACTAAGCGTCTTTTGGACCCGCATTGTTCTAAACCTCTTGAGTTTTGGTGAGCTGTTTAAGCCATTCTACTGATTGGCAGAACGGCACTAATTATTCGTCAACACTTTCGCTAGTGTTGCCTCATGCTCAGCAGTAAGTATGGCACATAGTGTAATGCTAAAGGGGCGCGTGTTAGCCAGTTCGCTATTTTCCGAGGAACCCGCTCCTGATTTTCTTTGGAGCCTGTTCCTTGATTTCCCGTGGAGTGATTCAAATTTCGCTAGCCAAAGGCTCAGGGGGCAATCTCGTGTCCCATAGATTGCACGTCACTAGCGATGCTTTTATTTTGAGTTACCGCATCATAGTCGAACACAGTCTGGAGGGAAAGTTGACCTCGTGCCGCTTCTGGAAGTGGAGCAAGCACGCCGGACTTTTCGACAGACTGCAATGCTTCTTGATCAAACGATGATTGATGTGAGGAGTGGGCGATGTGCACGTTCGTTACGTGTCCGAGCGCGTCAATATTGAACGTTAGAACTGCTCGCCTTGAAACCTTGTCCGATGAAGGCGTCCAATTTTGCTTCAGTTGTTGCTCTAGCATCGAGACGTAGCTTCCATTGTCGAATTTTGTATCGGCTTGGAAATTTTCATAAGCTGCTGCTTTTCGGTAAAATGGTTCAACGTGACCGTATGCTTCTGCCAACTTTCTTTGAATGTCTGGAGTGTCTTTCAGAGCAAGCGCAACAAGATATTCTGCTGCTGCCCCGGTGAAATCGCCACCTTTAGCCGCATTGTCGGCTATGCTCACACGGTCTTTGAATAGATTTGGATCGAAGCCAAGTGCTTTAATCGCGGCATCCGCGTTTTTTTTGAAACGCTCGTCGTTGAAGTCCAAAAGTAATGCTTTGTGATAGTGGGTAAGCGCCTCTTCTGGTTTGGCCTTAAGTTGCTGACCCCACGTATCTTGCGCAATGGCTAAATTTTGTCTTGCAAGTCTGTTTTCTGGCTCTATTTTGAGCGCTGCAGCGAATTCGTCTGCTGCAAGTCGCAAGTTCTTATCGCTGATTGCTTGCACACCCGAGTTATTCAAGCGGATTACGTCAGCTTTAGTTCCTGCAGCCATACAGGGCAGAGCAGCTGCCGAAACCATACAGACGATAGCTATCGAAAAACGTTTCATTCAACCTCTCAGTGTGCAGCTTGTTTTCGGGCGGCCGGAAAAGGTGCTCCAGGCTTTATCATACCCACCTTTAGTGGTCAGCTGCACGATTTCCTTCGTCAAAGTTCGCGAACCTCCCTCAAACTCCTCCGAACCTCCTCGAACTTTGCGATCTCCCTCAAACTCCTCCGAACCTCCTCGAACTTTGCGATCTTCCTCAAATTCCTCCGAACCTCCTCGAACTTTTCGATTTTACTCAAACTTTTCAACTGCCTCAGTCGTCCCTAACCGGCATCAACGTGCTTCGAGGGATTCACAGCGCACTCGCTTTCTGTGGAAATGGCGACTCATATATGCTGTGCTAAAGTAGCAAGAAACCTTGAGGAACTCAGATGCACATCTTCAGAAACGCCCGTCTTTGGGCTGCCGTCACTGCTGTGTTTCTCATCTCCGGGAATGATACCTTCGCTCTGTCCAACAAAGTGTCGAATTCTAGCGCCGATAATAAATTTGCTTTTCAACTGTTCGCCAAAGCCGTCGATGCAAACGAAAATTTAGTGATGTGCCCGCTGAGTGCCTTTATCGTGCTTGGCATGACCTCTAACGGTGCGGCTGGCACAACGGCTTCTGCTATGGCGAAAGCATTACAACTATCTGATTCTGAACTCCCTGGACTTAACAAACAAAACGCAGAAACACTTGCCGCGCTTTCAAGCACGAAGAGCGTCTTGGTCGCAAACGGTCTGTTTGCTGATGCGAGTACTCCGTTAAAACAGTCTTTCTTAGATATGAGCAAGAAAGTTTACGGCGCGAACGTCCGCAACTTGAACTTTGCAGATAGTCAGTCCCTAAAGATTATCAACGGGTGGGTCAGTGAGCATACCGCTGGAAAAATTCCAGATATATTTCGTGAACTATCCCCTGAAAATCGCATGATCTTGTTGAACGCAGTTTACTTCAAAGGAGCATGGCTGCATAAATTCGACAAAAATGACACGACGAAAAAGCCTTTTCATCTGCTTGGCGGCAGTTCGGCGCAGGTCGATATGATGATGATTAATGATCAGTTGATGTATACGAAGGGAAGCAATTTTCAGATGGTTAAAGTTCCATATTCTGGAAATAAGCTTTCTATGTACATCATGCTTCCTGATTCTACGGTTGATTTTTCAATCTTTTGTAACGGGCTTCATATGAGCGATTTTGACATCGCTCTGCAAAAATTGAAATCGAGGCAAATTTCGTTTGGACTGCCAAAGTTTAAGGCTAAATCTGAACGGTCACTGGAATCCGAGTTGAGTAAGCTGGGAATGTCCGAGGCTTTTGACAAAAAAATGGCAAACTTTTCAAAGCTATCGGAAAAGAAAGTTTGGATAAGTAAAGTTGTCCAAAAAGCGCTGGTGGAAGTTAATGAGGAAGGCACAACTGCTGCCGCTGCCACTGCCGTAGTGATGGGTTCTAAGGACGTGTTTGGAGCGGCTCCTCCATTCCCATTGACGATTGATCGTCCTTTTGTATTTGCAATAAGAGATGATGAGGCAAAGCACATCGTCTTTCTTGGCTCGGTAGTTCACCCCCTCTGAATAAAGAAGGTTTTTGAATGGATGATTCAGATGTCGAATTAAAACCTGGGGAAAGTGTCTGGTGTCAGTTGCAGTCGCCTGAGCCTGGCGGTTATCTCGTAACGCTTACGCCAAGTGGTATCGAAGGTTTCTTGCCGAGCGAGGATCCAATTCAAATTGGTCGTGTTGTACCTGCGACTTTCGTCTGCATGAATGGCGAACGCGCATTGTTGACTTATGCATTCGTTCTAGGCACAACCGCCCGAGTTCAGGTGAGCACTGCAAGTGTTCAGGAGAACGCATTTTCGGTTTGGGCGGATTCATATCCTGATATGAATCGAGTAAGGCGAGCAGTTGATATTGTGATGCCACCACTATCTGGTTCGGCCATGATGCTGAAACTCGATCCGGAAAAGGCGCCGGGGTTTTTGGGTTCGATCGAATCATCAGCATTTACTGGTTGTATAAAAGCGTTTTGCGAAACTCGTCGGTCACGTGCCGCAATCTTGTTTCACGAGGGAAGAGCTGTAGGGTCCGTGTATACAACGAAGGTCGTGCTTGATCCTTATTCGTTTGAAAAGGGTTTGAAGAAAACTGTTGACGATCTGCTGGCAGCGGATGCTGATCTCGAAATGTATGAGCTGCCACCGGGAATGGTGCTATCGATGTCTTCCTTGTTTTTGGGTTATATTGACCATCGCGATATTTCTCTAGACAATAAGCAATACGTTGCGAAGATGCTGGAATACTTTTCGAAATCAAAGGCAACTGCATGTTTCAGTGTGATCCACGAGAGTGAAAGTCCCCTGGCATTGGGTTTCGTTTGGGATGGGAATTTTCTTGGCGCATACTCGATTGCTGATCAAAAATTTTCTGAAGAGAAGAGTTTTTTGAACCAGCTGATCGAAGGACAAGCGGAGCCGGGCTTGCAGGTGTATATTTTGCCGCCTGCCATGACGACCGATTCTGTGTTGTTTGGCTATAGCCTTTCGTCTGAGCAGTTTACCGGCGACTATGATTAATATGAGGGGATGGCAACTAAGATAATCTATTTCTGCTTCGCGGGTTCGACTCGTTTCATGATCACTGAAACATCGTCTCTATAGCAAGTTTCCCATTTAGGATCGCGGCTGAGAATTTCAACAAGTGGTACGGCTGGTTTAAGAAATACCCAGGAGATTTTATAGCGATCGAAAAGTTCCTCGTAATGATTTCCGAATAACGCCTCACCAAAGTTTCGCAGAAAGACTGATTCGTAAATGTCGAACCGTGTGTCTATGAAGACTTTGGGAGCATCAGGTCGATACCAGATGAGCATGCTTCCGAAGTGAGAATCATTGTACACATTGCCTGATGGTTGATGTGCCTTTAGATATTCAAATGCTTTGAATGGCGGAACAAACCAGGTCGTCTGTGGAAGCGTCAAGGTTTGTCCGGCTACTAAGATAACGGTGGTAATGAGCGAAATGGCGACCGGGAGTGTGTGCACGTTCGCTTTATGCAAATGAAGTCGCTGAAGGCACTCGGTGACTCCCGCCGAGTCAATCGACTCATTCGACGACTCAGTCGACGCATTCGATGCCTCGATTGGGCCGCCATCGGCTCGCCTCTTCAGGTTCATGCGATTTATCGCTATCAGCTGAAATAATGTGGTTAGCACGCAGAAGCTAATAAATCGTCGAGAAGAAAATGCAAGAAATATAGTCATTGCTATTAATGCAAGTGAAAAATATCGCTGCACTTTTTGCGTTTGGTTCGGCTCCTCAAATTGATCTTTTTCGGACACGACTTGAACGACATTCGTGATCGCCAATCCCAAAAAGATTAGGAATGGCCACAATTCTGGTTTCGCAAGATTCTGCGTAGCAATCGGCAGCATCTCGGTTATATAAGCTTTTGATGGCGAAGTGAACATTCCGATCACGTAGGTGATTAGCTTGATCCCGTAGGGATTGACTAGCGTCGCGCATGCGGTCAGTACAAGCGCGATAGGGGCGGTAAGATTAAAGGGACTACTTTTCGTCTTTGAACTGAAGAAAATGATTACTGCTTCTATGTTGAAGTAGAGGAGCAGAAGCACGCCGAAGGCAAAGCCACTGTGAAGGTTTGCCCAGACCATCATGACCGCCGCAAACCCGGCGATCAAAAACCAATGTATGCGCTTTGGATTTGACTCATTGTTTTTGTTCTGTCTGAGCGCTGATAGCATCATGAACCATCCAGCCAGACAAATATAAGAGAACAATTCTGGTCTCGTGAGAAACCTCGATATGCAAGCTAATGGAGCAATTGCTACGAGCACCAGTGAGAGCGGGACATTTCTAGTTTCCCTATTGAATCCATTCAGGACGGAGAGCGGTAGATAGACGAATGCGGTTGATAGGCAAAAAGTGCAGAAATACAAAAGTCCTGCCAGTCCGGCTACGTTATAAATGCAGTAAAAAAATATTTCGCTGAGCCATTGATGCATAACAAATGGTCGATTGAGACTGGCGAAAGTATAAGAATAGGGATCCGTCGCAGGTAAGCTGTGCGACTGAAGTATTTGCTCCCCAGTTTTAAGCAGCCAGCAGGTGTCTAAATCGCCAAGTCCGTTGCCGCTAACGACTACCCCAATGAGCACGGCTGAACCCAGCAAAGCTGCTGCGATCAGGCCGGCAAAAAGCCAATCTATGTTTGTTGGTCGGTCTATTTTAAAGCTCACTTAGTGCTTGGTAGGGAACCGTGGTCAATTTAGCATTATTCGAGAACTTCCGTGGATGCGAGTATATACAAGTTGGTGCCAACGCATAGATCGGCGCTATCGCAAGTCTTGCCGTTCGTCAAATTGTATTTTGATAGTAATTGATTTCAAATTTTTCAGCGTGTCGAGGCTGAAAATCCCACTTTCGCAGACAGGTTCATTAGTTTCCGGACTTGTGAAGATATTGAAGCTATATGTATTTCGTCATCAGACTTTTTTGGTGCCACGAGTCGATCAGCAAGCCGATCCTACTAGCGCATGGTTGTATATGCGGTATCGTTGCCTTATCGAAAATGATGCGTTTGTATATCGGTAAAAGTAGTGCTGGCTTAGGGATCATGGATTTAAGAATCGCGAAATAGTCACAGCTTCGCATTCTTATTCTGAATGAAAAAATCGGATCGAAATTCGCCTTGTGTACTTTTGCTTCTGATGTTAACGTTGACCCATTGTTAGACCTGCGTCCGAAGGAGAAGCTTCAGACAAATTTGCTAAGCATTTAGCAACCCGGGGTCATCGTAAAGCTGAGTTCAGAATTGCGATGATCTGGTGGGGGAAGTGTGGTTGAATTCCACCGCTGTCCCGCAACTGTAATTTGAGTCCAACGAACTGTCTAAAAACTGTCGAAAGATTCAAGAGCCAGACTACCCACCTAAATGCTTGACGCTACCTCTTCGTGGCACGGAGGAGTCGTCTGGTGAGCAAGGCTATCCAGCTGAGCAGGCTCGACTACTTCCTCTTGGTCCGTTAAACCAAGGGGATTTTCTGTCCCCCATTTGAACCCGGAGCACCATAAATGAGCCAAGCCACCGCCGCTAAACCTGTCGATCTGTCATCAAAAACAGAATCAACTTCGCCATACAAAGTATTACGGCGAGATGGGGGCGTAGTCGATTTCGAGCCGACAAAAATTTCAGTGGCGATATCGAAAGCCTTCATTGCTATAGAAGGAGAAACCGGTACGTCGAGTTCCAAGGTGCGTGACCTTGTACACAAACTGACTGAGCAAGTGGTTGATATCATTCATCGTCGTTTGCCAGATGGTGGCATTCTCCACATCGAGCATATTCAAGACCAGGTTGAAATCGCACTTATGCGCGCTGGCGAATATGAGGTTGCTCGTGGCTTTGTTCTATATCGTGAAGCCAGAGCTAAAGAGCGCTTCGCAGCGCATCCAGAGCAAGTGGTGGCACCTCAGATCAATGTCACTAGCCCAGATGGCAGCGTCGAGCCTCTCGATTTCGCCCGTTTGCGTTTTGTAATTGAAGAAGCTTGTGCCGGTCTCGGCTCTGCTGTCAAAGTAGACACGATTCTAGATGGCACCGTTGCCAACCTGTATGAAGGCGTCGCGTTAGCAGAAGTCGGCAAGTCTGCCATCTTCAGTTCGAGAGCGCAGATTGAGCATGATCCTGCTTACGCGTTCGCGACTGCTCGTTTGCTGCTTGACCAGATCAGATTTGAAGTTATCGGAAAGCCGACGACTCATACTGAAATGAAGACCCTCTATAAAGAATATTTCCCTGAGTATTTGGCGAAGGGCTCTGCTGCCGGATTAATCGATCCGAAGATGCTTCAATTCGACCTGGAAAGAATCGGCTCAGCAATCGATGCCGACCGCGATCTCAAATTCCAATATCTTGGATTGCAGACTCTGTTTGATCGGTATCTCCTGCACATTGGTGGCGTACGGATCGAATTGCCGCAAGCTTTTTGGATGCGCGTTGCAATGGGTCTGGCAATCAACGAAGTTGATCGTGAAGCTCGTGCGATTGAGTTCTACAATTTGTTGTCGAGCTTCGACTTTGTGTCGTCGACACCAACGTTGTTCAACTCAGGAACGAACCGCCCGCAACTTTCTTCTTGCTTCCTGACCACAGTTAACGACGATCTCGTCGGCATCTACGACGCGATCAAAGAAAACGCATTGCTGTCGAAGTACAGTGGTGGACTCGGTAACGACTGGACCCCAGTAAGAGGACTTGGCGCACACATCAAGGGCACCAATGGCAAGAGCCAGGGCGTTGTTCCTTTCTTGAAAGTCGTCAATGACACGGCAGTGGCTGTTAATCAGGGTGGAAAGCGTCAGGGCGCTGTTTGTAGCTATCTCGAAACATGGCATCTAGACATCGAAGAGTTCCTCGAGCTACGCAAGAACACAGGCGATGACCGTCGTCGCTGCCATGACATGAACACTGCAAACTGGATTCCAGACTTATTCATGGAACGTGTTTTGAACAATGGCGAATGGACTTTGTTCAGCCCTGATGAAACACCAGACTTACATAACCTGTACGGCAAGAAGTTCAAGGTCGCTTACGAAGCATACGAAAGCAAAGCCAAGAACGGTCAACTCAAGCAATACAAGAGTGTTTCCGCATTGACCTTGTGGCGCAAGATGCTCTCGATGTTGTTCGAAACTGGTCACCCATGGATCACCTTCAAAGATCCGTGCAACCTGCGCAGCCCTCAGCAACACGTCGGCATCGTACACAGCTCGAACCTCTGTACCGAAATTACACTCAATACTTCGGACAAAGAAACTGCTGTATGCAACCTGGGTTCAGTCAACCTGGTCGCTCACCTCAAAGATGGTGCTCTTGATCACGAGAAACTGGCGACGACTTGCCGTATCGCAATGCGTATGCTGGATAACGTTATCGAAATCAACTATTACAGTGTTCAAAAGGCACGTAATTCCAACTTGCAGCATCGTCCTGTAGGTCTTGGTGTGATGGGATTCCAGGATGCGCTTCTCGCCCTGAAGATTCCTTATGCTTCTGATCAAGCTATCGAATTTGCCGACAACAGCCAGGAAGCAATCAGTTACTTCGCTATCCTCGCGAGTTCCGTTCTTGCTCAAGAGCGTGGCGCTTACAAGACCTTCAAGGGGTCTCTCTGGGACAGAGGTATCCTGCCTCAAGACAGCCTCGAGTTGCTCGTCGCCGAACGTGATCGCGAAATCGACATCAAGCGTGAAGGCAAACTCGACTGGGCTCCTGTTCGTGAGAGCATCAAAAAATATGGAATGCGCAATAGCAACTGTCTGGCAATTGCTCCGACAGCAACAATCTCAAATATCGTAGGCGTCAGCCAATCGATTGAGCCAACATTCCAGAACCTGTTCGTTAAGTCCAATCTGTCCGGTGATTTCACAGTCTTGAACGAATACCTTGTTGAAGATTTGAAAGCCCGCGGCTTGTGGGACGAAGTAATGGTTCACGATCTCAAATACTTCGAAGGATCGGTCATTCCGATCGAGCGCATCCCAGAAGATATGAAAGAGCTTTATTCCACCGCATTTGAAATCGACGCGAAATGGCTAATTGAAGCAGCGGCTCGTCGCCAGAAATGGATCGACCAGGCGCAAAGTCTCAACCTATACATGGCTGAGCCAAGCGGCAAGAAGCTAGACGACATGTACAAACTTGCCTGGTTGAAAGGGT